>Ga0210059_1005834_pt1 | contig 19772 bp, 12 predicted proteins | sample Ectturendosymbi2_FD_188042 | JGI IMG/M metagenome (GOLD analysis project Ga0210059, IMG submission 188042) | Ecteinascidia turbinata endosymbiont from Florida, USA - Sample 2 (SPAdes) (version 2) | ecosystem: Host-associated > Tunicates > Ascidians > Unclassified | place: Key West, Florida... | reverse complement strand
CGGCCTTGCCACGTTTGTCCACGAGCGGTTGGAATGGTCACTGGTCGATCAGTCTCCAGAACAATCAGAGACTGAGTGATTGTGCGTAGACGTCGCAGGATACAAGATCATTAACGTCTACAAACCTCCACGCTCACGATTCATCCCAACGGCCATCCCGACGTTCCCACACCCCAGCCTGTACGCTGGCGACTTCAATTACCAGCATGTCAATTGGGGTTACAACAAAACATCTCCTGACGGTGAGAGCCTGCACTCCAGGCAACATCCAACAACCTTGAACTGTTGTACAACCCAAAGGAAACAGACAATTTCATCTCTCGCCGTTGGAACGTCGGCACCAATCCGGATCTGGCCTTCGTGAGTTTCGGCCAGGACAGCCGACGGTTGGATAGACGTGTTCTAGGAAAGTTCCCGCGGTCACAACATCAGCCCTCCCTCATAACGCCACCAAGAATCAAGGCTCCTGCCCACAGCGATCTGGTGAAGCGTTAGAACTTTCGCAAGGCCGATTGGAAGCGCTTTTGCTTCTCGCAGGTGAATCCGTCGAGAGATTGCCACCTCTGGACACACCAGATATTGAGAGGAGGGCATACCAGGATTTTTGCGAGAGCCTATTATCTGCGGCTAAACAATGTATCCCACGTGGCCATCGGATAAACTATGTGCCATACAGGGACAAAAGGGCGAGACCCTCCATGGCTCCTTCATCCGAGCACCAGTGGGCTTGACACTGACAGAGCCGCTTCGTCCCTACTATCTCGGCTACAACAGAAAAAGCAGGAACGATGGGAGGAAGCTGTCAATTCCATCGACTTCTCGCACTCTGACTGCAAGGCGTGGAGAACCATCTACAAACTTATTGGCAGGTCTGGACGCTCGTTCAACCAATGCCTCGTCTCGGCAAAATCCATCGCCTCGCAACTCGTGAAGAACGGGACACACAGGACCGGGGACCGCGAGTCCATCAGGTTCGTCAACAAGCAGCTGTCCGACCTATGGAAGATTCCAACACCTGAGGGTCACAATACCTCCAAAACTTTAGGTCGGAGGAGCTTGCTGATGCCCTCAGACGCCTGAAGCCAGGATAATCTCCGGGATTGGATTCCATCTTCCCGGAGTTCATACTCCACGCCAGGTCGGCTCTCAAATCTTGGTTTTGCGACTTCCTCAGTTCCTGCAGGCGCCAACTCAAAATTCTAAAGATCTGGAGAAGAGCACTAGTAGTTGTAGATGGAGTAGAGGGACTCTACATGCCTTACAGTTTCTCTCTGCTGAGAGCACAGATTTTCTGCCAGTTTGATGATAAAATTCTTTTTGTGGTTGTTACTTGCAAATGTCTGCAAATGGCGTATACATCCAGTGCCACAATGTCCAACTCCTTGAACAATACAGCAAGTGGCCATTTTCGGAATGCTGCCTAAGTCGACCCTGCAAGCATTTCATCAGCTGTATCTACACCACCCTTATTAGCGTTGAAGCCCAGTCGTGTCTGGAAAGACAGGTCGTCCGTATTATGTCTCCCACAATTTTGTTGGAAGTTCGTCCCTTACTTTTAAAACTCCACAAAGAACACACAGGCCAAAGAACGCTTCGAACATTTCTTTTCTTGAAGAGAATTCGCTAACCCCCTGTCGACGAGCTTCAGTGAGTGTAAATTCCAAAATATGGTCACCGTTTTATGGCCCCACATCTCTTGAAACACGTCCTTAGCATCTTCCACATGTGCAGGAATGAATTTTTTTGCCTGGCCTTGTCCTGATAACATTTCTTTTACTTCCACGTCCACTGTGTAACTAAAAACAAAGTAACCAAATGGCACCATCTCTATAGGTATGCGGCCAAATATACAAGTATCTAAGTTTCGGAAATATTCTTGCCCAGTCTCTTGCTTTCTATCAAGCTCTTTGTGAACCGCACACATCCTTGGCTTGAGCTTATCAAATTCACTTTCACCGGAGTTTTTATCAACTTGAAGAGCTGCAAGCACTTCTTGTGCATTGCACCTTTCATTTTTGGCAAGCCTAAATACAGCAGATCACTGCACAGCGAAAAGTAGAGCAGACCTTTGGCCAAACAATATCACAAAAAAACGCAAACCTGCATTTGAGATAAACAGCTACAGGATCCTCGCGCAAACCAGCTACAAGGGTCACTATCGAGCGCTCAGCTCAACTCTTAGAGATGCGCTCAACTATGAGAGATTCCGGATACTTGCATACTACATCTTCTGGAAAGTTGCTTAAAGTCTTCGGAAAGCCTCTTGAATAAGTGATCCACAATCCTGAATTCTTGCTTCATGTATTTGATGATAGCTTCTTTGCCTTCGCATACTTTTTGGTGTTCAAAAGCTAAATGACGGTAGTTCCTGCGCAATACAGGGGCCGAGTTTCCGGGGGGACGCCTGGACATGTCCTACCCAAATTTTGGACATAAAGGGCACAATAATTTTTGTCCCTCCAATATTTTGTGATATAGTTGTATAAATTTCACTGCCAAGATATTACCAAGGAATCTGTTAGGTCCATTGATGCAAGGCCGTGTGTTTGGCAAAATTTATATGGTATCCCGATGTACATGGAAACCAACGGTATGATTTAGGCGTACATTTGGGTCTTTGTGCCAGTCAAGGGAATCTCTGAGATACATGTTTATTAACTGGAATTGCATTATATTGCTGCCAATTCCTTGAATCTCAGAGATACATGTCCATAAATTTCACTTTTATAGTATTGTTTGTTTGTTTTTTGAAGAATAATTGAAGTGTTGTGTTTGTTTTAACTACTTTTTCAAAAATTCATCAAGTGCTAATAGTAAAGTTTTGAAGTTTTGTGCACTTAGTAAAGACGCAAATACTTACCAATCATTGTCAAGTAGTAGCACAGTACTCTATACAACTCCCATCACACCGTGGGCGCAGCCAGTGGGGCAGTTGGTTCGTGGTCCCCAAAATATATCATTTCCATAAGTTGCCAATTTTACAAAGACGTCATCGAAACGTAACCAATAATATCATGTTTGTGTAATATGCATAATAACATGCATATCACACAAAGGTAGTCCCTCCAAAGTTTTCTGGCAAAGTCAGTCCCTGCCGCAATATAACGTTTGAGCAGTTTGCATCCACAATTCCACAAGGCAGTGAAATCAAACAAAAGAATTGCCACTGCGCATGCGCAAAACGCAGAAGCGAACGAACTGTGACGTCACCACAGACAAAGATCACACTGTCAAAATTTATTTATATGAAGGAGATGGGACAACTTATAGTGCGCTATGTCCGAAAAAACCACTCATATTCAACGCAAGGGTCAATTGACCCCGTTGGTAATTCTTGAAGAAAAAATCTTGGTAGTCGTAGGGTTGATGTAACTTTTTCACAACCCTCCTTGCAGGAAAAGGCTTTATGTTTGCTTAACTGCAGATAGAGCACGGGGGAAAAGGGATTCGATATCGTCTACATCAAGTTCACCGTCGATTCGATTCCTTGCCCCCCTCCAGTCGGTTGGAAGATTCTTGATGGTTTTCTACCAGTCAGTGAAACGAGGTTCGACCGCATTCGATGCATTGTCATTTTCTGTTGTGCTTCTATAGTTGAGCCGCCCCCCCACGAACCCCCTTGGTATCGGCATGAGATCTCGTCTACGTCATCGATTTCAGTGCCAAACATTTCATCTTGATGCGAGTGTTTACGCTGATTTAAATAATTAATCCCAACAGCTTTCATATCTTGATGCACGCTGTTTCTGCTAGCGGGCAGCAACAGGAACATCTGAAAATCTTGCGATTCCCTGTCCCCCGCTTATTTTTGGCTCCCCACCTACAAAAAATAACTCAACCGAATAAATGCCAAATGTGGCCATTAAAGTCAGGAGTAAAATTATAGCATCTATTTGGCACGGACATTATCTGCATCCAGAAAGCAAATATGTCTTCCCGTTTATTAATTCATGTGAATCGTAACGAATCTCACTTAAAAAATTGATACCGCAGAGCAGAGAAGACAGCAAAGCGACGATTACTCCAGAAAAAAAACAGTCAGAGCGAAAATAAAACACATTTTCTGTTGTTTTTGTCAGTGCTGTAATGGAAGAAACGAGTATTTATCATGACAGTGACCTGTTCAAGAGTCTGTGGCATTTCACGAGCACTACATACGTTTCAAACATCGTTGTCTGAACCGTATTCCACGAACGATTTGAATGCAATTCACTGTCTCGACAAGTCAAATAAAGTAGCTTCTCCCCGACGTGAAATGTCATATTTTTTATTTGTAGCTTGGCTACAAGGCCTAGGATCTCAATGGCTTTCCATTTATTGCCAACAGAGCAGGTTTGTTAAAGAACTGAGGACTTGGCGGCTTTTCTCACGTCCGACACCACAACTTGAACTGTTGTCGTTTCGGCTGAGCCTGTACTGCAGCGTACTGTGGTACCACAGCATTTTAAAAGACAGCAACGTTTTAAAATGGCGTAACAGTAGCTAATAACGTTTTGCACAACAAACCTTTGCAGGGAGCATTGTTGTTCCGGTCCAAAATTAATAGCCTGGCAATAAAACTTGCTTTGACTTTAACTTTGGCACACATCACCAAGCACTTTCGTTAAAAACGAAAACAGTCTTGTCTTTTGAGTTTCTGCAAAACTTCGGCCACTTTTAACGAATCGAAAGCATGCAGTGACTTTTTTTCAACTTATTTCATCATTAAAGTCAATGCGCAGGGTTTGCACATCGGCAAAAATGTGCTCTCCTATCCTACAATGGCGACTGCACAGTTTTGAGCCGAACTCCGGATCTGACAGATGATTATAATTTGTGCAGCAGTTTGGAGTAAAATTATGTGGGTTTGCTACTTCAGTATACATCCATAACCATTTGCTTCACTATAGCTTAGTGTGTTTCGCATGTCATAAGACATCTTCAGAAAGTTACCTAAAAAGTGGGAAACAGTGTTTTTTGTTCTGCAAGTCGAGTGTATCAAGCCAGCATTTGTAAACCTGCCACTCTAAGACACTTCAGCTTCAACACCAGCCGGGCACTTGAAATAGTGAGAACAAAAACAGCAGAAAAAGTCACAATTGTACTCCACAATGAAACCCACCAGCTATCAGTTTTGCTTTTGCTAAAAACAATTTTCTCTCATTTGTGTTGCAAAGAAAAATTGTTGATGATAATTTTATTGCGAGCAGTACATTTTTCAAAAACACCACTGCTTATGCTCAATCGCAATGCCAGAGGAAAGAATAGCTAACAAAACATTCGAAGGAGCGGGAACTTCTCGTTTTGTTTTCACCAGGCTTTTCAATAATTTTCAACTGGCTTTTTGGAAACCGGCGGTCAGTCTCAAGCACTTCCCAAACCAATGAAGTTCTCAGTGTTGCTGAAAACGTGAGTGAATGCTGCCAGAAATAACTACAAATACTAGCTTTATGAGTGTACCGATTAACCCCAACATCAAAGCCATAGAAATGTTTAATATATTTATGGTTCAGCCCTCCTTTGAGCGCTGTAGTGAGTTTCGAAACCTTGGTATGGAAATCTTGCTTAACTTCACTTATGTCTCTGCAGCAACCAGATTTTTGTCAGAATTACGTGTTTTTGTAAAACATAGACCTAAACACACGGTGTGATGATATCGAAAATGCCAATAAGCCTTGTACAAATAATGCGTTACGTCCATGTCTTTCTAGGAACCTGCAAATTCTTGCTCTTCCGAACAAAGCGTGACAGATGTTCTAGGTAAGTAAAGTATGGTTGAAAATTTAATATCTTCTTTTTTCAAACAAATGATACGATTTTGGTTGACTACTCTTATGTTAACAGTGATTTTGTGAAACATGCAAACGTCGCATAATCAAGGTTTTGACATATCTCAGGAAAAAACAAAGTCTCTTAAATTTCGAAAAAATGTTGGATATTTCTAAGTTTTTTTGTTTTTGGTGTTAAAAATTATATTCTTTCAAGGAATAAGCAAACAAATGTAGTTTGGTTTTGTAAGAATAATAGCTTCTTCTTAACACCTAAAAGACTGAAAACGTTTTCCAAAGACATTCACCATGCTAACATGAATAAGATGTATTTTAAAGCGCTTCACAAAATTATATTTTTAAGCGAGAGCATAACAGGTTAATTTTTCTTACAAAAGAAGAACACTCACACAAACTCTTTTCGCGACGGACTGCCTCTGCGCGAAGAGAGCTGAAAACATTTTCTGCAACTAATATCCTCATCTCCATAAAAGAACAGGCGCTTCAGCAAGGCTGAGCATGACGTACCTCACATTGAGCCCAGTTGATTCTATTTGTCTTGAAAAAGGTTTCGTCTGCTCGTTCTTAAGATTGTTTTCATCTACCAATGGAAATAGTTTGTTGCATGAGGCAAATACTTTACAGAATATCGTTCAACATCTCAAAAACCAGACATGAAACGTTTAAATATTGTCTTTATTCGATTCTGCGATCGCCTTTGGCTTCATCAAAGTCGTTCGTTTTTCAGAAAGGAAGTCTGTCAACAAAGGCAGCTCAGACTGTTGCGGTGAACCTTCGCACCCCCCGACCCCCTGCGCGACGCCTAAGGTACGAGCTGCGTGAGTAAAGGTTGGGTGCAGGGCGGCTTCTGTTTCCTTCTTCAAAATCAGGTTGAGCCTGGTGGGAAGCGCAAGAACTGCGAAAAAAACAGATTTAACTTTAAATAGTGCATTTTATTTTTGGCTGGATTGCTATCATTGCTTACGTTGTAAAGCATTGCATTTTAGACGAAATCACCTTACCGGCTGAGAAATTTAAAGAAAGAAAAGTTGGAAAAAGCAGGTAAGTGTTATTTATTGTCGATATTTTGTTCGTACAAAGCGTTTGTCCTCAAAAATGCTCTGCCTTAAAAAGAGTAAAGCATTTGTAAACCCACTTTAAGTTTATCTGTGTCTAAGCTTTGTAGCGCAAATCAAGCCCCGTGCAAAACTCGTCTCATTTTAAACAATTAAAGTTTGCAAAACGTGAAAAACCTGCACAAATTCTTACATTTTGATGATTCAGCACATAGCGGTGAACCCTCGCCGTTTTACGAACACAAGGTGTTCGTCGACGACAACTCGCTTGATGGCAGCAAATCGGAAAGCTCCCTCTCTCCATCTTACTTGGAGATCACAAGGGAGGCCGATTACAGGGAAAAACATAACATAATTGGTGAGTAGATTCGTTTTTGTTTTGCTAGAGTAAGAGTTTTTCATGCTCGCAATGTAAGCAAACTCTTTATTCATACAACAGAAAATATGCCGGACTGGTTGTGCTGGAGTGTTTGCTACCAGCTGTAGACCTTTCTAAGATGTTGCTGGAAGTTGTAGCCAGTGCACACATTTTTGCGCCAGAAAGAGGACTCATGGTTACCTTTTTTTCTGTCAAAATTATAAATTTTTTTCACGGGCTTTAGCTGCCATGCAAAAAATTAATCGTAATCATTTTTTGATCAAAGAGCCCTGCTGCTCTCATACGTATATTCCGAACCAACAACGATCCGTGAAGTCTTCGCGGAAAACCACACGGAGTGGAAATACCAATCCACCCCGGGATATCATGCGCGATAACCTGGAGAAAAGAAGGAAAGTTGTGAAAAGAGGTACAAAATCGTTTTCTGCCTGTCTCGCGTACTCACGCTGAGTGGAAAGAAGCCTACACCTCCCTTCATGTGCTTGAGCGATTACATTGTCTGACAACCATCTACTGTATGAGGCGTAGCCAGCCCAAAATTTCGGGGAGACCAAAATGTTTGACTTTAGGGGAGCAAGAGTATGTTTGTTTGGGGCGCCGCTTCTCAAAGCACGAAATGACTGGATATGCTAATAATTTTTGGGGGCATGGCCCCTGGCTACGCCTATGCTGCTGTACGTGGCGGTGGATCACGTTTCTAATGCTTCTTGCATTTTATCGCAAAATCACTAAAACTAAACAGCAGGAAATCGATGCTTACCCAAACAAGACTTCATTTTTGGAAACGATAAAAAGACAGAGTGAAACTTGGAAGTCTTACATAGTGAAGTCTTATAATTAAATGTAACGTAGCGACCAATGGCTTTTCCAAGACATGAAAAACTTTGAAGCAGAAGCAACAATACACTATTCTAAGTTAATTAATCTGTTGCAATCTAGAAAGCATTCAGGAATTTAAACCTAACTTGTGAATAAAGCGTGCTTGAGAAGTCCGATTTACGACCAGTGGTTGATTAACTGTTGCTGAAACTGACTAAAAGCCAATACGTCTAACATCTTCACGCCTTTGGATGTTTTCTGGTTGTTTTGATACGAAAATGATGAATTAAGTATGCTTGGCGTGATGCAGACTCCTCAGTTTTCCTAATTGCGCATTCCAATTACCTGAAATCGACTTTGAAAGGCACTCACTGTGAAAGTCTCAGAATTCCCCAAGCGAGAGTACAGTACGTATATTTACTCCGATAACAATTTTACAGGAAATCCTTACTTTTACAGCTTTTGCAGCAGGACCAGTTTTGCTCTCAACCTTGTCAAACAAAGGTCCGCACTAAAACAAACAAGCAGAACTTTACTTTTCTCACAGGAAACAAGTCAGCGTCAGTCACCGAAGTCTCACTTGGTAGTGACCTGAAAATCACAACTGCCTCATCAAAAAAGGAAATTATCCGCGAATCAATTAATAGTGTAGAGGATTCGCAGGCACTGAAATATGAAACTAAAAAGACCGGTAAGCATACAAAGCACATATGAGCCGCCCTATCATACATATTTGATCTCTTAGCCACTTGCTCTTATCGTATGAGTTAAATCGCCATTGCGCAAAATTCACGGTTTCGAAGCCTGCGTACCCTCGCCTATTTATTTAGACATCAAGCCATGTCCCCTCGTGCCAGAAATTTGAGTTTGAGACCCCTGATATACGTCCTCTGCTTGTAGCAAAGTCATTCAAAGTTTTACAAGGCTTTGGTTCAGAAACCAGTGCAAATTGTTACAAGCAAAACGTGCACTGTGCTGTCTGCGAAAGATATACAAAGAGAAACCGCTGATGCTCGGCGATCACGTCCACCTCTTTCTCAAATCAATTATTATTAAGTTTTTTTGTTTGTTTGTTATTTCAGATAATGTCGCTCATGATTCAAACACGGAAACAGCGACCACAGCGAAAGAGGATGTTGATGAACCAGCAGTAAATACATCCAAGGAAGTAGCTTCCCAGAAAGGTGTGTCACTTCGTGTCGACTTTCAGTTACCGTGTTTCCAACACGATAATCACCAGTACAAACTTCGGTTTCTCTTCGGACAAAAGTCTTCAAATGCAAATGCAATAGAGCGCGGATTTGCACGGTTTTGACGAAACTTAACCTGCAATATTGATTGTCCCGGCTTGGCCTTACGTGTTGCAAAGTTCTCGGTCAGCAGAGGCAAGATGGGCCTAGCTTAATAATCACAAGGAGCAGTTAGGGGCAGGTCATGAAACCAAAAGCAGAGAAGCCGGTCTTGCAGTAGGAGCGACCGGGCCTGCCAGCGATCCGCATGATACAATGCGTGCACATGTATGATGAATTGATTTGTGGCTTAAGCGGTTGCTGATAGATATGAAACAATGATCACGATGGCCTGGTACAAAACCGTTCCTTTTCGTGGCGTTTATTTTTCAACTGTCCACACTTGGCATACAGTTCTTTATTTACAGTTTTAAACATCCTATCTCCTAAGCAGGTATGACTTCCGGCTTCCACTTCATCGAGTGGTTCGTAGTTTTTTATAAAGTTTACGTTTTCTGAAGGTACAATCTGCATTATCACATTGTTTAGTGTTATTTGTGTAACTGATTAATTTGCTGGTAATGTACATCAACATTTTGAGTTTCCTTGCAGACTACAAGAAAGCTCATGAGAAGTTCGGACATTTAAGCCATTATCTTTCAAAAACTCGTTTTCAGTTTTTCTATCATGTGAAGTTGGTTTGTTGTTGCCTCATCTTCCAGTGGCAGAACTCCCCTTTACTCTTACTGACTGTAAGTGTGTGTGGCACAGCCTCTGCAAAAGAAGATGATTGCTTTGAGAAAATTCCAAAGAACTTCCTGGTTTTGAACTCTGCCGTGTACCTGGTTCTGTGCATGATTGTCACACATTTCCAAGGAAAATAAAATTCAAGTTTTGGTAGAAAAACTCAAGTTCAATCCAAAGCAGACAGCAAACCAAAGCTTAACTTGCACCATGGTTTTCCTGCTGCTGTCCTATTTCCCCGAAACATGCTCTATTTAGTTGCTCTGGATCTATGCGAGGTGATTTTCAAGTTAATTTGAGGTGTCGTTTCGTCAATCCACGACGATTCAACGATATACCAAACTTAAGAAAGGTTTTCACTTGAATTTGAAGATATTTAATACACCTTTGTACATCTATATAGCACCCTTGAATTTTCAATGGCTTCTCTCACGACAACTTAAATGAAAGATTGTTTGTAAAGGACAAGTGTGAAAATACCTTCAGTTTCTGTGAAAAAAATCCAGCGTGAGACATGAAGTCACTCGTGTTCTTATAAACATGGCTACGATCTCACAGATGTGCTAGCGACACACAAATTCGCGCTGCTAGTCAAAAGTCTACAGCGAAACAGGAAGATTCAGTGTGGAAATTCTTGTAGGCGAATGCTCACTTTATTTGAACTATTTGGTGCAGTCTTCCTTTTTATTGGTGTGGGAACGACATTACCACACCTCTTTTTTAGGCACTGTGCCCCTGCTTGTACACGGCGGAAACAATAAAAGAGTAGCATGCTATAAAAAGGGATACATTCGTTTTAGGACTTTTAATCATTTTTAATAAAAACAAGTAGTTCACAGCAACGTTTTACACCGACTAGTGTCGTTCCAAGCAATCGTCTCGGCGTTTGTACCTTAACTGTTAGATATAAAATCATTCAATGATTTTTGCTTCAGTAAACGAAAACAAAGATAATTTCAAACAAAGACCCAGTACTGCAGCGTCTCCTGGCGATGAACCTTCTCTGCACCTGGTGTCATTACAAGTAAGTATAAAGCGCGAAATCTGTGAAGTTTCTGCACAATCGTTTTATTTCAAATAATCTTCATAAACGATCGCATTTTTCAAAAATTGCATGCTCATGGAACAGAGCGGTTCTGCCTCTCAATTAATAAGTGAACCCTAGAAACAGTGGCGTAACCACAGGTTCGAGCCAGGGGAGAATTTAACTGAAAGGGACTCACTAGCCAGCACAAAAAAAATTTATAAATGATGTTGAATCCGTATGTGGATGGCTATACTAAGACGCTAAATCACCGGAAAATACCCCGAAAAACGCATAAAAGCTACTGAAAACCAAAAGAATATCAAAGCCGAAATATAAACTAAGTGGGGGCCCAATTTTTACGTTTAGTTTGCCAAGTGGGCGATTCGCCCCTGTGACCCTCCGCCAGTTACGCCACTGCGTAGAAACATCGAGCATGATGTTGAAGATGAGGAATAAAATAATTTGAGTAATTAATGACTAAGCAGAGCAAGAGGCGCTGGATATATTGTTCGCTTTATCGTACGTAGTGGCATCTGTTACTGTGGCTCGGTGTTTAGTTGTTCCAACAGTTATCGGCAGCAAATCGAGCAAGGCAAGTAGTCTGCTTCGGCAAATACCTTATTAATTTACTGATTTGTGAAGAATTTCTAGAAGAAATAGTGTCGTGCAGAGATCTAGTGCAAAGTGCATAAATTATCGCAAAACTACGGTGAATTTCAGAAAACGTCGCCCCAGCCCAGAAGAACTTTGAAAAAAGAAAAGCTGCCAGCTAGAAGTGAGTGAAATTGAAATGATAGCAAAGCAATATGTTCACACATAGAGTCAAGCATTACGAACATGCTGCAAGAAGCCCTTATAAGCAGAATAGACTCGATAATCGTTCTGTGGTGTGTTGATCAGAACCAAATTTATAAACTGTTTCTGAAGAGTGCTTTGCGGCAAACTGCAAGTAATTTGCTTGATATATTTTTGAAGCAATGACTGCTTCATTTTAAATCGTGTGTCACCACAACATCGTGTCTAAATCTTGACAGCATTTTCGCACAGGTGTGGTCTCAAAAAATGCAGTTCACTGGGACCAAATAAAATATCGCCACATCGATCCCTAATGTCCATATCCCTCCTACTTCTTTGTGTTTTTTGTATTTAGGGAATAAAAATAAATCAAGAAAATCGCCTTTTCATCAACATAAGCTGTGTCTTGATGATGACGATGACTTTGATATTAGCTGGGCTCTGCGCGAAAGTTCGTCCTATCAGGATATAAAGGCTGAAGCAAATTACAGAAGAAAGTGGAAAATACTAGGTGAGAAATTACGCATACGTTTTCAATTTAATAAAAAATTGCATAACTGCCTTGTACAACCTTTTGTTGTTCAAAATTGTCAAATAGAAACCGCATATCTTCTTTTCATTTAGAACCTTGCTGCTCTAAAACTTGCAATGCAAATCGGTCAAGGCGAAAGAAGCCTTTGTTGAAAAGCACATTGAGTGAAAGTGCAAGCTCACCTGTGTCGACTGGCAACACCTGTTCGAACAATGCGAAAATCCTGCTGAAACGAGGTATACTATGATCTTACACCTTTGCCTGAGCTCCTGTTTGTGGCAGTGATGCAGAAACTACTGAAAGCTTTGATTGTAATCGTGTCTCGCCCCTCTGAGAAGCGTAAAAACTGATTGAAACTGGGTCCAAACAACATATACGTGCAGCTGGCAGATTTAAAATTGCTCTGCAAAGATCTCATGCAAGGAAAACGTAGCTGAGAAACAGCAGGCAGCCTTTTTAGTGGAAAAATTTCGTGACAATAGATCTAACCACTTGATAAAAAGCACTACCTTTTTAGAAAAATTTACATTGAAAGGTATTGCAGCATACAACGAATGTAACAGCTCAAAGATTTAAAAATCTCTCATGGTTGTTTTAAAATAATTTGTGTTTCGAACCTTGAAAAACAATGAAACCCAGGCCTGCCCATCATCTGTTGTCACAAAACAGGAAACAAATCAGCAAGGTCGAGTTTACCTGAAGCACGTGCTAGACTGCGTCCAACCATCCGTGACTTGCCTCCTATCAGAACTGTATACGACGCTGCCGCAGCAAGCAATCGAAGCAATCCGGGCGAACCGGCAAATATCCGCTGCTTTCAAGCGCGGGAAGATGCGTCGACGCAGCCAGGTACATGTCTTGGGACTGTCACTTGTGCGATGGGCCTCACATTGCGCTTTATTTTAGGTGGGCCAGGACCGCCATTTGTTGGCATGTTTAGCCAGTACAGATCAATAACGCCCCTTAGCATAAAGTTTATTTGACGTCAGCACACTCCAAGAGTCGTGAACATTTTTACGACTTTTCTCAACAGTATATCTTCTACCTAATAATAGTATGTCGAGCAAGTTCGTGCACACAACTAGCGAATAGCAAACGCAATGCTTTGCCGTACCACGGCGAGCACAGGCGGGGGATGGCTGTTGTATACGCACAGAGCGAAAGATAGTAAACATCCTAACGTAAGAAATTCGTTTCGGAATGACTCTGATCCCAAATCACGAGAACAATAATGAGCAAATCGTCGCCGGTGGACAGTTTCGTCCCGTTACGTCACAAGCGAACGCTCGCGAAGATATTCTGAAAAATGACCCGTGTTAGTATAATTCATCATTTGGAAAACTCTATTCTCACAACAAATCATTCGCTTCAGATTGTGGTTGCAAGGATATATTTCACCTATGGCCAACAGATTACAAAATTCATATTGTTAGCCTTAAATACAGACCTGTGTTCTTCAAAAACTATTTTTTCATTGCCTATTGACCTGCGTATTGGCAAAAAGCCTTTCTTGCAGCTTCTGAATCCGTCCCCGCTGCAACGAACTTACCCGGACCAGATGAAGCAACAGCTTGTATTGTGAAAGAGGGTCATTCTTATGGTGACGACATAAAATCAGATTGTTCACGTCAAGGTAATTTGTTTGCTGCTAGAAATCTTGCAATGCTACTGTACTGAACGTGTTTGCAATCAATATCTTGAAAACAGGTTTTCGGGAGCGATGGGGTGTCAGTAATTTGGGAGTATATAAGGTGACAGTGCACTTTCAGCAATCTGCGATATCAAAACCAGTGACCTCTGCATGGATTTGGAAAACTGACCACTGGTTGTTTAGTTGTTCAGACCAACCATGTCTGAAGCAAACGAACTCTTAAACCTTGTTTGTGAATTCCTTGTTTTTTTGAAGGATACTGTGTTGTTCCCGTGTTTTCTTGAAGGATACTGTGTTGTTCCACAACAACAGTACGGAGGAAAGGGCCAGAAGCGCTTACTGATAACACTGACAACAGTTGATGCGTGCTAATGACATAGAGTGAATGCTTGAGACTCTTATAGGATGGCTAATGCAGCTACCAGTTCTATATCTGGGTGAGAGTGAGTCAGATTGCAAAAAGCAGGAAAAATTCGAAGGTTGATCTTTGTTCAAATAATTCGTCTGCGCAGAGGTGACACAATCGCATCAATCAGAAAAGTTTTTGTAATGGGAAATCGACTTCCTATCAAAAAATGTGCTGCTTGATTCGACTGCGCCACCATTTCGGAGACTAATTACTTCAAAGTAGACATCTTATCGCGATTTCATGACATTGGTTTGCTTGAGCGAGCATCAGTACACTGCAAACGAAAAATTGGTCTTTTCTGCTCAGGGAAAAAGCCTGAACATAATCCCGCACTTCCCGAAGGGCTCAAACGACCAAGCTCAGCGCACTGTGACGAAACAAACCCTGAACTTGCGAATATCTCTGATGATTCCAGCAACCTTGTATCAAATGATGCAAGCACGGATATTCAACAGCACCAGGAAATGCACGGTGCATCACCACTTCTGGGTAGGAAAATCGCCACCAACAGCACTGCTATGAATCTATGCCGTGCAAAATTCTTTTTACATAAAGTTTAAGGTTCAGTCTGTAAAGTTGCAACCATGCGATTAACGCACACCTTGGTGTAAAACAGGCTTAGGTTCATTCCGCTGCTACTGCCTCAAGTCTGGCAATTAGAACAGCAGTGCGTCTTGCTTGCTCGATGAAACATGAAAAAGACGCATCTTCTCTTTTGCCAGGACTGATTTTCGAAATAGGTCTGAAAATTTAAAGAGGGTAATAATCATAAATTGATTAGCTATATATCAATGTTTCTGCCATAGAAAGCCTGAGAAACTGAATCATATGAAATAAAGCGGGGAATCCCAAGATGTAAGAAAGCTGCGTAACTGGTGCGTCTTCTTTCTAAACCAGAAAATCAGCGCTTTTCTCCAGAGAGCGTCACACATCGCAGTGACCCAGCACACGACTCTGCCCAGGACTTACAGGAAAACACTTCTAACGTTGATGAAGTTGCAGTGCCGTCGCAGACGACGAATACCGACATATCCGAATCAGGTATGAGAAAAGAAAACAATTTATTAACCAACTTGTGCTTTTAACGCTGTAGCTCAGCGTTGATGAAAACCGTTGTTCCGCTGTTTTATACTCTGCGCTTCACCAGAAACAAAAAGTAACACAATCGCGCTTGAAAGGAACTCGATGAAAAACTGACTTATATTTATACAACCTTGCTTTTGCTTAACTTCTCACCGTAACTTACGGCAAGCAGAGTATGCACCATGTTTCGTACATGCAATGTCGTTTATCGTTTCTTTTATTCAGACTGCGACAAGCGGCCTTCGAGCGACGCTGGAGCGGCCGCCGTTGTTGCGTCACAATGTGAAGAAGACTCTGGTCTTCTCGCGGATTGCAACGTAAGTTTATTTCAAGGAATCATCTGCACCTTTACGCACCTCTTGTAACATCAATCATTTTCATAAAATTTCAGATGACTGCTTCATGTGAAAAATCACTACCGGATGAAAAACCGGAAGAGAAACACTGCGTGTTGTCTGAAAAAACGAAAGGGAAACACTGCGTATTGTCTAAATCCGCAGGTATGATGGCTTCAGCTCAGAAATACAACATTGGGAACGCACAAACTTCCTAGAAAAAAAAGTGTGGTTGTACTTTTCAAACTCTTTAATAAAACCAATTATTTCCTTTAAAATTGATGTAGTCACTGTTCTTTGCGCCGGTCACCTCTGATTCGAAGTAATTTCATCTGGTTCAAAAAAGTTCAACAATTATAATATCTCAAATGAACTTAAATCGCCAGCAGGTCAGTTTTGCAGATGGATGCTAATGACGTTTGCCACGAACTAATCACTTATTATGGCCACCAATGAGAAGCATCATTGAGCTCCCATTTGACTTTCCAATGGTGAACACGATTTTATGTTCATTGCTTTAATATAAAAAAATTTCAGATGCAGCCCATTTTCGTATGATTTGTGCAACGGCAATTGGGGTCAGGCAGAAGCCTGAATTATACCTCTTCCCCGGCCAGCTGAGGCTAACGGTCTTGACCACCGACCCCTGCCGCGATTCATTCAGTGGCATTCACAACAATTCATTCAGTGGCATTCACAATAATTAACTCACTCATGTAAACGTTCGCGAAAAAGCTGGGCAGCACCTGTGTTCTAAAAATTGTAGCCTGAGATCGGTAATTTTTCATTCTTTTGCGGAAAACGCTGGAAATATTTGACCAAACACGTTTTGGCCCCGTTTCTGACTCGGAAGTAATCAGGAAAACATTACAAAGAATCTGGATAAATATATAATTGTTTCGTCACACAAATACTTCTGTTCTCTCCGAGTATAATTCTAGTAATGAAATGCGACCATTCCCTTCCTGCAAACATTTTGCCCCCATGCAGACAAATCCCGTTAAATGGTCGGTTCGTTCAATTTGCTTGTGACCAGGCGTATTTGCTTGAGAAATCAGCTTGAGAACATCCAGTACTTCACTACTTACTCGTATCGTACGGTAGCTAGATGTTAAAGAAGTTTATTGCTTTGAGCTTGTACTTGAACCGGGTAGAGCAGGGTTCGGGAACCTTTTTGGCTAAGGGAGCCATGAAACCTACATATTTTTAATTGTATTCCGTGAGAGCCATATAATATTTTTCAACACTTAATGCAACTAGCTTACTTAACTAAGGCGTGCATTTTTAAGCAAAATCAACAATTTTAAGCAATGGTAAATTTCTGAATTTCTCTTTAATATCATGCTTCCTACTGCGACTTCTGGCGCTGCATGGTGTTGCTGATGGTTTTGTAGTCGGGTAGATGGAAAACGACAGAAGAAGTTTAATCCATAACAACCGTGTTAAGAAAATATTAAGCGAGCCAGATGCCGTCATCAAATGAGCCACATCTGGCTCGCGAGCCATAGGTTCCCTACCCCTGGGTTAGAGAAAGGTAAGCATAGTAGTATCTATCACAGGGGTCTCAAACACGAGGCCTGCGGGTCCCATGTGGCCCGCAAGGACATTTTGTGCGGCCCGTGATAGTTTTTGGGAATTTTCAAATAATTAACATTTACGTTGTTTAGTTCATTCACCGGTGTTCAAAAGTTCTCGGCCAGCGAGTGAACAAGTACCTTTAAAACGAATGTAGAGACGGCTAGAAATGATATGCCTGTAACTCACGATACCTTTCGCAGGAAATAGATGTAAAAGCTGTTTCTAGTAAAGTTGAGGTACCGCGATTGTTGGGCCAGCGTCATAATGCGGCCCTCGAGTTACTTTATATAAGTCCTCACTTGGCCCTCGGAGCAATTCAGTTTTATGCCCTGATCTATCGCGTAAATAACAACTTGTTCACTAAAATTTCTTATCGAGCGCCAAACGTTCTTTTTCGTTCTCAGATATAGTTATACTCTGCACTGGGTGACGTCATTCATATCCCGTAAATGAATTTGGTTTATTTTCACAGATTTGAATGAAGTTCAGGAAACGTCACGACCACTTAGCACGCAAGATTTTCGTGAATGTGACGTGACTTGTGACGACATCAACATGACGTCAAGTGATGATGCCCCTAACAAACAACCAGATGTATGGTTTTCAGGCGTAGGTCCTGATTGCGTTACGGACTGGAAAGAATGGCAAAAATGCGCTGAAGCTGTAGAAGAAAGCGAAGATTACGAATTTTCGAATGATTCGGAGACAACAACGGACGATTCATCCACATCAGGTGCAGTGAAAATAAGAACTGTGTGTCCTCCTCTTTAATGAGTTACGACGTCAGGAAGCTGTTCGGGATTGAGAAGATACGGTCAGCTGCTAAAAGCGAAAGAACGACTTGGTGTCTAGAGCAAACGTACACTTCCACCCCCACTCACTAAATAGTACGATGTTTAAACTTCTTCAATACCACTTTTAACTTCACGGCGTTGTCTGCAAGTGTTTATCTGCGTTACGCTCAGACAAGTCTGTTTAGAATCGCTCGGTGAAAGAAATCAAGGCCAAAGCGCCACGGCTAGAGCGATAGATGAATTTATTTGATACGTTCTGTACACGTTAGAGGCAAACATGTGGTCAACTGGATACATGTGTGAATGCAATCAACTCATACGTAACGATTAGATTTTTGTTTTCTGTCGATGCGGGTTAGGCTGTGCTGAGTTCTACTCATCCTCCACCATGCCTGGCTAGCAGGGCTGTGGAGTCGGAACTCAAATTTCAGGCTCTAGCTTCATGCATCTAAGATTTTTAGCTCCAGCTCCAACATCGAGATGTGGCTCAGCCTCCAGAACGATTTGGTCCATTAAAAAAAAGTAAAAACATTAAAAATTAAAAAACATTGTATTTATTAGTACAATTCCCTTGCTCCACAAACTACGTCTTTGGAACTGAAACACAAATTTCCGGCTCCTGCTCTGGCCCCACCATCCAAAAGCTTTTGGCCCCGGTTCCAGCCATCCAAAGTTGCTTGGGCTCCAGGCTCCCGCTCCGTAGGCCTGCTGGCCTGTCCATGTTAATCGGGTTATGCAGCTTCCCACACATCAGCGTAATAACAAAAAATATGTCAGCGCACTTTTCGCACAACCATTGTTTCATCATACGCAGCTTCACTGGAAATACAATGGGATGTTCAAAGTCAACTGGAAGAGGCAGACGCGAAAATCGATTCGCTGGACAACAGATAGCGCGTCCACCCCGCAGCGTCGTGTCGTCGTAGGAGGAAGCCCACCAGCAGAAGCAAATAAAATAAAATGAAAATGGTGAGAGGCGCCTGTAGTTTCAGTGATATTTCGTGTGATTTTTACTGTCTGGTGAACAATGTATCAACAATAATTTCCATCCTCTAACTTGAGGTGTGTGAATACCACTAAACTCCTTTTTTCTCTGTAATTGGAAGAAAGTTTTCGAATAACATGGTTCTCTACCCACAACCCATCTCCCTAACAGTTGCAATCTATAGGGTTGTGACTGTTTTTTGACTTAGTTCTTCATACAGAAGATGAATTCAAAGCAACTTAACCTCTTCTATTACTGCCAGCTTATAAAGCTGTGGAAAGGATATCACGTGTCTTATGACATGAACTGTGGCGAAAAGTGAGAAAGTAGTGAGAAACCACTGGAGCATGACTGTTATATACTATTTTCACGCCATACATTTCTGATGCGCTTTCATTATTAACCCCAAACTAAACGTGTGGTTTTAAGGGGCAGAGAGGCCTTGGCACCCCCAAATTTTTAGAAAATATAGTCATTTTGTGCTTTGAGAGGCGTTTTTCCAAACAAAATAGTGTTATTCGCCTAAAATAAAATATTTTGCCCCCCCAAAATTTTTGGGCTGGCTACGCCACTGGTGTTGTTTTAAAGC
>Ga0210059_1005833_pt1 | contig 19772 bp, 11 predicted proteins | sample Ectturendosymbi2_FD_188042 | JGI IMG/M metagenome (GOLD analysis project Ga0210059, IMG submission 188042) | Ecteinascidia turbinata endosymbiont from Florida, USA - Sample 2 (SPAdes) (version 2) | ecosystem: Host-associated > Tunicates > Ascidians > Unclassified | place: Key West, Florida... | reverse complement strand
GGACGCTTCCGCTCCTGCCTGTACAAATGGGGTATGGCCTCCTCTGCGGCCTGTGAGTGTGGCGCAGAAGAACAAACCGTCAACCATGTTGTCCTCCAATGTCCAATACACCGACTTCCTCAAGGACTGCATGGCCTGACGGTTCTGGACGATGAAACAACCGAATGGCTGCTCAACATCTGCCCCGAAATCTAGCGCGGCCAAGCAGTGGATAAAAGAAGAACTCGCTCAAAAGAAAGAAGACCGTGCACGTCAGGTTTGCAAACTGCCCTTCGGATGCGCGAATACTGGCTCGGCGCATGCGCTCAGCGACAGAACAATCAAACAGAGGAGTGAGAAGACAAGATGCTATATTGTTTGATCATACTGCGGTTCGACAGCGGCCGATCACTATGCGATCGGTAATACTCGGGTAAAGACAATGACAAGCACTGAATTGAACGGCGACACAGTGACAGCGAACGTGCGTTGCAACTACCGAACTAGACTCGAACAGAAGTGTTACACAGCGAAGACCAATCAATAACAGTGATTTCTCAGCATTTAAAACGCATTTATAAAGTGCAAATAAAACGAAGCTCGGGATCGCTTCGGCAAGACGCCCGTCCCAACCCAGGATAGGATCGCGGTTGGCGACTCACGCTCAGGTCACGCACGAGATGAGTCAACCGAGCTTTATGGTTGAAAAGTTCACGAACGAGCTTCGCGGGCCTCGTCCGACGTTCGCCATGAGCTGAGCTTGCTGCGCCATCTGGCTGAAGTTGGAAGATTTTCGCTTCACTACCTCTCGTTCAACTTCGTTCAGCTTGGCTTGCACGCGCGAGAACTCGAGCGCGGCCTCCTTCAGCTGAATGTGCTTTTTTGCTTTGTTTTCTTTTGTTTCCAAATCCTCCTGCAATACATCACAAGCTGTTTCAGTAATTATGTCAGGAGAATTTGCGTAGCATTTTGGAAGAAGCGAATGTCTAACGGTGTGGCAAGGGGTGCGAATTCGTTTGCCGAAGCAGTATGGACGTTTGCAAAGTAGTTTTGAGGAAAAGTGTATGCAGACAAGCTTTTGTCACGGACGAAAACCTTGGAAGTTTGCATATTCAGCTGCAAAAAAAATTCCGAACGTGTAGTTGAAGTCCCTTTTTTTTATGAAAAGAGTACAGCGCTTTGATCGTTGTGCAACAAATGGAAAACTTCTGAATGAATCCTAGAAACTGACTTAGAATTTTCTTCCGCGGGGTAAAAATGAAAACTGAGCACTCCAACAAACATCAAGGGATTCGGGGCGAAGTTCAGGTTGCACGAAGTTTCGCACAGGGTGAAAATTACTACTGTAAATCTTTTTGATTATAAGAAAACAACTATTACAGAAAATAGAAGATTTTCATCAAAGTTTGCTTCCAACCTTGGACAACACATTCACTGAAAGCTTCTATAATAGCTTATGTATGTGAACAGAAGTTGGATGTTCTTTCACTGAAATGCTTCCTCTTTCTTCATATAAATACATATACGTACCACTTTTTGTCTAGTTACTTTTTTCTTTAAACCGAATATGTATACCAATTTGAGTCACAAAAAACTTCGAATGCGCTTACCAGGGTTACCTTGCCACAAACATTAACTCCAGTCCGACACAACGTTCGTATCAACTCATACTCTATGTGCCTCGGCGCACGCAGTAAAGATCTTGACAGAATTTAAAGCTATTGATCCTTTGATGAAGAAAATTTCCTCCATGACCATGTTTCGCCACAGAGTTAAAAAAACCCAGATGTAAAGTAACTTTTTATTTCCACTGATCTTTGACTAGAACTCTGAGTAGCATTACTGTTAGCGTTAGACATTTTCTTGCTTGTGTTTTGCAAATTGAAGTTCAATCCTTTTTTACGTAAACATGCCCCTTTGGCATTGACACGAGTGATATCGATTAAAACAGTGCTTTCTACTCAGCACAATTAAAACCTGGGTTGCGGAGTCGGAGGTTTTAGGGTGGAGTCGGATTCCTAACACCAGGAGTCGGAGTCGAATTCTTTTGTCCGAATCCGACCCCAGAAGTCCAACTGAATCATTTTTTACATCGCATTCCTAAGTTAGGAATCCCTGTTGAAATCATACAACTTCTTTTGAAACCTTTATTGAAACAGATAAATCTTTCTGTGCACCACGACTTCCATTGATTGCTAGTTGCTACAAAATTGTTGACAGCCAAACTTCATTCGCGTTAAATAGTCGGAGTCGGAAATTTTGGAAAATTTCCGCAAGCCTGATTAAAACGTCCGAACTGGGTTTATTTTTTTCAAACAGCAAACGCTGTTAACAGTGAATCTTAGATCGTGTCTGTGGTCCCAAAAATGCCAGGCCTGCTGTCAAGTCAATTCGAAAGCACTTTTTCCAATTAAAGGAACACCTGAGTTTTCGCGGCACTTTACACATATTACTTAAGCTCTTAGTTGGAGATTGAAAAAAGAATATAATCGAGTGATAATGACGCAGCCTTCAGCTTAAGGGTATCAACAATGTGCCAAGCAGACACATACGCTGTTGATTTCATACACACACAGTATCCTGCTGTAAAAACAGTGACGTCACAGTATCGCTCCAGCACCCTGGTTTAAACGCCTGTCCTCAGTGGACTGTCCTCAGTCCTACAGCACTGTCCTCAATGCTATCCACAAAGCATGCGAAAGCAATAACCAGAGGTTGCGAGAACACTACAGTCGGGCAAGGCGTGAGCAGAGCTGCCATGACTGGATTTTTTGTGAAACGGTTGACGAGCATCAACATGACTTTCACTTAAGGAGGATCACACGTGATTGCGTGCCTAGTTATGCCTGCTTCTACCTGAAGCTAAGTTATAGCATTAGCTACGTCACTTTGAAGAAACCATCGATTGCGTTTGGACGACGTGGTTCTTTCTGAATGTTGCAAAAAATCGTGCCTAGGGTTGAAGTATTTCCAGTTACTGGGGCAATATGTGTCTGGTGATTGTGGCTGAGGTTGGATCGGCGAAGATTTGTTCTTATTTATCTCTGATGAAAATAGTCATTTCGCTAAAAATATCCCGCAGCATAAGAACGCGGTAACAGTGAACGAGTAAATCAACGTAAACGACGCAACACAAAAATACCGTCAACCCGAATATTCTTATATTCAAAAAAGTTAAAACATGAAACATCATTTACCATGCAGCCTAAAGCAGTGAAGTCACGTGCAAGTTGCAAAATATGCGAGAGCTTGAAAAACATTTGCACTTTTATTTTGAACTATTTTTGTCCGGATATTGCCATGAAGCATTGCTCTAAAGCGCTACAGCTGCACCAACCGCAAGTTTAATAAAGTTTTGAAAAACCGGTGTTGGATTTGAAAAACATTTTACAGTATTAACTGTGAAATACGTCTGTCGTAGTTGAAGTTTGTGTTGCCCTAGACTTGGAAGGGATGACTCTGCCGCTATTGGTTATAACACCGAAGCAAATGGCCGCTGTAATACGTGTGGTAATCGTGGCACACGTTTCATTGAATACCTGTCTGCATCACCATTGCAGCAGTTGGTACCAGAAGAGTTAAAAGTCTGCACTGATAGCGCTCAGCGGTATTCAGTAACGCGTCAGCTGCTGTCTTTTGCATCACTTGCTGCAGACGATGTTTTTGTTGCGAACAAAAAACTATAGTTTGAGAGAAAGGTGTGGAGGTAAATGCGTACCACGGATATCACGTTCTGTTGCAGCGCCTTTCGCCATGAAACAATCCAAGAGTTGCAGCCGCGTTTTTGAAAGTGGCAAGACGCCCGAAACTCACGGCTTCGCAAATGCTGCTCACTACGCTTAACTTCAATGAACGGGAAGCACAAACAAGGATGTTGTTTCAGGAAGCGATTTGTTGTTTTCTGTTCGGCAAATTGTGGGCAGCGCGCGAAGGTTAAACCTTAAGCTATTCCAAACACGGCGTTCCGTGCATGTCACGCCAAACAGAAGGCATTGTTAAAGCTCCAGCTCTTATCACGAGGTTGAAATTTTGAACTTTACATTCGAATGTAACTCGCGACACCCACCAACAGACTACGGTGTCACGGCTCAGTTCTGTTTTAAGAGGCTTAACTTTTTTTGTGGGTGTGCTTTCGGTAGTGTTACTGGGTTAGAGCTAGACACTAGGAAAACTCTAAAAAAAAAACAAGTCATAGAGATCGCCTAAATTTCCAAACTTCCATTCTAGTATTTTAATGCTTGCTGGTAGGCCTTTTGGGATAGCGGGGTATGAAAGAACAATCCAACTACCGAACTTTCACCGAGAGGAGTAAACCCGTAACGTTTCATTAAATAAGCCATCCAACGGTACGCATCGAAGTGAATTGTCCATTTGATGGCAGTGCTCCTCTTGTCATTTTATACACGGTCCCAGCCTTGTCCTTCATAGTGAAGACCAACCCGGAAACGGAAAGAAGCAGATTTCAGGTTTAAGCCTGCCGCTAATTGCTGTCACCCAAACCAAATCAAGACAACAGTTTGCTAATCAAAAGTTGAACCTGCATCGCTAGATCAACGAAAGAAAGAACCACTAGGATCCGTATCTACAGATAGCGACTAAAAAAGGCGAAAGCATCGTCATATACATATGAGCTCGATCACACAGCAACTGCATCAATTTTCGGCAGTCACTCAGGGTGTGAACATCACGTGACTAGGCGCGCAAAACAACATATTAGTTTCTCCTCACGCAACCTCACCAATGTCCGCAAGACGTGCTCTTTATCTTTTTCTTCAATATGTACTCGGTTCTTTTTCCACGTCTCTTCAGATGCTATTCGCATTTGCTGCGCTCTTTTTGATTTGTTCAAAGAATTTTGCAAAGCGGTCGTCTTGGCGTGTCGCAGCAGTTCGTTCTGCAACCGACAAGACGCAGTTGATTTTATTGTGCTAAATGATAGGGTTCAGTCTGTTTTTCGGTTCTGATCCACATCAAGGAACTTCCAAACACTGCACCCCTGCTGCTGTAGTAAGAAACAACTTGAGCCAACAACGAAGGAAAGCGAACATGGTGAACCCGGTAAATAAAAACACACAAGACCTTCTTGGAGCCATTACAAACATTTTGTTATTAAACTATGCAGCATACAGCAGCCACCCCAAACCATCCGATTAACACTAACGGCGGTATCAGATGCATTTTCTTTTCTGGGTAAATCAAACGTTTTTTAGTATTCTAACCAGAATTTCTGCCTTGTCACCGCAAACCGAACCACAGCGACACAAGATTTGAAGCGAACAATGAAGCACATCGCAAATTTCACTCGGCCGCTTTTCTCCCTGCCGGGGTACAGGAACTAAACACTGCCCAAAAAGTACAGGTGGAAAAAATCAACTCAACGTCAATTTTTTCATCGTCACATAGATATCTACAGCACATCTCGGCCTGAGAGCTACAGCAGATGAGCCATATCTAGAAAGACCTACCTCAATTCAAAATTTTGGTTTCTAACTTTTAAAAACGGACCAAAGCTTTACCAGGCAATATTTTCAAAATGGTCTTTTTAGTGTCTACAGCTTTGAAACTACGGTAAGCAGTAACAAGAAGCCAGCTTTCTGAAACAACATGTAGCATTGCAAAGATTAATGGAATGTTCAATGTAAATGTAAGGTGACAAAGGACGTACTCAGTTTTCAAAATGCCAGCGTCACACCATGTACAGTATCTTTCCCAAAAATCAAGAAATTCGCGGTTTGTAGAAGCAAAGTTCATTCGATCTCACTTATTCTGAATCTAGCCTGTGTTGGCGAGACATGCTTCGGCGTCGTTCCCGCAAGCACTTTGGCTTTGGTGCGCGAGTTTTGGTGCAGGTTTGATGTAAGTCTGCTCTGCATGACATCATTTTTGCTGACTGGTACCATATCCTGAACCTAGAGTATGAAACTCGGTTAAGCGATTGGAATCCCAGGTTTACAAGCTCAGTCTTTTTCTCAAATCGTGTTTAACACCAAGATGAGCGTCAAGACTAAAAACCAGTGTGCTTTACCAAACGTTGTCCACAGTTTAAACTTTGGAAGTTTATCAAGGCCAGAAAGATAGAGTTATTTAAAAGCTCTGCTTCTGTGTAGGTAGCCTGTCATCAAAGGGTGCTTACTTTTCAGTCTGCACATTACTTGTGAAAGAACAAGCGGACATAGCTTCTGTTCCCCAGACGGCCCATTGCTCAACACATTCAACAAGATACCCATCAGGTCAACTTGCTGTAGTGGCGTATTACTTCTTATAAACAACCTCAACTCAAGGCTTTGCAACTTTTACTTGCCCAAGAAGTATTTTGCCAAGCAGCATGAAACCGTAATGACTGTCTGCATGACTGGTCCGCTGCTTAGTCTTTCAACGTAATCAACTCCAACTAGGGTTATACACAAAGGTAGTGCTTAACGCAGCATAAGCATACGTTACAGTTCACCCTTGTACCTAATTCGAGCTCGTCGATGCGTGTCTGGGCGTAGAGCTCATCCAGGCGCAAATTTCCAAAAAAAAGAACAAGAAAAATTTGATGACCAGCATTTGATTCTCGCTACGCTCTCACGCAAAAGGTGCCTTACTTTATGTTCAGCGATCTCATGCATGTGTTCTTCCGCTTGCTTCTCCATGCGCTTATGATTTTCCATTGTTTGGCGAATTTTCTCCTTCTTTTCATGACACTGAGTTTTGAGTTCCATGTTTCGTTCTATAACCTGTGAAAAAGGATTGTAAGAGCAACTAAGTGCTCTGAAGGAGTACACGGGTAGGCTGGTGTCATTATCTGATGCACTTCCTTGTCCTTAGAATGGTTTCAAATAATAAAATGTCACTGCATAGTCTTCAGAGGAGCTGACAGAATTAAAGTCAATTTTCAATATCAAAAGATAACTTTAAATATGCGTTTGTAAATCTACTGAATACGCCTATGTACTCATGTCGCTTGAGCCGTGGTTATCAGTAATAAAGGCTTTTGTATATAAAAGAATGAAAATTACGAATATTTAACAGCAAACGGTCTTAATCGACATGGATAGCTAATTTAACTTTGCAAATAAGACATAATCTTTTGTTCAAGCATTATTATCGCTCACTTTGAGGAAGTAGTTTGAAAAAAGTAGTTTTGGTATTTTTATCATGCTCAACTATTTCCAAAAACGATAAAATCGTAAACACGGTCCACGTTTCGATAGCTCTCTTCGTCACGACAAGGCTTCATGCTGATATTTTCGAGATGAACTTGTTTGATACCGTTAGACTTCCAGTAAGCCTACTTTCACCTTTGCACAATTTGAGATAACGGCTTTAAAATCGCATAAAACTTCGCTATTAAACGCACACAGACTGCGAATGGACTGATGCACGCCACCGTACAAGAGGTGGCAAGTGAGGTTGTCCACGATTTGGCTTCCCGGGGTCATTACCCTGAACCAAAACTATATTCTAGATTAGAAAATTTCTCAGGAAACGACTTTATGCTTTTACACCTTATACAACGCCGCGTTCCGCACAAGGAGAAAACGACTGAAACAACCGCCCTTCGAATACTTTTACAAAGACAACTTTCCGACACCCTTCAATCACCCGCAGCATTACGAACTTTCACCACAAAGTTCAGAGACATTTTTACCAGATATTAACTGGTCACGGTGAGCAAATGCGGTTTGGGGTGCAAAAACATTTTAGAGTATAACCCGCCATAAGGCAGCATCTGAAGCTGACGTCGACGCAGATCGACGTTAAAAATGAACCAGTGAATCTGTTAAAAATGCCTCACCAACTTGTGTAGACCACGATAATAACCTTTTTATTTCCCTCTTTAACGGAATGTGGCTTTAGGTAACTTTTCAATAAGGTCCACGAGACGACCACAACTGGTGCCCCCCACCCCTATGCAGTGAGGCAGGATCCGGACCAGCAAAGCATCGTTCCACTCGTAACGGACGCATATTTTCCCAAAAATGCTTAGTTTATCAAAGCCTGCTCGTTCATGAGCGTCTCCAATGGCTGCAACAAGCAACTGTGGAAAGCTCTGTTGACAGCAGTCAAGCGATCTCGTGCGACCTCTTAAAAAAAACAACCGTTAACAGCATCTGGTATAGTAAACCCACTGAGGACAGAAAAACTGGGTGAAAACAAAAACAATTACAAAAAGAATTATTGCAGGTGCTTTTGAAGCTACAGTGTAATGAATTCGAAGCACACACCTTTTTCTTGTGATTTTCTTCAACTCTACATAACCTGTCTTCCAACAATTCTTTTTTCAATTTTTCTTCTTCCTCACGTTTCTTCTTGACAGCTTTTTGAACTTCTCTAAATCTTTCCCACTGCTTCTTGTTCTTTAATTTGACCTAAACAGAAATACTGTTAAGGACGAAAGAGGGGCAATTATTCCTTTCGCGTCAGCTGCGTAGAAAAGCAACGATGAGCTTCGATGCAACAGTGGAAAGGTCGCTGCGAGAACACTGCGAATGAAAGCAGCGTTCTTGCTGCTACGTGGGCCACGCAATTATTGGTTCTCCTTATCAGAATGAAACTAGAAATGTGATCGCAGGTTTCTTGGGCATTTCTTTAAAATACATTGGCGAGATGACATTAACATTGCTTTCGTCAAATACAACGTGGTTGCTAAATGCAGTTATATGTTTTGTACTGATGCGAATTCCAAATTACTGCCTAACAAACTGACTCTTCCTAATGATCATCATCACCACTGCACTGTGAGTTGACTTTTGAAGCCATTCTTATATATAAGGTGGGTGTTATCCAAGACACCACCAGGCATTTAGAACAAGGGACAGTGGCCGTCGATGATTTCCCAGGTTATTTTTCTTCTAACGACACAAGCATCACCGCATCCATGGCCAACCACTATGTGTACGTCATTTCACAAATCCAGTCAACTCGTTCTCGCTTGGTGACTGATACTAGGGCCAGGACCTCGTACAAACGGTTCCGCCACAGCGATACGTACGTGTTTGATTTCTTACTGGTCACACTACACGAGCTACAAGAACAATCGTAAGAAGCAGTGGCGGCTTCGCAGAGGGGCAAAACGTTCATTGCACTCCTTGAAACGGAGCTCATTTCCAACAAAGCGCTCTCTTTCCTTGCGCCTAATATTTACGACAAAATATACCGTAAATGTTAAAATTTAGTTTTCGAAAAGAAATTATCCAAAAGAAACCACAGCCAAACACAATTTTTCCAGCCAACACAGGTATACTTCTACTGCAAAAGCGGTTGGAATCATACTTCATTCATTATAGAGAGTCGGCAGTGACTGCAATGCGTTATTAATGATCAGAAAGCAGGAACGATGCGTTGAGGTTGTGAAGTTTTGCTCAAAACGTCTTTGTAAGTCTTGCCAGACGAAAGTTGGTGATACAGCAATTGCATCGTACTGTCCACGAATAAGAAGCTGTTTCCTCAGCGTTTAAAGTAAAATACCCAGTTTTGCGGCAGTGCCACCGATCAGAGATGATGATAAATCATATAAAAAAGCGAAAAGACTGCGCTGCGCGCATGATGTTGTGAAATGGATACGTTGCCAATTAGAATAAGGATGCCTCATAAAAACGCTTCGTTGATACATTCCTAACTGCAGTCATGCAAACTGTGTCGAGTTACAATTTCATCAAACCACGCGTATTTTTCTCTCTGACCTAGGCCTCATTCAATTACTGTTTGCAAGAACAAGAAATAAAACCTAACAAAGAAATATTCCTTTAAATTAAAAGACACGTATGTTTAAACAAAGCGCTTTATGCTGACGCAAGCAACTGGTTGCACTTCAATTCGCATTTCGTAAAATGTTCTAAAGGCGCCAAACGACAACGTTCATACAATCCACTGTTCTAACATAATGGAACTTTCGGGGGAAAAAGCATTTTTATTTGAAAGATGACAAAAGCTTACAGTGACACGTGAATGCGAGATAGAAGGATGGCATAACACGATAATCAACCCACAAAGGATATTAACTTTTGCTCTGCATCAATACGTGCTTAGTGTTTTTTGCTGTTAGATTATACTACCGGGCTGAATCAAGTTCAGTTCATACTTTATTACACACCCAAGGTTTAAAAATTACATTTAAGTGCTTGAAAGCAACGTTTGCGTTTTCTTGGATCATCTCAGATCAGCAGCTGAACACAAGAGGTATTGAAGCATCTGAACAGACGGATAGGAGAAAAAAAACACGACATCGATCTTTAAAGGCCGAACCAAACCTTTTCCAGTTCACGCATTTCGCTTTCCAGCTTTGTCCTCTCTGCCCTCTCGAGTCGGCTTTTAATATCCGTCTCGGTCGCCTCTTGAAACGCCTTTCAGAAGAAATACAAACACTGTAAGGACGAGAAATGACTCTTATTGTTCGCTGCCTAGTGTGAGAGTACCTGAGCTTAGATTGAACAAAAGTTCGGCAACACTGTTTTCAAACTACTACACACACTTCAGGAGTTGGGGCCAGCGGAAAAGTACGCTTGTGGTGAAGATCACTGAGCGCATGTCATAATATCCAGCACGCTCGTAATATACATTTAAAATGAATAATTGGATGGTGTTAATGGAAATATAACAGAACTGCTTCCACACTGAAAACTAAACTGCCGATCTTTGATGTCAGCAACATATTGGAGGGCATCAACAAGACACAGGTCCATGAGCAAACAGCCAGATGTGCAGAAAAAAGTTTGACGATACGACGTAATAACATACTTGAACTTCTTTATGCACTGTGTTCAGAATTTTCTCCTGTTGCTGCTTTCTTTCCGCAACTGCCTTTTTTCGATCTTCCAACTGCTGAAGGCGTATTTTTGCCTGTTGTTTAAACAAACTCTAATCAAAACATGACAAAAAATGCTAGTTTCAACTTTGGAAACTTATCAAATTTTCCGTGGACACCATATCGACTTCTCGTGGTTTAAGAATTGCAAACTCAATTTAGTACGCAAGATCATCGTAGATTTCAACCAAGTCCTTAAAAAACGTCCTCACGGCAATGCTGGAAAATATCGGTTTCGTCGCTCGTGGAAACGCATTTGATGCTCGACGTTGGCATATTTTTCCGCGTGAAAAACTGCGGGTTTCACCGTGATTTTCTTTTCTGTTTAATGACAACGGCACGCGGTTTTGTTGAATTTTACAGAAATATCCGCTCATACTCAACACTGGATGTGTGTCGCAAAATAAGAACTAAGAGTAGAGATCTGAGTCTGACACCGCAATCTCGTTTCGGCCGGAAGTGAGTAGATTCGGTTCTGGCCGGAAATGAGTACATTCCGGCAAATTGAAAATGATTATGTACAAAAGTGTAGCAAAACGTTGCTTACTCCACTACAGCCTTGTACGATTATTTTTGCGATCTTCAAATCAGTGCCGACAATGTTTGATTGGCTTCATTTGCCAAAGTTCTGCATAACTGTGTGTGTCCACGGATTCCGAAGCAGCGGGTATGCATGGGATCATGTAAAAATGCGAGCGAGCCTATTATAATCAACTAAGTACCTCATGGTGTTGTTTTAGTTGTAAAAGGTATTCCTACATTTCTATCCATTGCTGTTTTACTCCGGTAGGTAATTAACCTGTTGACTAACCAAGTATTCCATGCAGAAGAGAATGTGCACCTAATGGAAATGCTCGTGAATCTCATATGTTTAACTAAAACTTCTATCTCAAAATGATGAGATATACTCATTCTGAATATTTGCATCATGGTAGTGCTATACCATAAACTCGTTTAAGTCGATATTGATAGGTGAAAACATGCGCATTCCATATTTATAAAAAAAGAATCTCCTTTTTGCTGCCCCCCTTTCAAAAGACATTGAGTTCAAGACTTTCACTATCTGAAATCTTAGGTTGTCATTACCTTCTATTATCACTTTATAAATTTGATAAAACACTAAAAATCTGTCCCCAAACACAAACAAAGAAACTTAGCTTCAGAAAACAACATGACCTTTATTGCAGCTCTATCTTCCTCTAAAAATCAGTGCCAAAAATCTTGATAATGTGTATGATAGGCACAGCCAACTAGACCAGGGGGATTTTCACCTTTCTTTGATACACAGTAGGCGTTTCATAGGAGGCAAAACAGTGCTTGTGTTTCGGGACAAAAACACCACTCCTTTTTCTCATCGCCACAGATATTTAATAAAAGAACGTTTTCCCTGCATTTCCATTTTTCAATACTTTCCTGCTTGATGAACTTAGTAAATAACCGCGAAGTATTTTAAAAATGATTGCTATTGCAGATATCGCAATCTAATGAATTTCCAACACAAACAAATCATAATAGAATACGAATCTTTAGCATGTCAACAAAGCAAGATTCATACTGTTTAAACTGACGTAAAACTGACAGGTTGTTTGTCCACGGCAAAAAATATATAAGACCGGCAGCAATACTTAATGACGTAAAAAAATCGAACTTAAAAATGAAATTAACGCTCTTAAAAGTTTTGCTTAAATAAAATATTTAATCAAAGTTTAGGCCATACTAAGGCGAGAATAAATTATAAAGTAACAAATCTAAGTCGGTTGTGGTAGTTCACTCAAACTGCAGGCCTATATGTCATCTTTCGCTGCCTACGTCCATAACATAATGATTAGATGCGTTCATGCAATGTTTTGCAAAATGCGTTAATTTAAGTTAGGACAAATCACAGTAAGTTTTGAATACCTTTTGTTGCAGGTGCTGTGGTTTGCTGCTGGATTTTTTCATCAAAACGACAATCAAGGGAAAAAATACAAAATCGCACGGTTGCGGAAGAATTGCACCGCCCTAATGTTCTATTGTTTTACTCCATGCACAACACACTGAAATGTATCTCACGTTCACTGATTACCTGTTTTTCTCTGTTCGACTTCACGAGCGCATCAGCCTGTAACTGTTGCTCAAGCAATTCTTCTTCGAAACGTATAATGTCCCTTCTTCTCTTTTCTACTTCCAAATTAACTGCTTTTTCCCAACGGGCATGGGCTGCAGCAAGTTTTTTCTGTCTTTGGACGGATTCCTTTTGCTAATAAAAATGAGAAAAACGTAAGTGCCTTCGTTTCCGATTAGATTTGATTCAGAGGCTTCGCCATTGTGAAACAAAAACTACCGAAAAAACTGCAAGTATACCAACATTTTAACATCATGACATGTTTATCTTACTGGCTTCTGATGAAAAAGGATGAGAAAATGTCGAACAAGCTGCTGACGAAAGTCGGACACTAAACCTTAACGTCTTCATTTTTTTTCCTTTCTTCGCTCCATTCCAACATCTTTTGGTGTCTGACTTTTTCCTCCAGATCTTCTCGCTTCCTTTTTTCTTTCATGAATTCAACTAACCGTTTATCTCTCTGAAAAAGATAAATGGGATAGCATATGTTTTTAGTAATGTGGCCTCACACTCAAGCAGTTACTCCACAGAGGCTACGTTTGGCAGCAACAAGCCTATAGCAATAAGTTATAGTTCACATGAGACAAATCACGGACATACGCGGATAAGATCTTAGTCACGAATATGAATCGCTTCACAAGCTTTCATGTGTTGTTATCGAAGTCAATCACACTTTCACCTGTTTTTAAAAATTATAAAAAGTATCAAAATCTATCAACTATACTTGTCTGACTGTATGAAGCGGTGGAAAAATAACCAACAATGAAAGAAGCACTACTGAAACAACAAATCTCGACTGTACGTTTAATAACAACACAGAACCTAACCTGTATTTGTGGCGTCACATAACCACTCGGAACTTGCGATGAGAAACCAAGAGAATTTCTCGGGCTGCACCCAGCAAAACATAACTTTCCAGATCTAACAAATATTGATCGAAATCATTCATATACATAACTAAATACTCTTAGGCAAGACGCACAAATTATTTACCTAATTTGTGTTTCAACACTTTTGCTCCGCAGTTTATCAGTATTTCTGTGGTTTAATGGACGCGATCGCTCTGATCTTGGTGTTGTGATGTCTATATAAAAAAATTAAAAATCGATCCTGAAAATTTGAAAGCTGTTAATATTGACCACTATAAAAAATAAGCAATGCGCTTGGATTGCAGTCTTACTGATAATATGTTGATCGGGTTTCAAAAGTGACGCTTGGGGCATGACGCTATTTTCAGCAGAAGTGACAACGCAAGATGGGGTCTCTTGAGCAAATGCTGAAATTTTCTTGTCATCTGAATGCTTTGTAGTGTCAACGGATTTTGATGTTTCAGAATTCAAAGGGCTTCTGCATAAGCAATAAACTTTTTCAGAATATATGGTGCAAGACAAGAGATAAACTTGAAATGTATGGTCAGACCAGAAGAAAAGGTTTTATTTCAAAAGAAGAACAAAACCTTGAACCCTTGATTGGGTTATTTTCATTGACGCAAGAACTTTGCATAAGATATTTGCTTTGATTGGAATTTGAATTTCGTTTCTTATCAGCTTCCTTTGATCTTTTTGATTTTGTGATTTGTTTTTCCATGATGATCCTGTCTCGTTCTCTGCGACAGCGCTTTAAGTTGTTTATTCGTTTTTCTTCCCATTCATTGAACAGTATCTGAGAGTCAGAAAATTGAAACATAAATATCTTCAATGGTTGTTTGGCATTAAGCACAAAATTTTAAAAAATCAATCACCACTGAAAATGGAAAGCGGCACAGGCGGAGCAAAGTCAATGTGAAGCACACCTTTACTTACCTGAATAAACTCGGAAGATTTTCCTGTGTTTTCTTCAGCGAAGTCTGATAAACTTTTAGGCAGAAGTTGCACAGGTTTGATGTGCAGTCGCGAACAGGCTTCCAAAGACCTAGGGCTGGTTAAGACATATTTGGAGCCTTCAGCAGTGGGACTGTCAAAGTTATACAAATCCAAAACGAGGTCCATTTTCAACACAAGTTTTGAATAAAAAGATTCATTTGCTTAGCAGTCTTGCACCTATCAATGTACAATAAGGACATGAAAAGCAACAAAGATCACTCTCTTAGACAAGCACTATTCTTGCATTTATTAGAATTAATTTTAATCTCAAGGTGCAAATAAAGGAAGCAGCATGTTTAGCTTGCAGTTAACTAAAATGCTTTCTTATTGCCTGCAACCTTAAAAAATGCATCAGCACCAGACATTTATCTATGTAATGGAATGGCACTTGGCATATGCAAACAGCCATTTCAAAATATTCAAGTGAGCATGTCTTAACAAAATTGAGCCAAAACCATCAAACATGAAACTGCTGTAACTCACAACAAAAAACTGCTGATGACAATAGTTTTAAAATCATAGGAAGTAATACAATTTTCTCATTCACATTAAAATTTTCCCATTCACTTTCATTTTCACCATGCAAGCAGTTCAGTAAGAAGCTTCAAGAACTGAATATATGCAGTGCATATTCTGAAGATTTCTATTATTACCAATACTTTCTTGCGATTTTAATGATGATTTTGACTTCTTCCACCTGCCCTACAACAATCTTAAATATATTTATTTTTACATTTAATCTGACTCATAACTGACTTTTCTCAGATCTTACATTGTCAAACATTTGCAAGGTTTTGTTTTTTTACCAAAAGATATATATGTCTTTCTAAGTTTCAATTTCAACACTTCAATATTGTTACCTCAATATAGCCAGGTATATGAACTTGATGGATACATATTTAATCTTTATTATTACAAGCTTTAAAGATTAGAGGCAAGGTTTCAGTTTATTTCAGTGCTTAGAGATGACATTATGTTAAAAAAAGGTGACCACTGATTTCATGCAATTTGTGGCATGTGGTTGATGCATTTTAAGAGTTGAGGCAAAATTACCAGTTTTATGGCCATAACTTTTGAACCAGAAATGCTAGAAACCTGATCAAAGGCGAAAAAGACTCAGATTCTAGCCTAATTTCAATAAAAACCTGACTGAAGTACTTCCATCTAATGGTTGGACCCAGGGCCAGGTAACCTAAGCCAAAATGGGCAAAAACTTACCCCATTTATGATGTCACCTGCAAAAAAATGAAACCAATGCTTTACGTGACGCATTCAAAGGGGCTGGTTTCAACCAGCTGTCTGACAAGTGGCACTAGTTTAGTTTTTCAGTTTCTGTGATAATAGCATAATGGTCACAATGTGTGTTTTAAACTACAGTTTGCATGTTTTCTCTAATTCTAAAAAGTATTAGTACATATTTGAAACTGCGGTTGGTGTATTTCTCTAATTTAGTGTTTTATCATTTCACCCATAAGCTTTTGCTTGCAATTTACAGGACTTAAAATGTGAAAAAATGCAAAATCAATTCCATGGTAAAACACATTACAGGTAGATTTAGCTGCTTTGCCCTTGTGGTGAATTGTCACTGAAATCATTTGTGTATAACAATATATCACATACATACAAAATCCCCAAATAGCATATAGTAAATAGTAACATTTGAAGCAAGTGGCATATAACAGTCAAATACATATGGTGGAAACACAATAACAAATTTCATGCAAGCATATCAGATTTTCATTGGTTAAACTAACATAAAATTATATATGAAAAAAATCAATTTTTAACCAAAACTATAGAATGGTGTGGTGATTATAACAATCGCTTTCGAAATGCTAAACACAATTGGACAATATACATAAAAATTTAATGCAATATAAAAACAGAAACTCAATTTAAATCAGTTATATTCACAAAAATATGGAGGACAAGCAATGTACAAAGAATAGAGAAATACACAAATGAAGAAGTGCATCACACACTGGTGAGAGAAATAAGTGGCAATGCAGGTCAGGAAGCTGAAAGTCATGCAACATCCATGACATTATTGTGGAGGCACATAACATCAGCAAAAAACAATTATTTGCAGTGCAGACCATATACAGTACAAGGAACATATGAAGAAACACCATAATTGCACATATAACCCGCAGGGGTCACAGCAAACCAGGATGAAGATGGAAAGACAAGAGTGGTGATCATATCAGCCAGTCAGAGGTCCAGATATTGCAACAGGTTACAAGAAGTATAATAACAAAAGATAATCCAATAAGAGAAAGGTACATAAAAAACAGAGATTAGCTATTAATTAAATAGGTCTGAAAATAAACACAAATTATTCTTATTGCCATGGCAAACATCTCTATACCTGTTCATCACACATGTATGTAAGAAATTACATTGGTACATTTCTCCACAACTCAGCTTTAAGAATTATGAGCTATGGAATGATGCTGAAGCTGATGTACATCCAGGTAGCATACTCTGTCTCAAACTGCAGCAAGGGTGCTCCATAAAAATGCAAATAAGTTAGCTTTGTTTAAATACAGTTCATGCGAGATGCATATAGGGGTCCTTACACTTCTTGGCTAACTTTTCAGCCAGTCTTTTGTTAAACTTGGCCCAATATAGCGCCATTCCACCACTTGTGAAAGTAAGGGGATTGAATGATGATTTCTCAATAGAAATGACTCTTTGGTTGTATTGCCTTCTTTTTCATGATGTTGGTAGTTCTGTGAAAAGGACATGCCAGAATAAGACTGTGAATTAGGATGTGTGATCCTTATATCAAAGAATTTTTTCTCACAGCTGTTCTGAAGTCTTCAAGCAGAAATATTTTGTCTTCCATTGTCAACAATATAAACTTTTCTTTCAGACTTGTGGTCTGAGATTTAAAAAACTGAGTTTTAGCTGAACATCTTGGAAGACTTCTCTCATAAGTTGTGCATCAGAATCTTAGTGAATTGTATTTAATTGATGTGTATCCAGTATCCACTCAGTTTGAATATGAGTCTGTGCTCCACGAGTTTTTTCCACATGCATAATATGCACATGTGCCATCTATATCTGATGCAGATGGCATCCCAATTTCTTGTTTATTTTATAACATACCCAATTGCTTTGATTGGCGATGTTGAGAGCCAAGAGGACGTGCCTGTGAGTAACGTTTCTAAGGTTTTCATGGCATCTGTGGATTGTGTTTCCTTAAATTATCTTATTTTGCTTTTGATATGTTGATAATCCATGATATTTTAGTAAAGTTTTTGATTATAGATTTGGTCTGTTAGTTTTGCAATGATTGGGATAGAGTTCTCATGTTCACACTTTAAGGATATGGCAGACCTAGAACACCATGCCTGAGGGGGGAAGCTAACAGTTCTCTTTCATCACACTGGACATCCAACAGGTGCAAGAATGAGTTCAATTCTTATAACACGTTCTAATGGTTCAAATTGCTCACATGTTTCAAACCATTCTTTGCATGGTCAAATTGGGAAGTGACTATTCCTGCTGTGCGAGTTAGGGCTTAGGGTTAGAAAAAATTTAATTACTACTTTAGTTTAATCATTTATTCTGAGAAGCAACCAACATGAAAGATTTGGTCAGATATTTTGCAGAGGTCAGCAATTTTGCTGTATACATTTTTTTGGTTTTCCAAAGGGAAACTCCATTGTGGTCAGTGGGTGTTACATCTTCACGATTTGTGTGGATCTTCACATTTGTTTTTGCCCTTGCTTTTGTTCTGGAATGTCGTATTCACTACATTGCTGTCAGCCTCATATTCATAACCCTAATTGTTGCTTACTTCTCTCACCTATATGCACGCTTCATCTGCTCATTTGTACACACTCTAACTCTTCACCGATTGCTTGCCCACCATCGTCTATGTTATGTTAATGATGGCAAACCATGCTTTCATTTTGTGATCAATATAAAAATATGGACCAAAACATAGTAGCAAGGAAAATCCAGCAGCCGTTACATTAGTATATGCAGATAAAGGGTAACAGCTATAGCAGGAGTTGGGGACCTTTTTGGCTAAGGGAGCCATGACACCTACAAATTTTTAATTGTATTTCCGTGAGAACCATAAAAAAATTTAACACTTAATGCAACTAACTTACTAACTAACATGTGCATTTTTAAGCAAAATCAACAATTTTAAACAATGGTAAATGTCTGAATTTTCTCTTTCACAACATGCTTCTTTCGGTTAATGTGACATCTGGTGCTGCATGGTGTTGCTCATGGCTTTGCAGTCAGGTAGAAAAATTGCAGAAAAAGTTTCATTCGTAATCATAACAACTGTGTTAAGAAAATATCAGTGTCATATGGTGATCATCATTACTGGCATACGCTGTTTGTGATGTCACAATATGATATCATATTCACATTTGCAAACCAACGTTTTGGCGAAGTTTGTTGACACAACATGCATATCCAGGGACGCCGGAGCAGTGGTAGGTCAGGGGGTGCAGTAAAACAGTTGAGGGCTATGGAAACTTGTCACTTTGGCGTCCGGCTGCTTTCGGGGATTTTCGAAAAACAAACACCTAAATGCATGTGGCTTTACGCGGGAATATCTCTGCTCCTGTTCGGGTTACGGACCTGGTTGAAGTGTCAAAAGACGTGGCAAGTCTTCTAGTCTACACTCGAAAAAAAATTTTTTGCTTGGGGGGTACGGGTTTTTGGTGAGTGACATCATAAGTGGAGAACTTTTAGGCCACCTAGGCCCACTTTGCCTGGCCCTGGGCGCCAACCGTTAGGCGGTAGTATTTCGCTAAAGTTTTTACTGGAAACTAGGCTACAATCCGAGTCTTTTGATACTTTGGATGACCTGCTGGGGTTTCGGGTTCAAAAGTTGTGATGTACGTTAGTAAAAATATTTGACTAATTAGCTAATTAGATAATTAATTAATTTGTTTATTTTAGATCATAACTTTTGAACCAGAAACGCTAGAAAGTTGATCAAAGGCTCAAAAGACTCAGACTCGAGCCTAGTTTCCAATGAAAACTTCAGCGAAACACTTTGGCCTAG
>Ga0210059_1005832_pt1 | contig 19773 bp, 8 predicted proteins | sample Ectturendosymbi2_FD_188042 | JGI IMG/M metagenome (GOLD analysis project Ga0210059, IMG submission 188042) | Ecteinascidia turbinata endosymbiont from Florida, USA - Sample 2 (SPAdes) (version 2) | ecosystem: Host-associated > Tunicates > Ascidians > Unclassified | place: Key West, Florida... | reverse complement strand
ACGTGGAAAAATATTGTCCGATCATTTTCAATGCCCTTGTGATGCAATAAACACCTTCCAGGGCAATGTGCCAGCATAATTTTGCTTTCGAGCTTTTGGTATGTTTGTCTCTACGCGTACCCCAAGTGTTTTTTGGGGGAAGGGAAAGTTGTGCTTGTTTTCGAAATAGAGTAATATGCCTTTTTTCGATTTTCAAGTTATTTTCGATGGTCAAATGACTTCGATAATCAAGACTATTTTGTTTTAAATAGTTTGTGATTGATAGTTTGCCACTGATGGGCGGGTATTTTTGTAAACAAACTTCGCCATTTGAGCTAGACAATCGTGATGTGCAGGGGCGTAACGAGGTTAGATGGCGCATGGGGCAAGAAACAAGTTTGGCGCCCCCATGTTCGAGCTTGAGGTCTTTCGGAGGCAAATGTACTGATTTGAAAAAAGTGCCAATGACACTGTTGTGACTTTTTGGCTCCCCGCAGTGATTCGGCGCCCAAGGAACTGTGCCCCCTTGCCTCCCTCGTTACGTCTCTTGTGTTACGCAATAAAAATCGGAAAATTTTCCAAAAATAAACAAATTTTCAAGTCCGAACGTCATAAATTTCTATTCCATGAATATCTGCAATTTTCGAATACAATACGGCATAGATCTTGCACACACTACCAACAAAGGTTGCTGGCGGCATTTCAGGTTTCTTCGTGTAGTTTTTGTGTCATTTCTATGCCTGCCCCACACGTTTTTTCGGAGTGGAGCTGTGTTTGTTTTGCTAATAATAAAACTTTTCCGACATTTAACAAGTTACTTTTTTTGAGGTTAGGTGAGTTCGAGAATAATTTCTGATTTGTTTTGAAGGCCGCTTCTGCTCCGGAAACGTCCCAGTAAGCGTGGGTAATGGTGAGAATGGGATTTAGCCAAAATGTGTATGGTTGTTAACCGTGTTTGTTAAGAAAAGTTACCTGAGCAGTTGGGTTTTCACTGCTATGCAGCCAGTACACATCCGGATGAACTCGTCCTTGAGCCCCCCCTAAAAAAATCTTGGATCTGCCTGTGGGTTTGGGTTAAGTTTAGAAAAAGAAAAATAATTGAGGTCTAAGACTAAGTCCACATTTTGCCAGGGCTGCGGTGCCGGAGGCCAGAGTGTTGGAGCTGGGCATTTTGCCTGGAGCCGGAGCTCAAATCAAAAGTCAGGATCCAGAGCTGGAGCTCAGTTTAAAATTAGGACCGGAGCCGGGGCTATGCCATTCGAGAGGTAGCTCCCGCTCCAGTTCCCTTCCTAGATACTACAGGTTTTGCCAAACAGACTTACTTTACCTAAAACAGTGCTCTCTATAGCACAGTAACTGCGATTGTTACGAGTTACGACACCAGACTGCAACAATGGATATGCAAGCATTTAATGTTTTTTGGTTTATCATCGCTAAGGCTGTGGCATCACAGCTGGCAGGCGTGGTGTTACTTGATGAACAATGGTTCTCAAACAATGTATTGAGAGCCGCATGCCGCTCCCAGGCATCCATTATGCTGCTCTCAGCAGTCTTTCAGTAACACCTCTAATATTTTGTGTAACACACATCGTTAGTGCAATAAAACAAAACGTGTCAATTGACAAAAGTAAAATTTTTAGTACAGCTCTCTAATAAAATCGTAGATCTGGATTTGGTTCCCTTCAGCGAAACGGTTGAGAACCACTGTTGTAGAATTACGAAAAACGTGAACTACTACAACTTCTTACTTTCTAGTCAAAATGATCAAACCGGGTCTGTAGTAGTGTAGTGATCTAAAAAGAACTGAGCTATAATGAGTAGGTATATAATATAATATCCAAAGCTTTTATAGGTGTGTAATCATGCTCTTAGCAAGTAGTATGATTAAGACATGATACCATTGCAGACTTAAACATGAAATGCACGGCACGCCATTGTAAAGTGGAATTTTTTATTAGAAACCATTAAGTTTACTAGCAAGGTTTACTAAATTACTGGCAAAGTTCACTATGAAACATTACGTTTACAAGCAGTAGCATAACATGAAAATTATAACTAATTGGTAGCCAACTACCATTGCTGTGCATAGCAGTACATATCAGAAAGGTATCAAAAAGCAATGCAAACAAATGTTGACTTTTCTAGTTTTCATTTGTGGAAAAAATTACACGTTTTCAACACGGTAACCAGTCTTATTTTCTCCTAAGCTTTGCAGGTTAAGTTGTGCCGTACTCTTTGATTCATCACTGCTTGTTATGCGTACAAAAGATAAAAAATCAGAATTTTCAGCTATTTAACAAAAGTCAAATGAGAATTTCTTGCTAGAAGTCATACTCTATCTTTGAACAAAGGATTCAACACATCTTCGCATTTGCGTCAATGCAAATGTGTGTATGTTTGAAAGAACACACGAGAAAGGTAATTCGATCCACTGTGTGTCTTGCGTTCTTTGAATGGTTTGCCCGGGCGGCGCTGTTAGCTGGAATTGCCAAGACTGCAACAGGCAAAGCATGCAACGAGTGAAAAACATTTGGTCGATTGGAACTGGTCTGGGTTCAAATGTTTGGACACAGATGTAGTTTTCCAAACAGCCATTTTCTTGATTCTGCTCGTACGAAAAAAGTCCTCAGGCATTGACGGCAAAACCAGCGACTGCCTTTCCAGAAATTGTTTATATTACCGTTATCTTGAATTACGTTTCTGCTGGTAATTATTCTCTGAATCGTCTGAACCTGTGATTGTTGTTTTTTTGCTGATTTCCTCGTGGCAAGAGCGTAGCTTGTAAAAAACTACCAGATTAAATTACATAAAAAAGTTTGGTATATTCTCTTAGTTTTGTGTACTTGATATAATTCATTTTTCGTGCAACTCGACGCACACCAAGACAATTGAAAATATTAATGCGTGAAAACGAACAGAAGCCGGAGCCATGAAAAAAAGAGAGCTCCGGAGCCGGATCCGGAGCCACACTCATGAAAACCAACAGCTCCGGAACTGGAGCCGGAGTCATTTTCATAAAAAGAAGAGCTCCGGAACCGGAGCTGTGTCATTTTTACAACGTTTCCGCAGCCCTGCATTTTTCAGTGGTTATAGTTATTCCCGCACTGTAGCTTGTTGTGGGTATCTGGCATCTAACCAAAAAGTTTTAATTTAAACAACACACATAAATAAAGTAAACGTCAAACGATATTCCTTCACTCTGAGCAGCAAAATAACTGACAAACAATAATAGGTCAGAAATTTCGCTTGACACTGGTTTGAGATCAGTACAACTGCATTTGTGCCCGTGAAAGTCTTCACACCAACTTCAAATAAATTTTTTTATTTTGATGCCAATCATAACCTTGAAGATTTAATTTTGGCAAATGCTGTCGACCATGGCAATCAAGAAAGAGCTGGAAACACTCGAAAACTTTGATTGTTTGTAAAGAACGGTGAGAGTAGAGTGAAGCTCTGTACTAGTCTGCGAACACAAAACGGTGTTCAAGCCCAGGTTAGCGGGCAATTTTGCGTTTTGTAAAATGTTGCGACCATACTCCACCCGTCAAAGAGTGTTGGATTAGAAAAAATATCAAAAGTTGAGAGGAACAACGAGGATGAGGGTCTTAATGCCTGTCGTCTCATTTCGTCCATGTGTGGTGATTTTTCTGTTTCAGTTGCTGTTTTTATTTTCTTACAGGTTTGCCGCCTCCTCCATTCCACGTTAAGTTGATGAAAGCGACGTCAACTGCTGCAACAGTGACGTACGATATTGAGACAGGTTATCGCATCACTCTTATCAAAGTTCTCTACGTACCTATGGGCAGCAAAGCAATGACTTCTGTTATCGAAGCTGATCAACACAAGCGGGCAAGTATACAAAATTCTGTCCAACCATTCGTGCATCTGGGGAAAGTTTTACCATGCAAAAATGCAAAATGCGACGCAACAAATATTTGCTCACTGTTGAGGCTGCTAGACTTTGTTGCGAGCCGTGGGGGAGCTAATCCGCAGGAGGTTTGTAACGCGTAACGGCCTTTAAGGCCAAATACTTGCAGTAGTTGGTCATTCACTGTGGACACAGCATCGTTTGTTATTTGAAAAAAATCTCTTTTTGGCAGTAACCGGTTTTTAACATGATAGTGTTTCATAATATCACGAATAGCTTTTGACATCTGCCTCATAAGCACATGCGTTAAACCTAAGCTACCCACTGTTTGTAAGACTAAACGATAATGCAAATAGAACTTGTTTTCAGAGTTTTGTAGGTGAATATCGATAAACTGAAAAGTAATATTTGTTGCGTCAAATCGCACACGGAAAAAATAAAACTTTTTTCCACTTTAGATTACCCTTGAAAACTTGAGACCGGACACCGACTATGAATTAAACCTTGTTGCTGCGAACTATAATGGTGAAAGCTCGCTCAGTCAGACCCTGAATTTTCGTACGAACATCTCAGGTAAGATCTGCGACAAGCAGTCAGATAGGTACATATTTTTAAAGAGTGATAAAAAAGACGGTTTGCATTAATTTGGGGAAGCGTTTTGTGGCCGTGACTGAAAGCATATCTTGGCTTTGTCGTTACATGCAGCATATCAATGGCTTAGGCCATTAAAAATCTGTTCGAAAGGGACAAGCCATTGTGCTGCCGAAAATGTATAAAGCTAACGAAAGAGAATCGAGAGTTTGTAGAAACATGCAAAAAATGCAAAATTGTGACACTTTTCGAAAATCCACTATTCATGTCCAGATGTCGATTGGTTTAGAAATAAAGTGCACATAGGTTTAACATTTTTTAAAGTTATTCTAATTTACTTCTTTGTATTTCTTTGCAGAAATAGAAAGTATCACTACTGAAATCCCTGTTGAGGAAACCACGTGGTTCAAAATTGCACTTGGAATCATAACAGGCTCCATCTTTGTAATCTTGACACTCATCACAGTAGTCTGCTTGAAGTAAGAAAAATCGCCATATGGACTTTCAAGAAAGTAGCTTTAAACACATTTTTAGTAATACTGTCAAACCACTATGACCAAGCTTTGATACGGCGTCTGTCGAAGAATGAACAATACCTTTTATCAAATGCCTATTATCCACTCAAAATGTCCAGAAAAAAATTGTTGTTTTGGGTTCACATTGCATGAGATCGTATATTGTTTGGCACAAAAAATGGTGACGATATATCTCTAACATTTACATGTGCTTTGCTGTCAAAACATAATGTCAGTTTTCTTGCTTTGCACAGATGTTACCGGAAACCCAAATCATCACAGATAGAGTTGGACTCGCTCTCTACTAATAATCGTTTATCCGCTTTTGGATCCCTTAATCAAGGAGGTGCTATTATATCTCGTACAGGGACTATGCTGTCCAATCATTCTGTACATTCGGCGAATTCTCGCGCTGTTTCGACCTACTCTGGACAGGTTAGCAAAACAACGTGATTGAGCGAATTAAATTTTCAATACTCGTTAACTGACCTTTCAAGACCGTTGGAGAAAAAGTTCTGTTTTTGCTAAAAATGTTATGTCCAAAATTTGAAATTGCTATAGTGATGCTTTGTACTCTACTCCATACAAAACAAAATTTAGTTCAATGTTTTTTTGCTTAAAGAAATTGTGAAAGCGGCGTTTAAAATAATTTAAAATTATTTACAAGTATTGTAAATGCAAAACTCAATTTTCTGAGGACCAACTGTGCTATTCTTCCAGGCAGGTTTTTTTTTAAGGTTTCGCTTTGGTGACCGCAAGAAAATTTTAAGAGACCGCAAATATTTCAAATTATGACGTAACACAGTCTAGCATGGCCTAGAATTGAGCGTAGAAATAAACGTTATAGGACTCGCTTAAAAGGCTAACAACCTCTAATTCTCTGCTGTAGTTACAAAAGTTGGTTATATTTTGAGAGACCGTTGGAGGAATTTGAGAGACCGTTTTGGTCCCTCAAAACACCTTAAAAAAAACACTGCTTCCAGGTATGACGGGTGCACCGTAATGGCAGTAAAGTTAAAGGTATCTTTCGTATCGTCAATGCAGATATTTCCAGAGTCGCTTATCCTTCCGTGGGAAAGCATCACGTTCGAAGACATTCCTCTCGGTGTTGGTAATTTCGGCCAAGTTGTTAAAGCGGTAATCGAAAAAGATGGGAAACTGATTCAAACAGCAGTGAAAATGTTGAAAGGTAAGCTAATAGCAAATATCTCATATCTTGGAATATTTATAAGACAAAGTTAAATATAAAATTTGTCTCTAATTGTTGCAATTTTTTGTAATCTCGTATTGTAGCACTTGCTCATGCCATATCTTGCTAATATTATAGGCAATAAATGTTGAAACAGTTAATACAGAACGCAACCTATATCATGAAATTTGAGAGCGTCTTTGAACAGAACATCGAAAAACTAGCAAGAAACAGTTGTTAATCTTCTTTTGGTGCTGTACCAAAACAAATAAGATTTTTAGTGATGGGCATGCCTACACATTACAACTAAAACCAAAGGTGATACAGTGGTTATAAAGAATTGATTTTGCTTGTAATTTTCTTCTTCATTCAACGATATGAAACACTACATTTTCGTAAAAAGAATATAAACATACAAACTAAATCGCCGTACTTCAGTCAATAAAAAATTCGCTTTTGGGTCTTGTAGTAGTTTATATCAGATATTATAAAATTAAGCAAAATATAGGTACGGCATTTTCTGACTGTCAATGCATTAAAAACAAAAAATATGTTTTTTTGATAAGACCATCCACAGGTGAGTTGAAAAATATTATTTAAAAGAAACGTAAACGATTGATATGGAAAAATACCAGATAATTGAAGCAAAGTCCTTGCAGCCATTGAAAACCCTGCCATTAGGCTAAATATATGCTCTCTGTTCCAACAAATTACGCAGATAGCATCGCATGCATATGATCAATTACAAGTTATGAAATGTTCAAAATTCTTTGCGCACGTGCGGCCGAGATATCGCAAAAAAACTGAAAAAAACATACTAATACAACTGCGTTACCTACGTTGTTTAAGTTAAATGCGTGGGTAGACTGCGGTATTTGTACGACATCAACATCAGTGAGCACAGAAATAATTTTAAGGGATAACCAACCATGCGCTAAAAATCTTGGTAAATAGTCAGAGACTGTGGCAAGGCAAAACTGTACCGTTTTTCACAACAAGATTTTCATTTGCAGATGGAAGCACGATAGAAGACAAGCGCGATTTTCTTGCTGAGCTGGACACTATGGTTCGCATTGGAAATCACAGAAACGTAATCTCGCTGGTGGGCGCATGCGAGCATGAAAACTCGATGTACCTGTGCACAGAGTTTGCACCGAATGGCAATTTGTTACAGTACTTACGCAAAAGTAGAAAAGCGGAAATCATCGACATAAGCTACACGACGTTGTCGCAGACACAGTTACTGCAGTTCGCCTTAGACATTGCTCAAGGGATGGCTTACCTGAGCGAAAAACAGGTTTGAATCCTTATTGAGTTGCAATCTGTGACAGAACGTGAGTAGCCTGTCCATAAGCCGCATTTTTGACCAATGGGTGGCACAGATTTGATTGTAAACACAGTGGCAGGGAAGTTTGGCACCATCGCAAAATACCTTTGTTGGTTACTTGAAAGAATGGCAAAAGTCCACACGACAAAAAAGGTTTTCGTAAGCAGCTAGCACCGAAAACATAAGTTGAGTTTGCTTTTTCAAACTTTACAAAGTCTACATCGCCTACATTCAGAACACGAACCTTCTCAGAATTGCATGCTGTGACTGCAATTTGTCCTGTGCAACCAAACTAGGTAAAAATCGTCTGCACTTGCGAATATCTCTAACATTTAGAGAAAATTGCTTTTTGGAGTGGACACAGTTGTAAATTTCGCTTATCCGTTCAATATATCCGAAAATACATTTAATTGTATCAAATCTATTTTTCACCTCCAACCGTTGCAGATACAGTTCTCAACTTTTGGCCATATTACAGAATTGAATATTTCATGACTTAGGTGTCTCTCTTCAGGATTTGCTTTAACATTTCAGACTTGGATAACAGTATGGTTCGAAGTAGGAGGTTTTAAAGTGCAGGAAATCCTCAAAAATATATAGAAAATACAGAGGTCAAGTAATAAAACATATTCGCCCACGTTTTGTATGTATCCAAATTTGCAGGTCATTTTATCTTGTTTTTACATGTTTTCAGTTGATTCATCGAGACCTTGCCGCTCGCAATATCCTTCTTGGGGAGAGCTTGATCTGCAAAATTGCAGATTTCGGATTGTCGCGGGGAGAAGGAGTTTACGTCAAAAAAACAGTGTCACGTCTTCCTATCCGCTGGATGGCAATAGAAAGTCTTAACTACAACGTTTACACTACAAAGAGCGATGTGTAAGTCGCATGCTTACATATTAAAACGAAAAACACACATTCGAAACAGATCAAGCAATTCTTAGCAGTTCTATACTAACGGATGTCTGCGTTTCGTCATGGCAAACTATGAAAGATATCTCTTGTGAAATTTTCACAGATGGTCTTTTGGAATTCTTCTCTGGGAAATTGTTAGTCTCGGTGGCACTCCTTACTGTGGAATGACGTGCGCTGAGTTGTACGAGAAGCTTCCCACAGGTTACAGGATGGAGAAACCAATCAACTGCGACGACGAAATGTAAGGTTACTACTAAAAATAACACCAATCGTAGCCAATTGCCCTAATCACTATGTTTTTACCGATGTTCATCTTAAATTAATATACTCTACTTTGCTCACGCATTTCAAATGCAAACGCGAAATAATGGCAAATACGGGCATCGATCGATCGATCTGAACTGAGCATATGCAACAAAAGACAAACGTTTTATTTGTACCTAACTTTCTAAATCAGCTTGAAAACGAAAAATCTGAGCCTTTTTGCGACAGTCCACGTCGCGCTTCTCACAATTCATCCACCCTTTCCTGATATTTCATGTCGTAAAGGACATTTGTAATGGGAATCGATTCCAGTTCTTCTGCTTCTTAAGTTTGTATTACGGTAAACTTCAATGCTGACACTGCATAATTTAGCAAATGCCTACAATGATTTCTAAGTTTTGTATTAGGGTAAACTTCAATGCTTTTTAAACATTGCATAATTTTGCAAATGCCTACAATGGTTTCAAAAAGCATTGCATCTTAAAAAAGTTTAAATTTTTTTTTACAATTTGTTTCAATAAATCACATATTAATTCTTGTTTTACAGGTACACTTTGATGTACCAATGTTGGAAAGATCGACCATACGACAGACCAACATTTTCTCAACTTTGCATTGCGCTTGAAAGGATGTGTGACGCTCGTTCAAGCCGCGTATGTTTAAGATCTAGTTGTTTCATTTTCATAATTGTTTGACATGTTTCGAGGAACAGAAAAATCCTATAGTCTTTAGGTGGGACAAAATGAAGCAAAACGTCTCATTATTTATTTATGAAGCACGTGAAATCGCTACAAACAGCTAGAAACCTGAGAAAGGCATAAAACAAATTTATTCAGTGAACAATGCTACCATGATGCAACATCGTTCGGGACCCTACCTATTAAGAAAGTTTTAAGCCTGTCATCCATTTTATCAACACATGAATCAATAACCCGTAAGTTAGAAAAATGTAATGTCAAAGAAGCAAAAACAAAGCATTACTTTAAAAATCTTCCCGAAAATTGTTGTACTTTCTCAGTATATAAGAACTTGTGCTGGGTAATTTATGTAATACAAGAACTTATGTTGGCTAACTTATTTTTTTGCAAAAACGTTTGCTGGTAAACATACGAATCACTTTATTTTGCATCTCAGTACAGCAATAGCGCTACGAAAGGCTTATTATCAACATCAACTTTTGACGAATTTGTTAATACTTGTAGCCTTACGCCGCAAATGAGTAATTGTTGGCGCACAAAATATCGTTTGTGGCCTTGAAAATATTTGCCAATTCATTTCATGTACCGCACAATGACGTAATCTGCGATGTCCGTTGGTGCTTTACAACGTATTTTGTTTTCAGAATTACGTGAACACTGCCATTTTTGAAGAATTTAAGTTTGCAAACATTGATGTGAACGAAGAGGAAGGCTGATCCACATCGGCATTTGTGTGGCGTCACCCGTCAGAATGTGTCTTTTTTCTTTCTCTTCACTGAAGTATGGAAAGCTGCAAATCAATGCTTGTTTGAATTATATGGACTTTATTTTATTTTTTCTTAACGACTTTATCGTACAATACAATCATGTTTTTGACATTTGCGAAAATCCTGTGAGCACTGAAGACTGGAGATATTTGAAATCAGCTGAGGACTTTCTATGTGCGAACCAGATTAAGCGACAACATTCTCAGCACTAGGGCGGTTGAGCCGAATCGGGTGTCACGCGAAATTTCTGACCTATTATTGTTTGTCAGTTATTTTGCTTCTCTAAGTAAAGAAAAAAGTTTGGCAATTACTTTTTTATGTGTCTTGTGTAAATTAAAACTTTGTGGTTAGATGCTAGACACCTACAACAAGCTATAGTACGGGAATAACTGTAACCTATGAAAAATGTTGGACTTAGTCTTGTAGACCTCAATTATTTTTCTTTTTCTAACCCCAACTCAAACCCTAACCCGACACACTTACGTAAACACCAAACCCTAAGCCTTGATCATCAGTTTTCTCAGCGTATTTGATATGCAGAATATATGACTCTGTGCATGTGCACATGGCGTGAAATCAGAAATTTCCCTTGACACCGGAGCCTGAAAATTGGTTTCCGATTATAGTGCCCTGGATTATGCTGTGATAGATCAGGGCTTCTCAAAATGTTTGCACATGTCCCACCAGGCCCGTAACCAGGTTTTACTTTTGGGAGGGAAAAATACAATTTTAGGGGGCCAAGCGTTTTGTTTTTATTATACTTTTAAAACAAATTTTTCTGGGCACAACAAAATTTGGGGGGCATTGCCCTGAATTACCCCCGTGGCTACGGGTCTCTGTCCCACTATCCATCTAATATATCATTTCCCAACACCTTATCTATGTTGTTGTATTGCACAAATTATGCAACAGTTTTCAGTATTCAATGGACCAAATCATTTGGATCAGAAGCCGGACGCAAAAACGTTTAGATGATGGAGCTGGAGCCAATAGCCTTTAGATGCCTCGAGCTGGACCCTGAAATTAGAGTTCCGGCTCCATTATCTTACTCAACACACGCCAAAAATTCGTAAGACTTGGCTCGAGCTTAACATGAAAGGTTTTTCGACTTCCAGCAAATCCAATGTAATAATTTTGGGCATCTACATTTCCCGATCGAATTCCGCATCCAATGTGCTTGCAATGTCGTATACTTGAAGACGAATTTATGTTCATGCTTGAACAAACGCCTGTAGCAGACACGTGCAATCAGAAGTAAACGGAAATTTACGTCACAACAGAGCACCCTAAAGGCCTCAAAGTGATTACAGTAGAAACAAATATTGAGAAACAATCAAAAACAAGAGTTTCGGAAAATGGCGTGAAGTAAGAAATTCATCCCAAAGCTTTTCGTCTGACACTCTTCAAGGGACATCGTCAGAATGGAGTGGAGATACAACCGAACTGAGTTATAAACAGAAAAGAAGAGTTCTCATTGGCTGAAATAGTTGCCAATAAGAAAGGGTTTAGGAGATCGGAAAAGAAGAGTTCTCATTGTTTGAAACAGTTAGCCAATGAAAAAGTTTGAGAGGTTTAGGAGATCTTCAAGGAGTAAACGAATTCTTTTTGTTTGCAGAGAAGGGGATTCAGAGATTTGATGAAGGTCGCTTCTAGGACAGAGAGATGAAATTTAGTGCGAACTCGAGCGAGAACAGGGAACGTGTATGCGCGGTCGGATTGCTTTGTACTCAGTTTTAAACTGAGAAGTTTAAGTTTTAAACAGTTTTAAACTGAGAAGTTTATAACCCAGTTCGGTTGTATCTGTAATAAAAATTTGAGATATCCACTGACAAACTTTTGTTAAAGTTTGGGAGAGACCGAAACAAACAAACAGATTGATGCTGCTTTTTCTGTTTGGCAGAGTGTGTGTGTTCTGTCATTTCAAAAAGTTTCTCCGTCTGAAGACTGTGAAATAAAAATTTCATTTTTACTGACCATGACAAAATCGACTGTCCATATAAACTCAACGGTCAAAAAGGTGGGAGTCTCGTGCACGCATTTTATCCAGGAGTTAGTGAGATATGTGGAAATATTGATTTTGATGCAGAACATTGGGTTTCTCAAAAAACACGGTCTGGATATGGGAAATATAATTTATTTTCTGTGGCTTTCCATGAATTAGGTCATGCTTTGGGAATTTTTCACTCCACTGAAAAAGATTCTGTGATGGCACCTTTTTACAAACATAGGTTTTCCACTAAAAATATCCATGAAATGCTTGGTGAAAGCGACAAGAAGCTAATTCAGCAAATGTATGGCAAACCACAGACTGTTGAAATGAGAGCGGTACTTAACACTAAAAAAGCTAAAGTTATGATAAGATTGAAAAAACTCTAAGCCAGAAAAAGTCAAGATTGTTTTTACTCTGGCGCCGAGATTTTTCGCAGAGGGTTCTCTGGATTTTGAATAACAATTTCAAAAGCTGCTGGCGAAACGTTCGAGTATGCATTTGAATAATTCCAACAAAAAATGGTTTAGCGTAGGCGAAACAAGCGAGACAGGCTAAGCGGAGCGAGAGGATGGGGTCTCACAGAAGTTGATAACTGTGGGAAAATATCTCTTTGAAGCCTTGATTTTCTTTAAGGTTTAACTTTCTCTGATAATGAGAACATTGAGGGTGAGACGGGGAAATGTTTGTAGATGGTTTGAGTAGATACAAAGAGCTGTTTTCTCAGACAACAACAAGCTTCCTCTCTATATCTAAAATAGACGAAAAAAAAACAGAGAGAAAGCTGGTCTTGTACCAAAACTAATTGGGGTGAAGAGCTGTTTTCTAATAGTTGTAGTAAAAAACAACTTTCTCAACATTTCTCTACATTTCTTTGAAACAGAGAGATAGCTGGTCTTGTACAAGAACTAAGTAGGGGCGAAGAGTCTTTTTTTGGTACAAGCCCAGCTATCTCTCTGTTTTTTGTCTTTTTTAGATATAGAGAGGAAGCTGGTTGTTGTCCGAGACGGCTCTTTGTATCTACTGGAATTGGGAACGCGTTCCCACACTATTTTCCACTAGTAACGTTCTTGAAGATTTAGATTTTTCATTCGATTTCTGCGTGTAGCACCTGGAGCAGTATAAGTGAATAAACGACAAGTTATCTGGTGTAGTGCCGTAGCATAGTTGTGTATTACTGTTTGTGACATCAATAGTGGTACAGTATTTACGTACTCGACGCTTTTGACTATTTCGTTACTCTGTTATCCTCGTTTCAGAGGAGTAATTAGTCTTGAAGTTTTCAAGCCGTTGCAGTGTATATTACAGCTTGCCTGAATGGATTGCGAGAACTAAAGTTTTTTTGCGTGTGAGGGCTTCTGAGCGATATTTGGTATTAGAGTTCGTCTACCTAAATCAAGGGTGTAGTGAGGTGGAAAGGCGTAGGAACGGCATTCTCAAACCTCTCTTTTCAGCACTGCACCCCTGGTAGAGTCCATGCCAGGCAAGTACAGAAAAGCTTTTTTTAAATTTTAACTACAATGTTTAAATCAGGTGCCTCCGAAGATTTTTGCCCGAGGGCCACATAAGCAATTACTCATCATTCCGAGTGCAGGACATTTCGGGATATGTTACATTCTACCAACTCAACAAGTTTTTCGTAAATACATTATTTTTCATTATTGACAAAGTCTTCGCGGACCGGATGAATTAGATTTGGGGGCCGGATTTGGCCAGCCGGCCGTAATTTGGAGACCCCTGGTTTAGATGAACACAGCTTGCCACACAGTTTGTTGCATGTAGCATATATGTGCAGTTGAACAGACAGTGTTGTGAGATTACGGCATAGTCAAAATAAAAATATTATTTCAAGCATATATCTCTCTAAAATATTCAAACGAACCTACAAGAAGCAACACATCCACTTTCATATATAAGTCATGAAAACATCGAAAATCTCGACAGCCAAATTGTTTCCAAATTTTTTGAAATATGTGTATCATTCAATTTGAAATACGTGCATCATTCAACTTTGGATAAAATTCTTCTTTTGGAGGAAGTTGTGCTTCATTCAGTTTTACAGGAGAATCAAACCAATCGTATAGAAATACACCCATTCTTAATAAGAGTTCATAGTCTTCACCAAATATTTGTCTCATGCAGTGATGTGCCCGAGTCCTTTTTGTCGAGTAAGAGTAACAAACCCTTCGAGTCAGAGTCGAGTCAGAGTCAAACCTTGGCGTCTGGGTGGTTTTGGCGATTTTCGCAAAAAAACAGCAGTTTTCGGTTGCCTTACCAACGCCCTAGCTCCTAAGCCGATTGCGCTAGAGAGCTGTTCAAGGGCTCAAACGGATCGGCCAGTCTAGTAGATTGCACTTGAAAAAAAAATTTTTGCCTGGGGGGTGCGGGTTTTTTGTGAGTGACGTCATAAGTGAAGTAGTTTTAGGGTCATTTTGTAAAACTTTTGGGTTCAGATTTTGGATTAGGTTTTGGGTTTAAGTTTTGGGTTTAGGTTTTGGGTTTAAGTTTTGGGTTTAGGTTTTGGGTTCAGCTTTTGGGTTTAGGTTTTGGGTTTAGGTTTTGGGTTTAGATTTTGGGTTTAGGTTTTTGGTTTAGGTTTTGGGTTTAGGTGTTGGATTTAGGTTTTGGGTTTAGGTTTTGGGTTTAGGCTTTGGGTTTAGGCTTTGGGTTGAGGTTGTGGGTTGAGGTTTTGGGTTGAGGTTTTGGGTTTGCTTTTGGGTTTGGTTTTAAGTTTAGGGTGTTAGGTCGTGTAACAAGGACCTTACATTAATCCAAGTGTATCGTCCTTGTCACTTGACCAATCCAAGTAATCAGATTCTCCTAATGAAAAAATTACTCTAGCAGTGCTTTTCCCTCTAATGCCTAATAGACACTTCCTTGCTAAATTTTGCAAATGCCAAAAGGCTGTGACTATTTTGCCCCATAAGGCAAAAGCACTGCGGGATTATTTTTCCTTCAATCAATTGTATTTGGCTAAAGGGAAAATAGCTCCAGTAGTTCTTTTGGCTCATGATGCAAAATAAGAATACATGATTGTGCATTGGCGGATCAGGACTGGATCAGACTGATGATTTTCAAAAATTTTGCGGATCAGGACTGGATCGGATTCAATTTTATCGGATCAGGACCGGACTCGGGCTGAAAAATTTCACAGTCCGCTTATCTCTGGTGCCCAACAAACTATAAAATGGCGCCGATATGTTAGAAAATGGTGCCCAATGTTGTTCTAGCAAGATTGATTGGAGATTATTTATATCTCCGTTTTTTGTGAAAGCAGTTTGCATTTTACTTGTCTCTTTCACTCTCAGTCATTTCCACAAGTCCACCCCAACCTTGCTGCAAGTGTTTCAACCTTTTGGTTGGCGTTGCGTTGAATGTGCGATTCATCACGAACAGGATGTGCGTGAAGAACAACACCCACATATGTGGCGCGAACAAGCCATCATAGAGCGAGCAGCGTGCGTTCTGTATTGTTGGTTGCTACCACAGTGTGAAGCTTTGCACACTAACCACTGGGGTTTTTTAATCGCCACAAAGTGGTGCTGTGACCAGGATGCAGTGATGATTGGTGAAGTCTACAATTTTTTACTCCGACTCCACTCCTGCTTTGGCTGATTTTGTTAGCCTTCTAGTTTGATATCTTACACACTATTATTGAGCTCAACAGAGCTTCCCATTCATAGCTCCTAACAGTGAATACTTTGAAGTCTCTATCTTGTCAATTGTTATGATGTTGCGAGCCAGTGGAAGAGCATAAGTTGACATGATTTACTTTTCAAACTATTTACTTGTCTGCCTGGGGTTGGATTATGTATGAGTGTTGCAGCCACAATTATGTGTTGGCCTGAACCAACCAAAGAAAGAGTCGAACGGACTACCCTCGGCATAACAGCAATAGAGATTCCCCATTCGACTAGGTTCACTCTTCTATGGGCCAGCTGCTATGAATTCATCGTTAGGCCTATATGTGTCATAAACACGTCGTCACTTTACTTCCCATTTCACAAGCTCAAGGCAGCGACCATCAACAGTTGATTGTGGCCACTGTTACGGACCTCTGGCGAGGGGTTCGCATTTTAGAATAGTCCCCCGGAGAGCATTGGTTACTTTAAGACTATTCAAGGCACGCCCGAAACTACCATAGAGAGAATGAGACCTGCCCGTTACGTACGACTTACGCTCAGTTAACATGCCAAATCATAATAGTTTCTTTCATAGTTTTATTTTATTAATAGCCTATAATGTTAAACAACACGCCACAAATAGCAATTAACATAATAATCCGGGATTAAGACACGAGTTCAATATCTTTCAACATGAGAGAGAGTCATAAGTGTACGGGAGTGCATATTTTTGGGGACGAAAAAATCTTGGCCCAAATTTGATCTTGCTTTCCCAAATAACGTATAAACAGCAAGTCTTAATGTTAAGACTAAAACGTGCCATTGTAAACTAATCAAGGTTTCTGCATGCCTAATTAAACCTTACAATTACCGGGGTTCAAAGCCGTATGCCCTCAACTAGCAATCAATATTCTGCATAGCTACATGTGAACAAGGGTAATATTTGGTGTGTTGAAAAATGTTAGCTAATTACAACAAAATCCTCCCAAAAATTGCTGTTCATGCCACCACGCGTGGAAGGTGTGGTTCAGAATCTTCATTTTCAAGTTTTTATATACGTTCAAAATATATTCTTCCAACACGATCATCATAATAGATAAGATCTGTTCTTCTCAAGCATAGATGCATGCATTTGTGTTGGCCACAATGGCAATCAATCTGGAAAAGGAGTAAAAATATCTGGCTACGATCTAAAGTATTACATTGCCGCAAATATGTCAAGCGTCAAGTAATTAGAGGAAAAGGAGGCAATTTAATACATAGCATATAGCTTAACCTTCCACACCGGCAATCTTCACTGCAGCATTTTGTACTTGTAATGCTACAACTTACAGCTTCTAAGGTCACATTATCAAAACCAAAAATCCATTCCAATTTAGACAGTTAAATGTGCGTTGAACACAGCATGCTAAGAAAAAATAGCAGTATGAGACTGATACACGAAAATACTGCAGCGTATATGATCAACTACCAAGGAATGTGTACAAATGCACATTTCCAATGCCAAATGATTTATAACCTCAACAAGAAATTTTATAAAAATGGCAGTGCTTCACTGCACTGCATTAGCACAAGTGAATTATGCAGTACTGTTCATGAAAACTTCATTTCACAGCATTAAATTGAAGCAATCAAATTTGGGAGGATGCAACATATGCAATTCATTGCATGAAAGAAACGGCAAATATGAAAACCTAAACAGTATAAAATCACAGCTACATTACCACCACGCAACATATTACAGCTGTAGTTGCGTAGTTAATTTTATTCATGGAAATAGATTTGCACTTGTATATCTCACAACATCAAGCAAGTTTGAAACACGAAAACTTCACACCATCATATCACAGCTACACCATATTACTACCGCAAAACATTTTGTAGCCACAGCTACATTTTAGTTGTACACTTTACAGCATCAACAATTTGAGGTTTGTAAAAATTAGGGTCAGTTGGAATGGTGAGTTACCACTACCCTACATGTTCCTAATTATAAAATGATTCAAAATCTACCCAAATTTGAATGAAGTTGTTTCAGTTGGCCCAATTGTGATGTGGGCTGTTGTAATTTGCTCAAATATTTGTAATATATGCAAATCTGAATGACACTCTTTAAATTTGACCAAATGTTTCTAATTGTACACAAGTTTGAAGGAAGCTGTTTCAATTCCCCTAATATGATTAAGGCTGTTGGAAGTTGCCCAAATGTTTCTAAATGTATGCATATTTAAATGAAGTGGTTGCATATTATTCAAATTGGAATGAAGCTGTTTGAAGTTCCCCAAAAATGAATAAAGCTGTCTGAAGTTACCCAAAATTGAATAAAGAAGTTCCACTTGGCCCGAATTGGAATGGAGCTATTGTTGTTTGGCCAGAGTTGATTTAGTCTGTCGGAATTCACCTGAATTTTTGCAATTTATGGAAACATTTTTAGCTTCACCCAAATTTGAATGAAGTGGTCTCAATTTGCTCAAATTTCATTAAGGTTGTTAAAATATATCCAAATGATTTTGATTTTATCCAAATTTGAATAAAACTCTTATAATTCACCCAGACATTTCTGAACGTACTAAAATTTTAAGGGATCTTTTCTATATAGCCCATCTTTGAACAAGACTGTTTGAAGCTGCCCACAATTGAATGAAGCTGTTGCAAATTAGCAAAATTTGATTTGACTGATGGACTTCATACAAGTGTTTCCAATTATTTTTCACCCAAATTTGAATGAAGCTTTTCTCATTTACCCAGATTTAATTGAGGCTGTTGGACCTTACCCAAATGCTCCTATTTTACTCAAATGTTTCTAATTTTACTCAACAAGTCATTAGAGTTTTTTAGTTGGCCCAAATTTGATGAAGGCTGCTGGAATTACCACATGATTCCAGTTCACTCAAGGGCAATGTTTATTTTGCCATCAGGGGCAAAGAAGAATGGCAAAATAGTCTCAGACTATTTTGCCGTTGATTGGGTTATTATTTTGCCTCAGTTAGGAAAATAAACACTACCTCATTGCATGTGAATGTAGCTGTATACTTTGCCCAAATTTTGAAAACTTTTGCCCGAATAATGGCCAATTTTCCAGCGTTGGGGATGCGACCGCATCCCCTGCATCCCCATGCCGTACGCTTATGGAGAGAGTAACCCAAGCCACGTATTAACATACAGGGGTTAATTCATTTCCCATGAAGAATCAACGCCTCCCGTAATGAACAGATAGGCCTTTATTTGAAAAGCTCCCATAATACACAGATAGACTTCTCTGAGATGTTGTCCCCGTATTACACAGATTACAACTGAGTTATTCCCATAATTTTAATTTATTTGTTTATGAGCAGACACGAAGTCCATAGTATGAACACACACACTCTGCAGAACGCAGGTTGATAAAAACAGACAAAACAGAACGTAGTACAAGGCATTGAAGCCGGCGGAATCACAGGGTTACCGACACTATTTTGCAACTGCATTGAGGACAGAACCATAGGGTTAAAGACACATTCTTAACACTATTGTTAGCTAACACGTAACATTTGTTACAGCACTGCTGCGGTGTAGGGCGCTAATTCCTAAATTGGTCTAGTCTAGGTAAAATGCGAAAGCATTGTGGCTTGACACGCCATCGATCAAATGGACACTGCAAAGTTCGATCACTCATTCACAGAGTAAAATGCGACTACAGTGTTCAAAGAATAGTGACGAGTACAAACAATCCGACTGCATCAAAGCACGTAACCATGCGTTGTTAGATTTTCTGCATCTTTCGAGAAACAGGTACTTGTATTTACGTAGCAGAGCCTCAAAGGTAGGAATGTTACATTGAACTTGGTGGTTACTAACACTCGCTCTCCAGGACAGGTTGCATAGAGCTCTGCAACCAAAATTATATGCCACCCGCAAAGCATGACTTCCTGAAATTACACCATGATTGAGATGCATACATGGGCGTACAAAAGGAACGAAAAAGTACGTTTTTAACTGCATTTGAACAACGGGAAAAAGAGGCTCGCAGCTTGTTTGCTGCACAATATTGATATCGCAGTTGTCTCTGAA
>Ga0210059_1005831_pt1 | contig 19775 bp, 16 predicted proteins | sample Ectturendosymbi2_FD_188042 | JGI IMG/M metagenome (GOLD analysis project Ga0210059, IMG submission 188042) | Ecteinascidia turbinata endosymbiont from Florida, USA - Sample 2 (SPAdes) (version 2) | ecosystem: Host-associated > Tunicates > Ascidians > Unclassified | place: Key West, Florida... | reverse complement strand
ATCCTTTTTCTCCTATCGTTGGTTCCTTAGCAACGCCCCAACCTCACATGATAACATTACCTAACACCTAGTCATTGGCAACGAATATTTCGTTGGGGCGGTTATGGCTAATCCGCCTCTCAATCGTAGGATTTGGTGTTCGATCCACGTGCAACTGAGTTAATCACCGTAGTGCTCTTTGGGAAGAGTGTTCACCTCAACCGCCCTGGAAAGAAACATAGTTCAGGCGTTGGCGTATCGCTGCCTGCAGTCACCAAAATTAAAAAAAGACATTTCTTGGCACATTTCATACTAAATTTTAATGTTCAGCGAGATATTTCCAATAAGTGCCGTAAGCTGTAGCCTGGTCATTAGGTGGGGTTATCAACATTAAATTTTGGCTTCTGCAAAGGTAACATTGCTCAGTTTCAATGCCACTGTTTTTTTCCGCCTGACTGTTTTTTTCAACTGTTTTTTTTCGTAATGGTGCCGACAAATGACGTTCTTGAAGGGATATTGCAGTTGATGTGTTTGCGTGGCCAACTTAGAGCCAGATTGTAAGTTTGAACTGCAAGTGGAGTGAATCAGAGCCAACTGGTAGGCAGTCAAGTTTCGTAGAAGTCCCCTTTGTTCAACGGTATACCAACATTTGCAGTCATAGAAAAGTAATTTCAAGAAGAAAAGCTTAGAAAAGGAGTTGCTCTCATTTTGATGAATTTGGCATGGTTTGGAAATAATGAAATTGGCATTTTTGATGAATTTGGCATGGTTTCATTTTGATGAATTTGGCATGGTTGGGAATACAATTTTTGAAATAGATGTCTCTTGGTAACCAGTTCCGTCCCCACAGGGGGCTTTGGTGGGCTTAGCCCCACCAAACAAATTTCCAAGCTCCCTAAGATTGAACTATGAAACACTATAAATGAGTGAAGTTTTTATCAAATTTTAGAATGTCAAGCCCCCCTCCACAAACGTAAATTAAGACTTCCGGCGACGGTTATGTTGGTAACGGACGAAGGCAAGGAATAACACTATGCACGTGTAATTGGAAGAAACCCAGGCGTGAACGCCATTCCCACACCAACTAAAAATGAAGACTGCATCAAATAGTTTGAATAAAGTGAGCATTTGTCCACAAGAACTTCCATGGATCTTACTGTTTTACTGCAGGCTTATGTCTAGCAGTACGAATCTGCGTGTCACTATCACGTCCGTGAGATCGCAGTCTTGTTTCAACGTAGTACAAAAAGGTGTGGAAACGCCGTTCCCACGCGTTCCCACCCCACTACCAACACACCTGAAAACGTCCAACAGCTAGACCAAGTGTGCAGGTCACGATAAAGGCTGCAAGTCAGCATTTCTCACCCAGAGCCAGTTTTAAGCCTATTTGATCCATTTTATCAAAATGGGTCCCGCACCTATAGAGTGCCGACAAAGTTAACGTTTTAAGCCTTTTACATATTCTAAGAGAATTAAACCACTACTGAAACGTGAAGTGAACGATGAAACGTCTTTTACATCACTGAAATCATCTTATGAAATTAATATTATAGATTGCTAAATGTAGTATACATACTTTTTAAGTTTTAGTCAGGGATACTACACGAACTAACATGCTCAAATGCTTACATCTGCAAAGTACAGTACAGTAGGTATGCCGCCAACACATCAATTTTGTCGTTTCATCTCCTGGAATGAGTAAACTATGAAAAGCCAAGCGGTGAGCTTACCGGAGACTAAAAACCAAAAGGGAAGAACATTTGACGAAACATTTTGGGTCCATATATGCATAAGTAAAGAAAGCAAAAAATTAGGAAAAGTAATAATGAAGAAGGTGACGACAAGCAGAAAAAAAGTAAGACTCGTAATCGACAATGAAAAACAAGACCTATTTCAGTTTGTGACTGTTTGATTGTGATCTTCCAAATGCTTTATTAATCCTTATATCTTTAAATAAGCACGAAACATGATCTTCTTCCATTTTAAATTCTTGCAAGCAAATTTGAGAGGTGGAAAGGGCGGCAATTTTGTGGTGAGCCCCGGGCGGCACAGCCTCGCTACGCCACTGTTGCACAATAAAGGATTTTTCAATTCTGAAAGAGCTACAATGTCTTTGTTACGTACAAAGTCCAAATGAACTCGTGAACAGGAACATTGTCGCGCGCATGAGCTGATCAGTTGAATCTGGTAGCCTGCATGTGTACAGATCAACCAAAAACAGAAAATTTATAAGTATTGCATAACTCCGGACCATAAACCAAAGTGCAACATCTCCAGTTTGTGTGATATATCCGTAAACCTATTTCGTAACAATGTTCTGTGACGCCTGACATGGAGCCTCTCACCAATATACGAACAAAACAATGTCGGGTGTACTTTTGTTTTGTACTGCAACTAACTAGCCTAAAAATCTAGTTTATAACATTTTGTAAATTATAAAAGTTCACGTTTATTATAAGTTATGATTCAGTAAATTTACCCCCTCGGAAAGTGAAATTTACCCCTGGTGGTAAATTTACCCCAACTTAAGAACCACTGACATAGACTATTCAATTCGTTTCTTTGTATTGGTTTCAGAAAAGCACAAAGTACCAACATCCGGTCTACCAGAACTACTGACCCAAGACTTTATATATTCGGTGATAAGATGGAAGCAAGCAACGCGCAACTGCAAACACACATCAAAAGCAAAAACAAATTGCAGCAACGAAAATAAAAAAGAAGCACCAGACGCAATTGATTAAATGACATTAAAGAAGCAAGAACAACGAAAGAATGTAGAAGCGATTAGAGACACAAGCGAAAAAGAAAAAGCAAGGGAAACACGGCTTTATGCGGATCTTGCTGCTGGGAATATTTTGAGTCTTCAATTAGTTTGGGTAGCCCACGTGTAGTTCTAAATCGATTGGAAACAGGGCCCCCGGTGTTAAGTGAGCCCTAGGACCATTAATTTGACTTCTTGTAAGAAGCAGGCCATCTTCAGCATTGAACATTGATCTGTTGGATCGAATTTACGTGTGCCTTGCGCGGTTAGAGATAACTCGGTGGTTACGTGTTGGTACGTATGTGTTATGTAGATCCTGCCGTTTGCAGTAAATTCATCAAAACATTGTATCCCTAAAACTGTCAATATCAAGTTTGATAGCCCACTCAAAATTCAAAAGGAAATTTATCTTAAATATATTTACAGTGAGATGACTTTTTATCAATAAAGTAATGTATGCTTTGATTGATAACTTGTGTTGGAGTAAACAATCGCTTGACATAATTGTGATCTTAATAACACAATATTTTTTCATTTCCCTTGCAAGCTAATGAAACAGAAATTCAGACTATTAATTTTTAATGACACCCAATCATGTTTCCTTCCATTTCATGTTTGAGCCACAACTTGTACGGAATTGAAACATAGTATGAAAAAAACAATTCGGACCAGGCCCGCAACAGGGGGAAAATTTGCCCCCCGAAAATTCAAAACATTGCATAGCTATTTGACATTTGCAGAAACTTTCGAAGAATAAAGATGAAATTTTGTACTCTTAATCATTTTTAAGAAAAGTCTTATTTTAATTTTTCTTTGTCCTACTGGTTAATTATCTTATTGGTAAGCACAAATATGTTAGAATTGTCAAAACTTGGGAGATCGTTGAAAGCGTTGGCATTTCTAAGCATTTTTATCCTTTTGTTCGTGTACCACTCTGAAAAATGTCAGAAATGCAGTGTGTGTGTACGCTTTGATTTTATTTCTTGCCTATCTTCTGAGGAAGAGAGTTTGCACAGACTCTCAAAACGTCAACAATAAAGACTGCAGTGTTATCACACCAATGGTGTAAAGTTTTCAGCCAGTAGACTATGCCTGGTGACAGAAACAGAATACCAGACTACCATGACAAAAAAACAATAAACTGGGAGAGTAGCCTTGAGAATTCGACAAGCTTTGTCATGCAGTTCGTGACAATCGCTGTAGCGCTTTACTTTCGGCTTTGCAAACGTGTGTGAATACGTTACAATGACTGCTCAGTTTACTCAGAACTTTGATTGAGAGTCAATAGCCAGTGACATATTTGACAAGAAGCACGAATGACGTACGCTCCTAGTGAGGCCAAACAATGCAACACTGCCTTCAGCACGCGTAACTACAGTATGTCTGAGGTAGCTAATGACGTCACCACAAAAAGCGCTGTTTTTTCAAAGTAAGTTTTTGGGACAATAACATTATATTACTTCAAACGTTTTTTGACGAATTCCTTTAACTGTGATGGGTAGCCCGGTAGCACGTACATCTACTGTCATGGACGCCGGTAGGATTCTTTCCAAAGGGAGGACGAACTACGGAAATTTTGTCGAGTGCTAATTAGTCGAAAAAAGGTGTATGCAGCTGGTAAAACCTTATCGGAGCACTTTGTCCGTATTCGATTGTAATTTAACGAAAATAAACTTTTAAAATCCAGCTGTATGGAGTACATTTACTGTTTTGGAGACAATTTATTCAAAAATTGCTATCTAATCTTTTGCGAAGGGAAGAACTGTTTGGTTTATCAACATACGACCAATGTTTTTATCGTGAAAGATGTATTTTCAGTAAAACACTGACAATTACCCAATATGCGAGACTAATCCATACATAGCTTTTCACAACAACACACCAGAAGACAAAATCGTTATTTCATCGATTTAAACGACACTGTTACATTTGAAGATATGAAAGTGGATGAAAAAAGATTCTTATGATTAAGGACTTGCGACGCTGCATTTCTGCATCGTTTTGAAGTCCATATTAGAAACAAAGAAACAGTAAGACTTGTTTCGGCCTGACAATACGCCAGATTAACGAAACATGAAATGAAAATTGGAGTAAAAACACCAAGATACTCCTTACTGAAATAAAGATTTTAGGTAACCATCGTTGAAATGGAATTTATCTTTATTGGATGAACGCCAGAAATTGAGTTTCACTTCAGCGGAATGTATTATAATATGTACCTTATCCTTTCAACCGACTGAATTTTCTTTTGTGGTTGAGTTGTTTGCAACAAAGCAGTGAACTACCCACCCTATTGCATACTCTAAAACTTTATTTTACTGTTACACAAGTTAAAGCTTGATCTAAAGAAGGCATACACTTAGCACTAGGAGTTTTCTACACAGCTGCGTGCTCATTTAGAAATGCTGGAGCTGCTGCCAGGCAGAAAATAATATTACTGAGGTTAATTGAAAAATCCAAAAATTGTTGTTCTACGCAGTGACGTCTTTGCGGTTGTGCAAAACGAAAAAATCTCTTTCGGCAGTGCTGTTCCACATTGGGTTTTGAATTTACTTTGTTCACTGCCACCTGTTGCCCAAGTTATCGAGTAGTTAGTTCGCTGTTTGAAAGACATAACCAGCAGGGCTGCGGATCCGGAGCTGGAGCCCGGAGCCGGAGCGACGGAGCTGGGCATTTTGCCTGAAGCCGAAGCTGCAGCCGGAGCTCAGATTAAAAATCAGGAGCCGGAGCTCAGTTTAAAATTCGGGACCGTAGCTGAGGCTATGGCTATTTGATAGGTAGCTCCGGCTCCGAGTCCCTAGATACTAACGGTTTTGCCAAATTGACTGAAAACTAGACTTACTTTACCTAAAACAGTGCTCTTTATAGCATACTAAACGCAGTTGTTACGAGTTACCACACCAGACTGCAACAATGGATCTGCGAGTCTTTGATGTTACCTTGGTTTAATCGTCGCTAAAGCTGTGGCATCGCAGCTGGACAGGCGTGCTATTACTCGTAGAAGAAAAACCTTAACTATGACAATATCTTACTTTCTAGTCAAAATGATCAAACTGGGTCTGCGTCAGTAGTAGTGTAGCGATCAAAAAAGAACTAGACTATAATCAGTAGGTACACAATATCCCTACAGGGGCGTACCTAGGGTTTCCTGCGCCCGGGGACAAAGTCAGTTTGGTCGCCCCACCCAGTCTGTTCCTGGCAGCAGAGATGCAAAGGATGAGTTGGGAGTAAAGGGGCGTTGAAAGCTGAGTCGGGCCTCGCATATGGTTGTTTATAGACTCATCTGAAAGTTTCATATGACTGTGACGTCACGGAATTGACGTCAGGACCTTTGAATCTTGGAAATCCTTAACTATCGCAGAGTAAAGAATCTAATCGTTTCGCGTGAAGCTATCATCACTAAAATATCGGTCACGATTAATTGCGGTAATACATTCGAATTGTAGGAATTAGTGAAAGAAAATGCAAAAACTAGGCAAAAGTTTTCCGATATCTGCAAGAATCTGCATGAATTTTAATGACAGAATTTTATGGGCACAAAAATCTTCTGATGACACAACATAAGAATTGAAAAGAATTACCCTGATTTTAAAATCTCTATATAGCCTATTGTGTAAATTATTGTAATATACCTGGTTATTTCAGCCAACGAAGCACATTTTTGTGACGGTCGCGACATGGGGCATTTTCTTTGTGGTGTAGACAAAATAAGCCGTTTTGTGAACGTCCGTATGCATTGCATCGAATAGCAACCTGAAGCTGGTAAGCAAAATGTCAACGTTGCACCCCCTGGAAAAAATTTTTCGGACGCCCATGTTTCTAGCTTAACAATTTTGTTACCTGAATTTTGACAATCATGTCCATGGAGATGCTCAGTTTATACGTCGAATTAATACAATACGCATGCAGCAGTAACTGAACAGTTAGCGATTATAACTAAATATACTTTGCAAATATAATCAGCGCTGCTGCGCAGTTGCAATTACATTAAAAGAGTAGCCACTATTTATTTAAAATTTCAATTCCACGAATAAAACTCTACCTTCAGGACCACATCACATCCATTTCAACATGACGTTTGTCAAATCATCAAATCTCAAAAATTTTCCTAAACATCAGATCTACTGTCGTAACAACGTACTGCAAGTTTCATCGCTGCTTTAACAGTATGCGCAGCAGCATACCACATGCACTGTGAACGCCAGCTAGATTCCCATCCATTGTGACGCAATTATGGAATGAGAGCGAAGTTGGAAAGTTCGCACCCCGGTAACCTGAAATCATTGTGACGCACCGTCAGTCAAACCGCATCCTGGCGCTGATTGCTGGAGACAGTAGCTCCACCTTAAAACGTCACGAGGGTTCATAAACACTCGCTTTGGGAACCATTGCGATCTTGATGAGATTCTGCAACTGAGTAGCAGTCGCTGGCATTCGACATTTTCTTTAATCGTAATTAATTGCATACGTTGACATTTGACATTTCGTAATTATTACGTGACATTCCGACCTCAATTTGGTGCCCCCAAAACGCTGCGCCCGGGGACAGATGTCCTCCCTAGTTACGCCACTGTATCCATAGCTTATGTAACTGTGTGATCATGCTGCTAGCAGCGAGTATGATTCAGATATGATACCATTGCAGAGTTATGCGTGAAATGCACGTCACGCCATTGTAAAGTAGGTTATCAGAAACCATTAGGCTGACTAGCAAGGTTTACTAGCTTACTGGCAAAGTTCACTAGGAAGCATTACGTTTACCAGCAGCAGCATGAAACGAAAGTGATAACTAATTAGGAGTGAACTAGCATTGCTTTGCATGGCAGTGAATTTTCAGAAGGATATACAAATGCAATGTAAGCACACGTGAACTTATCTTGAGCTTTTCGTCTGTGGAAACAAAATTTATGTTTTCAGCACGGCAACCAGTCTTATTTTCTCCTAAGCTTTGCAGGTCAAATTATGCTTTGTCATTGATGACTGCTTATTATGAGTGCAAAAGATGAGAAATCAGAAGTTTTCAGCTATTTTCAAAAAGCCAAGGTGAATTTCTTGATAGGAGTCATACTATTTCTTCAAAGGGCTTTTAAACATATCTTGGCATTTGTGTTAAATCAGGTTTTTTTAAGGAAAATGTTAGGTACTCGGTTTGGATCCGCAGGGACCCGATTTCTCTGATTCTACGGACCCGATTTTCTCTGATTCTAGGGACCCAATGATAATTTTCTCTGACTGTAGGGGCTCGATTTTCAATTCTAGGGACCCAAATCGGGTCCCTAAAACGCTTTAAAAAACCTGGTTAAATGCACATATGTGCACGTTAGAAAGAACACATGAGAGAGGTAATCGACCATGTGTTTTGCGCTCTTTGCATGGTTTGCCCGGGGAGGGCTGTTAGCTGGAATGGCCAAGACTGCAACAGACAAAGCATGCAACGAGTGCAAAACACTTGATCGATTGGGAATGGACTGTGTCTAAATGCTCAGACACAAATGTAGTTTCCTAAGCAGCCGTTCTCTTGACTCCGGCCTTAAGAAATAACAAAAGGTCACCACGCACAGCGACTGTCTTTCCAGAATATGTTTATATTACCGCTATCATGAGTTGCGTTTCTGCTAATAACTGTTCTCCGAATCGTCTTAACCTATGATTGATTTTTTGCTGATTTTCTCATGGCAAGAACGCTGATTGCAAAAAACCACTAGATTAACTTACTCAAATAAGTTTGTTATATTCTTTTAACTTTGTGTACTTGACATATCGCATTTTCCATTCAACTTAAGGTACACTAAGACAATTGAAAATATTAATGGGTCAAAACGAACAGAACCCGGAGCTGAAGCTGGAGCCATGCTATGAAAGAGAGCTCCGGAGCCGGAGCTACACTCATGAACACCAAGAGCTCCGTAGCTGGAACCGGCTCAGTCACAAATGTCACGCGCCGCAGAATACGTTTGTACAACAAGAAGTTAAGTAGTTTATCATCTCAACTATAATCAGAGCTTACTGAAGTCTTTTCTTAAAAGTTGGAGCAACACCTGATTGTTACTCAAGCTGGGTCACACAGCGTCTACACAAGCAGAGTTTTCTAAGGCTTAACCTTGATGACCGTTTACACATTTTGAGAGACCGCAGCTATTTCATCTGAATACCGAGATACTGTAGTCATAAAGCGAGGTTTTAGTGTATTTTGGTGGTGGTTATGTATCAAGGTTCTACTCTATTTTGAGATACCGTTAGAAAAAATTTAGAGACCGTTTCGGTCCTTCAAAATGCCTTGAAAAAGACATTGTACACAAGCATCACAGGGACATGTTTGAGAAACTGCTTTTAGCTCACAGAGAAAGTAAACCATTCCCAGGCCACAAATGTAACTCTAAAGATTAAAGATGGATTGTTAATCTTTCCATCCAAGGTTACGGTATCCCAAATGTCTTCACTGGAGCTTGGCCTTAACTTTGTTATAACACCCCAGCATATCAACAAACACCATGGTTTTGCGTCTGTGGAACAGGGAATTTGAAAGTTATCACCAAGTGAAGCTGAAATATTGTTCGAAGTGAACTAGCCCTTATCTTGAATCGTCACAATTCGATATAGTACAGTTTGCGGCCTTGACAGCTAATGGTCATTATAGAAGCTTGTCTATTTTCAAATATGCTTTTTATGGAAGCCTGAAAGGGAACATGACAGCCATCATAAATGAACAGGATTTCGACGAAAAAAAACTGTTTGAAATGATACAAAATAATGACGTGCATCAATGTCTGAAGAGAGCTCCGACTTCAAAAATCGAAATAATTACTGAACAAGTTCATTCCCGGGATATTCGGTAAAAATAAGATCACACAAAGTGAATGATCCGTCTTAAAAAGGTTATACGGCCAAGCCACAGTTTACAAACATGACATTGCACCATTCTTACTGTTTCGCTTATCGGTTCCTCCACCTATGCCTTGTCCAAAAAGATTGCCAATCTTTTGGCACCGCTGGCTGGTGACATAGAATTCATGTGTTACATGATTCAACTTATTTCGTCAGTTCGATTAGTTACTTACGACTAGAAGATGATGAAATTTTGGAATCTTTTGATGTCGTATCATTGTTTACAAATGTTCCAACAAATCTAGCAGTAGAAACAGCCAAGAGAAGATTGACAAAATGTGATGAGTTTCAAGAACATACCAACTGGCCTGTAAAAGAGGTTTTCGAGGGACTGCATATTTGTATGCAAGCATCGTATTTTACATTCTATTCCCAGAAAAATATTTTAGGGATATTTGGGACACCTTTGGGTTCGCCGGTGTCACTCATCTTAGCGAACTTATTCACAGAAAATATTGAAAATAAAGCAATGACAGACTTCCAACACCCACCTGACATTTGGAAACGCTATGTGGACAATACATTCGTTGTCATGAAAGTACTTGCAGCGATTTTTCAAGTTTTTGAAGGACATTGAACTTACTGCTCAATTTACATGAAAAAATAGAAAATTGTGGAGTTTTCTCTTCTCGACCTGAAACTAACCCATGATTGCACCGGTTGTTTAGATTGAACTGTTTACATGAAGCTTACACACGCAGGCAGATACCTGAACTCAGTGTCGTAGCCAGCCCAAAAGTTTGGGGGGGGCTATATTCTTTTGGGGTTCAAATAATTTGACTTTAAACGAGCAACAGTATTTGGTTCGGGACACTGCCTCTTGAAGCACCTAACAACAAGATATGGTAGAAAATTTGGGGGTGGCATGGCCTCCCTTGGCTACGCCTATGCCTGAATTTTCGTTCAGACCATCCTTTGCAACATAAGCAAGCGGTTGAAAAGACATTGTTACAGTATGTCGAGCAAAACTTTTGACATCTAATGAGAGCAATTACAAAGAGAAGAAACGTATTCAGCAAGCCCTCAAGAAGAATGGTTTTCTACCCACAGTGACGACTTGTTCACAAATTTCGAACAACGCTGAGAAACTGATAGAAAACCGATCTTCAGTGGTACTACTGTCCCAGAGATGATGAGATAGTGACGTTTTAGTATCCGATCCTATCCTGTTTTTAAAAAGTGATATCCCTATCCGATCCGAATCTTGTTTTGGTTCGAATCATACTATCCATATCCGAAAACTATCCAAAAGTATGTCTACAATAATACGGTAATGCACAGATAGACTCAGAGGCATGGCACAGAAAGCTTAAAAGGTGCTTCCGAAGATAATAAATAAATGTTTGCGCAATGTACAACTTTCTCCAAGAGGTCAAAAGTGACCAAAATATATTTCACAGTCTGAATCCTCAAAACATCGAATAAAGCGTTTCGGATATAGTGATCATCACTGGGTACTACCATCGCCTTATCTGAAAACCTTCAAAGCTGCTCAAAAAATCACAAAATTAAATCGTTTCTAAACCAGATTCGAACGACTGGTAACATGCTACGAAATGGGAAAGATCCTATATCCACCCGTTTGATCGCCAAGGCACGGAATATACTGCATGCGTACCGTGTGGGGACTGAGGCAGAAGTACTTTGACGAAACAAAAAGGTTCTTTAACACGCAAAAAAGAACTAATCAGCTATATCAAAAAGTGTCGTCCTGACAAAAACGCTCTTGCAAAACACGCATTAGAGCTAGGAGACCGAATGAACTGGTCCTAAACTCAAATTGTTGCATTTAAAAACGATTGCAGAAAGCGACGTTTAACCGAGTCCTTTTTTATCAATCCGACAATCAACAGTATTTATGAAAAATTTTTAGATTTTTTCCACAAATTTACAAAGCAGCGTTTGACCATACTTGATTTAACAGTGGATAGAATACTTTTACTTCGTTTTTAGTTCAGTTTAATTTACACTACAGCAGGTTTTTTAAGGAAAATGTTAGGTACTCGGTATGGACCTGCGGGGACCCGATTTCTCTGAATCTAGGGACCCGATTTTATCAGATTCTAGGGCTGATGATAATTTTCTCTGATCCTAGGGACCCGATTTTCAATTCTAGGGCCAGAATCGGGTTCCTAAACCACCTTAAAAAAACCTGGCACTATAGTTTTTATTGCCCTTACCTTCTTATAATTTACACCCTACTCTTCGTTATCTACCAGAGGTGAGCGGATATTGATTTTTTAACTCCTGATCCATATCCGATAACTTTTTTGAATATCCATATCTAATCCTTATCCGAAAATTTCTGAAACTTAGTATCCGATATCCATCCGTATCCGAATGCAACACTGGTTAAATACGAAACAAACAGGCAGTGGTTATAGGTCCACCAGTGGACCTTCATCTTTGAGAAATTATTCATCCATCGCCTGTAACATGACACTAATCCATGACAAGTGTGCAGTAGGCTGGCCTATGCTTGGTAGAAACGTAGTAAACCTAAACCTAACACTCAATAAACCTAAACCATGCATCTGACCACAAAAGTTTGGAAACTTTTGAAAAAAGTAAATAAAAACCAGTACCATGAAAAGTGCAAACACTACAACCAAAACAAATGGTGCCCGATTATGGCAAGACTTAGCACGAAAACCATTTACACAGTAAGACACGTCTACCTGATTACCATGACAGTGCTGCTAATGTGACAAACTCAGCGTTATATTCTAACTGTGTCGCTCAACATGGTGATATTTTTTTATGGATTGGGTCACAAAATGACAGGGTGTTTTTGTTTGTAAGTGGTTATAGGTCCACTGGCGCACTTCAATTGTAAAAACAGAAAATTAGCGTATATTTTGCTGCCAGAGGTCATGCTGTGCTGTGGTTATTTTTCCATTTGAACTGTAGTGTATCTGGATTTGTCCACTTATAACACTGAGTTCGTGGCACTAGCAGTTAGTACGATGAACCTGGTCGAAAGGGAATTCCGGCTGTGCAAGTGGTTGTCGTTTTGGCTCTTGTTTAGGCTGGGCTGACAGACATAGAGACAACTCTTTTATGGGAAAATTTTTTATGTAAGCTACGGCACTTTTTTTAAACCATATATAGGTTTACAATTGGGTTAGGGTTTTTGGTTATATGGCAAGGAAGATCCTCTAATCCAAGGATATAGTCCTTGTCATATGACCAATTCCACCTGCATCGTCTAATTGCAAAAGAGCTCCAGCATTCAACCAATTGATAAAATAAAGAAACTATATTTTGTAATACTGAGAGTAGATCACAGTATAAAATATTGTAAAACTATGTAGCTTACAAAAACTACAAACTCAAACTGTCTTTTAGCAAAGGTTGACTGCATAAAACTTGAGGTAGAATGTTCAAAATTCTAACCAAAAAGAAATGCAGCTTAAACACTGAAATAGACCAGGGATGGCCAACAGGTTCATCGAATCCACCGGTTGATCGCCAAGTGTCACTTGGTCGATTGCACCTGATTTTGCATTGAATTGACAAGCTGCCTAAAAAGAATATTTTTCAATGAATATTCCAGAAAGAACATCAAAATTATCTTTCAGTTGGTTGGTCTCGTAGCCTATATTCTTTGGTGCCTCATGTGATGGCTGACCATAGGCTAGCTCGGCAGATGCCGCGAAGGTACTGTAACACGTTTTTCTATTATTGCGTGAAAATCATGATTTAGGTGTAACAGACACTTTGCCTTCTGCCTGTGCACCGCTTACTAAGCAGGGTTGCCATATTGGCTTTTTTTAAGCCAAAAACCACAAATTTGGCTTTTTTTGAAAACGTTTGGCTTGCGAATTTTCTTTTGGCTTTTTGGCTTTTTTTTGGCTTTTTAATCATTTAAGTCTGATATTGTGTATCAATCTGAATTTTCTGACGAAATATCTTTGTTTGATTAAGTTGCACTCTGATCAGTTTTGGTATTAAATAATACTGTGTTTAATCAATTTCATAATTGAAGTAAATTAATGAAATTGAACGAATAAACTACAAAACATAACATGACAAAACCGAAAAGGAAAATTGTCTTATTTGCCTTTCACACTGATTAATTGCATCTCTTAGTGGTAATGTCATTTACGTGTGTCTTTTTACCTTTTTATACAAAGGTTTACTATTGTGAAATGTTTGGCTTTTTTTGGAGTTGTGTTTGGCTTTTTTATGTTTTGGCAATCTGGCAACCCTGTTACTAAGGCGATGTTACACTGCATTTGCACATGTGATACTCAACTTTGGCATTTTGTCTTTGTGACTTTATTACCATCTGGTCGATCGCGAGTTATCAAGAAATTTTCTAATCGATCCCAGTCGAAGACAAGTTGGCCACCCATGAAATAGACTATAATTAGCCTACACAACACACACACAGCCTACGCCACTCAGCACAACAAAACAAAGCAGCAGTGGCGGCTCGTGGTGAAATTGGCCGGGAGGGCTGCGAAATTTCATCTCTGGTTGAACATATGGGAATGTTGCCCTGGCTGTTTTTGTAATTAGTGGCGTTTCCAGTCACTCCAGCAGTCCTAATCTTAGCAAACTCGTAATTTTCAGTTGTCCTTATTCATACATAGAAAACATTCACAAACCCTAAAGCGTAAACACTAACACAAAAGAATTAAACCGGTCCCATCAAAAGTATGACGCATAACCAAGTCCATCAAAGCTGCAGAAGAGAGAGTCGAATCCAGCACTACTCGCATTCTCAACTTGGAACATTCCGCTCGACTACTAAGGCCCCATTGTTAACAAGACAAAGCTTAGCATTTTATTCAAACCGTGTCATGGCAGCAGACCTAGGCTTGAGTCACTTTCTTTGAGCTGGTACTTTAGTCATGTTCTTTCAAATGAAGTTTAAATTTTCCAAAAAATTTCGAACAGTTTATGATTTTACACAAGATTTCTCTTTTTTTAAACTGGATTGTTATGCTTTTCCAGTAAAAGTTTGTATCCTGAATCAGTTACAGCTGCAATGTTCACCTTACCAAAAAATTAAAGGTCTACTTGAATGCTTGTTATAGGCTTGCCAGATTTCTCATGCTTCAAAATTTTCATATTTCAATGTTTTATACCAGTCACATCTTTTGTTGTCTAAGAAATGAGATCCACCAACTACTGCCGTACATCTTCAAACGCCAACCCTAGAAATCCCATCAGCTTAGCCTATTGTTGCAAGTTGCACTGGTGCAGATAAACGAAGAGCTGTATTTTCGCAGCCCGAGATTGGCGACAATATCGCCAAAGTACTAGTAAAAGCATTGTTAGACTTAATTATAAAATTCAATGTCCAAGAAATTCAGGTAGTAAAAACAGTCAAGATCATATTTCCTCCGTTTTTTCTTTAAAAATTCATCGTCAAAATATCAAAAACGCTTTGCGATTGGCGGATATACCACCGTGTTTTTTGTAGCCACTTGTCTGGTTTCTTTCCTTTAGGGCTGTGCCGAAGACAGCCCCGAAATCGCCAAATCCACCGGCAAGTGTCCTGAAAACGTCATTGCATACGCGGCGTGGTTGGAAAACAGCGAAACATTGGTTTTGTTGGATTCCTAGGAAACGTTGAGCCGAAATGGTGTCGGAAGTACTGAAAAAGATTGTGTTGTGAAATTTTCGTAACTAAATCCAAGCTTTAGGCGAGTTTGGCCGTTTGGCGGAATCTTTTGCCTTACATTTTTCAGGGAGGGCGGCAGCCCGTCCAGACGAGCCGCCCCTGCAAAGCAGCATACCAGCAATATAAAACCAGCTTACTACTTCCACCTCGCCGGAAAATATTTACGATGAAGTAATACGAATTATCATCGATTGTGATGAGTGCAGCGCATATACTGACAAAATCATTTTTATTTTTTGTGAATACAAAAATCATAACAAACAAAACAACAGCACATCATTTGTGACATCTTGAATCACTCTCAGGAAAATTTCGTTGCAGAAATCAAACACATATCCTGATCCTGTCCTGATCCAATTTTTTTCAAAAATAAATATCCAAATCCAATCCTGATCCAAAAAAATCGCAAGTATCCTGCAGGATATCCAATTCTGATCCTGTCCATGCTCATCTCTGTTATCTACCCTTTACTTTCTAGAAGTTGTTATCACTACGTCACCTAATCACGCGTGTTCGGTGATTTCTATTGCATTCCTGTTTCGTGCCATTCGCCCTGACTAAAGCCTACTGCTGGTCGGCTGGAACGTTGGTGTCGTTTTTTTTATTTTCCATCAGTCGAGCAAAAGATTTTACCATCTTTTCACTGAATGGCCTACAGACATAGGCGTAGCCAGTGGGGGCCAACGGGGCCATGGCCCCACCCAGATTTTTAGAAAATATAGTCATTTTGTGCTTTGAGAAGCGTTTTTCCAAACAAAATAGTGTTATTCGCCTAAAACCAAACATTTTACCCTTCCCCAAAATTTCTGGGCTGGCTACGCCATTGCCTACGGATGTATAAAAAGTTTGCTGTTTATTCTGAAGCATATATTGAAAGAGGAATCTCATTCCAGAACTTTGATTTTTATCCTCTGCAAACACAGATTACTCGGTAATGATCCAGACAAACATGTATTGCAAACAAGAAACAATGTTGCGAAAAAGTTTAAATACCAGTCATAGACATCGAAGTTGATAGTGGCAACTAAAAGAAAGCCTACAAAATAAAAGTCTATTATCAATAATACATAGATGGTTTTAGGCAATTGCAATTAACTGCCTATCCACCAAAAATAAGAATACCTAGAAAATAATTAATCAAAGATGTATTGGAACCTCACTTCTGAAGTAAATCGTGCCAGAAATTACGCCAGATATCAGTGACATAGATGAAACTGACTCATCATGACTCTGGAAGCAGTCATTCAGCAACATGAAAATATGCTGCAATTTGTTGTAAACCTGTTAGTTTTTGCAAGATACTACATTGCCTCCAGGAAAAACAATGACAGCACATATGAAATCTTCAACAATTTTCTGGAATTTTGTCAAATGTGGAGCCAGGAAGAGCACAGCTTTTGGATATCTCAAGCAATCCCAGTTGCATTTGGTTTTCGTGAAGAGGTTGAGGTGCTGAACAAGCATGGGCTTTTATAAACATCCTGAAAAGTCTATCAAGGTTTCTTCACATAGCACATGTGTCATACCGACTGTTCCAATCACCGACCTGTGTATACATGATGGGACATGCCTTTGCTTGCGGGCCAACCGATGAATTGCTTCGTATTTATGCAAGACAAAAACAGAAGTCTAAATTTTTACCTGAAGTGTAGCAATGCCTTGGCTTGTTATTGACTAAATGTAATGTTTTCGTGAATTTTTTCACTGAGAATTGCCTTTTGAGATAAGGTTCTTACTTAAAATCATATGCTTTCAAAGTTTAATTATCTCTTGTGCATATGGGTTTTATATCTGCAAAGACAGCTAAATAGCTAAATACATGTGCTCTAGGAAAGATGAATGTTTTGCAATTATGGATAATTACGCTATGACTTATTTTCTGGAAACGTTACTATGCCAAGTCGAACCAGCTTTAGTCTAAAGACACGAAAAACGATGATACCATCACCACAGTCAAAGTCACCGCTGCTACACAATTTTTAATCTGAGTATCTACAAGATTTTTCAATCCATTCCTAAAATTATGTGGTGTAAAAAAGGATGGTTACGCACCATTTAAAGCCGATACTCTGATCTTGCTAATTACATCCAACCGCAATGTGAATCCCGTCATTTTGTAATTGTAAGTTACTATTTGAAGAAAACTGCATATTGTTTTTAATATAGTCTTACAAACATTGGTGTATTTAAGGGGAGGCGTGCGAGGCGCTTGCCTCGGGCCCCCCCTTTTTGGAGCCCCTTGAGATGTAACGCGCATACATTTTCCTTCTATTTGGTGAAAAACTTATTATCCACTCATATAATGTGCTATAAAGCAGATCATGAACAAGTGCTCTGCTTTCAAGGGCCCCGCTACAGAAACTGCAATGTGCAGGTACTTTGTTTTCAAAGGGGCCTCTAACAGCCACTAAAACGTGTAAGTACTCTGCTGTTAAACCTCATTGCAGGGGCCCCTAAAAGAAACTGTTGTGTGTAAGTACTCTACTTTCAAAGAGGCCCCCAACAGCAACCGTAATGTGTAAGTACCTTGCTTTCAAAGGGCGCCCCAACAGTAATTGTAATATGTAAGACCCTTGATTAAGGGGCCAAAGGGGCCCCCAACAGAAACTTTAATGTAAAATTCCTTGCTTTCGAATAGGCGCCCAATAGCAATTGTAATTTGTAAGTACGTTACTTTCAAAGGGGCTCCCAACAGCAATTGTAAGGTGTAAATTCCTTGCTTTCAAAGGAGCCACCAACAGCAACTGTAATGTGCAAGATACTACGCTTTCAAAGGGGCCCCACCGCCATCTCCAATGTGCAAATAAAAAAAAGCTTCAAACCAACTTCTATTCCTAAAAAATTGTGGGTTAAAATTTCTTCCAAAAAGTTCTGAAAAGACCCTATCAAATAAAAGCAAATATTTATACCAAATGATAATTTTTTATACCAAATGATGATTTTTAGAGATTGGAATATTTGGTATATCAAAATGCCACAGTTGAACAGAAAGTATCCAAGTGGAGCAGCAAAAAGAAGGAAAAAGGAAGAAAGCATAAAAGCTGATGAAAAATGGAAAGGTCTTCTGGACAGATTTGTTGTTGCAGGTGGTTCTGGTGAGCCTAAAGAGGAGAATGCAACTTCAAGCACCCAAGTTGTTAATAGTAGCTATGTCTGTCTAGCAGTGGTGTACAGGAACCGGAGTTTGCTGTTGTCATTGCATGGATTTCAACAGGTAGGCCTACACAAATTTAAGCTAGTTGTAACCTTAATCCTAAACCCTAACAGTTGTCTTTTAGTTTTTATGTATTGTCCTTGTCACAATTGTGTCTGACAAAAAACAACCAATCGTGTCTGACAAAAGGCAAAATAACCACAGCTTGTCCCTCATGAGGCAAAAAAATGCCACCAAATTTGTAGGCTAATGTGCAACTGAGTGAGTGGTTTCGGTTTCGGATTGGATATCGGAGTCTATAACTTTTACATTTCGGATATGGTTTGGATAGGGAGTTCATAAAAAAGTTTCGCATTTTATCAGGATTGCAAAATTTCCATATCCGTACACCACTGCTGTCTAGTGCATAATCAGATGTGCCATACACATAAACCCAGGTTTTGTAAAAAAATGATACAGGGTGGCACAAAAAAAACGGACATCACCAAACATCGAATAACTTCCAAACTTTTATTTAGATTGACACAAAACTTCAGCTACATAAGGTCAAGCCTGTGTAGCAGACATCTCCAAAGTTTCAAGTCTGTACTACAAAAACTCTTTGTTTCACTGGCGCTCAAAAAATGTGCTCCAAATGAGCTCCCCGGCACTGCAGGCACATTTGGATCCGACGGGCAAAGTTCTTGATGATCCTCCCGCACTCCTCCCTTGGATCGCTCTTGTTGCTGCTGTGAATGCTGCCTTCAGGTCAGGGATAGTCTGGGGGTTGTTGCCATACACCCTGTCCTTAAGGTATCCCCACATATACAAATCTGGGGGGTTCAAGTTTGGTGAATGCGGCGACTACTGCGGGTCACACCTGCGGCTGATCAGTCGGTCAGGGAAACACTGCTGTAGCCATGCCAATGATTCGTTTGAGGTGTGGGGGGTGGCACCATCCTGCTGGAACCACTGGAGGACTCTGACGACCCCTCTCCGTCGACCAAGTGCTGTCCAGAACTCGTTAAGCACCTGGACATATCGCTCGGTGTTGATTGTCACAGACCGTTCGTTGCCGTCCTCGAACCAGAATGGTCCAATGATGCCATGTTTGGAGATGGCAACCCAGGCAGTGCACTTCACAGAGTGTAATGGCCTTTGCAGGCAGTGCTCAGGGGGGTGTGCTACCCCAGAAGATGTTGTTCTTAGAGTTCACCTGACCTGACAACAGAAAATGTGCCTCGTCCGAAAACCAGACAATGTCAAGAAAAAGAAAGTCTGGCACAGCGTCAATCTTGTCGCAAAACCACTGGCACATGATCACTCGCTTCCTCATGTCGTCAGGTGTAAGCTTTTGTTTAATCTGTATCCTGTAAGAA
>Ga0210059_1005830_pt1 | contig 19775 bp, 18 predicted proteins | sample Ectturendosymbi2_FD_188042 | JGI IMG/M metagenome (GOLD analysis project Ga0210059, IMG submission 188042) | Ecteinascidia turbinata endosymbiont from Florida, USA - Sample 2 (SPAdes) (version 2) | ecosystem: Host-associated > Tunicates > Ascidians > Unclassified | place: Key West, Florida... | reverse complement strand
TTTTGGCAGCATATCTGATGTTGACTGAGCTGTTGTTTTTTCCCCCAATTTTATATCCTTTCAGGATGGAGATAGTTAGATTCATAATTTTTAAATTTCTTTCATCGATTTCTCACTCGCATGTGTTAGGTTTGACTACTGCAATAAAGGTATGTGCCAAAAACTTGAGCATTACTGGTAATAGTGGTAAAGGTACATCTCTAGTCTTTGCATGCTGCCAACCTTAACCTAGGAAAGAGTACAATTGGCAAAAATTTTGAAAGTGGTGTGTGGCATTTCAAAAACCTTTGTTTGGCGGGCAGTAACATGATTTTCACAGCAATTTTGTAACGCGAAAATATTTCCGGACAAGAGCCTGAGGTCACCGAACACGTAACGCAAAATTACTTTAGCGTAGGCCTTAGAGTCCGTAATCTCGTTTGCATTAGCCCAGCCGTGGTTTCAAAGGCAGTACCGCGGAAGGGGTGGCTTTGGTGGGCTTAGCCCCCCTGACAAAGCTCCAAGCCCCCATAAATTGAAATATGAAACACTGTACGTTAGTCGAATTTTTGTCAAATTTGAATATCAAGCCCCCCGCACAAACGTAAAGCCCCTCTACTGACGACTTTCCGGCGACGATTCTGGGGAGTGCGGAAGTATGATTACTATCATTAAATTACGAACAATCACATTCCAATCTAAACAAAAAAGTTAACAACAAACCAATACAAACACGCTCGTTTTCCTAAGAAACAACTGCAAACACAACTGAAATACAGTAAACGAAGACGTTTTATGAATTACTCGAAAATTTAAAATCATGCTGATCTTTACAAGATGAACTCAAAACAAAAAATTAATCGGTAACATTGCGCCAAATTGCGAAAAGAAGACTAACACCGCAACACCTTATTTAGAACGAATTTCGTTGGCAATGTCTGCAAATCTATACTGCTTAAACAACAACTCTAAGAAATAAATCTTATGCTTGTGAACAATTCTCTTATACGACTTATAGAAAAAACCCTGCCGCGCTCTCACAGAGTTGATTGCACATCTTTCAAAAAGCAACACACACACACACACACACCGGTGTCAACCAAGATTTTTCTTAGAGACGTACGTATATAACAAGCTAATTAACCCCTACTTTACAATATGAACGCAGGTGTATAATTCGTGAAATCGTTTCAAATAGGAGAGAAATTAGGCTTCACTCATGTACAGAAATTGCTGCACAAGCTTACATCACTTGCACAAATGGGGCATTTGTCATTCATTCCAAACAATTTAAAAAGCAATCTTCTTGTCACATTTAATGAGCTGCAAATAGTCGCTGGTCTAATTTCAACGAACGGGAGCTTATGAAGTGCACATGAAACTTACCGGTGTGTTAATGGCAAACAGCACAAAATTATCACTATTGTGATGGGCGTAACTGAAAAAAGTAAAGGACGCTAGGCACACAAATCAATCTAATTTAGCGCGATCGCCAATGTGGCATCTTAAAAACTGTGAAAGCATAAATCCGGCCATTGATATTGCAACCAACAATTCGCAACACTGTAAAGAGACGTTCCAGGACAAGGAATCAACAAGAATCGAAAAAGGTAGACCAGCTGACATCAGTCCACAGTTCCCAATCAATGAGCAAAACGCGTGAGCAGTACCTGTAAATTACACCTTTTGTCAATACAATCGCAAGTTGGCGCCAGCTACACGCACGGGTTCCTCTCACACCAGTTCCGACTCAATTTCATAAACCAATCTTGAAGTCGCCGTTAAAAATAGGTTATTATTGACAAGATGACTTTTTAATGTGACATGAATAAACATACACAAATCTAGACGCGTAACTTGTAAGTTCCATACCGAAGTCATTGCCAAACCATATAACGCCAAGCACACAAAACACGTTTTTTTCTCATTCGTCACGCCTGGTGACATCACACTGGCATTACAACCAGCTTGCAGAAAAGCAAACAATACATCTCACCACGGGCGTACCGAGGTTAGATCTAGATGGCGCCCGGGTCAAAAAACAAGTTTGGCGCCCCCATGTTCGAACCTATGGTCTTTTAGCAGTACAGTGAAGCTCGGTTAATCTGGATCTTCGCCTAAACTGTATAAAACTGGTGGTACGAATGTTTTCTAACGTTTTTATTTCTAAAAAATCTTCGTTTTAGCCAGATTTTTTAATCTGGATATTTGCAAATTCCGGATGAAATCTGCTCGCTTCACATCTCGTAATCCGGATTTTTCTGTACTTCCACGCTGTTGCGTCCTTAAGCAGACCGAGTGGTTTCTAGGAAAGATTCGGCAGCTTTCAGACAGACACAAGCGCGCTCACAATCACCAACGAACGTTTAGAATTATAATAACATCGGCCGGGTCTGCGTGCAACATTCGATCAATCGTAGAGACGATTATTACGTCACACACGCGCTTACGCATGTTACGTTGCACATAACGCTCAAGGCACGCCGCGGCACGCACAACGGTTTCAGACAGTTGATCAATGTTGCGTGAACAGAGTATTATCCTTGAGTGTACTGCTTATGCACCAGTCGCAGAAATCTCTGGGTCAGTCCAAAATCCCAGATTTCTTCGCAACCAAGTAATCTAAAATTGTGAACTTAATATTGTTCGTAACTGCCTGGACATGGCGGTTACTAGACTAGAGGTACCAATGCAAATGCATCAATAAGTTCGTTTTGCTTCTGCGAAAGTCTGCTGTTGGGTAGCATGTGCTCAATTTAGGTGATGTTTACCGATATTTCAGTACTTCGATGACATCAGGCTAGGAACAACCATCTTCAAATAATAATCCAACCGAATACAATCGTCGCTCAAATCAATCCGGATTAATAGAGGTTTACTGTAAATGTACCATATCGAAGAAAGTACTTGCGACATTGAAACTTTTTGGCGCCCAGGGAATTGTGTCCCCCTTCGTTACGCCCCTACATCTCACTTTAACTCATTTACTCTACAGAAACGAATAGATTCAAAGTAATTTCAGCAGTGATCGACATAAAACTAGCTGGGGCAATGTCCAAGTTTCAGAAAACATAAGGATGAGTTAGCGTAGCAACAACGGCCACTCATTTCACATATCTCCATTTACGTACCAGAAATATCACTCGACGAATTTTCTACAGCCAGCACTCCCATGAGGTTCAAAAGGCCATAAACGCAAAAACCAATTGCAAATCCAACAAATGACGACAGAAATTGCTGTTGTGCCGCATCAAGCACAGCAAGACGCATCAGCAGCAAAGATGAAAGTAAGCCAATGTGCAAACCAATTATCCAATAATGTCGTGGGTTTCCTTTTCGTCTCGACCCAAGATACGCCACTAAACGATCACTGAAAATCCCTGCAAAGATTTGTTTGGAAGAATACACGAAAAATAGCCGACATACTCTTGAAACAAAAGTTTTCCAGCAAACCTTGAGAAAAATCGTTATTGTATAAAACAAAAAAGCATACCCGCAAAGAGCGCGATCAGCATGAACGTTGCTTTCTAAGCTACATAGAATTTTTAAAACTTTTGGTCATAAGTTCACAAGAATCCGAATCTCTGAGCACGAAGGACAGTCGAACCCGAAACGTTAAAATCGGTAATTTAATTTTCATTGCTTTCTACAGCACAAGCAAAACAAAATTGAAAAGTATGATGGAATAACACATATATCAGCACCTGAAAGAATGCTTCCAACAAAACCACCGACCTCTACCACTCCTATGAAAGTGCCAGCAAGGAATTTTGTAGCGTTCTTTTCCTAACAAAACACAAGTTATAAGAAACAGTAGCTGGCGCACAAATTACTATTTTAAGTGGCAGCTGTGTTTAAAAAGCAATTAAAGCGCTTTTCAGAAGTCTTCGATCAATCTTCTCAAGCAGCTCCATACCTGAGTCTTAAATAGTGCAGATAACATCAACTTGTTAAATACTAGTCAATTTGCTACTAAATCATTGTAGGCTTAAACGTTTTTTAAGTTATAATCAATGTTTTGTTGATCATAAATAATCGTTGAGAGGGCTACATACAAGTGTAAACGAAGGTGACATGTGTAACTTGGGCAAAGGAAATAATCAAGTTGCACCTTCCCTGTATAACCTAAGGGAGGGCAGGCAGCCTAATTTGAAACTTGGGCCGGTTTCCTCCTATGTTTTCGAACTTTGCGAATTTACTGTATATTGATTTTCGTTTCAGAACTAAAATGTTTCTGTCACTTCTATACTTAAAAGCGATAACTTTTATATATCAACCAACAGATTGATGATACGCTCAGAATTCACCAAGTAATCCTTAGGTAAGTCGAAAATTACGAATTATCACCGTCATTAGCATTTCTACTGGGGGCCGTATGTCCAAACGGTACTCTTGAGCTACCAGACGAACGGAAAAAAGCTGAACAAAGCAACTAAAACTTCATCGTATGAAAATTCAGACTCCAGAAATATTTTAGACCAGCGGTTCCGAACCGGAGGTTCCCGACCCTGGGGTTTCGAAAGAAGATTTCCGGGGGTCGGAAATGCGGTTTTCGAAGGTGAGAGTTTGTATGTTCATGGATGTACATTTTTTCAAAATAGCCGATATTTATGAAAGCTTACATGTGCTATTACTCAAAAGAACATTATCCAGCCTAATTATTTCAGCTAATGTCACCGAATAAACAATTTAAATTGCTAAGTGCGTACATTGCTGTTTCTGCTTCACGTTGCGATTACCATGCTGAAGACGGCCGGTGATGCGACTGCAAGCGCATTATGACATTTCAATGATTATTCGGCAAGTATGGCGAGAATGTTGTTTGATGCAACTGAACTCGAATGTTTCTAGTGTTCAACCATGCAAAGTTACCAAAAATTGAGTACAAAAGCCCTGTCTATTCTCGTGCCTTTTGCAATGACATAATTGGGCTAATCTGGATTTTACTCGTTACTTCGTTTGAAAACCAAGTACCGGAACCGTTTGAACCCCTCGAATGATTTGCGCGTTGCTCCGAGAAATTGTGCCAAAGCATGAGTCAATAGTTTCAGAAAAGCAGAAACATAAAGTCACTAGTTTTGTTTCTGATTATCAGTAAGGTGTGAAAGTTAAATAGTATGACTGAGCGTTTTCTGTTGTATTGTTAGTAGGCCTGCGTACTATAAGCGCAGTAATGAAAAGAATTCGGACTGCTTTTGTGATTTCTTTTTTTTAAACGAGGGGGTGCGAACGTCACTTTATTTTTATGAAAGGGCTGCCACCTTCAAAAAAGGTTGGGAACCTAAGTTTTAGACTTAGAGGTAGGTAGTTATCATATCAATATTTTTTCACTTGCCTAGCTATACTGGTTTGCACGTTTTGTCACAAATTGGCCAATTATTTTGTTGAAATCAATTTTGCGAACTAAATCACTCATGAAGTATGCATGACAAGTAGGATCCAATGAACTGCTGAAGCTGATGTAGCCAACGACTGTTAAACCATTCAGGACTGATGGCATAGCAAGCGAACTTTGAAAAAATAAAGCTTTAAATCCTACTTGCCAAAAATCACAACAGACAAGGCTGGGAAGTTGGTCCCTTGGCTATTTAAAAGTGTATGGTAGAAATAACATTTGCTTGAAATTTGTTCAGTAACTTTTCAGACAACACAAATGCAGCTGAAAAAATTTGACAATTGATGTAGTCCACTTCTACTTAAAGCGCTCGACACACGAATGGAAAAGTAAAAATCATAAAAATCCCATTTCGCCCAACATTCACATTTTTAAACGGGAAACATGATTTTATTAACTCTTAAGGTTTTCAGTCACAGTCAAAATGCTTTTCAATATCTGGAAGTTCATTTGTGCTCGCTAAATCTTGACCTGAAGTCAGTCTGATATTGTTTCATTTGAACAAAACAATAATGGTGCTTACCTGGCAGGCCCGTAACCAGCTCGGGACACCACGTGGGGCAAAGAGTTTTCTGAGAGGGGCCCAATTTTATTAAATTATGTCCAACACATTTTTCCAGGGGGGTCGAAAAAATATAGGGACGGGCAAGCCCCCCTGGTTACGGGCCTGTTACCTGGACTGCGTAAGCTTGAAAAACGCGAATATTTAGGCAAGAGCTGATGGGAACATTATTATAGTGCTTCATGCAGTACTATATGGATGATCGATTTCTCTATCTCATCGGCTAAACGTCGTGGTTCTAAAGCTGGACATGCCTCAACAACGGCGTCCCACAGGGATCTGTCCTGGCGCCCCTTCTCTTCAACATCTACATCTCTGACCTGCCAACCACCGTCTCCAGAAAGAATGCATATGCTGACGACCTAGAAATCATGCATTCTGATGGAGACTGGCAGGCAGTGGAAGGGGTGCTGACCAAGGACATGGCAACTGAAGGTGAACACCTCCAGACCTGGAAGCTAAAGCTCAGCACTACAAAAACGGTGTCGGCAGCCTTCCACCTCAAAGACAAGGAAGCTTAACGTGAGCTTAATGTCAAATACAACAACGAAACCCTGCCCTTCTACTACGGCCTAAATACCTCGGAGTAACGTTGGACAGGTCGCTCACGTATCGCCGACACCTTGAGTCACTTCGCAAGAAGCTGACATCACGCGTCGCGCTCATGAGACGGCTTGCTGGCTCCGGCTGGGGTGCTGGAGCAACAACTCTGCGAATAGCCACCCTAGCCTTGGTGCACTCAACCGCAGAGCACTGCGCTCCTGTTTGGTGCTGCAGTGCTCATACCCGCCTTATCGCCCCCTCCATCAACGACGCCTTGCGAATTGTCACTGGATGCCTGCGTCCTATACCAGCGGAAACCTTACAACCCTCGCAGGCATCCAATCTGTTGAGCTTCGTCGCATTGGAGCCACACTATCATTAGTACGCCGTGCCATGGAGCCTGGACATCTGCTCCACTCAGCGCTCACACGGCTCTTAACATCGAGACACCCGTTTGTACCCGCCGCACAACATCTCATCAGTTTATCTAACAACAACATACATGCGGCGCAATGGGCGGATTACTAGTGGAATGCGGAGTGAACGGACAGCCCCACAAGACTCCGCATTTCATCCGGACACCGGCACCCATCCATCCGGAATGACCCTCCCAAGAAGAGCCTGGGTCCGGCTTAACCGCCTCCGCACCGGTGTCGGGCGTTTCCGCTCCTGCTTGTACAAATGGGGCATGGCCTCCTCTGCGGCCTGTGAGTGTTGCGCAGAAGAACAAACTGTCGACCATGTTGTCCTCCAATGTCCAATCCAACGACCTCCCCATGGACTGCATGACCTGACGGTTCTGGACGATGAGACAATAGAATGGCTGCTCAACACCTGCCCGGAGATCTAGTGCGGCCAAGCAGTGGTTTCAACAACTCGCTCAAAAGACGAAGAACAACAAGCTGGACATGGGTAGGAACTCTTCTACTCCGGCGTTGACTTGACAAAGTTTCCCCAAAGTGGGGTGGATATACTTGTATGCCCTCAACTGGCAAGTTGTGTTGCTGATGAATGGATCCGACTCGGTGTGGTGGATAATGGCAAAAAAGTAACACAATGGTGGAACCAGGAGAAACATGCCATTCGAGTGATGAAAGTTGCCTCCGGCCATGACTTCAGAACAAAGCCGGATCTTCTTTGCATGCGTGGTACGCGGAGGCGCATCTGCAGCCCTCGCGCTGAAACTACAACGTAATATTGGGAGAATTTCGGGCATAACCTAGATTCTATTTACTAGCAAGCAAATAAAGTGTGCTAGCAAACCATCCGGCGTCTTCGCAGCAAAAAATCCAATATTGCTGAATCCATCAAAGACCATGATGGTTGCATACAATGAGGAGAACATCCATGACAGATGGAGAGTATTTCAAAGGTGTTCCGGTCACGATCACACTATTCGACACACAGGAGGTACATTTGGAAGAAGAAAATACCATCACTGCAGCCGAGTTATTCCCAGCTATCAAAACACTGAAGGCTGCAGATTGCGATGAAATCCGACCTGAAATGTTAAAGCCTTGAACAAAAAAAGTTCTGCTTGCACAAGAGTGACAGAAGAGAATACACTAGCTACCGCGGCATCTCTCTTCTTAGCCTCTGGAAAAGTGTCTGCTAAGTACGTTGAAAACTGATGCCGCGAAATAGTTGAACCCACGCTGGATGATACCCAGCACGGGTTTCGTACTGCTTGCCACAGCACTGCAGACCAGATTTTCATTCTCCAGAAATTTTTCGGAAAATCGTGGGAGTATGGTAAAGATGTCTAGACATGTTTTGTTGACCTCGAGAAAGCATACGACTGGGCCCCTCGCAGAAAGCTTTGGTGAGTGCTGCAAGGGTACTGCGCTGACGGCCGCATGTTACCGACCGTCAAGTGTCACTGTATTCCTGCTCAGAAGTTTGTGTCAGTGCAGGCGGAGTTAGATTACAACCGTTCAGCGTGGGATTTTGACTAGGACAAGGGTATGTGCTGTCAACACTCATATCATGTACTGTATGCGATAGACAATCACCAGCCGAGTCGATGACAGTGTCATTGTCAGAGGCTGCAGAATAAACCGTTTGCCTTTTGCGGACGATTTGGCACAGCTTGCATCTTCTGAATTGGGTCTTCAACATGCACTTGATCGGTTTTGAGGTGAGTGCAACCATGCTGGAATGAAACTTAGCATTAGGAAGACCGAGGTTTTTGTGTCTTTATAGAAACCCAAGCCAGTGCACGCTGCAAATAAGCGGCAATACGCTGCCGAAGATCGAAAAGGTCAAGTACCTTGCGCCGGTATTCACGAATGACCTAATGTTGAACATAGAGATTGATGCATGAATTGGTAAAGCAAAAGCAGTTCTGCCTGAGATTTATCGCTCTGTGGCAACAAAACGGGAGCTTTTAAACACAGAAGATCTTCCAATTTTTACATCGATCTTTGTTCCGATCCTCGCTCTATGGTCATGAATCTGGGGTAATGACTGAAAGAGTGTTATCTCATGTACAAGTGGCAGAGATGCGATTTGCGAAGATGGGATTTGCGAAGAGTGCACAGCGTGACGCTTTGCAACAAAGTGCGCAGCTTCTCTGAACAGAGAGAGATCTCGGTTACAAAGTTTCGGCCATATGACCAGAATGTCCAACAAACCCGGTAAAGCGGCCCAGAAGTCGACCAAGGACCAGGAGGCGTGATTACATCTCCAGCCTTCCTTTGTCCCCTCTTGGCACAGAGCCAGTAGAATAACCAAATATTGCTGAAAACTGTGAGGTATTTCGAGTTGTTGTAAGGATACTGCACCCACAATACTCTGAAGAAAAATGGATATAAAAACGAATGAACAAATGATTTCTCTAAAAATGTTGACCTTCAGAAAAACACAATATGATATCTTGATTATTTTGTAATGTTCTGATTGACAAACACCAAAAATAAGGCTAAGTTTGCGTTACAAAATTTATAGAAAGAGACCTTTTGCATCAGGAAGTAAGTTGAGTATGTATTTTAGTAATTGAGAGGCATCAATACTTTTCATCAAATGAAATCAGTTCTGTATATATTATATAAAACCAACAAATTTACTACCAATTAGTGAAATCTTACCTGAATCAAATATAATTGACTCCAATCACTGACAACACCTTTGAGAAACAAAGAGACTAAATATCCAAGAGAAACAACGTAGGTGTAGGGACTAGAAAAAATTCTTCTCCAAGTAGAACCAACTGGATTTTTTGCTGTTTGTGAATTGACCTTAACATCTTCAACATGTGGAGGTGTGTAATCAGTTAAGGCAGACAGAGAAAGGCCAACATCTTCAGGTTTGTCCTTTAAAGTCAAAAAACACACAGCTGCAAAACCACATGCAGCACTTCCGCAAAGCTTTAGAACAAGTCTCCAATTCCCATTATTCTGATCAGTCACAAACGATGACATCAAAGGGCCCACACTTGCAGGGACGTTCATACTTGTGCTGAGAATGCTCCATAAAGATCCAAATACAACAGGTGAGTACCATCTGCAACAACCTGATATTAATTCAATACAAAGAAAAATGAATGAAGTCTGAAACATGTTGACTGACTATTTTAAGTTTGCATATGCATGGCAACAATAGGAAAATAGGAACCGATTTTGAAAGATGACTGTGGACCACACCCTTATACACCTTTTAGGTGCAAGATAATGTCACAATTTCTCTGAACAGGTCAATTGAACGAAATTATAAACAAACCAATCAGGAATGTCCAATGGTCAACAAGCAAAACCTACACACTCATGCCTCATTACAATAGTGGAAAATTCAAATGTACTAAGTTGGCCATTACAAGTGCTATTCTGCAACTTCAGTGTTATCAAAATTCAAGTTTGAGTGCATTAGCAATTCCAGGTTTTTCAAAATATCTGGGTTTGTTGGTTGAAAAAACAGGTGTCTGGGTTCAGGGAAATACCAGGTTGGAAGCACTAGGTGCTAGCCAGTGTCACTTATGAGGCTTCTGAGGTCAGTGGTGAGGCTTCAAATAAAAGTGGCACTTTCTGAAGCATTAAAATTTCATTGAAGTTATTTATATTTTGGGAGCCAGGACAGTTCATGTGCACCACGTTTCTTGCATCACTTAGCAACTCCACAACTTGCCAGTCGATTGTGCTAGAGAGCTGTTAAAACCTCAAAAATTTGATGAGTTTTCTAGTTTGCAATGAAAACAAAAATTTTTAAGTTTGGGGTTTCAGGTTTATTGTAGGTGACGTAATATGTGACCTTTTTGGCCAAGATTATTGGGACATGGGCCCCGACTGCAAGAGGAAGTATTTCGCTCAAGTTTTTAGTGTAAACTAGACTAAAATCTGAGTCTTTTGAGCCTTTAATTGTCTTTCAGGGTTTCTGGTTCAAAAGTTACGGTAAAATGACCAAAATTCGGGTAAAACATCTTTTTGGGTTTAACAATTTTACCCGAATTTAGCTTTTTTGGCCATAACATTTGAACCAGAAACGCTAGAGAGCCAAGCAAAGGCTCAAAAAACTCAGATTTTTACCTAGTTTCTAGTAAAAAGTTTCTTGCAATTGGGGCTCAGGGCCCGGTAACCTCAGACAAAAAGGCCTAAACCTGAGACCCTACTCGCAAAAACTTAAACCTAGAACTTAGAAAAATTTCTTCATTGCAAACTAGAGGACTTGCCAAGTTTTCTGAGGGTTTGAACAGCTCTCTAGCACAATCAACTGGCGAGTTATGGAGTTGGAAAATGGCGCAAAAATATGGAATTTACAGCTAAAACCACATGGCACCGTAGGTGTTAAACATTTTCTATGAAAGCATATGATGAAATATATAGATGTCTGAAGCACGAAATGTTTATGAAAGAATGGTAGTATAAAATCCAGCAATGACATGTGTATACCTTGCAAATTAATTCTTAACTTTATTATGATAAAATATTAAAAACATTACCTTTGCAAGATCTTAGCACAAGCAGGCCATCCTGGACCTTGACAAAGACCATTCAAAAACCATAAAATTCCAAAATGATATGAATCAGCAAAACTAAACAATAAATTGAACAGTCCACAAGAAAATAAACCTGATGCAAACAACCATTTAGGGCTAAACTTATCAACCAATATTCCATTTATGAATTTTCCAATGCTATATGCAAGTGCAAAAGAACTAAGAACTCCTCCGATTTCACTGGTTTCCAATCCATCTTTTTCAATCACAGTGGGAATAACAAATGAAAAGGATCTTCGGCAAAATATAAAAAGCATGTAACCCACATACATGCATAAAAAAAGACTCCATTGATAGGGTGACCTTAATCCCAGCATAATGCAGGCCTAGCCAACTACAAAACAAAGACAAAGATGTTGAAAACAAACTAAAGTTCTGACCTACTTTGTCTTTTTTACTTTTAACCACAACTGGTCTACACTAAAAGGTAAAATAGTATTGAGACAAAATTTAGGTATGAAAAAATATTCCTAACAAAGGCTAATGCTGTATATATATATATATATTTCTATTTGAATAAGGACTGAAGATGTGTAATACACGAAACTAGTTTCCTTACGCAATAAATTGCGATAGATTCGCTTGGTGTGGGTCACTGTTGTGGCTTTACAAATATTGCTGTATATATTAATTTCACACATATAGGTGGATTGGTCTGGCTGCAACATTCACAAGTTTCAACAGTCACTAGCTCTAGAATACAATCTATTAGATCAGGGCTTCTCAAACTATGGGTCGCAAAATATAATTTTGGGGTCGTGAAAAAAATCAGGTTGACAAACCAAATATAAATGTTTTTGTTACTAATGGGACGTTTGCATGTATCATTGACATCTAGACTATCCATCAAGGGGTCGCCTAGAAATAACTTTTTGAGAATGGGTCACAGAACAAAAAAATTTGAGAAGCCCTGTATTAGATCACTGCAATGTATTTCCAACCGTGTCATTCTATTTGAATAAGATAGGGGATAGTGCTAAGTAATACTGTATTAAATAATTTGCAAGTTACTGCTGATTTTGGTAGTCTATTGATATTGGATAATCAACCATATGAAGAAGTCAAACATAATGAACAAGGCTGCATGGACAAAATCAACTTCAAAAGAAGAAATCTTCAATCAGCTCTCCCAAGTCACCAGAAACGTTAATGAAAAAGTGGACAAGCTAACTAATATCACACAAAACCTTGAAAACAAACTAAATGGAATACAAAAAGATGGTTGAATACGAAAATAAGTTGAATCAGCCTGAAGAAGAAAAAGTACAGCTATGCAATGAGATGGTTTGGTAAACAAATCTGATTGTTTTTCAACTTGACAGACAAGAACAATACACAAGAGGAGAAAATATTCTTATTTATGGAGTAGAAGAAGATAAAGAAAACAACGATGATGGGGAAGAGGTCTTGTTCAAAATAGCAGATGAGCTTGAAATCAATCTCCAAGATACTGACATACAGTGAGTACATCGGCTAGGACAAAAAAGAAGAAACAAAGAGAATCTATGCCCAATCATTGCAAGATTTGTGTCATACAAAAAAAGAAATGAGGTTCTTACTAACAAAAGGAATCTCAATAATATCAAAGGCAGACAACATGTTTCATTTGTGAGGATCTCACATTTCTACGGTACAAGCACTGAAGTACATGCAAAAATCCTGTTTTGATACATTTACCTCTTGCTACACTCGAAATAGCAATATAAAAGCCAAGCTCAAGACATCTAAAAAATGGGTTGCCGTCACTTCACCTGATTATCTCTTCAAACACAGAATTGATTTTGATTATAAACAGATGGACTGTGGCAAAATACTTAAAATCTACAGTAACTCTATCACAAAGGTATTACCTTCTGTGAATTCTGAAATCAAACATTCAATGCAAGCGACTACATACATTTGAACAGCAAACTGCCAGAACCAAAATGCGTACATAAGTCTATTAATTTTTGGAATGCTTTTTCTGTTCTGAATAAATGGCTGTTGGTGCAGCAATGCAAAACTTGTGCTTCCCACCTAAATATAAATGAATGACTGTAAACATTGCATTGCACAATTGTTTCCTGACTGTGAATGTTTTAACAAGTAGCAACAATCACTCTGATAACGATCTATCACCACCTCTCTCATAGCATGCTCCACATACTAACTTTGTTTGAGCCATGCTGATAGGTTGGTGTTAAATGACCTCTCCTTGCTACATTTTAACATAAGATCTTTGTTTAAAAATTATAATTTTGACATGAGCAAATTCATGTTCAAATATGCTAACTCTCAGCTACCTGCTACATTTAACAATTATTTTAAACTCCTTACACAGCAAATCTCACAAAATTTTTAAAGAAATGGTTTCCAAATTTTTTCTAAAAGACATCATATAACAATGGTTTCCAAATTTTTCTGCTGGTGCCTCTATTGTGGGTCCCATGCTGTCTCTGGGTATACTACCACCTTGTTCCATGACACCCCATTTTACCAAATATCATTCGATCATAAGTTTGGCAAACCAGACTTGACACAAATGTGGCATGAATGAAATGGCTGCTATTCAAGATCGAACAATCCCAATGGGGTTTCAAACCAAATTTTTAGGGCCAATTAAATTGGAACACAAAGAGTTTAAATATTTCTCTAACTTGTTGCAATTGGGAAAAGATGCAAGCAATCTTGTCGGTGATTTCAAGATATATGCCAAGCACCTTTTAAATTTGAAGTGAAGACTTTAAAGATATGCTTTGAGGACCTACAGAAGAGTGCCGGTGTCAAGGGAAATTGTTGACCTATTATTATTTGTCAGTTATTTTGCTTCTCAGATTAAGGAAGTAAAGTTTGGCAATTACACTTTTGATGTGTATTGTGCAAATTAAAACTGTTTGGTTAGAGATTCGATACCCACAACAAGCTATATTACAAGAATAACTATAACGACTGAAAAATATTGGTCTTATTTTTAGACCTCAATTGTTTTTCTTTTTCCAACCCTAACCCGACACACTTACCTAAACACCAAACCATAAGCCCTAATCATCAGTTTTCTCAGTTTATTTAATAAGTAGAATATTACTCTGTGCATACGCACATGCGGTATGCACAAGGTCAGAAATTGCGCAAGTAAGAAATTTTGTTTGACCTCGGTTTGGATTGTTACACTATTTGATTTTAATGTGCAAAATGCATACATTAATTCGCATTTGCAAGATGAACTTATTGATATATGTGTGGATCTCGAAGCTCAATTACTGTTCAAACACAAAAAACTGTGTGACAGTGCAATGTAAATGCCACTTCTAAATACCTGAAACTTTGTGCAACTGTTGAGACGTTTTTACTTGCATTCCCAATTTCCTACATGGTTGAAGCTAGTGTTAGTCACGCAAATGCATTCCTAAAGCAGAGGAACCGACTGAACTCAGAAGAGCGTAGTAACTTGCAGCTAAGCACACAAATCTCCAGCCAGATAAAAAATCCTCTTGCTGTTTCTCACAGGAAACACCCTTCTCATTGATGGTGTCTCAAATTTCAATGAAAAGTTTACCATTTTCCTTTTGTGTTTGTATTAATATAATAACATGTCTTGCTCATTGCTTTTTTGTTGCGGTTATATTATATAGATTTTAAATCATTTAAAATCCTGTACAGTGTACAGGAATCGTCGGTAAGACTTGAACGCAGTTCATCATGGATTGAGTTCACAGTTTGGATCACCGGTACTGAAACTTTCCACTTTCACATGCAATATACCTTCTTACCACCAATGTCATGTCTGGTTAAAAGAAGTCGTGCCTTCTGCTGGAATAAGAGCTGATGATGCCTACTTCGTAGGCAAAATATATACTCTGTAAGATCTCAGTATCTGATTCTTTGCTGAGAAATGATTTCTTTTGATAGACAGTGTCTGGTTCAAACATTAAAATTTTGAAAAATGCAATGCACAGCAGGAACAGATTCATTGGACACTGCATGAGCACTGTTGCCACTCTGTTCTTACAAAAAAGCACAAGATTTAACGATAAAAAACACTAGATTTACAAAAAAAACACTAGCTTCCAAAAGCCAACATACACAAAGTGAAAATGCCCAGAAAATGCATTGCAATGCCAGCCATAAACATTGTGCAACTCATTGGAAACCAGAGAAAAAGAAAATGGGAGATAGCAACAACACTTGTGTCTGTTTGTACAAATGTACAGGTCACTGAATCATTTAACAGATGACCAAGTGACTTTGCAGCAGTTTAACTCAGAACATATTATATTGTCTTGCGTAATTTAAGAATTTTTTTTAGGTGGAATTTTTAGCAAATTAAAATTGTACTAAAGCAAAAGGTCTCAATTACAGTTGAAATTACACAAAACTGCAATATTTACATTCAGCTCACTCATAAAAAAAACACTAGAAAACGAGATGAAATGAAAAAACACTATATGATATCTAGTGGAAAAACACTAGGAGTGGCACCACTGTGCATGAGCAAGTTGCCCACTCTACTTGTCAGGGTTGCCAGATCTACTTTTTGCCAAGTGGCAAAATCTATTCCAGAAAAGAGCCAAATTCTAGTACAAGGGGCCGAAAAAAGGGTCAACCATTTTCCAGATTTATCAGCAGTTAAGTTACAAAGTCATATGAACCCACAGCAATTTATTAAATGGCGATATTCCTTAATCACAACTGTAGCGCAACAGCAAAAACAAGAACGTGATGAAAGATCGTAAGAGAATAACTTAATTTCCATGTGTAGCCATAAACTGAGATAATTTATCATCCTCGGTAAGAGCTAAAGCGATCAACAAAACCGACAAACATGTGCGGCACCTGAATAACAGTAGTTACGTGAGGTAACGTCTAACGTAACGGTTCTCAATGCTAGTGCTACATCAACTGCAGCAAGTAACAGGTATTCTGATGCACTATGCAGGGTTGACAACCTGTCTTCACCAAAAAAAGCCTAACCTTGTCTCAAAAAAAGTCAAGAGCAGTTTTAAAGAGTGTGTATGTTCATACTATGGACTTCGTGTCTGCTATAAACAAATAAATTAAATTAAAGCATATACACATAAAATATGCATAACCAAACACAAATTGACAAAATAAACATTAAAACTCATCACAAACATTGGTATAATACAATTCCACTCCTTAGAAGCATTTTCTTTGCCCATAATCACACTTGCGTGCATTTGCTATTATCAATAGCATCAACAATCAGTTTTTGGGCCACAGTAAAATCTTTTCAATATTTTGTGCACCCTGCATGGTTATAGACTTTTTCAGAAAAGATTTGCAATGAACATGCAGCACTGACAATGTTTTTCCAGAGACAAGCCTTTCTTACTGAAAAAAAGCCAGATTTTTTTCTGGCTTTTTTTGACTGCCAAAAAAAGTCAAAGGTGTTCATAAAAAGCCAAAATTTCAAAATCTGGCTTCAAAAAAGCCAAATTGGCAGCCCTGTTCTTATGAACTTACTTTCACATTCACTCGGAAACTCCAAGGATCCTAACAAAAATTGTTGTAATAAAAAACTTTCAAAATGTAGCAATTTGGTTGAAATCTGCAATCAATTAACAAAAGAAGTGAAAAATTATCGTTTCTTAAACAGGTCCCAGAGTGGTGAGATCTAATTCTTGCAAGGGGCCGGTCTATCCTGGAAAAGAGCCAAACAAAAATTTTGGGGTCAGCAAGTGTTATTTGGGATCAAATTTCTGAAATCTGGCTCCAAAAGGGCCAACCTGGCAACTTTGCTACTTGTCAGAGATGAACAGACTGTGAAATTTTTCAGTCCGAGTCCAGTCCTGATCCGACAAAATTGAGTCCAATCCACTCCTGATCCGCAAAATTTTTGAAAATCATCAGTCCGATCCAGTTCTGATCCGCCAGTGTAAAATCATGTATTTTAATTTTGCCTCATGAGTCTAAAGAACTATTGGAGCTATTTTGTCTGTAGCCAAATAGGATTGGTTGAAGGCAAAATAGTTGCAGCAGTGCTTTTGCCTCATGAGGCAAAATAGACAAAGCCTTGTGGCATTTCCAAAATTTAATAAGGAAGTGTCTATTAGGCATCAGAGGGAAGAGCACTGCTCGAGGTATTTTGCCATTAAGAGAATCTGATTGCTTGGATTGGTCAAGTGACAATGACGATACACTTGGATTAGTGCAAGGTCCTTGTTGCATGATGACCTAAAACCCTAAACCAAACACCAAAACCTCAAACTAAAATCTAAACTCAAAACCTCCACCCAAAAATGTAAACCTAAACCAGGTTTTTTTAAGGTGTTTTAGGGACCTGCATCAGGTCCCTAGAATCAGAGAAATCGGGTCCCTACATGTCCAAACTGGGTACCTAACATTTTCCTTAAAAAACTGATCTTAACTCAAAATCTAAACCCAAGACCTAATCCCAAAGCCTAAAAATCCACAACCTAAACCCAAAACTTGAATCTAAACCCAAAATTCAAACATATAAACTCAATTCCTACACCTAAAATTTGAACCTAAAACCTAAAGCCGAAACCTAATCCGTAAACCTAAACCCTGAAGGTAATCCCTAAACCGAAACTTAAACATACAACCTAAACACAAACCCTAAACCTAAACTTTTGGAAAAAGTACATTAAAAGCACTCCTATCAAAGGTGAACCTTTACAAGCTAAGCCAGAGGAAATGGTGAGAGCGGAACCAACGAACAATCGCACAGCAGGCATAAACACCAACCATTCAACTATGTTAATGTTCACGTTGCTACTAGAACCAGTGTTGCCACTGGGGTCAGTCACGTTAACATCAGATTGTTGCCTTTTTCAACATCAGATTGTTGCCTTTTTCAACATCAGATAACATCAGATTTTTACATTGCAGTTTAATAAAAGCTAAATGCTTGCATTACCAATACCTAACAAAGTGCAATAACCCACGTTGAATCCAAAACAGAGAAAAGTATCGTCATTAAATGGAAAAATCGGTTATTTATGCATAATTTGGTGCCAAAACATCAAACAGAAATTTCTCTCAAAACATCAGATCTGATGTTAAAACATCAGAAGTGGTAACACTGACTAGAACTCTTACTCAACGTTATATGTGAACAAAGGTGGATACAGTTCGAATTGCAAAAAAGATCCAGCAGAGTTTTTGCATTTGATGGCAAAATATACACAACCATTTAAATCTCCGCGATTTCTATCGTTTTTCGTAGGTTTGTTTTTCAGATGTATACATTTTCATGTGGGACCGTGTTGCCGCTCTCGAAAATATCGTCTAGCTATCGATCTGATTACCTGTACGTAAACTCCTTTTTTATAGTAATTATAACCACATATTTTATGAAACAAACAAGCACAATCCATTCAGTGGAAGCAGAGCGTATTTATGCCGTTTCAAAGTTGTCATTTTCCAAGCAATGCAAAATATAGGGTTTTATTCCTCTATGCCAGAGCTTTCAAACTTTTTTGTTCTGCGGCCCCATTTTGAAAAAAAGGTTTTTCTATGTGGCCCTCTTGATGGATAGCCTAGATGTTAATGATACGTTTAAACGTCTCATTACAAATCTCAAGTTGCATTTTTGGCAATGGCGAAATCCTACAAATGCACATAATCCACGAAAGTAACTATACGATAATGAAACTAACACGTAGTGGAAACAAAAAGGCGAAAAATAATTAAAGAAGCTATCAAGCACAACTAATAGATTGGATGCACTTGATAATTTTTACACAGATCAACCATTCGTAGCTTGATACAAGACAATGCAGGACGAAGGACATTCTTAACATTTTTCAAAAAGGATCGGTTTTTGGAATTTATGATTATAAATTTTGAAAATACCGCTTCACACAAATATCTTGTGCAAAAGTCTAAGAGTTTGGGAATGGCTAGATCAGAAATGACTGAACATTCGTTATATGTTTTTATCCAAAAATGACATAGACCAAACTATGTTTTGAAATCCCAGTTGCAAATTTTTATGGTTCAGTAACTCCGGTAACTCATCCTGGGCATGGTAGGTGAGTGCCCTCTGAAAGTTTCAATAGTGTATGGTTTGTGGATCCAACTTCTCCGGAATCTAAGTCAAAAGTGCTTCTGAAACTGTGCATGTATTGTGACGAGGTGTCACAATATGAATGAATTTATTGGAGTATTGTTAAACGTTTTATTCCTAAAAAGTATTGCAATTATGCAAACCAATCTGTGCATCGCGGATTTAGAGATGTTGTTTACAACGCTGCGAACGTGTGTGAACCACACTTCGTGACAGGAAAATCTTGTGACGTCTTTCCGGAGGCGATACCCGCATCGCAGCTTTGCAGAACTTTAAA
>Ga0210059_1005829_pt1 | contig 19775 bp, 14 predicted proteins | sample Ectturendosymbi2_FD_188042 | JGI IMG/M metagenome (GOLD analysis project Ga0210059, IMG submission 188042) | Ecteinascidia turbinata endosymbiont from Florida, USA - Sample 2 (SPAdes) (version 2) | ecosystem: Host-associated > Tunicates > Ascidians > Unclassified | place: Key West, Florida... | reverse complement strand
CAAGTATTTAATCCTCCCTTGAAATATAACGTCACAATTTACAACCCCCCCCTTACAGTTGCAATTTCAAAATTCCATCCATTTTGTGTCTGCTTAGACAAAAATTTCATCTGTTTTATAGATTTGATCTGTGCACGTTGCGACAAGACCAACATTCTATTCGTAAACGTCGAAAATACTGCACACACTGCTGAGCAAAAATTAAGCAGCAAAGTGTTTTCTACTTTGTTGAACACCGAAACGAATGAATTACGTTGTGCGAATGCTGGCAATGACTGATTGCGGTTATAGTCCTGTGCGTGGATTTACCGTAGTGGTCGCTTTGCAATATTGAAGCAAAAACAAATCATGGGAACTTTTTGGAGTATAGTCTACCTGCGACAACGATATCACCATACAGAAAACAAGTATGGCGTACAAATGCAACACAGGAGGTAAATAACCCCTTTTGAGAAACGCTTAATGATGGTTTCTGCATAGGCTAAGACAAAATTAATTTTTCTTAAACGTGTTTCCTTCGAGATCGGCGCGTGACATACGGGAGGCTTCACTTTTTTGTTGTGATCTGTGCGTAGTAAACACCGAACTGTACACCACAAAAATGAAACAATCACAGTGGACTTTTGAGGTCCACAACTGCTTATGTTTTTTACAGAGGTTACGACGTTTCAACAAACTGTTGCAACTACCGAAAGGTTATAAGTCAACGACACTCAACGAAAACACTCACTGGTCTGCAAAATAAAACAAAACATCCTACTACAGAAAACAAATGAATCACTGAAATTGTTGGGTCATATGAAATAATTTTGTTATGGTCCGTTATGAACATGGTCTGTTATGAAAGTGGTCTGTTTTGAACGGGTCTGTTTAGAATGGGAACCACTTTGAAGCATTGTTATGTTTTTATGAGTCACGACTTTCAAACTGCTTACTGTAATTGGGTTCAGGGCAAAAGCCCCCTCATCATAAAGGTGGTGGTGGCAATTGCATATGTTGCAACAATTTTGACCTCAAAAATAAAATGTAAATTATTGGAAATAATTCTGAAGTTTTCAGGATGAGTGGAAAGCTTAATTAATAATGCACCTCCAGACAGAGATGGAGAGAAAGATGAAGCCCGCTTTTAAGATGAACTTCAGGTATTCCAGAGCTAGCCCATATCGATTTGCCAGAAATTGAGAACAAAACTGTGGAATGCTTGCCAAACAACTTAAGAATCCTGCACAGAATCGGGTGTCGAAGTCTAAAACGTTTTGGTCCAGTAGATGGAGTTGGGAGTCAATAAATTTTATCGAATGAGCTTTGGCTACATTGACAGTACAACAATATAGTTAGCCATTAGCTGTAAATCCAAAAAAAATTGACTGACTATCGGAAATATACTACAAAAAGAATTAATCCATTAGCAATATCGACAAAAATTTCCTGATTGGCTGCAACAGAAAACTATTGTAAATGGAATAGAAACATTTTGGTCTCCACACCTTTCCTTTCTGGTATGACTGCGTGTAGCATGCATATCAATACGACTCGTGTGACATCATAAAACTACTGACTCCCCCCTCCCCTTGTCACAATTTGTCACAAATCTGGTGACCCCCTCCCCCCCGTTAGGGTGTGACGTCATTTATGGACGACCCCATATCCATGTATGCCATTAAACTCGATGCATCAACTTGACAAGCACAATCTTTTTTAACACTTTGCAAGTGATCCATATCCAGGACAACAGTTGGAGTCAGTACAGCGATATTGGAGCTCTGAATCCCTTTAGCAATCAAAGTTTCTACACAGTTTTTAGTAGCTTTTACTGACATTTTTACTGTATTTTATCGACGTTTTCTACACAAAAATATGTATTTTTTAGCATATAGCGATCTGCCAGTTTCCTCACTGTTTTCAAATCTTTCTATCAGACTAGACTACTTATCCTTGTTTATCGAGGGAATTAATATTGCTCTTCGCACGTAGTCATAAGTAGAACCATTGGTCGGTCTGCGTTTTATCAAAAGCCACAGGACAGTCGTTTGCCATCTAAAGTGGGCTGGTACCACAAGGTCTAGAAGCGGGAGATATTTTCTTTCCAAATTCCAGTATAACTTTTTGTGAAAGACTTCAAATAATTCCAAATCTGTCTCCAAATGTACAGATTCCAAACCAACAGTCTTTAATTTTCCATTCAAGACTGCTTCTTGGTCTAGAACCCTAGCAAAGCGCAAAGAATGAAGAGCTTCAGAACACTCTGCATGTGCAGCAGTCATTTTTCTCGTTGCTTACTATATTATCTTTTAGTCCTACGACAATCGAAACAAACAGTTATAAATTCACAAACTCAGAAATTACAAAGATAGAGAGTGGGGTTAATAGGAACATTCAAAATACCTTTTTCACAAATCTCAACAATTTTATATCACCACTCAATCCTTTCTCAAATTAAGGAGCATGCAAAGCAACTTAAAAGCTCAAATATTTTAAAGAATATACAGTAATATAAAAACTATTTTATTTGTCTCTAACAACATTCTTAGTCTGTAACAATGATTCTAATAGCACATAACGTTCTTGTCCTGGTTTTGTATCAAATAACATCTCCTAAATAGTATCAATTTGCCACTGAAAATCAGTTTGATTTATTAATCCAACTAATGCATGATATTTATAAAATTCTCCTACTTGAAATTTTCTACCAAGACGATATTTAAACTTACCAAACAAAATAGAATCTTCTTTAAAAACATCTAATTGTTATCCGAAAACCCTTAATTTTTTTCTTAATACCTTTATGGGTTTCTTTTCCACGTAAACCGTGTTTTATACAGTGCCTCAATTGTTTTAAGTGTCCTATTTTCTTTTTCTAACGCTGTCAAATCCTTAAAAGAGTTACTAACAGAATCATTGTCTGTTAATTGTTTGGATCTGGTATCGACAACGTACTTTCTAGTAGTTTTTCTGGAAGTAATGTTTTTTCTAAGCTTTGATGTTGTATTAAAACCTTTCTTGGCTTTATTGGCTTACCTTTTAGCATATTCCAAATAATCTTTATTTGCTTTACAAAGTGAATCGGAACAATAAGATCTATTAGTCTTTGATGTCTTTTGTTCAACTTGCAATACAGTTTTTTACGAAATACCTCAAACAATTCAGGATCACTTTTGAGATATTCAGACCTTAAACCAACAGTTTGTAACCTTTCAGTTAAGATTGTTTCCGGATTTTGAATCCAGTCAAAACGCAAAGATCGTATTGCTCTAGAACATCTACCATGTGCATCTATCGACATTTTTACTATTACTTACTGCTTCTTATACCTACAAAAGATCTGAAACACAAAATAAAAATTCATAAACTTACTACTTGTTTCCATACTATTATAAACCTTTCTAATAGACGTCTATTCTAGTGACTTTTGTACTCCTATGTCAGTCACACCTATTCTGTTTCTGTTTTCAGCATATAAGACTCTGTTCTGTCTAGACTTCCTATCTTCTGTGCTAATTCACACCTTCCAAGGTCGTGGCTGTTGTTAGGTAAAGACACGAAAAGTTCTGAGTGGCTTCACTCTCTCCCCCAATGAAAGAAAAAGCCGAACAATAGTGGCACCATTTGTGGCATTCCGATCTGCCTTTTAGGACAATTCCGCAAGAGCACTGGTTAATTTAGTAAGAATGTGTCCAAGGCACGCCCAAGTTAACAATTAAGAAACTTAGACCCGCCTTTTATCGTTCGACTTTACGCTCAGTTTAACATCAAACAAAATTGTATTCACTCATGGTTTTATTGATATAACTTTAAGCACTGCTTTGTTAATCTCAAATGCATCAGAAAGGTAATGGAAAACAACAGGGGTTTATACCAGTAACATAGGTTGAAGCACATAACAAAAGTTACTGCAAACAACAGGGGTTAATACGAGTTCAGTCCTTTCATGGGGGAAGAGAGTAGCCCGAATTATCGTATGGTAGAAGCATACAAGCTACTAGACCATAAATCTCTTTTGGGAGGTCTAGTCCAATGATAAACCTACATGGACTAACAATTTCAGCTAGATAAGCTCGGTACGCCCACTGCTTAACTTGCTGCTTCTTTTAGGATCGTCGGAGGAAGACTGAAGTTCTACTCCAGATATCCCTCCTTATAAAACGAAAAAGGGACTTTCCAATCACGTGACACGGCGTTGCGCGGCGCGGTCTGCTCGCGAAACTAGTGGTCACGCGGTGGACACGTGATTACGCCGAATCCAAAAATTAAGGTTACGCATCAGCGCATATCGTTTTTATCCGTTTGGATCGGAAATGTTGTGGATAATTACGTATGATATGTTGCCGCAAATGATTTCTATAATGTTGTGGGTTACTCTTTTCCTAGGTGTGACTTGCAATTACATGTGGAGTATAAATATACAATAGTTCCAATAAATGCACAATACAACGTCCTTGTAAACAAAGTGTTTTTAGTTATGACTTTGTTCCAACTTCATTCTCTTGGAATTCAGTCCATTCGGTGATGCGACTTTTAACATTCTAATGCGTCTTCTCTGTCTTTGCTATTCAATGAGATTATCGACAATCTTCCAGGTTGCTTTCTGAACTTGCTTTTAAGGTCGTCCTTTGTTTGTATTTCAGAGTCACGAGACGTTTCATGTTGAGGATACAACGTGAACTCAACAAAAGCTGTCACGTGTGAACCTAACGCGCCAAAGTTTTTCACGCCTGTCACGCCGGAAAATCTCCTTGTCATGCACGATATCTCGTCGACAACTTCCACGTTTTCTAGTCTGGCATGTCAACAAATATTGAATCGTACTTTAACCATCCAGGTGCTCAGATAAACGTCTGAACTATGACTGTGGTAAACTGAGCCATTAACATGAATGTGCTAGCAAATTGTACAAAAAAATTAACAAGATGAACATTTACATTACATGTAACTTAGTCTGCAATCCCTTTCAAATTTAACATAGGCAATCGAGATGCAAAACAATAGAATAGGTTATCTTTGAAGCTGTAACTATCAGGGCAAACATCCAACTTTGTTCAGTATGGATCCGAAATGTGAGCAGTGGTTGGCCTATGCAGGCGATGGCTAGACTAGAAATTTGAACAATGCGAATGAACATTGTATTGTACTACTCTACTGCACATTACTCTTATTTCTAACATCATAATTGTCGAATCCTGTCACTATGCCTAGTGTGTACTGTGTAGGTCATTTCGGCACACTGTTACTTCTCTGTAATCTGTTTTGTTAACCAGTTTTTTTCATGTGTCTTGTATTATTGCACACATCATTAGCCCAACATTCTAATAGTTATGGCATGGATTCTGAAATTCCTGAACTGCATTGTCTCTTACTACCCACTGTATTTTGCACAGGCCAAAACTTTGAAACCATCATTTGTGGTGAAATGCTCGGTACTCCCACCCAGTGTCACACTTTTGTGAAATATGACGACACTGGTCAGTGGTCAGAAAACACGTCTCAAGCACATTCTGATTGACAACAACAAGCATCAATGCAGAAATTAGGACCCTTATAAATTTTGATTGGCTCCTGCACAGACCTTAATGTTGTAACCCTATGGTTCTGTCTTCTGTCTTCAATGCAGTTGCAAAAAGTGTCTGTAACCCTATGATTTCGCCGGCTTCAATGTCTTGTGCTACGTTCTGTATTGTCTGATTTTATCAACCTGCGTTCTGCAGAGTGTGTGTGTTCATACTATGGACTTCGTGTCTGCTCACAAACAAATAAATTAAATTAAATTAAATGCAAGACCTAGGCGCGGGGCACCTCTGAGCAGTGATTTTATGACGTCATCGTGTTCAGTCAATCGTGTTAAGATCGTGGTTATACAGGGCAGCACTAACACGAGAATTGAGCACGTTTGCTAACATTCGCGAGGAAATTTGCTGGCTCTGACGAGAGCGTTCTTTGTCAACAATGGAAGTTATATGGCGTTTCTACTGAATTCTCAAGCGCAAGGTGTATCTGGCAAAAATGAACAATCTACCCAAACTCGATGGCGCAGGGCCCCGACCCCAGAGGCGCGGGGCAGAATCACAATCTTAATGCAGCTGCATCGGCTTAAGTTAAGGCCGGCCCTGGGAATGAAAATGCGTTTATTATCTTTTTTTGTAATTTTTACTCAACTGCAGAGAACCTGCTTGCTGGTAGTGCTTACTGTGAAAAAGTTTTGTTTGGCAGTACAAGGTAGGTTCTGTTAAAAAATATTTATGGCTGCTTCAGCTCCACCTCCACCAACGTATGATGAGTCTGTTGGAAATAAAAGGTTTGAATCTAGTACACCTCTCAATCCTCCATATCCAAGTGGTCAACCCCCATACCCGCAACCTACTCCAGTACCTGCAAACTATGGAGCAGCTTCTTATCCTTATCAATCAGTCAGTCCTCAGCCATATGAAACAACAACAGGTTAGACAATTATTATCATGGGCAATTTATAATGTTTTTTACACTAACGTAGTGTTAAGCTTGGTAACTTACTTTGTCTAGCCTTGTTATTTCTTGCATACACTCAATATACATGCTTAGTCAAAATGGTTGGCCTGTTCCTAGCAAAAGCACTAAAATATTTGTCCTATTTGCTGTTTCAAGCTGCTATTCTTGCAACCACTCAGTAGACATGTTGTTAAATGTGTGATAGGTTACACCATGACTTGACTGGGACGTGCACTAAGAATAGCACCTCATGGCAATTATGGCATGAACACGCAATAGAGGGGGTTCTCCAGTCAACAGCCAATTTTAACATTGATGCAGATATCTCCCTTTCGATAAAACTTCTAACAAAAAAATTACCTATACAGTTATATTTTTTGTTTTAATTTACTTCAAAGTATTTGTGAATTATTTGATGCTAAAGGAATTACATGCATGTGACGTTGCACGCACCAAAAATGACCACAGTGCACTAGTCAGTGCCCACGGTTCCGTGTGCAGATGACATCATATCGTCAAGGAAAAAAAGCAGAACGAACTTTTTGTGTCTGAATGAGAAGCGTGTGACTAAATTTAATTGGTTCTTGACAAGCAATTTTTAAAGATCATTATTGTATGAAGAATGAACACAACAAATGTTCATATGCATTAAATTTACCTTCAACAATTGCCTAATTTTAGGTTACACCTAACTCACAGGTTTTGGCAAGTGCTACTGGTGCGCTGCCTCAAATACCTGCTCATCCTCAGTTATGTCTGTGTCCGTAGCATACAATCTGTGTGCATCACCTAACCAATGGGCGCAATTTTGTTGTAAAATATGTGGGGGGCAGCTTGGTGTGAAATCAATATAGTCATCAGGTTGATGCAGAAGTGACGTTTTACATACGGATCCCAATCTTATTTAGAAGTGTTTTGAGAGAACCACTAATCATGCTTTGTCCTTGCAGATGATTTATATATTAATATCTGTATTTAAATTTGTTGCTGAACATGGTGCTGTAGTTCAGCCTGCTTCCATTAATATTGTATTTGGATATAAACAAACACAGCAATATAGTAGAAAACATCAATTGTCTTTTATCAGAGCAGTCAGTTGGAGAGCACAAAATCCTAAATCGCATTGGTCGCACGTGCATATCACTCTTACAGTGTGGAACACTTCAACCTTCATGCATTTTATAAAAAGGGTGGGTTACAGCGCGATTTGATGTCTTGTTCAAGTTGCTTAATGTTACAAAGACGATAAATATTTTTCTGGCACATTTCTGTCTCTTTAACACTTTGAGAGCCGGTGTACGATATATTCGTACTTCGATTCGGCCTAAAAAACAGCAGTTTTTGGTTGCCTTACCAACGTCCTAGTTCCTTTGCTGATTGCGCTAGAGAGCTGCTCAATGGCTCAAACGGATTGGCCAGTCTAGTAGATTGCACTAAAAAAACATTTTTTGGTTGGGGGTGCGGATTTTTTGTGACTGACATCATAAGTGAAGTAGTTTTGGGGTCATTTTGGCTCATGTTGCCTGGCCTAGGGCCCAACCACTAGGCCAAAGTGTTTCACTGAAGTTTTCATTGGAAACTAGGCTCGAGTCTGAGTCTTTTGAGCCTTTGATCGACTTTCTAGCGTTTCTGGTTCAAAAGTTATGATATAAAATAAACAAATTAATTAATTATCTAATTAGCTAATTAGTCGAATATTTTTACTAACTTACATCATAACTTTTGAACCCGAAACCCCAGCAGGTCATCCAAAGTATCAAAAGACTCGGATTGTAGCCTAGTTTCCTGTAAAAACTTCAGCGAAATACTACCACTTAACGGTTGGTGCCCAGGGCCAGGCAAAGTGGGCCAAGGTGGCCTAAAAGTCTTCCACTTATGACGTCACTCACAAAAAACCCACACCCCCAAGCAGAAGATTTTTTTCAAGTGCAGACTAGAAGACTTGCCGCGTCTTTTGAGACTTTTACTGGGTCTGTAGAGCATACAGGAGTGGAGATATTCCCGTGCAAAGCCACGTGTGTTTAGGCGTTTTTTTTTCCGAAAATCCCCGAAAGCAGCTGGACGCCAAAGAGTTGAAAAGCTCCAAATCTTTTTAATGCTACTGGGCATCATGCATGCAGCCCCACTTCTACCAAAATCTCCATTGATATCTTCTTGCCAGCACCAAACACATTTGGCCTAAAATTAGCGAAGCCCACTTCACAAAATGATTTCAATCTATATTTTCTGTTGGTGGGTGAAAGATGCATCCTTTCAATCTCCCCTTGTTGGCCCCTGCATACATACTCACACAGAGTGGTAAAAGGGCCTCATTTTGAAACCAGAGCCCGAAATCACAAGCCCAAACCCGGTTCAAGCCCGACATTTATTTTTGAAGCCTGATTTAGGCTCGAAAGCCAAATTTGACGAGGGAGTTCAGATTTGTGCAATTGCGGAGTAACAAAAAACATTGTGTTCGGGTGTAGCTGCATGTACATGGTTCATCACACCAAAAATAGCAAACACCTTGATCAAAACATTGGCATAATCTGGCACAAACATAGCATGCTAGTAAAAGATAATACTGCAGAATATAATGTTTCTCAAGAAAAAGAAACTATCACGAAACTATCCACAATGGCGCTATACGCATGGCAAGCCAACTTGTAAGCTTTTTGAAACAAGCCAAGAATCGCGTGAGTGATTGATCTCTTTGAGGCAAAGCCATCATGTGCTGCTTTCCTCACTGCTGTTACCCTCTCGAAAAGAGTGTGAGACTAATCCGAGCACAGAAAGAAAGAACGCAGCTGTGTTTGCAAATAGAATTAGCTGAAAAAAATCACTATCAGTTCACTCACAGAAGTTGCCATGGTGAGCACAACAAATCTACATCACGAAAGAAAAAATCCTTACTCCTAATGCTGTAAAAAAGTTTTGTATGCAGGCCCGAAATATTTTGACAAACTTAAGCCTGAGCCTGGCCTGCTCTGAAAAGCCCAGCCTGATTTACAACTCTGCACCACATCAAAAGTTTCATTCTAAGAGTTCTACTGTACTTGCATAACGACACGAAAATATATTTAAGATTAAATCAGAATGCACAACGGTGAATTGGCAAAAAAGTACCAAGTTTCACCTTTAACACGAAAATAATGTTCAACAAAACTAGGTGTGATGTGGTCTACTTGTTAAGCAAATGTTTCGCACTTAGATGAAAATGTTGCTGCATTGGTGTGTGGTTAAACTCAAGTAAATCAGATGACATACCAACCAATGCATTCAGCACAAGCAATAAGTTTAAGAATCAGGGGAAAAATATCTTTTTTATTTGTTGATCAACATTGTCATGACATTACAAGAAGTGAGGATAAATGTATATTGTATCCTTATTTCTGAGTCAATCAAGTCCCAATGTTTTGAGCTGTAGGTCAATATACAGATAGGTAAATACTATATTATACTTTTCCAACGTTTTGAGTTAAATCCTGTTCACTAATAGTTGAAGACAGTCTTTTGCAAAATTGCCCATCCCAAAACTAAGTCTCCACAATAGTGCTTCTTTTTTCTTCAGCAAAAGCTTTGCAGAGATTTGCCTGAAAATATTACTTTCTAACTTATACACTAGCAGCATTAAGTTATACACTCTCTGTTTTTGAATAAGTGACCACCAACGTTAAAGCAAAGCCAGTAACATTTCTCTACGGAACAAACAATGGCTGCACTGTGGTCTCTCATACATGCAGCTGTAATACTCTCACTGTTACAAGAAAATAGCCTTTCTGATAATATACCATACAAGATAAAATGTCGGACAAAAGCAGTTAACCATCTTTCACAGTCACTAGAAACTTGAAAAATGATACAAAATTATTTTATCGAAGCTAAAATCGATAAACTGACAGAATCAGTGATACCACATCAAACTCTATTTCAACATGACCTTGGCTATCTGTAACCTACCATCCAACATGAAAAGTTCTTAACACAAGACGTGACAAACATAACTTTTTATTTTTGAAACCTATCCAAATACAAAACCTAAAGAGACAAAAGTGGGAGTACATGGCATATTATATCCTTTCCACCGTTTGAAAAAGTGGGGGACACGGGGGATGTGTCCCCCACTAATTTGTGCCCATGCACCTAACAGATCCTACAAAATGAAAAACTTGGCCTGCAGTCAGTGGGGACACAGGCATGCTAAAAATTTTCTACGGTTTTAGTGTTGAAGTCAGACAGTATGAATATTTCATTTATTTGTTAGTTTTAGACACATATTACATGTCACAAGCATTAGAGAACTGAAGGATGACAAATTGCTCAGATGCAACACATCGCAAAGTTGCTGTTAGGTGACACATCTTGCTAAGTTTCATCAAAAGCCAAGAGGGTAGGTTAAATGGCCTGGATCAGTTTACATGGAATGACCCGTACTACAGTTGGAGAGCATACATTGGCATATGCTAGATAGGCTACAAAACAGTGTGTTTTTGAACTGTAGCCAAGCACTAAGCAAAGGTGCTTTTTGAACTTACTGGCGAGAATGAAAAGGTGAAATCTGATTCTGTTATTATAGCCTAGAATCCAAAAAAACTTGGAGTCATGAAATGGGCTCTATTGGTCGGCTCTCAGGGATGATGACGTCATCCAAATGTAAACAAATATGCATAAACATCCTCCCATTATGTAACATAAACAAAAAACTCAACATGCCAAGCTTAAATTTTAAAATGTTTTTTTTTTATATAAACTACAAGACTCCACATCTATAGAGGGATTGAACAGCTCTTGAGCTCAACCTGCTGGCGAGTTATTGCCATATATAATATGGGTATAATCAGTATTTTTTTAAGGAAAATATTAGGCACCTGGTATGGACCTGTAGGGACCCGATTCTCTGATTCTAAGGACCTGATGATAATTTTCTCTGATTCTAGGGACCCAAAGCGGGTCCCTAAAACACCTTAAAGAAAACCCTGGTACAATATACCCAGGGTCAGTGTTCTTGTGGGGTTAGTATTTTTTACCAGTTTTTTGCTTTTGAGACATAATTTTGGCTCCAGATATGCTAGAAAGCCAATCAAGGGCTCTAAAGACTTAGATGATAGCCTAGATCCCAAAAAGACCTTGAGTCAAAAAAATGGCCCATTGGGCTGGCACCCAGGGCCAGGTAAACTCGGCCAAAAAGTTGCGAAAACATTCTCCCATTATGTGTTTTGGTTGAGTTAATTCTTGGCTGGAAATGTGGGAATGCTTTCTCACATTAATTGTTACATAACAGTGGTAAATCTTTTTTCAGTACCTCAATGACTTTGATATTAGAGAGCGGACTGCTGACTCCATTATACTGTACTAACTTTGCTGATGAACCATGATATGGTGATCAGTGCATTGTATATATAGCTTAGTGTAGTAGTTTCTAATAATGAATCCAGGGGTGCAAAAATGCGTTTTTTTTGCAAACATTTTTTTGTGAATTTTATACTTTATGCATATGAATGCTGCATGGCAAAGCTTATGTGTGCACTACAAAAGTTTCTGCACTGCTAACATTCACAGAAAATTTTGCACCCCAAGCTAATCAGTAATCTTAAAAAATGAAAACATATGACAAAAGTCTCCCTTTTTTAGAAAAGGACTAAATTATTTTAAAGCTGAGTGAATTACTTGTGGTTCCGTTTGCACAGTTTGAAAAAAAGTGTGAAAAGACTATTGTGACTTCAGATATTGAGCACTAAAAACTTTTTTCTCACAGCATAACCCGGTGGCTATCACTTTATCCTAGCCTGCCAAGGATGCTTCAAATGTACCCAGCTTCACATTCATACTTCATGTCCATCAACAAGCCAACTGTTGTTCTGAAACATTTTTTTAAGTTATCTGAGCAATCTCTGTTTAACACATTAAGACATTTGCAATCATTTGTGGTTGCTTTTATTGAGCAAGTTCAGAATAATGAGAAGTCAAAAGCATCAATTTTTGTGGTTGTATCATGTTTCGCCACTGTGAAGGCAAGGATTCAAAAGAGTCAATCAGATGTGCATATCAAGTCAAGTTAAATCAGCACTAAGAAATCTCAGAGAAGGCAAGGATCATGATGGTGATTTATTCATGTCAGATGTATCTGTATTGTACAAGTCTTGTGTTGCGCATCTTGCTAAATGGGCCACTTTATTTGCTGAATTTAAATGCTTTGACTAGATTCCTCCCGTTGCGTACAACTGAAAGGGAAAATGATGAACTGTGTGAGTAGTATTTGTTTGATAGAAATGCTTCTATTGATGAAGCTGAAATTAACTGTTTGACCAATACCAAAATATGTTTGAGTTTGTGCAAAAAGAACATCAACCAAATACAATTTATTGTAAAATGATGGAAGCAAAATATTTTGCAACTTGCAATAAAGATTGCACAGTTTCATTTCAGCGTTATCACTCTTTATGCTAATGTGGAACGATTTTTTCCTTGATGAAAAACTATTGGATTGTGAACTTGTTTCTCAAGTCCTTGAAAAAGTATTGAATGTGGCCAAAATTTACATAAAGTTTTAAAAAAGCATGAAAATTAAAATCCAGCCATTTGTTGATTCAAATTTTGTTCTTTACCGCTGACAGTTTTGCAGGTCTTTTTTGCATTGTGTTTCATGAATAAACTTTGGAAAAATGAAGCTAAGTGATGGCATTAAACTTTTATCATTTAGTATTTAAAAAGTATGGAAAACGTTTTTTCTAAATGTGTGGGAACCCTGAATTTACAAAACCTTAGTAGTTATGTGCATTCGGATCAGAACTACTCAAGCACGTAGGCTCCAAAACTTTATCTTATTCAGCAGGGTTGAGAAGTTGTGTAAGGCACTATAACTTTTTTAAAACTAATTTTTTTGCAACGAAAATTGACGAAAATGTTCTTCTGATTGTTATGCACTTTTCTTGAAACGTTGAGTTCAATTCATCAAGAACTCTCTAAGTTTAATTTTGAATCGAGCAACCAGACTCTGCTCACAATGCACTGGACTGTTGTTGTTGTGTGCTTCCAAAAGAAATTTGGGTTCAGTAAGTTGTTGCATAGATAGCAATAACTTTTCTCATGTTTAGTCTTTTGCAACCAAATTTTGCACAAATGTTCTTCTTGTGAAAATACATCTTACCTGAAAATTTGAGGTCAATCAGGCAAGTACTTTCTGAGTTACTTGATTTTGAGTCTAGCTGTTGGGTAAAAACAACCCTAAAACTGTCCCATACCAGCTGAATAATCATGCGGAACTCATGCCGCATGTGTGTCAACCTTTTGGTTTTAATCTATAACAACAGAAATTTGTTTTTTTTGTGCTTGGTGATGCATGCATTAAATAGGATGTCAGTTGATGATTTGAAATATTTTGTGCAGTGGCCTAAAAAGGATTTTTAAATACTTATAAATGAATTAAATCTTCATAAAAGCAATGCAGAAATTTTGATTTATTTTAACCAACGTTGGGCATTTTTCTCGCAAAAATAATACCATTCACATGCTAACTTCCACTGGTTTAAAAGCAAGTCCCAGATAGCAGTCTTTGGCTAAAAAAATCATGCTCTCTGTTAGTGAATGATCAAGACACCAGAATTTTGCCTTTGACCTGTGTTTCAACTTCTTCACAATCTAAGCCCAAGGAAATCACTTTATCGTCCACAAGTTCGAGTTTGCTTAAGATATACGAATTTCCTTACTATCCTGGAATTGAAGTTAAAAGTATTGTTTTGTTTATGGATTTCAAGGGCTATAATCTGTTGGCAACTACTGTGTGAGTTTTTTATGTGTATGATGATTGTTTTATATATTTGTTCAGAACAATTACTTGTTGTTTTAAAATAAACAGATCAAAGTTTTGTATAGTGTGGTGGAAATTAAAAACAATTGTCATAATAACAAATTTTAAAATGTTTTATGACATTTATAATGAATTTTCTTCCTCATTAAATGCATGGATTCACATAAGGTACATTTTATTTTGCACGACAACAAACCATCATCCATGCACCGTAACCATGAAAACTTTTGTACCTAATGCTTTGAATGTAACAAAACTAACAATTGCTATCAGCCTTATTCTGTGACGGTTTATGTCTGAGTGTAACCAATGCATGTCATGCCAGGCAAAAATTCATGTTTTTCTCTGTAGTGTTCAGTTATGTTCGCATTGCATGGCATGACTAATAATTTTTTAAATTGCTTATGATGCAGTTGCTATAGGTTATAATCAACCAAATCCAACATCTGGACCTTCTCCAGAGGATGGATTCACAACAAGGTGATGATTGTGACAAATGTGTGCAACATGCAATAAACTTACTTGTTATAAAGCTAGAGTATGGATATTATGCACAAATGTTTAGTGACAATGATGTATATGTGTTAGTTGTTGCATTTCATCAATTAGTTTTCTAATTTAAGGAATTATGTGCAGTGCTGGATTTGATGACAAGAATGTGCGTCGACTGTTCATTAGAAAAGTTTACCTCACGCTTGCCCTGCAGCTGCTGGTCACTTTTGGAATTGTTTGTGTTTTCACATTTGTGTGAGTATGATATGATTTTTAGTGAATGTAGTAAGCAGTTCATAATTTGTTGTATACTTGAATTTGTATGAACAAAATGTTGCTTTATTTGCTTTCATGATATTACTTTACACAGTTCTTGTATTTACTTTTATGCCAGAGTAGGCATATTTTATGCATGTTTTTTTTCATACAGTTGATGATGTGAAGTTGTTGTATGCAGTTAATGCTGTGTTGTTGTTAAAGTGAGCCTTGGTATTTTATTACTTTGCTGTATCTCTACTTCATGGTTGTACTGTGAGGTACACCTCATTCTTTTCACCTGAGCTACTCCAAATGCGTGCCAATAGCATGGGGTATTTTATAGGAGCTTGCAGTAGGTGTACCTTACTTTGTTGCAGGTTACTGGTAGCATGGAAGAATGAACAACTTCGGGTCATAATTTTTTAAAGATATAACGCTATCTTATAGCCAACATTTTCAATCTATATAAGTATTCAAAAATGTTATGAAGTTAGTTAACACTCTTCATGAATGGCATTGATAGAATTGCTCATAATTTGGTATTAGCCCAATCAACAAAATTGCCACATTTATCATTGGTTTTATGGATTGTGACTGTGGACATTGCAGAAATAAAAATTTTTAAATAGTGCGTTTCCACATGATTGTTTCATTGACCTTTCAAGATTTCTTTTGCCATTTGCTTCAAAACGTTTTATATACTGTATACATTTCATTTAAATATTAAGAATAAAAGTGTGTAGCACTCTAATGCATGCTTTCTGGAGAATACTACTCATGTTAAGATGATTGCCCTCCATAAGAAGGTTCGAGAAACTGGTATTATATTCAAGTAATAAAGTGAATCTGCAACTACTTCCTAACTGTTTCATTGAACTTGCTCAAAACTCAAATTTAAAACGTTCTCATATGCAAAGTTTCTCTTTAATGGTAAGTTGAAAAAGCTTCTTTTACTGTGGTTGGTGCCATGGTATACAACGTACATAATTTTCTTTGAAATGTCATAACAATAAAATCAGAAGAAAATCTAAAATATTCATCAGAAGCAAGTAGTAGGAACCCTTTAGTTGTAGCCAGTGCTGCTACAAACTCCACATACACTTAGTATGACTGTAGCTGCTGAATGTTGCCAGGTGACAGTGTTTGTTGCCAGGTGACAGTGTTTCTCAGAGTTAATTAAATATTGCAAGAGAATCAGTTTGCTCACAAATTTTTTTAATTTTCATGTGTTTACAGACAAGCAGTGAAGGACTTTGTGAGAGAATATCCAGCCATATATTATGTGTCATAGTAAGTGCAAAGCTCTCCATATTTTTTACAATGGATGTGTAAGTGTTATGTGCATGTACTGCTAGTACTTTTAGAGTTATTATCATTATTGATGATGACGGTTTGAATGATACATACCAGGTTCAAAAAATCTTAGATTTGTCACATTAGCAGTTAGCACATCTGGTTCTTCTATCCCATTTCATGAACTTCAGTGCAATGTGTAGTTTAGAATTAATTCAAAGTGCAGTTTCTTATTGTTAGGCAACAGGCTCAAAGCCAGGTTTTAAGGTTTGGGGGCATAATACACATAGGGGTGCATGATTTTTGTTTTTATCGTATGTTTAAAACAAATTTTTTAGGCACAATAAGGTTTGGGGGGGCATTAAAAATTTGGGGGGCATTGCTCCTGAATGGCTATGGGCCTGCTTGAAAAGTGCACAATGGATGTTGTTATCACACCATCTTATGCTAAAATGGTTTTACCTCTAAAAAAAATGTGATAAATTGTCATATGTCATGTCATGTTTGTCATGTCTTGACATTTTCGGAAAAGCCAAAAAATATCAAAGCAACCAGCTGTTTATCATCTCATGTTTTGTTGTTGCAGTGCTGTCTTCTTAGTCCTCTACATTGCCCTTGTCTGCTGCCCTAACGTTAGAAGAAAACACCCTACTAACCTTGTCTTGCTGGGGATATTTGTGAGAGCAATTTATATTTTTCCAATCCTTATGGTACAGTGTTCATTAATGTATGTTTTCAACTTCATGAATTTACAGTAAACAATGATTCCATGAAGATAGAAAGTACCATCTGAATTTACTGTCCTGCTAACTTCGGTATATATGTTCTTCGTCGCATTGTCCCGTGTCTGGCGTCCTGCAATGCTGCAAATACATCCAGATTGACACTGGTGCTGCTGTTACGTAGCTAAAATTTTTTGTTGATATATCGTTTTTGTGCAGACCCTAGCATTCTCCTACATGGTGGGAACAATGGCAAGCTTTTACAAAACACAAGCAGTGGTAATAGCCCTTGGAATCACTGTCGTAAGTAAACCTCGCTTTTTTAAGATGCATGAAAGTTTTGTTTCCACATCAAAGAAGCTTATTTCGTAGACGTTCACGGTTTTCTTGGTCTTGTGTGATTCTTTCTGTATACTGTAATTTTGTGATGCGTTCTTTTATTTAAACACAAAGGTTTAACGTTGTGTGGTAAAGATGTAGTAGAATAGTTGTGTGGAATTTAATTTTGTTTCCTCTGAAGCAATCAGCGTCATCCAACACCGCACTTACAGATTTCTGTTAAAGAACTGGCAGAAACGTTTCCTTGACGCCACTAATTGGTTGAACTTCCCATCATTTTCTATTCTGCACATTTATTTAAAGGGAGTCTGTACTGCCGTTACGTTGTTTTCCTTGCAAACGAAATTCGACTTCACCAAATGCTCGGGCTTGCTGTTCGTTCTGGTCCTGGTATTGTTTTTCTTCGGCTTCATCACGATCTTCACTTGGCGCTACTCTTGGGTGAGTTCTGCATTATTCGTGCGACTTCGTCGTGCAACTGCGCGCGGCGCGAAGCGCTCCAAGTCCAGTGCTGCGACCTATTGCAAGGTCTCTGATCTATAGCTTGTGTTCACAGCGTAAGACAATCTTCAAATGGGTTACATTGCACTTTTTCACCAGTTGTTCACGTTAAATCTGCCAGCTGGCCCAATCCTCTGGACCAAAGCTTTTAAGAACGAATCGATACAGGGCCAGAGATTCAGTTGTTGGAGTGCAAGGCTCTTTAAAAATAAGTCAAAGGCATCGATGGGCAAAGTTATGACCAAGTATTCGACACGTACAAAAAATGTCTGATGCCATGCTTCGTTTCAGTGCTAGTCAGAAAGCTTCATATTGGTCCGAACAAGCTGAGGCAAAGTGCCCCACCCAAACTCTTACCTAAGTTTCGAACGAACCACAACTTACCCATGTATGATTTGAGAATGTGCTGAAAACGATGGAACTCAAGCATTTTTTGTTTTCTAACGAAAAACCGTTCTAATATCCCGCTCGCGCCCCTGATTGTTGTCCCTCCCTCTTCGACCACAGAAGCTATTTTGTCGCGACAGTTACGGATTATCTCAATCATGTTTTGTGTTTTCACCTAGCAGGTAAAGTTCCACTTTTTGAAAACATTCGCTGCACATTTACATCAATGTTTGCCGGGTTAACATCAAGTATTGGTCGACCACCGGCGACTGCTCATCTTCAGTTAAAAGTTCGCGTAGCCTTAAAAAACCAATGGATTCTGCAGATTCCAGCAAGATTCCAATTGTAACATGTAGTAATTTTCCTTTTAAACAGAAAACGGTTTTCTAAGCAGCATCGTTGGAGTGGCAATTCTTTTTTATTTATGAAACACTGAAGTTTCGCTACGTGTGGTTTCCCCGAAGTGTTGAAAATTTTTGCTGTGGTGTTATTTCAGCGTGCTGATCGCTTATAGTGGATATCGCTTGTTTTTGTATCCAGTATTATGTATTCCTGGCGCGAATAGCACAGAATGCGCCAACATTTCTGGCATATTTTTTGCAGTACCTTCATGTCGTGTACGGAGCTCTTGGCGCACTTGTGTTCACGCTGGTAAGTTAAACGTCGTCCTTGTTTTACTTGTGTCCATCATTTGAGGGAGTTCTTTCGATTCACTGCCAGGCCATACTAGACCTTTGGGCAGGTGTTGAGCAGCAATTCTGTTGTTCTTTTTTCTTGTTGAGAAGAGTTAAACACAGTTTGCGCGAAATCACGTCTTTTGCTCCTTTCGGTGGGCAGCTGAGCTAAGTTGGGAGTTGTTGGTTAGTGGACCATGCGGAGTGGAAGTGAGAGTTCGTGAGCGATGTTTGGCTTTACCAAAAAAAGTACATATCAGAAAAGTCAATACTAAAGAACTCAGTGGCAACTCACGAGAGTTTGACATGCTGCTTAACAACTCATCAGAGGGTGGATATTTGTGTAGTCATGTTCTGGGTTTTCTTTTTTTCGCTGAGTCATTTCATTCATCAGCCATCCCATAATATTGTTAAACTTTTTTTCGGTCAATTCACAAGAAAATTCGGCCCGTGACCGAAAAATGACCCAAAAAAGCGGAATAGGACAGTTCGGCGATGAAATGCGAAATGTTTTCCTTTGGAATGTCACCAAAGTGCAAAAGTTTGCACTGTCGTCGTGAAGCGCTTAGGCGCAAGATTCGGTCTAGCGCTTGTCCCAGATCTTTCCAATTATGCTGTATTTATTGCGGTTCATGATGCATACCATGGATTTGGAAGTGTCATTACTGCATATTCGTACACTGATAGGCAACCCATGGCGAGAAAGTACGATATATTCTTAGATTAGCTGTGAAATACAATCAAAATGATATCTACGTGAAAGATCAAGCAATAGATGCTGTCCAGGCTTAACTTTTGTGTAAACTCACTAACGCCTCATGCCAGCAAAAATAAACGTCACAAGCCATATTTCTTTACACACGT
>Ga0210059_1005828_pt1 | contig 19776 bp, 11 predicted proteins | sample Ectturendosymbi2_FD_188042 | JGI IMG/M metagenome (GOLD analysis project Ga0210059, IMG submission 188042) | Ecteinascidia turbinata endosymbiont from Florida, USA - Sample 2 (SPAdes) (version 2) | ecosystem: Host-associated > Tunicates > Ascidians > Unclassified | place: Key West, Florida... | reverse complement strand
CAACGACTTTGTTGGGAATATTCTGCAAAATAAGTTTTACGCCTACTGTTACATCTTGCTGTCACGTACACGCCGATGCACACCTATCTGCGGCGCTGCTGTGCTACTTAGATGCAACTGGTGCCGAAACCTCGATGCTGTTAAACTGCATAATACTGCATTGAATAGTCCTCACCCTATTCACGCTGCACACTCGTAATAGTAGTTGCATAACATTGTTATGGTTACACCACAATCACAAAATGTCCATAAGCTACCACAAAAACGGATTAGTCAGTAGTTACCAAACCGTTGGAAGATGGTTTATTTTTATGTGCTTTGTAATAAGAATATTTTGATGAAACTAGCTGGCTATCAACAGCCTACATGTCTCTGTGTCATGATGGAATTCGTGGTTGGAACCATTTTGCTTTCATGTGAATTGTGTTTACTTTCTAAAGCTGCTTTCGTTCATGTAAGGCCGGCACAATTACACACGGAAAACGGTGTTTCGATTTACATGGGCAGTGCTGTGGAAGTTGCATGGTTAGCACAGAATTTTCCACATAGCAGTAACCTACACGTGTGTGATTGCATCTACACTGGCGTTTAGGTGTCTCTCGTGAATAATAACGCTAGTTCATCTTTTTAATGGTATTCACAAGCCTATGTTGGGTTTGATAGGGTTAATCAAAGCAACTTAATCTTTAAAACAATGAAAAATCACCACGCAAGATAGATATTTATGTTGCCCCCCCTACTTTTTCCTTGGCCCCACAGTGACCCCCCACTTTTTGAATTCTAGAGTCGCCACTGCTTCTAAGAGATGCTGCCAAGTCTTGCTAAGTAAAATAAAGACATAATTGTGGTCTTGTTAAAGACCATGGCAATTTGCTTTTTTAAAAAGTGCCCTGCTTGAAAAATCTGCAGATAGTCTATTTTGTAAAGTATCGCAATGTACCTGGCTATTGCTGTCAAAGAAGTGCATATTTTGTGACTATTGCCGTAAAATGGAGCTAGCGCTTTGTGAACGTCCGTTTACATTGCATCGTGATCAACCTGAAAGGCATAAGCAAAATTTCGACGTTGCTCCCCATGGAAAAATTTCTGCGGACGCCCATGGGAAGGGGCTTGGGGCCATTCTAAGGAAAATTTGCCGATCACTGCGGTACGCAATACTGCTGAAAGGAGCTTCAGCAAGTTGACGTAAATCAAAACATTTCACAGATCAACTATGACTGATGAAAGACTAACAAATCTGGTAATGATATCTAATGAAAGTGAAATTGGTAAAACATCAGATATGGCTGAGTTGACAGAAACCAGGTTGTTCCTAAGGTGTTTTATTTGAATTGAAAATTGTGTCCCTAGAATCAACGAAAATTATAATCTGGTCCCTATGCAGGTCCATACCGGGTACCTAACATTTTCCTTAAAAAACCTGCAGAAACACTTGCATTTTTTAAAACTTGAAAAAGTCATTTTCCTAGCTTGAAACACAGCAAATGCTTATTTCTGTCGGCTTTATACGTTGCGTTGATACTGTAGAAAATGCTTTTATAAGCATTTGTTTAAAAAGTCGATATTTTATTTTCATAAATAGGCCTACTATGTGTTAAATGCAATGTATTTTATATTGGGGACCCCAACGCCCAGGCTCGGGGGGACCCCCAAACACCTGGCGCTGGCCGACCCTGCTTACTCAGTAATACCATGTGAGTACTAAGAAGTAGGTACTACTGATATTGCAAGCTAAAATAACATTAATATGGAATATTCCTCAAGCTAGCCACTCGCTCGCACTGTATACTACTTACAAATGTTTCTTGAATGTAACTCCTGTGCTGATGTTGTCATTGTTCAATTCATTCACGCCATAGTAGCTGCACATTGTAAACAGAATGAATTTTTATGATTTGTAATTATTATTAAAGTAAATACATGAGTTTGAAGCCTTAACTCATGTATCTAGCGACAATAAGAAAATGCTTATTTCTAAAATAGTTTTAGCTTGCTTTTTTGCTACTGTTGAAAGCCAAACTTCATTCGCCTGATGTACGAATATGAAAATTTTGGAAGCTAGGTGTCGTACATATTACCTCAGACTGCGCAACTCTGCTTGTATGTGTTCATATTTGCCAACATCAGCATCTCCGATGGCCTTCTTGAGCTGTGATCACGGGCGGATCCAGGGGACGGCGCAGTCCCGCCGCCAAGGGGGGTTGGGGCTAAGCCCCTCCAAGCCCCCCAAATTGAAGCATGAAACACTACAAATCAGTTGAGTTTTTGTCAATTTTTAGAATGTCAAGCCCCCTGTTGAAAACTTTCTGGCGACGGTTCTGGGACGGCGATTGCCCCCTCTAAAACCTACGCAAGTAATTTTATTCACCATGGCTTTGTACAATTCGGAAAACATCATTCGTGGTTAAATACGATTTTGTCGCAGCAGTGTAGTGTATACTTCATCTCTTGCAGTACCGGAGCCGCTGTTAATCTTTACAACCAAATATTATGAAATCGCCTCCCCCTAACCTTACCGGCTGGATCCACCCCTGGCTGTGAAGGCGACGTAGCGAACGCAGTTTTTGCACAGAACGTCACGAGCACACTGGACAACTTTCGTTTTAATATTCCTACTGTAAAAAGAGGACAACGTTTCAAAAATGATCCCATCCCTGTTTACCCACGCATTGACTGTAATTGCTACTTTTGCAACTATCGCGTAAATTTCGCCTAGTGATATCTTCCGCCTAAGCAATGCGTAACTCACACTTTCTTAGTTCTTATCCGACTTACCCAGTTACCGCGGGCTAACCGCGAAAGTGCATCAAGTTCGAAGGCATGCTCCGTAAAAAGCTGACAATCTTTGCTCTGAAACTTTGCTGGAGCTTGTAATACTACGATTTCTTGATTTCTTCATTGCAGCCAACAAAACAACGTCTGGCCTTGAACTAATTGACTGCGACATTGAATGTTGACATTTTCGTTTCGTTAATTGAGCGTGAAAACGCATGCAAGCTATTACTTTATTTCAATCTTTGCGCACTATGCCACTTGAAAGAATTTAATTTAAATCTGCGCACTCCCAACACAGGGTAAGGATCTCTGCGATCGCAACAGCTGAGTTTTACGCCTGAGGATTTCACAAAAATATCGCTCCCAGTGTATTTTAAATTCTGTGATGCTAATCTGATGCAATTTTGTGGTTTACTCGAGCCGCTCGCCTCTTCACTACTGCAAAGCAGCGAAAGCGACTTTTAACAGCTACCAAATTGTCAATAGACTGAACAAGAAAAGAGCTGGCCCGAGTTGCAAATGTCCGATATGTTTTTTTGATGAAATACGAGAAAAACGTGGCGAAACACTCGAAATCTCATGGAGAACGGAACGCTCGTGGCGTTAGTTCTGAATGACAATAATACGACGTGACAATAATAATAACAAATGCAGTGAAATTGCGACACGAACAAATCAAAGCGTGCGCTCTCGCATCAGCAAAACGTATTCCTGTTTTGACTTGCTTTCGGACGTGCTCCGCTTCGGCGACCACGCAAACACGAAGTTCCGCTTCAGCGATTGCGTAAAGACGAAGTGTATCAGAATTTAAAAAATGCCAATTCTGTTCGAAGCAAGAAAAAACAAGCTTGGTTTGCAGACGTGTTCGTGGACAAAACAGAGCGATTAAAGAAGCTCTTTCATGTCTCGCACAAACTTTGGCGCCGAAAAAGAAAACAATCTGCACTTGAGCGATCGATGCATACGACGTTTAATAATTTTACCTCCTTGACGGTAATCAGCTGGCGCGAGGCAACAAGCCTGAAGGTTGCATGACCGTTGCAGCACACATAGACATAAAACATTTCGACGCAAAGGACGAGGATTTCGTTCAATACAATTCGAGGTCAGCAGCAGCAAGTTTTGAAGACGTTTATTCCGAGTTTTCCGGCATGCTGCTACTGCAGCAGAACCGATAGATCGAAGTTGCGCCCAAACAAGAGTTGAGCATCTTCTTACTGAACGACTTTCAACTGCTTTAGATTTGCAGTCGGCGTGGAAGACAACGCGCTGTTCGTGATTGAAAAACGCTGCCAGAGTGGAAACCAACGATGGATATTTGTGGAAATCGGACGACAGCTTGAAGTGGACAAATTATTCCCAGATACAACAGTCACTCGTCAGAAGAAAGTTGAAATGGCGAGAATTTTCGCAGCCAATTGCCCATGCACTGAGGTAAAGGAAATGCTTGCGCAGTTAACGTGTCACGCAATTTAAGCTCACGGTGAAATAACGCCTGTACAGATCTGAACAAAGGCTCACGAAAACAAAATGTTTCCTTTTTGCTTCCCAGTGCAACTGTGTCATTCTTTTGCACCTGAACTGGACAACAAAAAACAGCGCCATCAAACGTTAATCACAATGCAATTTCAGTCACCGCTATCGGGCGATCGCAATCGAGGCGACAACAATCAGCAATCACGAGTCTATAAACAAGATCTTATCATCAATGGCGTTGGCAGCGCGGGAAGCTTCTTTCTGCCTCGAGACGATTTTGACGGACATTTGACGTTCGTATATATTGCAAAGGAAAAAGGCTTTCGCGTGAAGTGGTTCGAGCGAATGGTTTTAAGTGTTTCTGACTTTTCCTGGCACGTAGTTCTTGTCAATATCAACGTCTTGGAGAAACATGTGCAGACAGCGTTCGTTCTGAGCCAAAGGGTGGCCGGCGACCCTGAGGAAAAAAACTGCATTTTATGCGAACGCCTTGGCTGACCTGTCGATTTATCGAACAGACATTGTCAGTGCATTGGAACGTATTCAAATGCAGTTCGAATCAAATAGTTTTAGCAGCATGTGAAATATCTATGCTTCTTGTGCTATTTTTCAAAACTTACGTTTTAGATGCAAAGCGTGAGCTCACAAACGACACAGCATTACTGGTGTGCTCCACACACAAACGACACAACATTTCTGGTGTAGCTCACACACAAACAACACAGCGTTACTGGTGTATCGCACACACAAACGACACAACATTACTGATGTACTGCACACACAAACGACACAACATTACCGATGTACTGCACACACAAACGACAACATTACTGGTGTAGCGCACACAAACAACACAGCATTACTGGTGTACCACACACACAAACAACAACATTATCGGTGTACTGCACACACAAACAACACAACATTACTGGTGTGCTCCACACACAAACGACACAGCATTTCTGGTGTAGCGCACACACAAACAACACAGCATTACTGATGTGCTGCACACACAAACGACACAGCATTGCTGATGTACTGCACAAACAAACGACACAACATTGCTGATGTACTGCACACACAAACGACAACACTACTCGTGTAGCGCACACACAAACGACACAACATTACTGGTGTACCCACACACGAACAACAACATTACTGATGTAGCGCACACACAAACCACAGCATTTCTGGTGTAGCGCACACAAACGACAACATTACAGTACTGGTGTAGCGCACACACAAAGACAACATTACGCGTGCACCGCATAACAAGGCGCTTAAAATGGTTGTGAATTCACTTGTTTATGAATGTTTCGAGGCCTTTTCGTCTCTCCTCAATAAATTCGTCTGAAAAGATGCCTTCGTCGTTTCGGAAAGGCAGTTGCATTGCCAATGCCTGCGGCGGGAGCGGCGGAACAACAATCTGATGAGAATTCACAAAGAACGTTCAATGGCTTCTTTGTTGCACAGCATTAAATAATGGCACATTCTTTTCAACACGCCATCGAGTGACGAAGCGTGTATTCTTACCGGTCTGTTTGATTGGCATGCGCTGTACAACATGCAGCAGGTTGCTTTGCGACTAGAGTTAAGCCAATTCAATTCTCAAACTACGCACTGCTTCATCAACAGCAGCGTACTTGGGAGGACATAAACTTTTACGAGAGGAAGAAATGCATGAGAAATACCATGAAGAATGAAGTCCACTAACACTTATAGAGTGTTACACGAAATTACAGGATTCTATACTATTAACCAGGATCTGAGCCTTCATTAAGAAGTTGGCGATGTAGATCACGGCTAATGTGGAGCATGTTTGACAAGAAGCACTTTCGTGAGAAGCGTTTTCCCGTTCGATAAATGTTATCGTCGAGAACGAAAAAGCAAGCACTTACATTTTAAGTGTTCAGCAACTGCACATACGATACCAGTGGCACTGTCAAATGAACTGCATGCAAATACATGGTATTTCGTTCAAGTTAGCTGAAACGCATGGAAACAGCATTAAACTTATCATCGCCAATACGCAACCCAAATTTATTGTGCACAATTTCTCTAAAATAGGACCGGGAAAAAGAAGTTTTTGTTCTGAGGCGATGTAAAGTCGTCCTTCCCACAAGGGTATGTTCAGACAACTGTGGACCCAGGGGCAGATGCAGGGGGGTGCGATTGGGGCTATCACCCCCCTAAAACCTACGAAATCAACTTTTTCACCATGATTTTGTGCAATTCTGAAAACAGCATTCGCTCTACCAGGCCATTTTGCCGTCAATTGTTTTTTCACAGCAGTGCCGGGAAGTATACTTCATTTCACTTACAGTAGTGAAGCTGTTATGAGACTTGACTGCCAAATATTAGTGAAATCGCCTCCCCTAAACTTACTTCCTGGATCCGCCCCTGTGGACCTGACCTAATAGGGTTGACCTTCAAACTCTCCCGACCCTATGATACGGTTGCACCGCATGCTGCATCAGAGTACGGTTAACCGTACGCGGATGACAAACAACTGCAGGTGTTGCAGAACGATTTCCGAGCATTTGAAACAAGGAATCATGTAAAGCAGCAAAGGCGAAGCAACACACGCAGGGTTTTTCTTGAAGTTCTGTTTTGGTGAGCATTAAGGAATTTTGAAAGACCGAAACTTATCGGAGCATAAGCGTTTGTGTTGCGACATTTTAACTGAAATAACGCACAAACTATAGTGTATAACCGCGTGGTTGTGTCAATATATTCTTGTAAGCACGGTATATCGCTCATGCATCTTGTAGCCAGTGGCGTAACAGACGGCGAGCAAAGGGGCGAGCCGCCCCCCCTGGCAAGCTAAATGTAAAAACTGGGCCCTTTAGCTCACATGAGTGTTGACTACTGGGCCCTTTATGGTTGGCGGTGGACCACTTTCAGCGAAGTTTGCTCCCCCCTGGCACAAACCCCCAGTTACGCCACTGCTTGTCCTTGTAGCCTACCGCACTGCTATTTTTGTTTGCTACTTTCTGTCTGTCACTGCACACTTCATAGTTTGATTTGCTTTGTTGTTTCTACTGTGGCCTTTTCCTTTCCTGGATGTAAAGTGGGCAGGTGAGGTTGTATTCTTTTCAATTAGATTCGGGGCTCCGATTGCTAATTATTTTTCCACGGGTTGCCTAGTTTTAATCATGAAAAATCCCGTTAAATCTGTTTATTTTTAAAGATATCAATTCAGCAATAAATAAATACAACAAATCTTATAATTTAATATATCTTCATGTTATTACAGCGTTAGCATGCGCTCAACTGAGGAGAAAAGTACGCATATCAGATGAAACAAAATTTGTTTAATCGGTTTCATACGCTCATATCAGTGTCAATATCAAATAAGTTGCTTGCAATCCAGTGCAGTCAGTCATGCAATTGTGTGGATTTGCTTTTGCTTAAGCCGCACAGTTGCACATATAACAAACAGTGGCATCGCATTTCTTTCAGACGGGCCACCTTTTGACCCCTCAAGTTTGATCGGCCATAAATTCTGAACGGATCTGGCTAGAGAGCCCGTGAAAACATCTCTGGATGCGGGAGACATAGAAGAATCCAATGGACTTGACAAAATATACCTTTACGTTTGAAATTTGAGAAAAATCGTATTTGTGCATTTGCCGTAGTGATTTATTGCCAATTTTTGGAGAAAATCCAAAAACTCGTTCCCGCATCCTGTTTAGCCTTTCCGGTCTGGTTTGCATACTTCACAGACCGCCAGAAAACCCTAGAACACCATGTGCTCAGAAAACGTTGGTTCAGGTTCTTTTTGGGGGGAATTAGGAGGCAAAAAAGTGTGAGTTGGGTCGATTGAGTTCCAGATCAGGTTTTCGGGTCCTGGGAAGAAAAGTACAGGGGTTAATGACTTGGTTTGTGTCTTAAAATGTTATAAGAGTTATTCTGAAGCTTTAGAGACCTTGATTAGCCTTGATAAAGCCTAAGGGGTTGTTGGGAGTTATGACCAAAAATAGACCAAGAAATTGGCTAGGCCACCTCGTGAATTTTTGATTGCTTCACAAATAGAATCTTCCTGTCAATATTTTGCCTTGAAATTTGGTGGGATGTTGTAAGACACCCAAACACACCTTTTCTGCGACTTTGGTGGGGTTCGCAGGTACCGGCTGGCAGAAAAGTGTGTTGTAGCTAAAAAAAGCTGAAACCCATGGTTTTTGTCCCCTTAGACCCTTCAAGACAAACTTCAACTGTTTTCAGCAACTGTTAGGTAAACTTGAGACACCATTTCAATTCCCTAAACCACCTTAAAAACACTGAACACGCATTTAAAAATAAAACGTCAACGCAAAATGAGGTTAGCCAGCACAAATAAATGTGCAATGAATACACGTGATCTTTCCTTTTGTTCACAAGGATTCTGGGAATATTGCCTGCACTGGTACTTTTTTCAACAAATGCATTAAAAACAAAAAGCATAAAAATTAGTAGGCAGAGCTTAATAAAAACTCACACTTGTGCTGTTTTGAGGAAATACTGAATATTATGCACAATCTGCATTTACATTCAGAAAGTGCAGCACTTTTCCAGGTGAGTGTAGAAAAAACAAGGACAAACTCTTGACAACCATACCTTGCTGTCACGTTCCAATTCATTTGCCAGCCATTTGAAATCACTATACCTTCGCCGGACTGATGTTTCTTTTTGCTTGAAAACTGGTAAATTGGTCTGGCAAAATAGACTGCATTAAAGCATATCATAAGCTGACAACCAGCAGAAGGAATTTTTTCTTTCTTAAGAAATAGGCAGTGTTGTGTCCAATATTTCCTTTTGTTAAAATGAGTTTGGCTAATGGGTGGTTTGATCAGTACCAGCAGCACACGGAAGACTGTGTACTGCAAAAGTCAATTGCATACATGCGCAAAAATTAATGAATTTAACTGCTGTTTTGAGACATACAGCAAAGACACGCACTAGATCATTAAGCACATATTAATATGAGTAGATTGGTCATTATTTGCATGTAAATTCAATTCCTATTTTTATGACTATGTACACAGAAAACTGTGCAGAATTACTCTTGCAAAACGTGAGGTCTAGCTTGAAAACAAACTTTTTTAAAGCATGTTTTTTAGATCAGCGTTTCCTTTCCTAAACATTTGTGGTCATGGACCCCCAGTACATCCTAATAAAAGTTATAGACTACTCAAAAAGATACGTTGCAGTAAATATTTGAAATTAGCTTTCATCCACAATGGTACTAATCAAAATGTCGGCAAAACCTGTTAACCCTTTTGAAATGTCTGAGCAAAGCTTATTGACCCTGCACATCATAAAACCCTTACATCAAACTTGCAGACCCCACGGATTCACAGACTCTAAGTTAGGAACCACTGTTTTTGTGGAAATAGATGGTCCAGGGCATCACACTACCATGCATAGTTGCAATGCAACAAACGAAATTAAATTTGTATAAGTAAATTTCTGCACGTAATATTTTTTGTGAAGCATCTAATGTAACTGGTTAGATAGGCAGTAAAAATCTTCAGTGATGGTATGAAAAACAAATTTCACGGCTTACAAGATAAACAACATTTTTATCCTCAATTAACTTAGGTAAAACTTTACAACTTTCCAAGAATGGTGTCACATGTATTGCAACTTCAAAAAATCAGTAGAACACATCCTATCCATTACCTTCATCTTGACTTCATAATCTGTGTACTTTTGTCTCCATCCTACGCCATGAGTTTCAGGATTGCAAACTTCAATTTCTAGGAAGTTGGCAGGCAAGCTATAAGCATCAGACAAATCTTGTCGAGGTGCATCAAGGCGTTTAGTGTTTAGACTGTCTGATGCCATATCTGATGCTACTTTCTAAAACACTAATCTGAATGAAATGAACTGACATTGAAAACAACATTTTTATTGACAAATAGATGCACTTAGATGAAGGTGTGCCACTTTAAGGCAAAACAAGTACTGCCTAAAGAAATCTTGGCACAAAAACATTGTCTCAAATTGTATTCTATTTGAATAATATTTCCAGGATTGAGGATGCTTAGAGTTACATGAAATTGATTTCCTATTGAAAAAATTGTTGGTTGATTCAACTGGGTTGCCTTTGTAGAAGCTTGTTATTTTTAGTCATTAATGATCTTGTCGTTGTCTGAGGACAAAAAAAAACAAACAACAACAACAATCTTATTTTTGGCCATGCTAGCAAATTTCTCAGTACATACATAGTAAGGCTGGGAGGCGGCGAAAAGACACTCTAGTCATCCTGTCTACCACTACACAATCACTTGTTGTCAAACACCCTGAGTGAACACACTCACTATAGCCCTGCGTAAACCAGCAGAAGCAAAGAACAGAACACACATTTAACTTTAATCATGCTTGTGGTAACAAAAAGATGAGCAAGACCAACCAGAGCATAATGCGAACACACAAGAACGTTGAAATAATGGATATGATACATTTGCAGATAAAGTTCAAGCAACCGTTGCTGGATAACATCACTCTACATCCATAGATTGCAGGCATCATGTGTTTATGTAGTTGCTAATTAAATGATTAGCATATTTTTTCTTAAACAGAAGAAAATGTTTTGATTGCATATCTGGTGGAATTTCTTGCCAGATCTTCGGTCCCCAACGAACTATTGATTTTTTCCCTGTTTCCGTTCTAATTTTTACATGCAGGATGCACGTCATTGTTTGATTTCAAAATTTTCAGATGTTCTTTGAGTTAGTTGAGCTGTTCAAACCATCAAAGACTCAGCAAATCTTAGCGCGTGCAATGAAAAAAAAATTTTTTGGATTTGGGTTTCGATTTTTTGTGAGTGATGTCATAAGTGGAGTTGTTTTAGGCCTTTTTGGCCCACTTCATCTGACCTTAGGTTCAAATCGCTAGGTCAGGAGTCAGCAATGTGGTGCGTGCGGGCATCAGGTCACCTGCAAGGACCAAGTAGGTTGCCCGCAGGCCTGTTCTAAAAATGACATTAGCATGATCAATGTCTTCACATTAATGAATATAAATACTAATATAATTGAAGGTAAGCAAAATTTTTATTTCAGAAGTTTGTATCACACTAGTAGCCCTTCGTATTAATCAGCACACAAGTAGCTCGCAGTTTCAAAAAGATTGGTGACCCCTGCGTTAGATGGTAGTAACTCGCTCAAGTTTTTATTGGAAACTAGGCTAAAATCCAAGTCTTTTGATCAACTTGCTGGGGTTCCTGGTTCAAACGATATGATCGAAAATAACCAAAATTAGTAATTAATCCACTAATTAGATAATTAATCATTTTGTTTATTTTAGGCTGTAACTTTTAAATCAGAAACAAGTCAATCAAGGTCTGAAAAGATGCAGATTCTAGCCTAGTTTCCAATTAAGACTTCAGCAAAATACTTCGGCCTAGCAGTTCATTGCAAACTCGAAGATTTGCTGAGTCTTTTGAGGGTTTGAACAGCTCAAGCGCAATCCGCTGAGGAGCTACGCAGTTGGTAAGACAACCAAAATATCCTTGTTTTTCCCTGATTTCCAGGTATGATACATTTGTAGACCAGCAGCCAATGTGTTAAATGTTTGCACAGGGTGCATTTGGCTGCAGATTCCTCACCCTGACCTAGGCTAAGAGAAGCTGACTTGTAGTGAAATAATTACTGCAAACTGATAGTATAGAGCAAACAAGCATTCAAGTCCGATTTAACCTAGCTGAAGTGCATGGTTACTTTTAAAATGGTCTGGCTAACTTGGACTTACTAAAAGAAGTTATTGATGCGAAATAGTCATTTGACAACTATCAGTTAAAGATTCAGGTGAAAATCTGAATGGACAGAAGAGATCTGTTCAAACAACTATTTCAATTTGACTGTCTTTTTGAAATATTTTTTTTGCATAATTTATGCATAACACCACTGGCAAGTAAGTCACACTTCATCCTTGTTTTGCTTTGAAAAAGACACAAACCTTTCAGTGATATCATGCTTGCTTTATCACTAGAAGGCATTGAAAATATTCAATTAACACTTTGAGAGCTGGTGTATGAATATATCGTACCTGGATTTCGGCCTAAAACCAGCAGTTTTCGGTTGCCTTACCAACGCCATAGCTCCTCCGCAGATTGCACTAGAGAGCTGTTCAAGGGCTCAAATGGATCACCCAGTCTTCTAGTCTACACTCGAAAAAAAATTTTTGGTTGGGGGTTGCAGGTTTTTTGTGAGTGACTTCATAAGTGAAATAGTTTTTGGGCCATTTTGGCTCATGTTGCCTGGCCTAGGGCCCAACCACTAGGCCAAAGTGTTTCGCTGAAGTTTTTATTGGAAACTAGGCTCGAGTCCAAGTCTTTTGAGCCTTTGACTGACTTTCTAGCATTTCTGGTTCAAAATTTATGATCTAAAATAAACAAATTAATTAATTATCTAATTAGTCAAATATTTTTATTACTTTAGATCATAACTTTTGAACCTGAAACCTCAGCAGGTCATCCAAAGTATCAAAAGACTCGTATTATAGCCTAGTTTCCAATAAAAACTTCAGTGAAATACTACCACCTAACGGTTTGAGCCCAGAGCCACATGAAGTGGGCCAAGGTGGCCTGAAAGTCCTCCACTTATGACGCCACTCACAAAAAATCTGCATCCCCCAACCAAAAAATATTTTTTCGGATGCAAACTACAAGACTTGCTGCATCTTTTGAGCTTTTGACCGGGTCGGTAGCACTTACCAGAGTGGAGAAATTCCCCGCAAAGCCACGTAAGATCGAGTGTTTTTTCGCGAGTATCCCTGAAAGCAGCCAGATGCGAAAGTGTTAAGGTTATTGACACCATCGGCAACAGTGTGCGAAATATTCGTACTTCAAAATCCTGGATTGAGCTGCTATCCTGTCACCATTTTCCTCCACTTTGCAAATCCATAACTTATCAGGCGATTGTGCTAGAGAGGTGTCTAAACCCTTAAAACACTCAACAAGATTTCTAATTCGCAATGAAAAAAATTGTTAAAGTTTTGGGTTTCGGTATTGTTTGTGGGTAACATTGTAAGTGGGAAAAGTGTTGGCCATTTTGGCCCAGGTTACCTGGCCCTGGGAAACAACAGCTAGAAGGAATTGCTTGACTCATGCTTTTATTGGAAACCAGGATAGAATCCACGTCTTTTGAGCCCTTGATTGACTTTCTAGTTCAAAAGTTACGGTCTGAAAACAAGAAAAGATTAATAAGTTACTGCATTTATTGCGGCATTAATCATTTATTTTGTCTTTAGGCCATAACTTTTGAACCAGAAACATTAGAAAGCCAATCAAGGTCTCTAAAGATGTGGATTACAGCCTAGTTTCCAATCAAAATGTAGGTCAAGAAATTCCCTGTAGCGGTTGGCACCCAGGGCCAGGATGGCCAAAAACCTACTCCACTTATGACATCACCCACAAAAAAAATGAAATCCAAAACTTTCCAATTAAAAAAATGCTGACTAGAATACTTGCTGCATCTTTAGAGTGTTTGAACATCTCTCTAGCACAATCGGCAGGCAAGTTATGGTGTTGCAAAGTGATGGTAATAAAGTGGCTCACATGGGTCTTAAAGGTAAAAACAAGCCACCTTCGTTGCCAGTGTACGAATATATCATAAAATCCCACTTGGGCTGCTTTTTCCATGCCACTTTCCAACTCCATAACTCACCAGTCAGTCATGCTAAAGAGCCATTCAAACCTCAGAAGATGCGGCTAGCTTTCTAGGTTGAATTAAAAAATATTATTTTGGGTTTGTTTTTTTTTGTAGGTGGTGTCATAAGTTCATAAGTGGAGTAGGTTTAGGCCTTGTTGGCTGTGCTTACCAGGACCCAGGCACCAACCGCAAGAGAGAAGTATTTCACTCAAGTTTTCACAGGAAACTAAGCTAAAATCCAAATCTTTTGAGCCTTTGACTTCCTAGGGTTTCTGTTTCAAAAGTTAGGGTAAAATAACCAAAATTTGGGTAAATTATTTTTATTAGGAAATTTTTTTCCATATTCAGATTTTTGGCCCTAACTTTTGAATGAGAAACCTGAGAAAGTTGATCAAATGTTCAAAAAACTTGGATTATAGTCTAGTTACCAGTAAAAACTTGAGCAAAACACCTCCTTGCGGTTGAGGCCTATGGCCCGATAACCTCAGATAAAAAGCTCAAACCGACCTCACTTATAACGTCACCCACATAAAACCTGTCTGACCTACTCCGCACTAGGAAACAACCGGGGCCCCGGTACCAGATGGGATTTTTTCCCCAGCCCCAGCAATCAAACAAATTGGCCGGGAGACACAGATTGTTGCTTTTGTGTTCGCTTTTTCAACAGAACTTATTTTTTTGCCGTTTTGAAAGTTGAAAACACTTGGTCAATGGCAAGCACCCCCATTGAACCGAGTTTGGAACAAGTTACACTGTTCTTACTAAACAGCATTGCTTTTGACAGCAAGCACTGTTTAGCTGAAATAAGCTTAATCATATCATGGAAATGAGTAAAAGAAACTACTATCAATCACAATTATCTTGCAATAGCGATGATCCCCGAAAAACATGGAAACTATTAAATTATCTTATTAACTCCTTGAGAGCCGGTCTACGGTATATTCGTACTTGGATTTCGGCCTAAAAAACAGCAGTTTTCGATTGCCTTACCAACGCCCTAGCTCCTCCACCGATTGCGCTAGAGAGCTGTTCAAGAGCTCAAACGGATCGGCCAGTCTAGTAGATTGCACTCGAAAAAAATTTTTTGGTTGGGGGTGCAGATTTTTTGTGACTGACGTCATAAGTGAAGTAGTTTTAGGGTCATTTTGGCTTATGTTACCTGGCCTAGGGCCCAACCACTACGCCAAAATGTTTCGCTGAAGTTTTCATTGGAAACTAGACTCGAGTCCGAGTCTTTTGAGCCTTTGATTGACTTTCTAGCGTTTCTGGTTCAGAAGTTATGATTTAAAATGAACAAATTAATTATCTAATTAGCTAATTAGTCAAATATTTTTACTATCTTACATCACAAGTTTTTCGAAATTTTCAAAAATTCAAAAAATTTTTTTCGAGTGCAATCTACTAGACTGGCCGATCCGTTTGAGCCGCTGAACAGCTCTCTAGCGCAATGGGCAGAGGAGCTAGGGCGTTGGTGAGGCAACCGCAAACTGCTGTTTTTTTTGCGAAAATCGCCGAAACCAGGCAGCTCTAAAAGTGTTAAAGGCAAGGAAAAAGGTTTAACGTCCCCAGATGAACTGATAAACCCTGTAAATAAGTGGTTCTCAAAGTGGTCAATATCGACCCCCAGGGATCAACTGGACTATCCAAAGGGTTGATAAATAGTCACGGTGTCAAATGAGGGTCACTGAATAACTGCTGGAGCCTACTGGAGCAATGAAGCCTCCAGTTCAAAATTATTGTTAATCGGGCAAGGGAGCAAATGGAATTTTATATCAAATCAAACAAAATTAAGAGGGCTGATCAAATCTCAGCTACAATAGTTTAAAAGTACATTCGACTCGAATAGTTCTTTATCAAATCATCCGTTGTGATGACATTATGAAAACTGTTCTGCTGGTGACGTCACAAACAATGTTGCAGTGCATGTGTTGCAGTTCGGCACTTGTTAGACTATTGAGCTAAACCACGGGGTCCACAGAAAATTGTGCACATTAATTAAGGGTCAACTTGCAAATAAGTTTAGAACCACTGCTGTAAATCAACAACCTACCAATGACCCTACCCACATGGCAAATATCTTTGATGATTATTTTGTATCTGTTGGCAATCAGTTGGCGGCTGCTATAATTTCACCCGCTAATAAGCAATACCTGGTTTCATGCCATGGACCCCAGAAATCATTTGTCCTTCATGAGACAACCAGTGAAGAGGTAAAAATAATTGTTGATAATCTACTGGCATCTAAAGGTGTAAGAATGAATGACATCCCTATACACATTCTCAAAACATGTAAGCAGACTTTATCGCCATTTTTAGCACATCTCTTTAACATTTTGAGAGCCGTTGTACAATATATTTGTACCTAGATTTCGGCCTAAAACCAGCAGTTTTCGGTTGTCTTACCAACGCCATAGCTCCTCTGCAGATTGCGCTAGAGAACGACTCAAGGGCTCAAACGGATTGGCCAGTCTTCTAGTCTGCACTTGAAAAAAAAAATTTTGGTTGGGGGTTGCAGAATTTTTGTGAGTGACGTCATTAGTGAAGTAGTTTTGGGGCCATTTTGGCTCATGTTGCCTGGCCTAGGGCCCAACCGCTAGGCCAAAGTGTTTCACTTAAGTTTTTATTGGAAACTAGTCTCAAGTCTGAGTGTTTTGAGCCTTTGATCGACTTTCTAACGTTTCTGGTTCAAAAGTTATGATGTAAAATACACAAATTAATTATCTAATTAGTCAAATATTTTTATTATTTTAGATCAGGGGTTCCCAACCTGGGGTACATTTGCCTATCCGAAGGGGTACATTTAACTCTTTGGCGTCTGGGTGGTTTTGGCGATTTTCGCAAAAAAACAGCAGTTTTCGGTTGCCTTACCAACGCCCTAGCTCCTCCGCCCATTGCGCTAGAGAGCTATTCAACGGCTCAAACAGATCAGCCAGTCTAGTAGATTGTACTTTAAAAAAATTTTTTGCATGAGGGGTGCGGGTTTTTTGTGAGCGACGTCATAAGTGGAGGACTTTTAGGCCACCTTGGCCCACTTTGCCTGGCCCTGGGAGCTAACCGTTAGGTGGTAGTATTTCGCTGAAGTTTTTACTGGAAACTAGGCTACAATCTGAGTCTTTTGATACTTTGGATGACCTGCTGGGGTTTCGGGTTCAAAAGTTGTGATGTAAGTTAGTACAAATATTTGAGTAATTAGCTAATTAGTTAATTAATTAATTTGTTTATTTTAGATCATAACTTTTGAACCAGAAACGCTAGAAAGTCGATCAAAGGCTCAAAAGACTTGAACTCGAGTCTAGTTTCCAATGAAAACTTCAGTGAAACACTTTGGCCTAGTGGTTGGGCCCTAGGCCAGGCAACAGAGCCAAAATGACCCTATAACTACTTATGACGTCAGTCACAAAAAATCAGCACCCCTCAACCAAAAAATTTTTTTCGAGTGCAATCTACTAGACTGGCCGATCCGTTTGAGCCGTTGAACAGCTCTGTAGCGCATTCCTCGGAGGAGCTAGGGTGTTGGTAAGGCAACCAAAAATTGCTGTTTTTTAGCCTGAAATCGAAGTACGAATATACCGTAGACCGGCTCTCAACATGTTAAGGTTATCAACAGATGAGCAAAACATATTTGCATATATTTTATTTCAAAATATTTACACATGTCAGTGAATATTCTTTTCAAAAATCATTATATGATTATTGTTAAATATATCTATGAATAATCATGATAAAATGTATTGTCATAGGAAATTCTAAGGGTGCTTGCACATCTGTCAAAATGCTGAAGGGGTACATGCTTATCTGTTGAAATCCTGAAGAGGTACATGCTCATCTTTCGGAATGCTGAAGGGGTACATGGTAAAAGAAAGGTTGGGAACCCCTGTTTTCAGCGAAATACTACCATCTAAGAGTTGGCGCCCAGGGCCAGGTAAAGTGGGCCAAGGTGGCCTCAAAGCCCTCCACTTATGATATCACTTACAAAAAATCTGCATACCCAAATCAAAAAATATTTTTTCGAGTGCAAGCTATAAGACTTGCCGCATCTTTTGAGACTTTGACTGGGTCGGTAGCGCTTACCGGAGTGGAGAAATTCCCACGCAAAGCCACATGCGTTTCGGTGTTTTTTTTCTTGGAAATCCGCAAAAGCGGCCGGACGCCAAAGTGTTAATGGATGCGTAAAATCAGGTATCTACCCTGAATGCTTAAAATGTGCACAAGTAATCCATATTCATGAAGTAGGCCAAAAAAATCACCGTACAAATTATAGGCCTTTTACCCTGCCATCTCCATTCAACAAAAGTTTTGAAAAACTGATATATACTAGAGTCCTGCGCGGGTTGAAATTTTTTGTCTGCACCTGCAAAATTTAAAACTGTCCCGCCCCGAACCTGCAGGAATTTGAGAAATCTTGCCCGCTCCTGCCCACTTCCAACCCGCACCCGCCCTGTAGACCCACCCAACCCGCAGCTGTCCGCAAACTACCAAAAACTCACAACTAGGGTAAGTTTTTATTGTAATGAAAATGTGAGAAGTATACATTAATTTTAAAAAAATTTGCAAAAGAAATGTTGTATTTGCGCACAAGCATTTTAAATGAAAGTGATTTACTCGAGCGATTTATTTACATATAATGCTAAATATTTCCAAACATTACGTAGGGAGAAATGGCGATCTTTTACCAACAGTTTGTGTAGCATGCTAAAACTTGTGCATGAAGTTGTTTGGCAATTCAACAATTTGGCGTGCAGTTGTGGACTGATATTTGACCGGATCATTTCTGCAATTGCTTTTAGGTCACAATTAAGTTAGATTCAGTTGTCAAGGAGAACAGAACTATACTGAAATAGTTATAAAGCATGTTTTTTGAATCAACTTCCACACTTTGCAAAATACTTGATAGAAATTGCAGGAAAAGTTGTATGTAAAAAAGAAACAAGTCGCCATATACAATTCCTGGAACCAGCTTAAAACATTGTACTATATAAATTCTAAGTGCGTATTTAGGAAGCTGTAAAAAAGCTGCAAAAACTTGCCCTACTTATAACGCCTGAAGACAAGTCCAACAAGCAGCAAAATCAAGCTATTCATTTTTTCGTTGGCAACCAAAACTTTGCCACAGATCTGATCTTCCGCAGTTAACAGATTTGAGGTGATAAAAAACACGTTTCAGTCCAGTTGTGACTTGTGACTAGCTGTGGGTTAACACTTTGAGAGTCGGCGTACGATATATTCGCACTTCGATTTCGGCCAAAAAAACAGCAGTTTTCGGTTGCCTTACCAACGCCCTAGCTCCTCTGCCGATTGCGCTAGAGAGCTGTTGAATGGCTCAAAAGAATCGGCCAGTCTAGTAGATTACACTCGAAAAAAAATTTTTTGGTTGAGGGGTGCGGATTTTTTGTGACTGACGTCATAAATGAAGTAGTTTTAGGGTCATTTTGGCACATGTTGCCCGGCCCGGGGCCCAACCGCTAGGCCAAAGTGTTTTGCTTTCATTGGAAACTAGACTCGAGTCCGAGTCTTTTGAGCCTTTGATCGACTTTCTAGCGTTTCTGGTTCAAAAGTTATGATCTAAAATAAACAAATTAATTAATTATCTAATTAGTCTAATATTTGTACTAACTAACATCATAACTTTTGAACCCGAAACCCCAGCAGGTCATCCAAAGTATCAAAAGACTCGGATTGTAGCCTAGTCTCCAGTAAAAACTTCAGCGAAATACTACCACCTGACGCAGTGGTTCTCAAACTGTGGTACGCGAAGACCTTCAAGGTGGTACGCGAAGAGGCCTACTTTCTGTTTTTCTTCACAAAAAATATATTCACAGCTGTAGTTTTTACTTGTCGGGTTCTGTTAATAAATTCCTGAATTTTTGTGTTGCCTACTTCCCTTGCTGTT
>Ga0210059_1005827_pt1 | contig 19777 bp, 12 predicted proteins | sample Ectturendosymbi2_FD_188042 | JGI IMG/M metagenome (GOLD analysis project Ga0210059, IMG submission 188042) | Ecteinascidia turbinata endosymbiont from Florida, USA - Sample 2 (SPAdes) (version 2) | ecosystem: Host-associated > Tunicates > Ascidians > Unclassified | place: Key West, Florida... | reverse complement strand
ATCATATGTGTAGCGCGAGCAAGCAATAGTAAGAGAGATTGCGAGCATGATCTCTATTGTTGCTTGCTGCCACGGTGCGAAGCTTTGCGCACATGCCGCTCGGGATTTCCGATCGCAACATGAGAAACCTTTGTCACGACTAACAGAGTACAAAACGTGTTCACCGAACATGGCACTTCCTCTTTGAACGTTACCACCCTAACGAATAGGTTCAGAGTTGAGTATTAAACAAAATATAATCTTCAGGACTGTAAGAACGGTTACTTGCTGAATTACTTGTGTCTGTGATTCTGATTTGAGAGAGAGTTCGAACTACTTCATGTTTTGCATGAAACAACGAGTTTTTACGTGTAAATTGTGCATATCTTCTATGAAATAAAAATAACATAATTGCCTATTTTAAGTCTACAACCTCTAACAGAATTAGCTAGCCATACAGACGCTTACGGGAGATTAAGCGAGCTTTGCCTCGTCAACATCGTCCTGGATACATCTATGACCCGAACCCATGCAGTGATTTTACGGATGTATCTAAATGAGGAAATTTGGGACCAATAAAACTTAAATTTTCCTTTATACTGTTCTAAATTACGTAACGTGTACGTAACACTAGCCCTTGCCTTGTAGCACTTGTTTCTGTCTGAATTGGACCTTACCCTACAGCGCTTTGTTGTCGCGAAAAGCAGCCACTGAGACTGTCAGAAAATTTGCCTCCAGATATGGTAGGCTAATTGGTAACCATATGCTAACCATAAGTTGGGCTAGCATAACTTTAATCTACGACTTGTAGACTTCAAAATATCTCTCGATTCTCTCAAGGGGCGGGGTTCGGAGCTGTTAAAACACTTTCGGCGCCAAGTACGATACGTTTAAAAATGTAGGGGAGCACGTGGAAGTCTTAGCTTAGTAAAGCAATCACAGGCGTAGCCAGGGAGGGGGCAAAGGGGCCATGGCCCCCCAAAATTTTTCAAAATATAGTCATTTTCCAAACAAAATAGTGTTATTCGCCGAAAATCGAACATTTTGTCCCCCGCAAATTTTTGGGCTGGCTACGCCGCTGAAAGCAGTCAAGAAATCTGTGCGCGCCATCTATTTTTTTTAATCTGTGAAGAAGCCATTTTGATTTATGACTCTGACCCATTTTTTTGTGCAGAAAGTGACCAAGTTGAACGTGTTTTTATAAAGTCAAAGTGAGAATTTGGAAATATATTTTGCTGTTTTATAATTCACAGTCTGAAAGGTGTATTTGTTTGATATTTTTACTGTTTCAAGGCGTAGTTCCATTGCAGTTTATCACATTGTTTTGTAAAGCTGGATGTCACTGCTTTGACAAAAATTTTCTTCGAATTTGAAATTCCAGTTTGGGGTATGTTGAACCATTTACGTTGTGCACGCTAATCCATTGTTCCGACAGTTGGGCAACTCCAAGAAACCAACCAGAAACACTATCATTACAGATATGAATTGCGATGTCCGTCTGACTACCACTCAACTTGATCCTAAGCACATTAGATAATTCTTACGCCACCTTCGACAATGGTAATTGCTGGACGCATCATAAGCTGTTCGTTTCTCAGGAAGTAATCTCTAGTTATATATCACGCAAGACAAAGCTTTTTGTGCATAAAAATACCAAACAAGCCTACCTGTAAATTCATGCACAGCAAGTAATAATCACGTACATTTCCTCCAGTAGAAACAAAAAACTGACAGACAAAAACATGTAACTGTATTTCAGTATTATACGAAGAGTATGTTTCAAGCAAATCCATACATTTTCTAGAAAAGTATAATCTTTAAGCAATAACGACTTGAACTCCATCTCTCTTTCTAGCTGTCCTCTTAGAACTTGTCAGATTAACGAAATGCTGCACAACTGGAGTTCGCGATACAATCAACAATGTTTAATCAACCTAATGAACAGTGCAACGAGTCAATATGTCACGTTTCTGTATACTGAAGTATAAATTCACAAACTAAATTTGTCACAGCATTGATAAAAAGATCGTACAACAGTAATGCACAGTGATGCAACGATACAAACAACAAGATCAGTATTCGTCGTCTTCTTCTACGTACAGCGTCGTTCTGTTCATTATTTGAAGCTGCTCAAGCGTCCTGTCGCGTTCTGACAACAACTTTTTCGGTATTACATCCATTCGGAAAAGTCTGCACTGAGACACAGGTACGATGGGATACTGCGAGTGAGCGTAAGCAAGAACACCACGCACTGTTGTTGTTGGAAGAAACCTTCTCTCCACTCTGGTGCCATCGGGAAGTTTTAATGCAATCAAGAGGCTATTTTCCGTTGGCTTGGGCTCCCGAGGTATTTTCGTTCTACTGTCGCTGCGGGCTACCACAGAGCTGCGTAACATTTCTTTGGGGCGATGTCTATTAGGGAAGGATGGTGAAGAAGTGGTCGAACACATTTTGACACGCTTTTGTTGGAGTCCCACATCAATCTTCGTAACCTTCCTTTTACAATTACCGGACGGTGGCCGTGCACCAAGTGCTGCGCGAGATCTTTGCATAGCACTATCCAGGATCATCTGCTGGGCTCTTTCAGTTAAGAGATCGACGTCGTTGTCAAACTGAATGCCGTTCGGCGGCTCAGCATACACGTCATCTTTACGCTCGGCTGGATGAGGAACTGGGGATATTGCTGGCAGGATATGGTATTTGGATAGCGATGACGTCGGTCTTGTTATATCGGGAAAACGAACTTCAGATGTTGCAGCCGTTTCTCCAGAAGACGCTGTAAAGAGACAACATCAGTGTGAGTACCTGGGATCGCCCAGTCATGCGAGAGCCCACGCATCAGGCGGCGATGAACAGCTGTTCGTGGCAGTGGCGTTTAACATAATATGTTCTGTACGAAACCGCTTGCGCGGATAATCACTTGTTCTACTACGTGTTTACGTTACTTCAAGCAGCTTGAAGTTTATTCCCCAGATAACCTTTTAAAATGTGCAAAAACGTTCAATTAAACCGATTGTCCTGCAAGATGGCGGCAGCCACATTCGTCCACACAACCGAGCATTTGCTAGATACCCATTCCTTAGATTTTAGTTATCAGGCATGTTTTTTCACCCTTCTAACATCGCTGACATACACAACAAAGAATAAAAAAATCTTAGACGGGTAAAGTAATGTGTTTAAACCAAACCGATATTCATGTAGTTCATTTTAATGTTTGTACTAGACACGAAGCCCATACAATACAAGCACACACTGTCTGCATAACGCAGTTTGATAATAACAGACACGAACGTTTTGTTGTGGCGTTGGGGGTAGGACCAGCAACCAGTGTTGCAACTACTACATAATTACTTAGGAGCGGACCAATCGCCATAATCCACTCTAGGCAGTGGCATAGCCAGCCCAAAAATTGGGGGGGGGGCAAAATGCTTGATTTTAGGCGAATAACACTATTTTGTCTAGAAAAACGCCTCTTAAAGCACAAAATGACTATATTTTCTAAAAATTTGGGGGGGCATGGCCCCTTTCGCCTCCCTCCTAGCTACGCCTATGACTCCAGGTCCGGTTTTCCAGCCTTTCTCACCATTCTTTCTTAACGTAACTGTATTGAACATTTGGAATTGTGTTTGTTGGAATCTGTCCTCATCTAACAGTGATACAACACTGACGTGCCTGGATTGGGTAAACATTGATTGAAGGATTTTGGCACTGAATATGCCATGCTGTCCTTGTGTTCGTGTTCTTACAGTGAACACTACACCAAAAAGGCCAACTTTTAACCCATTGACATAATTATTTTTCCCAGCAGACTGTTGATACCTGAGAAACCTACATTACAAACAGAATTGCAAAACAATCAGCAGGAAGTGTCCCTGGCAAGGACCAACAGAGATGCGTGTACTAAATGGAGAGCAAGTACGGGCGGCGCTGGTCAAAAATGACCTTTCTGGTTTTTGTTCTGGGACGTCACACAATAAAAAGAACCCACAGATCCCAATTGCCTGCAACCGGCGCAATCTTTTAATGGCACAGGACTTCTATACTGGAACGGTGATTAACACTACCGTTCCCACTAGTAGTGAATGCACATGCCAATTTAATGATGTTTTAGATGTAAGCATGGGCACGCGCAGCGGGGGAAACATGCATTTTCCGCCACTTTGAAATTGTGAGTATGACCTAAAAATTTTCTGTAAATCCTGAAGTCAGCAGCTTAATTCCAATTAATCAATTTGTATCTTGCAATGACAGTTTATTTGCCGGTATGACACTCACACTGCACAAGAGCCAGGTTCGTCTGTCTGCTCCTTTGCCTGCAGAGGCAGGTTACGAAACCTGAGTTCGATTGTTGGCTTTTACTGCGCAACAATTACATGGCAACAAATCCTCAAAACTTGACTGCAAGTTACGGTAGTAGGAGTGGTGCCACATGTGTCTGTTGAACGCAGACAAATACATCTTGACCGGTAATCAACGAGACAGTGACTGCTGATACCAGTAAGCCTGGCCACGCAGTTTTATACTGGGTGAAAAGAAGCATGAGTGAATCTGCAGCAATGCTTCAAAAAAGTTAGAAAAATCCTTTGTTAGTGTGAGACTCAAACCTTGTGCGGTTGATCGGCTGTATGATGAGCGTTCACCGTGAAAAAATCAGTAGACAAGCAAGGTTTCATTGAAATGGTGATTGATCGCTCTGGACAATATTTGTTTGTAAGTGACGCTGAAAAATCTTGCCAAGTAAAAGAAAGTCATGATTTGGGCTTTCGTTAAAAATCATTTCAAAAGTCTCTTTTAAAAGAAGTACCCTGCTTGGAAAATCTGCAGATAGCCTATTGTGCAAATCAGTGGCGCATCTAGCCTGGCAAAAAGGGGCCTGTCGCGGAAGGGCAGCTTTTGATACCACTTTTCAGCATGAAACCACACTTTCTCTTAAGACTAGAAATCGACCGATGAATTTCGCGATGTTGCCCAAGTACTGTGTGGGCAAAATTCCACCGATGTGCAGTATATCGGCAATATTTGCTCATGAACGGAGTGTTCGGAAACCCAAGTGGCTACTTCGTCTATGATCAATTAACGCAAATTCTCTGTACTGTTCCTTATAACGTGCAGCTTTCCGACTGCATCAAGTAGCGCGCAATATTGAGACCACTCCGCAATCGTCCCAATAAACCAGTCTGTGACGTAACCATCGATCTCAGGGTTTGCGCGAGGATGATAGCTGCTTGCGAACAAAGCCATGGTTTTTGACTACCGTATCTTAGTGACCCGGGTTTGCCCTGAATTCCATGTTATACGCTTCTTCATCGCACTGAAGTATTGTCTTTTCAACTGTGGTTTGAGTGTGGCGGTTATCGGCAATGAAAAATAAAAACATCGGTATCGGCCCAAAAAGCCTTAACAATCGATCTCAACTTACAATCCAATCAAACTTGGTTAAGGGCTAGTTGCCTAGCGCAACTAACTACTTAGAATAGATAGTGGTATTGATTTCATTGTCAAAACACGAGGAAAATTTCCCAATTATCATTACTTTTGGTCACAGCGCATTTATTACATCACAATCGATGTTTGTTCCTACTTAGCTTGTCGAACATTCAGCAGTTGTCAGCAATGAGAGCTGTAGTGTTTATCCATACGTGCATATACTTCTAAAATCAATGGTGACAATCAGCTGCACAACTGCGTCTGTGGAGCGCTATCTGTCAAAGATGGCGGTGTTATAAATATACCTACCGTACTTGCGAAATCAATGCGGAGAAGAATGATGAGTTGCACTTTCTCTGATGATTTTACATCGTAATGTAAAAGTGACATACTCCAAATCAACACCGGACTTTTTGCGCGGCAAACAACATTATCAACTGCTCAATTCTAAAAAGGCTTTTTTCGAAGTACAACGCTTGACTGATATTTTGTTCAGATAACGCGACCGCAATTTCTGAGGCTAGCTGTCGCGCCTTTCATTATGAGAAATTCCTCATAAAAATCAGGGCTGTGGAGTCGGTAGCCTCGTCATCCGACTCCGACCTTCAGCTGTATTAGTTACTTTAAGTGATAATTCTTTTCACATGAGTTCATAAACCCTACTTTCACTTTTTAAGAATACGGGAACTTGTTATAAAACGATGTACATGCACGTTCATCTCTCACTTTGTTGTCTTTTAATTTTACAAGAAAAAACTACTCGTCTAAACTAGCCACAATTCAAATTATCTGAGAACGCTGATAATAGATAAAAACAGATACCTTGCAAACGAGGTTAGTGAAGAAAAATGAAAAAATGCGTGCATCGCACCGGTTTGCACGTGCACATATTTCGCAACGCGGTTGAAAAATGCGCTCGGGCATATTATATCAAATGATTTCATTGACACAACTTTTTTACGGTCAAATGCTGCCAAGCTTCAACTCTGCTGAACGCACATGTGTCGCGATCCTTTTCCTTAGATGGCCAAATGAACATGTTATGAGTAAGATATTATAGGCTACAGGTCAAAATCCACGAACTGCCAACCAAGAAAGAGACTAGTAAAACAAATTAGTTTAATTTTTAGCTTAACCACTTGGGAGCATTCACTTTTCCTTATTATCTAAACACTTCAGTTAGGTACAACAAACTTGCAAAGTTTAAGAATTAGTCGACATGGATTGCTGAATACAAAAAAGTTGCGATAGAACGGCAGAACTCAACATGAATTACTGTTACGAAAATCAGTACAGTTTAACTTCAAACCGACTGCGATTGGAAATGTACGATAAAAGAACCAAAACTCATTTGTACATTTTAAGGAATATTTGTTCCTTTTTTAAGAAACTCATTTGTACGTTTAACGTTTCATGGAAGTTTGCTACTATACGCAGAAGACCAGGCGAAGCAACTGTGTTGTTTCAATTAATTCGATCAAAGCGTTGCAAAGCAGTTGTTGAAGCGTGACCAGAAACCAAAGGTCGGGATTATCGTTCGCAGTCAAACAGTTTCCACGCTTCGCCCATGCTGCGCGATAAAAGAGCACGGCAACCTGGCCACGTGGCGTAATCCGAATGTCTACTCTACTGGGGATTAAGGTCATAGCGCGTTTTTATTTTGAGTTGCCGCTTACTTGCTAATCGAATCGGACTGTGGAGTGCTGAGTGTGGACAATTCAATCAACACCAGCACGTATTTGGAGCGCAGTCCTTGTGCAAAAACATTTAAATCAAGTGTAGGCAGTGGCGACTCCGGCACGCGGGGTCTTCGACTACGCTTTGTAATGCAGAACGCAAGCTTGCTTGCTTTGCATATTTGTGCCACCATCCACTACACTGATTAAAGTTGTTAACTGGTAGTTGTTAAAAGAGTGGGGCAGGAGTTCGATCCCTCACAATTGTGGCGCAGGAGTTCGATCCCCCGCCGGTTGTTCCTTTGAGCAAGGAACCTAGCACTCAGCTCATGGGCCAATGCTGCTTCCGCCCACGGTGGCCCAAAAATTGCGACTGCGCTATGTGCAATTACGTGCTGTATCACGCTGTTGTATCGTGTTCGCATGACAGCGCCTCACTATGCCTCGTCTGTGATTCATGTGTCGTGATTGTGCGCGCCTTTCCGCAATAAACAAAGCATGCAAACTCGGAGGGAAACCTCCATACGCAAGAAGAAGTTGTTAACTCGCGCTCTTTCCATTTGGTCTTGTCATATATATCTTCGTTCCATGTATAACCTTCGTGTTCATTTTGTAGGTGACGTAAATCAAAAAATACTGTTCGTAGCAACGGTTCTCACGGATACGTTCGCTAGCATTTTACTCGGGCTCATCCGTTAGAACTCGAACTGATTAAGTATTATTTTAAAATTTAATTCATATCACATTTGAATGTGTTTTTGAAGCAGTGGATTTGCATACAACATTTGAATTCCAATCCAATGGACCGTCCCCGTTTGAGAATAATTTCAAACGAACGATAAATAGTCCAGTAACTCGGGCGAAAATGAATGAGCCTAGTACGCACAGGACTACAAGGCGTTATTACTGCTCTGTGATGCGCGTTACGTAACAATGGAAGAGTTCTCATGAGAACTTCTCATTGCTTGTTGCGTAGCCAACGTCACGGAGCAACGGTAGTGCCAACCAGAACGAAAGCAAATGGAAATTTCAGTGACGCGGGCCTCGAAAGGTTGCATAATGCATTCACTCAGCATAAGTTACGTGATGAGTCCGAGCGACGCTGCTGACCTGGAATCGCCCCTGAGTGTAGGTATGCAAGTTAGTGTGCTGCAGCCTTTCTGAATAGCCATGACCATCTCTTGTTGAAACGTTAAGCTGCTTAAATTGCAACGAGACCCTTATGAACGTTTGTGGCACAAACAGTCACAATCGGCGAGCAAAACGTCAGCCCGGAGTCGGAGTCGTTAAAATTTTATGCGACTCCGACTCCTCAGGTTCAAAATCCTTCCGACTCCACAGCCCTGATAAAAATACAGCTTCAGTTGAAACGAACCGCATCACTTGGCGTGACGCTGAGGATGGTCTAAACTTACTTCTTTGATTCAGTGATAACCCTGCTGGTGTAAACAGCAGATAAAATTTAGGCAGAAACTGCGAAACAAAACGATAACGATTGGACACTGTGTCCTCTCGCCATGAAGCGAAATATTACAAAACAGCTGCGTGTACGTGGCAGTGTACGAGGTGCTGACAGCTTTGCTTGCATTGGAGTTGGCACTGCCAGAGGAGGAAATTCCGAAACACGTGCGTTCCACACAATATCAATTTAAAGTGTTCAAAAACGTGAATTGTTTCATGTCATTGTACAGGGGCCATTTGGACAAGGCATGGACATTATTTTTTCGTAATAGCACTATGCAACATTAAAAGGAAAATGCAGGCTGTTGCCTGTTTCAAACCCTTGTTGAAAGGGTAATGTAGGCTGTTGCCTGTTCCAAACCATTTTTGCATTAGAGACTTGCAGTGGCGGCCTTTGATATTTTATCGGCATTAATGCTGAGTACCTGCGGTACAAAAGGGGCCTGCCATGACAGCCAAGTACACCCCTGGATGTGGCCCTGGTGCAAATCAGGGGTGCAGGGACGCCGGAGAAGCGGTGGAGCAGCGGGGGTAGGCAGTAAGAGTTAAGGGCAATGGAAACTTATTTTTCAAAAAATCTATGTCAACTGTTCACCAACACTGTTGGTGTGAAAAATAATAGGAGGAATTATATAAAACCATTCTGAATTTTCTACAAATTGTAGCAGTTGCTGTTGGGAGCACCTTTGAAAGCAGTGTACTTGCTTATGGTCTACTTCGGAGTTTCTTATATGAGTGGAAAACAGGTTTTTCACCAAAACTGAGGAAAATTTGCGTCCTAAACACCTCAAGAGGGCCCCTAAGAAGGGGAGAGGGTGAGCCTCGCCTTAAACACACCACCGAATAGCCGCAATAAACTTGTTTCCGGTCGATCTTGATAAACTATGAGATTACCTATGATACTGTTATGAAATGGCACCTCCACCCCCGCTGAGCCCCTTTTGAAAGGTAGGGGGCCAATGCTACCGTTCTCCGACGTCCCTGCAAGGGTGCACAACCGCAGGCGTGATAAAAATTTATGCTGCCGTGCACATGTAGTTTAATATTTAAGTTATGACTACGGTGCAATAAAAACTCCTTGTGTACTGCAAGGTCTCAAAATCAAATTGCTCTGAGGACCAGTAAAGTAAGCCGGAGGGCCGCATTGTGATGCTGGCGCAACAATGGCGGTACGTCAACCTTGCTGGAAACAGCTTTTGCATCTTATTTCCTGCAAAAGGTATAGTGAGCATATTTGTGAATGTTGCCGTATCCTGGGTAATTTTCTTTGTGGTTTACAAAGAGTAAAACGTTTCATGAACGTCCATTTGCATTACGTCATCAGCAACCTGAAAAGGATAAGCATTATGTCGACATTGCCCCCCTACAAAAATTTTTGCGAACGCTCATGGATGTAAGCAAGGTACATCCGCTTCCCATCGTTGGACCAGTAGGCTTAAGGGAATATCTTTCCTCACAAGGTATCTCTTGCGTTAGCTAACGTACAGTAAACCTCGGTTAATCCGGATCTTCGCCAATACCGGATAAAATCTGCTCTTGTCACATCTCATAATCCGGATTTTTCTGCTCTTCCACGCTGTTGTGTTCTTAAGTGCGTTGACTAGTCTCTAGGAAAGATTCGGCAGCTTTCAGACGCAACACTAGCGTGCTTACGATCACCAACGAACATTTAGAATTATGATAACTACGGCCGCAACTTCGGCTAATCGTAGAGACGATGATTACGTCACCCACGGGCATAGCATATCACGTTGAGCATAACGCTCAAGGCACGCCGCCGCACCACGGTTTCAGTCTGTTGATCAGTACTGAGTGTGCGTGTGTAGGTGTACACGTGTATTATCCCAGAGTGCGTTGCACTCGGTCAGAGTCTGGAGGGCATTACCTTCTAAATAGAGTGACTGTTTATGGACCAGTCGCAGAAATCTCTGCGTCTGTCCAAAATGCCTGATTTCTTCGCAGCCAAGTACGCCTAATCTAAAATTACGAACTAAACTTAAGATTGTTCATAACTGCCTGGATATGGCGGTCACTAGTCTGCAGGCGCAGACACAGGGGGCGATGCATCCCCCCCCACCAGACCGAAAGAGATGTTCACATGACACATGATTTCATTGAAAATCATCGCCAAAATATTTTTGTACTGCACATTACTAAATCGCTAAAGATACTAAAAATTAACTTGTGCTAACAATTAGTCAAAAATGTTTCTTCGGTTCATTAGATGAGCTGGCCTTGTTTGTGGAACCTGATATAAAATAGTCAATGATCGCATGGGCGTTCGCAGGGCATGGGGGCAAATGCCCGTTTTCCTCCCAGAAAATTGGGATTAAGAACCAAATATTTCTCGAAAAACCTGAAGTCGGCATCTTAAATTCCGATTAATTGATTTGATTCTTGCAATGACAGTTTTTTTGCCGGTATAAAATTTACACTGCACAAGAGTCAGGTTCACAGATACAGTGTCATGCAGTGATGGGCTTGCAGTTCACTCATGTCGCTTCCTTTGCCTGCAGAGGCGGGTTGCGAAAGTCGCGAGCGGATTGTTCTGCTGTTGGTCTTTATTGCGTAACAATACCGTGGCAACAAACCTGCAAAAGTTCACTTTATATTACGGTAGCAGGCATTTTGTTGCATGAGACTGTTGAACGCACACATCTTGGCAGGTAATGCAGCGAGACAGTGACATGCTGATAGCGGTAAGCCACGTACATTTACACGTTGCGAAGAAAAGCATGAGGAAGTCTGTAGCAATGCTTCCACAAGTTTGAAAAATCCATTATTAGTGCGAGTGTGACCAATGTGTCGAGTGTCAAACTACACTTATGCAGGCTTCTTTTCATGCAGCATAAAATTACGTGGCTTGTTTGAATACGTCTATGCAGGCTTGTGGAAATACGTCTTGATTGTTAAGGTTTAGTTCTGATATCTGAGTGAATACTGAGTGCAAAGCTATAATTGCTGTGGCGAGTTTTCATAAATCATCTGGTCAATTTTGCAAAACCTGTGTGGTGCTCTAATTTTGGTAAGTTTGTCCGTAGTCGTGTCAACATACAGGTCTACTTAATTGTCCAGTTTGTGTAGCAAGGTTTCATTGATCACTTTGGACGAGATCCCAGAGTTTTGCAGCTCTTGTTTCTAAGTAATGCTGACAAGTCTTGCTAGCTGATCCCGCAATTAGGGGGAGAGCAACCGGGTAATCCCCCCCAAATTTTCAAAAACATGTTCAGTTGAATATATCAGCTGGGTGCGGCCTTGCTTGCTAAGTAAAATAAAGTCATCATTTGTGTTTTCGTTGAAAACCATGGCAATCCAATGCTTCTTTCTTTGCAAATCATGGCAATGCTTACTTGAAAAGAAATGCCCTGCATTGAATTTCTGCAGATGGCCTGCTGTGTAAATTGTCGTAGTACTAATATGCCTGGCTATTGCTGCTAACGAAGCGTTTTTTGTGATTGTTACCGTAACATGGGGTATTTCCTTTGTAGTGTAAGGATAAAGCGATTTGTTAACGTTCATTTGCATTGCATCATCAGCAATGTTCCCTCTTCGTGCGCAAATACTCAGGACCACCAGAATTGTTGGGCAGTGAAATATCATTCTCGCGTATTTGCATCATTCCAAACTCCAAAGCAATGGAAAAACACGCAAACAAGAAGCTATTTGAATGAAATGTTATTTAGTTCGTATTTCGTTAAGATTATATATTTATTATATAATTCACAAAGTTTGTAATTCATTGAAAACTCCATCCCTAAAATAATCATGCTCACTAAAGCAAATATTTGCTCAGTGCAAAATTATCTTAAGAGGGAACACTGATCGTCAGTAATTTAAAAATGATAAACAAAATGTCGACGTTGCCTCCCTGGAAAAATTTCTGCGGACGCCCGTAAATGATCGTGCTTTCTCGCTTTCGCTTTTTGTTACTTTAGTGCTTTCACTCATTACGAATTGTTTGTTTCTTTCCGTTCTCTTAATTTCGGTTGCAAAATAAACAGAACCAACCCGATTCTTGTTCTTATTTCATCAAAATTACCTGCAATAACAAATATTATACACAAATTACTATGAGTGTTGCAGACTATTCCAAAAGACGATTAAAAACTGAATTGTTCCCCATTTGAAGAGCACTGATCTAGACCTCATCGAAGGGACTACCCTCACTTGCTGCAACATACAAGTCAAAAATTGTGCTGTAACAAACGTAACTTACAATGAGAATAGGTATTATGTCGTCACGTGAACTGTCTGTCTCGAGTCCTCGATGTACCTGCGCCGACGCCAGTCACTACGTCATCAGATCGTTGTTATGTGCCACATTGCTTGTTGGTTCCGCAGGGGTGCAGTGTTAAAGTTTGACCAGTTGTAAGTTGCATCACTCAAGCTTCGCAATATGGTCCTGTGAAGCATTGGGTTCATTGCAAATCGATGTCGCATCCCCCCCCACCAAATTAGCCTGTGTCCGCTACTGCTAGTCTGATGTACCATTGTAAATACATCAATAAATTCGGTTTGCCTCTGCGAAAGTCTGCTGATCAGTCGCAAATGTGTTCATTAAGTGATTTTCACCGATATCATCAGTACTCAGATGACGTCTGGCTAGAAAGAAGCATCTTCGGTAAATCCGGATCTTCGCCTAAACCGGATTAAAATCGTCGGTCAAATCGAATCCGGATTAGCCGAGGTTTACTGCACCAGAAAATGTTGGCGAACAAAACTCTTTCCTCCATCCGTCTGATCCTGGCCCTCCTGTCAAATTCTGAAAAACAGTGTGGCTCCTGACCCAAAATTTCTCCCACATCTATTATAAGCAAAGTTTAGTGTTAACTAATGATGTGTAAAACGAACTACATTTATGTAGTCTATGTAGATGTGGTACGTAAAATGGTTCTAGGATTTTTTTGCGGTTACACATTTGCTCCTTATTCCTCTTATTAATATTTCAGAAAAATGCACAATGCCTTCTGCATGACATGTTGATCAAGTGCATTTTGTCATCAGGTAAGATAGCAATTACAATAAAATGTTTTCAGTTAACTGAGTCTGAAATCAGTATTTCCCCCATCACACCAGGTTTTGATGATGTGCATTGGATTTCCTTAAACTTACCAATTTGTTGGTTGGAGGTCAGCAAGAAGAAAATTAACACACTCTGGGATCCGCATGTAGGAAAAGGGAAGGATTCATTCATTCAGAATCTAGATGCTTATTGACACTTAGACATGATGGACTGCTTGCACTGCAGTAGTGGCTGCATTTCTCTGTCCACTAAAAATCTACAGACTAAGCACACAAGGTAGAAGCAAGCCACCACCTCCCCAGGCAACACAACGTTTTTCCACCCTGAAGTAGTGTTGGGATGGCTGCCATTGTGCTATCGCATGCCTGGAACACTCATAGGTTTCTGGGAGTGTCAAATTTCAAATCAGAAAAGCAAATTTATTATGTGGTTGCATGACAGGAAACAAAATTACAGAACTTTCAAGAATTCATTAAAGAAGATTAGATTGAAAACTGAATTTTGTATGACATGATTATTTGTAGAAAAGTTTAATACAAAATTCCAAGAGAATTATGTTAATGTTTCCACTTTCTCAGTTACAGATGCAATTCATCTTCTTTGTCACTGTCACATAATGGGATAAGCAATTAATGCATAAGGGTAATTTTTTTGGGAGTATTATCTCTGAACTGAAATGGCTTTAACAATTCAAAAAAATTTTAAACAAAATGTGCTTAGAAATGGAGAAAGATGCTTTTCAGAAAGAACAGAGAAAGATTTAAAGTAAACAATGCTATAAAATAGAAACAAAGAATTAAAGTAAGCAATGCTTAGAAACAGAGAAAGATTTCAAGTAAGCAATGCTATAAAATAAGATGATTTGTGCTTATGTCCAGTTTACCATTAAGACAGTTATTTGACAACTTTTACAAAAGCCTGAAACAATTTAACATCACCAAAAACAAGATCTATATACAATTCTGTATAAATTTTGTTGTTTTGTGACTATGCTGTTTGCACTGCCCCTTTTCATCATGCCTTTGATTTTTTTGCAATGTGGTTTAGCTTAGAATCATGGAAATGGAGTTAATTCAGTAAAGTTAAATGCAATGTGTGGTTCAGGTCAAAGTATCCAAATCGAAGAAATGCAGATGCCCCAAAAATTATGTAAGTGGATGCTGGAATAGTAAGTGTCTCCTTCAGAAGGATGTTGCTGAATGCTTGCAAAAGTGGCTCTGTTGATGTCTGTTTCTTCAAAATTGAATGATCTGCAAGTTACTGACACAGTACTGCTTTCTAAAATCCAACATACAGAATGTGAAAGTAGTGCACATTAACAAATTGTATTTAATCATAGACTACTGAAAGGTAATTTAATGCATTGCGATTTATCATAAGAAAGCTGGAAGTAGACATCTTTCTGTTCATCAGTGAAGCAGACCTCAATTTGCTTAAAACTGATTGTTCTAAAAATCATCAACATCAGAAGACAAACTAAAATTCGAATTATGTTCTTGACAACGGACTACCACCAGCATGCTAGGACCAAAAATCCTCATATGGTTTGTTTTTTATTTTTGAAAATGCTGTATTTTTCCAAGCACTTGGAATTTGAATGTAGGCTTGCAGTTCCTTCATCAAAACATAATTTCACAAGACGTGAATAATTTTTATAGAGCTTTGCTATCAGGTTTTATGGTCCACAACATTAAATTTCAATCAGTTACAGCTATCTGACAGGAAGTTTTTCAAATTTACAACTTATGTCAAAGCTGTTGCCCATCAATGTCAAATTGTGTGAGTGTCTGAAATGTTTGAAAGCTGTAGCCAGTGCCGTAGCAGGAGCCCTACTCTGCCCCCCCAAAATGCTTATAGGGGCCACCTAATCAGTGGTCTATGGAGGTCATTGTTACTGTGTGGGTGCTGTTTGTAACGTCACACTATGCCATTAAATTCACGTTTGCAATCCAAAGTTTTGGCAAATTATCTTGACACAATATGCATATTATTCTATTCACACTCTCCTTATGCATTGTTGTATAAGCTAACACTTTGTGAGCCGGCCTACAAATATATCGTACCTAGATTTCAACCTAAAACCAGCAGTTTTCGGTTGCCTTGCCAACGCCATAGCTCCTCTGCCGATTGCGCTAGAGAGCTGTTCAAGGGCTCAAACAGACTGGCCAGTCTTCTAGTCTGCACTCGAAAAAAATTTTTGTTGGGGGTTGTGGATTTTTTGTGAGTGATATCATAAGTTTTTGGGTCATTTTGGATCATGTTACCTGGTCTGGGGCCCAACTGCTAGGCCAAAGTATTTCGTTGAAGTTTTCATTGGAAACTAGGCTCGAGTCTTTGAGCCTTTGATCGACTTCCTAGCGTTTCTGGTTCAAAAGTTATGATCTAAAACAAACAAACTAATCAATTATCTAATTAGTCAAATATTTTTATTACTTTAGATCGTAGATTCCCAAACCAGGGTCGGCAACCCTAAGTAGGGTCGCAGTGGATTTCGCTTAGGGCTGCAAGAGCTTCCAAGGGTCGCCAGGGTCGTGAAGTATTGTCTTTGCTATGAGCGTGACTATCTTCTTGAATCAAAATTTCTGAAGAGGTCCGAACTGCACTCTTCTTCCGGTAATCTAGACTGATTATGTCATCATAATCTGATTCATGAAATTACATTGCTCCTGCTGTAGAGCCTGGTTGCAGTGGTTGAGGATAGGAATCCTCTGTCCCCTTACGTGGCTTACATGACAGCGTTGTTCAGTACAGCAGCAGCAGCAGAGTGCAACAAATTTATTTAGATTTGATTTTGCTCACAGGTTTCTGTTACTCAACAAGCGGTCTATACAGCATCTTTAACAGTAGCCTACTGAAGTTTTTTCATCGAATCGTCGTATGAAAATATTGCGTATATCAGCTGTGGGTGATATATAAAGCAGGTGTTTTAACATGAAAGAGGGCAGTTATACACTTTTCTGAGATGCATGAGTTGCTGTAAAGTTTACCTGTGGCCTTCACTTATTTTTGGAAGGCATTCAGCCTCAAGCTTTTTTGTACCAGGTGCACAGCCCGTAGAATTATAGAAAATTTGCTTTGTTGTTTTGCACTATGGATAGTTCGATTCAAGAGGGACCGAGTTGTAGGCCAAAGAAACACTCATACAAGAAGCAGAAACGATCAGTGGATGGGTCTTTTTTGGGGAGATTTGGAGTTGCGGACATATTTGGAAAGGCAATTTGTGTAATGTGCTCAAAATAAATTGTTAAAGAATCACTGAAACCGAACAAATTGTTGAAACACATGAATACTCAAAGATGTGGCTTCACTAACAGATGAGGGAAGGAAGTATGTTTTTAAGCAGCGCTTTGAACAACTAAAAAAGTGCCAAGTGTTCTTGAGACAATCTCTCACAAAGAAGCAACGACTTGAGTTATTTTCATACAAGGCAGCATATATTGTTGCCAGAGAAAAGCGACCACACATGGAAGGTGAGGTCGTAATAAAGCCTGTGCTTGAGAGTTTTGTTGAGATATTTGAAGGTGAGGTCTTTCAGAAGACAGTCAGAGATGCCATTACTGGAGTTGATCTTAGTAACAATACGATAACTCGCAGAATCGAAAGTATGGGGAAGGATTTGAGAGAACAGATTTACGAAGATTTTCGTTCTTCACTTTACACAGCATTGGCCATCGACGAGTCCACTGATATTATGTTAGAAGCACAGTTGTTAGTGTATGGCAAATTTGCATGTGGATGTTGCATTGTAGAGGAGCTTCTTTGCTGTTTGACGTTGCATTTGACAACAACCGAGCACAATATTTTTAGCGCTGTTGATACTTTTTTCATGGAGAATCAGTTTGATTTGGGTCATGTCGTAAAGTGTTGCATCGACGGCGCTCCATCGATGATGGGAAAAAATATTGGATATCGAGATATCCTTCAAAGAAGATTTCCTCACATCCACATCAAACACTGCATCATTCACCAGGAAGCTTTGGCTTCCAAAGAGCTTTCGTCTGTGTTTAATCAAGTGATGCAGGTAGTAATCAAAGTGGTTAATTTTGTGAAGTCCAGAGATTTGAACCGCCGACTCTTCAAGGATCTTTGCTCCACTGAAAATGCACAGCACAGCACTTTATTACTTTACATGGCTGTGAGGTGGCTTTCACGTGGCAATACACTGAAGAGAGTTTTTATCCTCAGGAATGAAGTAAAAGATTTCCTGCACAACTGCAAAAATGAAAATGCAACTTTTTTTTCAGATTATCTGTTCATTGCTCGCCTTGCGCACTTGATTGACGTTTTTGAGAAACTGAATGAGCTGAATATTTCACTGCAAGGCAAATGGGTGTTTGAACTGCAAACTTCTATTCGTGCTTTTGTTAACAAGCTGGCTATTTTCGTCATGTGAGTAAAAACTGGTGATTTTGGTTTATTTCTGCATTGCAAGGAATTTCTTGCAACAACAGATAGTGAGATGTCATTTCCAAGTGTAAAGCAAGACCTCGTTCAATACTTGACGAATTTGCAAGCAAATTTCAAAGAACGCTTCCCTGGACTAGAAGATGTGTCGTATCGACAAGTTCAGTTTCCATTTTGAGTTGATGTTGAGGCTTGTGGTGACTTGGCGTTAGAGGTGGCAGAGTTGCAGGCAAATGAAAACCAAAAAATTCAGTTTGAGGATTCCGATTTAGCTAGTTTTTGGTTAAATGCACCAAAGAAGTATGCATGTTTGAAAAATGAAGCTACAAAAATTCTTGTTCAGTTTGGGTCCACGTATGTGTGTGAAGAAACATTTTCATGCATGGTGTACATAAAGTCAAAGTATAGAAACCGACTCACTGATGCTCATTTGCAAGACAACCTGATTATTGCAATTACCACATATGAGCCACGCTTCAGAAAGCTTGGTTTGTGAGCCATCCACACACCTTTTTTGCCAAACTGGCTTGGGGTTTATCATTTCGTTACGCTTCTTTCACATTATTTCGGTGCTTCTGTGTTTTATTTTCACATCTGGTCTGAAGTTTCAACTTTTAAGTGAGATTCATTCACACCTGCGTATTTTATAGCTTAGATATGCTTGGAAAGAGAAGATATCAACATGAATAGTAGACTGTAAATGGCAGTGAACAAAAAAATATTTCGTAACAGACCTGGAAGAGAATGTACTCTATCACGAGACATTCTTCCATAAAGCCATCAACCATAGCATTGAATTTGGTTGTTGCACTTTACAGAGAATAAACGGAATAGCAGGTCTTTGTAAAATTCCTTCTTGTTTTAAGATATAGCCTACGTTGTGCAAACGATAGATAAGAAAATTGATTGTATAGGGTCGCGTAAAATGCTCAGATATTGGAAGAAGGGTCACAAGAAAAAAAACTTGGGAACCTCTGCGTTAGATCATACCTTTTCAGCCCGAAACCCCAGCAAGTCATCTAAAGTATCAGAAGACTTGGATTGTAGCCTAGTTTCCAATAAAAACTTCAGCGAAATATTACCATCTAACGGTTGGTGCCCAGGGCCAGGTAAAGTGGGCCAAGGTGGCCTAAAAGTCCTCCACTTTTGACGTCACTCACCAAAATCTGAACCCCCAAGCAAAAAACTTTTTTTGAGTGCAGACTGAAGACTTGCTGTGTCCTTTGAGCCTTTGACCGGGTCTGTAGCACTGACCAGACCGGAGAAATTTCCGTGCAAAGCCACATGCGATCCTGTTGTTTTGGCGTGAGAATTCCCGATTTCAGCCGGACGCGAAGGTTTTAATATGTCATTGCATTGACTTTAAACTATCAGCGCTCTAACTTAGGATGCAAGTGCAAAACACACTGAACACTACAACCAAGCAATCATAACTGCAAAAATATTGGAGTGTGTTTAACACTTTGGCACCCGGCTGGTTTTGGGGATTTTCGGCAAAAAACACCTAAACGCACGTGGCTTTGCGGATGAATATCTCCGCTCCTGTTCGCTCAAGCGACTTGGCAAAACTCTCAAAACACGCGGCCAGTCTAGTAGATTGCACTCGAAAAAATTTTTTTCTTGGGGGGTGCGGGTTGGCTGTGAGTGACGTCATAAGTGGAGGACTTTTAGGCCACCTTGGCCCACTTTGCCTGGCCCGGCCCTGGGTGCCATTAGGTGGTAGTATTTTGCTGAAGTTTTTACTGGAAACTAGGCTACAATCCGAGTCTTTTGATACTTTGGATGACCTGCTGGGGTTTCGGGTTCA
>Ga0210059_1005826_pt1 | contig 19785 bp, 10 predicted proteins | sample Ectturendosymbi2_FD_188042 | JGI IMG/M metagenome (GOLD analysis project Ga0210059, IMG submission 188042) | Ecteinascidia turbinata endosymbiont from Florida, USA - Sample 2 (SPAdes) (version 2) | ecosystem: Host-associated > Tunicates > Ascidians > Unclassified | place: Key West, Florida... | reverse complement strand
CATTCGGCGTGACGCACAGGTGAAAGGACACTCAAGAAACATATGAACTTCAGTCTTAATAGCATCACATTGACAGATCTGATTGTAGCGGCCATCTATGTTCAATTTACTATGTCCTAAACAAGCTCCTAATCTGATTCGACTTTCTCTTTCAACTTGCCTTTCTTCTGTTTCTCACTTTGTACTTAACACATTGAGAGCCGGCGTATGATATATTCGTACTTCGATTTCGGCCTAAAAAACAGCAGTTTTCGGTTCCTTTACCAACGCCCTAGCTCCTCCACCGATTTCGCTAGAGAGCTGTTGAAGGGCTCAAAGGGATTGGCCAGTCTAGCAGATTGCACTCGAAAAAAATTTTTTTGGTTGGGGGATGTGGATTTTTTGTGATTGACGTCATAAGTGAAATAGTTTTGGGATCATTTTGGCTCATGTTGCCTGGCCTAGGGCCCAACCGCTAGGCCAGTGTTTCGCTGAAGTTTTCATTGGAAACTAGGCTCGAGTCTGAGTCTTTTGAGCCTTTGTTCAACTTTCTCGCGTTTCTGGTTCAAAAGTTATGATCTTAAATAAACAAATTAATTAATTAGCTAATTAGTCAAATATTTTTACTAACTTAGCTCATAATTTTTGAACTCGAAACCCCAGCAGGTCATCCAAAGTATCAAAAAACTCAGATTGTAGCCAAGTTTCCAGTAAAAACTTAAGCGAAATACTACCACCTAACGGTTGACGCCCAGGGCCAGACAAAGTGAGCCAAAGTGGCCTAAAAGTCCTCCACTTATGACGTCACTCAAAAAAACCCACACCCCCAACACAAAAAATTTTTTTTCAAGTGCAAACTGGAAGACTTGCCATGTTTTTTGACGATTCAACCAGGTCTGTTACCCGAACAGGAGCGGAGATATTCTCGTGCAAAGCCACATGCGTTTAGGCATTTTCTTTAGGAAAATCCCCGAAAGCAGCTGGACGCCAAAGAGTTAAAAAATTATTTTGTCTATAATGACTTTTCCATACATAAATATTGTATTTTTTGGAAAGTGAAATTTCAAGCTGGCCTGCTTTTAGACCTGAAAATAGCCTCAAGAGCTGTTTCACTGTCTTGAGGTATATACATGTGTCAAAAATATTTTTTATCTGGTAAAAAAAATCTTTGCATTATTTTAATCTAACTAAACGTATGTGGTTCTATCAATTGCTGTATGCAGTTAAATATTATTTGTCTTATATGGCTCTTCTTGAAGGTAAACCTGCTGTAGTGTGATCCCAGAAAAAGAGTCCTATAAACCTGCCATTGTTTTCAGCCATACTGTGATGCAGTTTACAAAATGCAATTATGATGCAGTTTCATCACCACTGTTTTGTTACTTTCTGGACTAGACCCTGGGTTCTTCAACTGACGGTCATGAAAGCTTTGGAATAGGAGCACGGGTGTGGTAGCAACATACTGTTGAAAATCACGATAATTGCAAATAAAGTTTTACTGTTTTTTGAGTTGATTGTGAGGTAGTATCAATCACTCATGGCATGCTGAAGAAAACGCATCGAAGAACCTCTGTTCTAGACACAAAGCGATAATTAGCACTTGCTTGTGAGCTATTAATTATTGTAATCAAATACATTTACAATACAGCTGAAATGCCAAACAACAAATTAAGGTTCTTGCTTTTTGCAGAGCAATACTATAGAGAAATTTACTTTATTTGTTTTATAGTAAGATCATACAAAAATACAAACATGGGGTAAAAAATCTTGTCTGGGGTAAAAAATAACTAGTTTTTGTTTGCCCAAGTGAATCCATCCATTTGGGGTAAAAACAAACTAGCCCATAAAACTCAAAATGTAAAGTTGCTAAAATTTTTATTGGTATGGGTATGCAGAGACATCCATTACCAAAGCACTTGCCAACTTTGAAATGTTTATGCTAAGTACTTCTAAAGCAGCATAAAAGTTTATAAAATTTGTTTGAAACTTTTGGTCCTAACTAATATCAACATCAATTTTCAAACAAAGCTGCAAACCTTATTTGAGGATTTAGGTTGGAGCAAATATGTTACAAACAATGTCTCAATGAATGCTTCTGTAGCACCAATTCATTTGAAACTTTTTTTCTTTTATAGTTTTAATTTACTTTTTACCCCAACATTGCAAATTTTTTTTACCTCACTTGACTATATCACTTAAAGACGCATGGAAAAAGTGTAACAAATGTCATGGAAAAGGTCTTGGAAATATCATGGAATGTCATGGAATTTGGTTTTGAAAATTGTGTGGGAACCCTGATTTGGTACATGTATAAGAGGAGTCTAATATTTTTGTGGTTAACTTACTTCATCTTGTATCAACATTTTTATTGGGGTGTATGATTTCAGTGGTGATTGTCATGCTTTTAAAAAGCTCTGTATCTAGGAAGTATTTGCCTACAGATTTTAAAGATCATTGTTGAATACACATGCTTGTACTGATGTCAAATTAAAGTCATCTATAGAATCAATTACATTCATACCAAGTTGGCAAGGCTTTTTCAGTAACATTAAACCACACTGAGTCATGTATGTAACTTCTAGACAACAAGCAACTTGTGGTTTTAACATGTTCTAATGCATCATGAAAAAGGGCTGCACCTTCAAAAATTCATCAAAACTATTTATGAGCAGCTATTTAAGAAAGTCATGTTTTCATTTGTTTTAGTGCACTTCAGTACATTGTAATAGCAGTTTTTGCTGTAGCTTATAAAATTTCGATTTTGTGATTTAAGTGTTCATATATTAGGCCTTGTATCTGACAGATTTCCTAAAATGCTTGCTTTATGTTGCCTATGCGTAAGAACTATGTGGGTCAACCACAGGCCTGGCATAAAAATAGCATTGGCATAGATCAGGAGTGCACAACCTATTCGCTACTACCAGCTGAAATATGTTATTTTTATGAAGTATAGCCACTAGTGAGTTCAAGATATTTCTATTTCTTGCACTGCCTCTGTTCTGCTTCCACTGAGCCTAGCCTACTTCCACACATGTTTGGCTATCTTTCTACTAAGTATTTTGTATGCAGTAGACAAGGAGTTTTATTAACACACGGCCAGGGCTTGAAAAAATGTAAATTTCCTGCGAAGCTTGTCAAAATTTCTCATGGGCTGCAAGTTGAAGACGATCGCTCCTTTATGACGTTGCAAAAGAAACATTGCACTCAAGAACCTTATCACTGCGTACAGTACACATAGATCAACTTGGATCAATTCAGCCTAGTAGCATCAATTCACATTCAAGGTGTAAACAGCTGCATCACCGCAGTGTGCCACGCTACCGCTCGGTATGCAGAAACGAGTTGCTGAAGGCATGCAAAACTGATGGAAGCAGCAAATCTTCACCGCAAAGTGGCAAATTCTCGCGCCTTCTTGCGTATGGAGGTTTCCCTCCGAGTTTGCATGCCTTGTTCACAATCACAACGCATGAATCACAGCATATGAAGCATAGTGAGGCGCTGGCATACAAACACGATACAACAGCGTGATACAGAACGTAATTGCACAAAGCGCAGATGCAATTCTCCCGCCTAATCCTTGCTTAAGGGGCTTCTAAAATTCTCGCGCGTAATCCTTGCTTAAAGGGCTTCTAAAATTGTTATTTTGTGGCCACTAGTCAATTTACAAGGAAGGAATTCTTTTACTACATTCGAGTTTTAGATAATTTACTTAAGTAATATCGACTGCTTACATGAAACTAAGTGACAATCGCTGACCTATGGAAAGTCGTAACATGGTTTCTAACGACCAACCAAATCGTGGTTTTTAGACCACTGAGAGACTTCTAGACCCCAAATTAAAGAATCCTATGGATTATAAATTTTAATAATATCTAACACAAGTGTTATGGCAAGATTGTACGTAACTCGCACAGCAGGGTTGAGCAATCAAGCCACGTAATCACGGCATGCCTGCGGGTCCTGCAAAGAAAAGCCAACGGTTCTCAACCTTGTCATTGAAAGGAGCCAATCCACATCTATGATTTTATGAGAGAGTCGCACTAAAAAAAATTTTTAGCACAAATCAATTCACACGTTTTGTTTTACTGCAGAACAAAGTCTGTTACATAAAATATTAGAGGTTTTATTCACAGACGTAGCCAGGGGGACCTATGGGGCCAGTCCCTCCTAATTTTCAGAACATATAGTTGTTTTCTGCTTTGAGAGGTGGTATCCCAAACAAAATACTGTTAACAGTTTCCCTTCCCCAAGTTTTGGGCTGGATACGCTACTGGTTTTATTGAAAGATTGTTGAGAGCCGTACAAAAGGTGCTTGGGAGCCGCATGCGACTTGCAGAAAAGTGGTTTTAATTTGCTAGTGGTGCAGCATTTGAAGTGATTGTGGCGTCGTTTTCCGCGTTTCATACATTGATTGATGCGACCAGTTCGGTGGTGGGGAAACTGGCTTAACCAATCCGACCTGCAGAACGATATTCAGACGGTGTCAAAAGTTTCTGTTGAGTTCTGCGCATGAGTGCATTTTTTGAGTGCGAGTGCGCAGTTACCAGAGTGAGCTTGTTGTGAGTGGACGCTAGTTTGGGCACGAGTTGAACATTTTTGCTATAAACTTGATCGCGTCAAAGCTTTTTTGCATATTGTGTTACTTTCTGCAACAGAAGGTCTGCAGCATTGTCTTTAGCAAATACTGTAGCCCTAATTATTGGGATTTTTTGTGCTGCCTTCACTGAATTATACTTTTGCTTCATCATATACAAAGCCAAAGATGCAAAAGTCAGCTTTAAGCATTAGTATCGACTGTCTGTGACTATATGTTCATACTAAATAACTAACCAATTTTCTGGAACACTGGAACAAACACAAAAAAATCTTGTTTAAAAGTGCCAGTTTTGGTATCTGCATGCTGTAATGTATGCTGTAGCAATTTTATACTCATTCAAAAAATTAAGCTCTAGCTATAAGTATAATGCCATTCCAGAATGGCGTCATGTTTCAAACACTGATTGTTATGGCCAGTTCGGTGGTGGGGAAATCGGTTTTAACCATGGTTGAGAAAAACCCAGGTTTTTAAAAAAAAAACAACCCACCTGGGTTTTTTTGTTTTTTTTATGAAAAAAGCAGTTTTTTTGGTTTTTTAAAAAGAAACAAGATTTTGTTCTTTATTTAGGGAAATGGAAAAACCTTATTCTTAATTTTTTTTATTGCATCATGCAATATCATTATTTTTACAATTACACAATAACTTGTTATACCTATTATACCATTCAAATTTGAGGGTAAAGAAATGTACCCCATCTTTGTTTTTGCAAATTTTTGTCAATTCACTCCAAAGTGGTGAGGCTTGGCAAGAATGCACACAGCAAACAAAGAAAAACCATTTCCACACAAACTCTGCAGTTTCATGTCAAGTTTATCTGCATGGCCTGCTAGTTCAGCATCTATAACAGGGATCACCAACCTTCTTGAAGCTGAGAGTTACTTCTTATGTGCCGATTAATGCAAAGAGCTACCAGTTTGATGCACGCTTCTGAAACAAAAATATTGCTCAATTTACCTTTAATTATATTAGTATTAACAATTAAGATATTTTTCAATGTAAAGACACTGATCATGCTAATGTTATTTTTAGAGCAGGCCTGCTGGCAGTAGTGTAGCCAACCTGAAAATTTTTCTTGAGCCAAATATTTTGACTTTCAGCAAGCAACAGTATTTTATTTGGGACAACACCTCAAAGCACAAAATGACAAGGAATGCTAGAAATTTGGTGGCTATGCCTTTTGGCTACACCTATGCCCGCGGACAACCTGGTTGGTCCTTGCGGGCGACCTGGTGCCCATGGGCACCTCATTGTTGACCCCTAATTTTTAGAGTGTTTTTTTTTTCAACATATGATTTGGCATGGTCCAAAATCAGAAAAGGTTGATAGATGCACATAAGGCAGAAATATCGGTTAAAATGTACTGATTATGCAGAGCTGAGAAAGATAACCATTACAAACTGTTTAATTATTTTTTTTCAAATCCTTCAAATTTCATTGCTGTTCGTTTTGTTTGATTAAAGAAAGCTAACTGTGCAAGTGTCCTGCCTATTCCATTTTTTACTTCTTAGTAGATTTTTTCAAAGAAAAAATCAAAAGTGGGTTTTATTGTTTTTTTAAGTGGGCTTTTTTAAAAAAACCCGGGTGGGTTTTTTTGGTCGGGTTTTACAACAACCCTGGTTTTAGCCCATAGGACCTGCAAAACGACCCTATCTGTAGAATGATATTCAGACGGTGCTAAAAGTTTCTATTGAGGGAGCATTTTATGCATGCATTTTTTTAGGCGGGAGTGCGCAGTTACCAGAGTGAGTTTATCAGTGAACGCTGGTTTGGGCACGAGTTGAGCATTTTTGAATGGCACTACATTCCGGAATGGCTTTTGGAATCATTACCATTTCGATTGGTAACCCAGTAAACCACTAACCAAAGCAGTTGTACAGACAAGTATTAACAATCTGAATGTATTCAAATGCTTCCAGCTGATGCTAGCACCACCGTCCATTCTGGTATCTAACACAATGAAGTTTGCTCGCATAAACGCACGTAGTTTTGAGGACGTGTTGGCCTCAATGTCCTCTGACTACATGTGTCATCATAGCAGCAATATCAAAACTAACAGCTTTCTGCCACCATTACGATCAAAAGCCAAAATAAGCCAGGTAGCAGTCCTAAGACACATAGGCTACACATACAGTGAAACATGCATAACCAAACAAAATAGATAATGAAACTTGTCAGAAACATCGATAAAATGCAATTCAGATTTTTATAAGCAATTTCTTTCCCCGTAAATACACTGTCATACATTTGTTTCTTATTAAATACATCAGATTTTTAGGGCAACAGTAAAATCTTTACAATTTTCTTTGCACCCTGCATGGTCATAGACTCCTGTCAAAAGGGATATGTAGTGAATATGCAGCTCAGACAATGTTTAGCCAGGTACAGAATCTTAATTAAATTGACTTGTCGATAAAAAGGATATGTGTTCTCAGTTTAATTCTTACCACTTCCTTTTGTTTGTAGGTCCGAAGTATGAGTACCATTGGGCAGATGGTGTTACAATCAAGAAACCCATAAAATGTACTGCACCAAGATATATTGATTATCTCATGACATGGGTTCAGAGCCAGCTTGACAATGAAGAGATCTTCCCATCTGCTGTTGGTGTTCCATTTTCTAAAAACTTTTTGTCGATTGCAAAGACAATTCTGAAACGATTGTTTCGTGTTTATGCCCACATTTACCACCAGCATTTTTCTGATGTCATGGAACTGGGTGAAGAGGCTCATCTCAACACATCGTTTAAGCATTTTATATACTTTGTTCAAGAGTTCAACTTGATTGATAGACGGGAGCTTGCACCATTGCAAGAACTCATTGACAAGCTTCTAAGTCGTGACAAAGAAAAATACAAATAATTCAAATAAGACTCAGGCTGCACTATTACACACTGCTCTACACATTTCTATGATATGTTGCTAGGTTTGACCTGCACTACTTTATCATGCTAAAGCATAAGTGTATTTGCTAACATTGAATAGGAGAGCATATCTTTTACCCAATGGTGGCAGTGCAGCTATTGGTTTTATGGAACACAAGTCATACATTGCAATTTACCAGGCCATTGGGTTATATGACAGCTAGATTGCTGTTTTTCTTGTTGCTTGTGCCACCCGTGATGGCTGATTTATTCGCACTGTATCATTGTTTATAAAATGCGTTATTGTTGTGTTTTAGGTTTTCTTGTGAGGTCGGTGCTGCCTCCTACAGTGCATATGTCACCTTGCTATATGATTTAAAATATGATGCGCAATAGTATAAATATTTTGTGCGTGAGCCTATTTAATTGGTATTTGTAAACATACAGTTGTTATCTTGTTTTTATCTTTGTTGGCAGAAACCCAGTTACATTGTGTTCTCTTATCGTGAACACTAAAGTATATAAGTCAAGCATGAGGGTACTCATTGTGCAAAATGAAGCATGGTGTACTCACTGCTCATCCTTGTCTTTATTTAAACTGTACATGATGCATCAGGGAATCGAGTATTTCCTACAAAAAATAATCTTCATAGCAACTACACTTTGGCAATCAGAAAAAAAAACAGCACACTGCTTAGCAGACTCATAAGCATAATGAATTGAAGTTTCTTCAGTACTTATCTCTTGACTAGGTTTGCTATAAAAATGTCTTTTGTGGTTATTATTTCAAAGATCAGTTTTCATGACATTTTATGTTGAAGGATTACTAGGAAGGAAGGATTACTAGTAAGTAAATCCAGTCTAATGAAGGCTGTTTCATATTTTATCATAGCAAAATTACCAGCTGCTTAAGATAACAACATTTGTTAAATGTAAAGTGATCTTTTTTCTTGTTTGATTGCGTGATTTTACATGATGTTTGCTGGTATCAAAATCTATTTTTATGCATCGTTTTGTTGATAGTGGCAGTTGATTCAGTGATACTTTTTTCATGGCTCATTGCACTATCATAGCATGGACACGTTATGCAATATTGTCAGGTGGGCTACTGCCAAACGATAATTCAATATGTACCTTTTAGTGGCTCTTGTTCCACCTGTTACTAAATCATTCACAACAAAACAAGTGTTGTTGGACTACTACAATTAGATTTCAATCAGAACTTCATGTAAGGTGAAGTTTGCAGTCAGTGTAGCTGTATTGCTTCAGTAAAATTTTCTAAAGGGCATTTTTGCACAGCTGAAATGAGTGTAGTCCATTTTAAAGGAAGCACCACTCAATCTCTTTCAGCATGTTGCAACTGTGTTTGGGAGCAGTTTTCTATAAATATTGTTTAATGTGTTCAATTTTTTATCAACTTTTCTGTTACTTCTTCAGTCTTCCATGACGACTCTTTCATAGACCATGCCTGTTTAGATAACATGTCTGTGACATAACAGATTCATTGACTATTTGGTGAAATCAACAATTGGTGTGTTGATTAGATTTCTGTACATATTTTATTTCTAGATTGGAAATTTTGCTGACATTTTGCTGTGCTTAAAGGACTGATTGTTGTAAACTTATTTCACAATAGTTTCATTGTCTGGAATTAGGAATAATGTTCCATAGTAAAGTTTTGAAAACATTTTTTGATGTAGACATATGACACTGAAGGCCTTTACCATAAAGTATCTTCAATTGTTCAGCTTCTTAGGATTTTAAGAGCCCATTATAAAAGTATCTAGCAGTCCAATCATAGAGGTAATGCAGACAACTTGAAAGTCTGGATGTGTTTGTATTGCCAGAGGTGATGGGTTAGGTTTAAGTAATTCTTTTTGAACTAATGTGAATTTTTTCTGTGCATACAAAGAAGGTATGAGAAAATATTGATTGTGATAATTTTCAATTTTAATTATGTTTACCATTTGAAGTTAGGTTGGTTGAAACTAGCAACCAAGACTATTCTCAATCTTCAAGTGCTATCAAACTGCAAATCTATGTTGCACCAGTAAATGACATGTATTGCTTATACAATTTATCTCAAATATGGTTGCTGAATAAAAATCTGATGTAACCAGTTGGTAATGAACAAATCAGTAAAACTGTGGTTTGGATTAAATTCAACAACCGCTGCTGCTTGAATAGTATTTTTTAATATTAAATGACAAGGCTTAAATGTTTTATGTTCTCACCAGGTTAGAATTCGTGTTGCAGAACCAGCCAACAGGATAACAGTAATAAAAGTCATCGCGCAAATGTTGTAAAACTTTCAAAACGACACTGATATTTCCGCCAACTAACAGTTGGATTTAATCAGGGCGAATGGTGACTCGAACAGGAGAGCAGTAAAATAAACTGGACGCGCATGATTAGATGACGTAGTGATAACATTGATAGATACATTGAAAGGGCACAGTAGATAACGGAGTACAAGTAAAGAGTAGAATAGTTTAAGTAAAGAGTAGAATACAATAACAGCAGCAAAAAACAAACTGTACATCGAGTCAAAACGAATCAAAAATATGCAATCCACCGTATTTTACACTAAAATTGGTCTTGTCACTAATACACATTGATTGTTTTAACACTTTTGCAACCGGGTTAATTCAAGCGATTCGCGAAAAAACAGTTGGATCGCACGCGGCTTTGCGCAGGAATTTCTCTTGTCCGGTATGCACTACAGACCCGGTAAAAGGCTCAAAAGACTCAGCAAGTCTTGTACTTTGCACTCCAAAAAATTTTTTTGGTTGGGGGTGTGGATTTTTTGTGAGTGACGTCATAAGTGAAGGACTTAGGCCACCTTGGCCAACTTCACCTAGCCCTGGGCCCAAACCACTAGATGACAGTATTTCGCTGAAGTTTTAATTGGAAACTAGGCTACAATCCAAGTCTTTTGATAATTTGGATGACTTAATTGGGGTTTCAGTTTGAAAAGTTATGATCTAAAGAAATAAAAATTTTTGACTAATTAGATAATTAATTGATTTGTTTATTTTAGATCATAACTTTTGAACCAGAAACGTTAGAAAGTCGATCAAAGGCTCAAAAGACTTGGACTCGAGCCTAGTTTCCTATGAAAACTGAGCGAAATACTTCGGCCTAGCGGTTGGGCCCTGCGCCAGGTAACATGAGCCAAAATGGCCCCAAAACTACTTCACTTATGATGTCACTCACAAAAAATCCGCAACCCCCAACCAAAAAAATTTTTTCGCGAGTGCAGACTAGAAGACTGGCCGATCTGTTTGAGCCCTTGAACAGCTTTGTAGCGCAAATGGTAGAGTAGCTGTGGTGTTGGTAAGGCAACTGACAGCTGCTGGTTTTAGGCAAATTTCAAAGTACGAATACAGTATATAGTACTCCGAGTCTCAAAGTGTTAAGCAGCTGTAATTTGGCCACCATGATAAGAAGTTGCAAACAGCACAAATGTTTTTGTTGTTGCTGATCTGGAAAAAGTACGAGTGCTACCATGTCACTCTGCAGCTGCTTGTAAAAAACAATATCCCAAAATCAATTTTCACCACATTTCAATGCAAGTTTTATAACTATTTCTCATCAACACTCGTCTATTGATGTATGTTCAGTAATGGATTATGTAAACTTGCTTGTGTTGTCATGTGTCTAAAATTTCATTAAAATCTTACAAGAGGGATTGACCTCAAAGTGTTTGTGTTGAGCTGTTAAACTTTACAAAATTGTGATGGGCAAACAGTTGCTTTGTGTTCCAATTTAATTGTTTCAAGTGTGACAGTCTGATTTAACTTTATGTTAAGAAGGTTATTTATGCTTTAACATATACCTTAATCTTCAGTATTGTTGTTGATGGTTTCATTATGTTGAAACAGCTGAAGTTTTGCAACAACTTGCAAACTTGCTTCTGAATATAAGTTATGTGGTGATGCATGTTCTGAGTATTCCCAACTCTTGCCTTAAATCACAATTATGTTGATATTTCAGATGTGAAGATCATAGTATCATGCTAAGCAATTATTAAATGTTTAAATTTTAGACCGTGAGGTGTTGCATAATCATGTCCTTTGCCTTTCACAGTTTCATCTTTATAAGCAGCAATTAATTAACTGGTGGTTGTCATTGCAAAACTTGCTTAGCCATAAGCAAAATTGCTGTCAACAGTCAATAAAGTGCATATATTTCATTGCTTGATTAAAGTTCTAGCATGTGTTTGATGGTTGCATGCAGATAAGACAGATCATGATTGAAAAAATCAAGTTGGCTGTAATAGAAATCACTGTAAGAGTAAAGTCCAAAACTACCTTGTGTATCATTTGTTTATATTCGCCTGAAATGAATTGTATAATTTCTTCATGAATGATCTTATTATAAAGCATAAATTTAGTTCTTTTTGTGTATGATCATGCTGGTCCCTGTGAACCCATTGTGTTTATCTATGTGTTGTAATCGTTATTTTGTATATCACCAGTACCTGTATTAATAGAACATATATAAGGTCATATCTTTTTACCTGAATGGAATCTCGTTACCAAGACATAGCTAAATCAACTGAGCAGAATGTCTTGAGAATGGTAGCATCCACTTCATGGACACCTTTGAAGTCTCAAGTGAGTAGTATCTGAAGTGAAGCAGTATTACAACTGGCAGTTCTTTGTGATAAACTTTTTGATTCAAATAAACTGGAATGAAACTGCTTTGATGGTCACTCCAAGCTCTTGCTTATTCTTAAGAGTACAGCTTATGGCTAAATCACAAGCAATGCATCGGTGCTGAGCTTAACTTGTTATATCGACGGTATTTTCTGTACCATATGGTAAGTTGTTAACACTTTGGGTGTCAAGCAGTTTTTATGCCACCGGTTTTGGCGAGATCAGCATTTTTTATTTTGTATATAAACTGACTATGTATATACCAGGTTTTTTATGACACATTCACACCCAGGTTAATTCAAGCAGTTCGCACAAAAACAGCCAGAGTGCACGTGGCTTTGCATGGGAATTTCTCCAGTCCGGTAAGCGCTGCAGACCCAGTCAAAAGCTCAAAAGACTCAACAAGTCTTGTACTTCGCACTCAAAAAAAATTTTTGGTTGGGGGATGTAGATTTTTTGTGAGTGACATCATAAATGGACGACTTTCAGGCCACCTTGGCCAACTTCACCTGGCCCTGGGCCAAAACCGTTAGATGATGGTATTTCGCTGAAGTTTTTACTGGAAACTTGGCTACAATCTGAGTTTTTTGATACTTTGGATGACCTGCTGGGGTTTCGGGTTCAAAAGTTATGATCTAAGTAATAAAAATATTTGACTAATTAGATAATTAATTACTTTGTTTATTTTAGATCATAACTTTTTAAACCAGAAACGCGAGAAAGTTGATCAAAGACTCAGACTCGAGCCTAGTTTCCAATGAAAACTTCAGCGAAACACTTTGGCCTAGCGGTTGGGCTCTAGGCCAGGCAACATGAGCCAAAATGGCCCAAAAACTACTTCACTTATGACGTCACTCACAAAAAATCCGCATCCTCCAACTAAAATATTTTTTTTCAAGTGCAGACTAGATGACATGTCGATCCGTTTGAGCCCATGAACACCTCTGTAGCGCAATCGGCAGACGAGCTATGGCGTTGGTAAGGCAACCGAAAACTGCTGGTTTTAGGCCGATTTTAAAGTACGAATATATCGTACGCCGTCTCTCAAAGTGTTATGGAAAATCTTAGGGACCTGGTTTCTCAGATTTAGGGGACCCGATTTTCTATGGTTCTAGGGACACGATGATAATTTTTGCTGATTCCAAGGATCCGAATCGGGTCCCTAAAACACCTTAAAAAAACCTGCGTACTCTTAAAAGAAGTACAATGAAGCATGTAATTAATATCTTCAATTAACACATTAATTTCTGCCAAATTCGGTGGTTTAGGTGAATTTTTGATGCACCAATTGGCTGTTTGGCATTTTTCCTCCACATTATGAAAAATAGTTGCTGTTGTCGCCATAGAAAATCCTGAAGGGCAAGTGTACAAAGCTTCACACTGTGGCAGCAAACAACAAAAGAGATCATGACACTGTGATCAATCTATAACCACTTACTATGGGTGCTATTCTTTGAACACATCCTGTTCATGGTGAATTGCACAAGCACATTCATCGCTGCACCTACCAAGAGGTTGCAAAACTATGAGCTGCTATTGCATATTGCGTTTTTTCAAAGTGGACAAAAGATTGCAATTATTGTTTTATTGTCAAGAAACGATTACTGTCCGTTTTGGTATCAAGATTGGCCATTTTGGCATGTGTGATCCCTTTAACACTTTGGCATCCAGCCTGTTTCAAGGATTTTTGCGCCAAAACAACCAGATCGCATGTGGCTTTGCACGAGCGTAACTCGGTGCCGAAAGCGGCAGAGACCTGTTCAAAAAATGCAGCAAGTCTTCTAGTCTGCACTCAAAATTTTTTTGGTTGGGGGTGCGGATTTTTTGTGAGTGATATCATAAGTTGAGGACTTTTAGGTCACCTTGGTCCACTTCACCTGGCCCTAGGCCAAACGGTTAGGTGGTAGTATTTTGCTGAAGTTTTTATTGGAAACTAGGCTACAATCTGAGTCTTTTGATACTTTGGATGACCTGCTGGGTTTTTGGGTTCAATAGTTATGAACTAAAGTAACAAAAATATTTGACTAATTCAGGTTTTTTTAAGGAAAATGTTAGGTGCCCAATATGGACCTGTAGGGACCCGATTTGTTTGATTCTAGGGACTCGATGATAATTTTCTCTGATTCTAGGGACCCGAAACGTGTCCCTAAAACACTTTAAAAAAGCTGGACTAATTAGATAATTAATTAATTTGTTTATTTTGGATCTAACTTTTGAACCAGAAACGCTAGAAAGTTGATCAAAGCCTCAAAAGACTCAGACTCGAGCTTAGTTTCTAAATGAATACTTCGGCCTTGCAGTTGGGCCCTAGGTGAGGTGACAAGAACCAAAATGGCCCAAAAGCTACTTTACTTATGACGTCACTCACAAAAAATCCGCAACCCCCAACCAAAAAATTTTTTTCAAGTGCAGACTAGAAGACTTGCTGAATTTTGAGGGTTTGAATAGCTCTCTAGTGCAATCGGCAGAGGAGCTATGGCATTGGTAAGGCAACCAAAAACTGCTGGTTTTAGCCTGATTTCCAGGTATGATATATTCGCAGACTGGCCGTCAAGTTGTTATGGACCTCGAAGGTCAGTAACCTGCAGCTCCTCCAAAGTGGCTATCCAGATTTGACAACACTTGGAATTGAAATTTGCATTTGAGTATTATATTGTTAGAATACATTTTAGCGTATGCCACTATGAAGTCGCATGAAAAATGAAATGGTGTCAACGTTTTGTCTCCTCATTGTTCTTATATACTGGAAGATGAAGCAGAATGGCTCTTGTTAAAAAGGTTGCTGACCCCTGCCCTAGTCAATAGTGCTAGAGAACTAATCGAAGCATCAAAAGATGCAGAAAGTCATATACTTTCTTGGACGCATTTGGATTTCAGGGGTCAGTGTGACATCTCAAGGTGGTCCCAACGATGTTTTAGGGCCTGTGAAAGAAAGCCAAGAGCGAATTCACCTGTTTTATTTTTAAAAAAGCAACCAGACAAAAATTGACTTATTTTGAGCCTTTAAGTAACTGATTAGTTCGATTGGTCTGCTTTCTTTCAGCATTCAATGATTTTTTTCTGCATTGCTATTAAGGTGTTTGATAGGTTCATTTGTGTTACTTGGCAGTTAGGTGCAACCACAGTCATCTTTCCAAGAAATTGCTCAATGTGAAGGTGTTGTTTCAATCACTGAAATATGAAAGGGGTTCTAAACAAGCAAAGTTCCTGCTTGTTAAGGCAGGTATTTCCATGCTATATTTATTATTTCATTTCTACTTTATGCTGTTCTCGCCATTTTGCAAATCATGTGGTAATAATGCAAGTAACTTGATTAGTGCTACATGAGATTCTGCAACTGCTTGTATAGCTGTTGGTGGTTGTGGTTACTTGGTCATTAAGTCATTGGTGGTACACATGCGCATTAAAGCTAAGAAGTTGGTACATACATGTTTTTAACTTCCAACTGAAACACATTTGTGATCAAGTAATGAGTCTTTTTTCCATCATGTCATTTGGTTTGCTTGTGTTCCAGACATTCTTAACTCACAACTAGGCCCAGTAAGTATCAACACAATGCAGACAAATTTCACGTGAAATCTTTCAACTTGATATTTGGAAGTGCAAATTATCTCATAGCCTTTCTTCTGTTTACCTAAATTTGTCATCTAATGCATCTTATTTGTGGTAAGAAGGTGCTATAACAAGGCTAAATATGCAGACATGAACAATCTCTGAGGCACACATTTTTGTAGTGGTGGCTTAATTGAGATGACAATGTCTTTCACATGTGCAGATTTGATATAGATTTAGTAACTGGTACTGTAGAGAGGGTTGCCAGGTTGTCATGAGAAAAAAAACAACAAGATAAACACACAATAGCACTTTTAGACAACCATCCAGGTTGCACAACACTTCTAAAAGACAGTATACACACATACAGAATAAGGCTCACTCAATTACTAAATGCCTCAAATTCTGGTCTTGCTAAGGATTAACCTGAAACAGCCAAACTAAAAGTTGTAAAACTGTAGTGCAGAGTTTCCAGATAAAATTTTAACATCCTGCCCAACAGTGTCCATAAATCTGCCAAAATCATCTTTAAACCTGCAAAACTGACAAGACTTAAATGATGTCAAAACAGCTAAATTTGTTTGGCTTTTTTCAAAAATATAAAAATTCAAAATAGCTAACTAAAGGCAAAAATTAAACAAATTTGGCATCAAAAAAGCCAAACTTTCAACACTGGCTGTAGTTACAGACCACTGAAAGAGGAATACAGAATTGTTCAAAGTTTGTTGTTCAACCACTGCGATTGTTTGTGACTGATTTCTGAAAATTGGTTATTAGAATGTGTATCATTCATGCAGTGCTGTAGTTGTTGAAAGGTTTAAAACATTGTTGGCAAGTAACATCTTGTTGTACAGATCAAGTGTGAGAAAAGTTCTTCAGATAGCTTAACAACAAATCAAAGTCAAAGTTTGAGGCTTACATAATAAATCATAAATTTCAATACTGTATTTTGAATTGTTGGCAGTTTCATCATCCTTTTCATTTCTCCATGGAACATCATCATGCCACCTTAAAGTTTTTAATTTTTGTGAAGAAGACGTTGTGACATTTGAAAAATGAATTGCATTTCAAATACAGGAGACTTAAAATGTTCTGCTTGGTTCTTAAAAACTGTTTGAGCATATTTTTGCTTGAAGTAGCATGGTGTCTTGACATTCAAGTCCGAGATAAGCAGTGTGAGAATTTACCCTAGCTGCCCCGATAATGACACCAGGTGTTTTTCGGATTTCTAATTGTTGTAAACCACCTGACCAAAGAAAAAGGCTTTGTTCAGAAAAATATTTTTTTGTTTGCAGCGAGGAGTGAATATCTCATGGCAAAAGTCACCACATTTTAATGGAACTATGTAAGTGCTTTTCTGAATAATCCATGAATATGCTGACAGATTTTATTAATCGATTGAAGTTCAGCATCCAAGCACAGTAACAACAAGTTGTTGCTGATGCAGACGCATCCCCATGCATGTTTTGACGAATTGATGGGCCAAAACACTACGGACAGGCCAATATCAACTAAACACCAAAAAAAGAGAACCACTTTTTCGCACTAATTGCAACGATAGGGAACGTTTGCCTAAAATTGTGTTGCAGTGCGTCATATTTCAATACTATAATTTTGAACTGCTTGCCTGCTCGGGTAACACATCTTACCTGACAATAGCTTACATATTTAAAGCATCTTCTAAAATCAAAACTAAAATGTTCTTTGACATGAAACAGGGAAAATAACGATTTTTTTCACAGGTACAAGTTTTCTTGCGTGGTTGAGGCTCCCTGTGACGTTGTTTATGGCGTCTTGAAACCACCGAGAGTATCTGAGGAGCGGTTAACATGGGACAAAAGCATTGCTGATTATCGTCGCTTGCTGACTTTTCACGAGGTACGATATCTAACACTTCCCACGCATACTACACATTTGTAATCCAGTTTATTGCCCTTATTGCAAAATTAAAAATGAAGGTTTGCAAAAAAGTAAACATTTCTGTTCTGTTTTTCGGTGAAACATTTCGGTCATTTTTGGTTGAGACGTTTTGGTCACTGAAACATTTAGGTCGTTTGTCTCACAGTTGTATTAAAACTTGCCATATAAGTGTTTTTTTAGCCTATATTTTCAAACATTCTGACCGAAATGATTTAATTTTTTTCGGTCATTTCAAAAACAGTGCGGTCTATGACCGAAAAAAACAGGTTCATTTCCTGCGATTATACTTCTTTAAATACATGATTATCCTGCTCTCACTAAGACAGTATTCCTTCAGCATTTGAGAAAACAGTGCTGCTTGTGAGACCTTTACAAGTTTTCTCAGAACTGAGTAGACAAATGCTTGGGTATGTTTCAGGCTGCTCTGATTCAATGCTCTGGTGCTATTTTTCACGATTGATAATGGTAAAGGTCATTGCTTGAGAGGGATCCGGTGTTTCAAACAGGAATAGTTTCTATCGATGGCCTAATGCATAACAGCGTTTTAACAGAAGTCGCATGAGGCAAACTCGCGATTTGGTTTTAGTCATTTCCTGCGAAACTCTTCAACATCTTCATCATCCACACCAACGACCCCTGTCAAATACTGTTTTTTTCGTTAATTTGGTGACGGCAATTGGCGGCAGGCCTAGCCCTGGATTGTGCTTCTTGGTGAACGCTCTTGCCCAAGGAGCGCTACGGCAATTCACTCAGTGGCTGTGGATCGACCACCCAACCTTCCAACTAGGAGGCGGACATTTTACCACTGAGCTAATGCCGCCCTCAAATACTGTTGGTCTGAATGGGTCAACCGTAATAACTGAGTCGCAGACAACTGGACAGAATGGACAGCATCGCTTTTCATTCCCGCAGGCATGCCGTTGTACCTATTCCATATTTTGCATATCACTGATTACTGTCGTTATGTCAAGCTATACGTTTGGTGCCGCATTGCTGTCACATAACGATGGCCCGAAAACACCACAGCGCTCCGAAGTGTAAGAATTTTGCTAATTGCTTGTGCGTTTTTGCTAATTGCAACTGCAAGAATTTCGCTAATTATGCGTTTTGCATAGAACTTTCAAAATAAAATCGTTCCACGTCTTCAATGGACATTGTCAACTTTCCTTTAAGAATGCAAGCAAAAAGTTCCCAATCGAAAGATCTCAAATCCACTCATCCTAATCCATGCTAATGCTGGCTCTTTTGACCAAGGTTTGGTTCGCGTGACTCTGGTGCAGGTTAAATTTTCGCGTTGATTTTTTTCTTAACTGCCGCAACAGCCAAGAAATTTTCTGTTTCAGTTAAGCTGATATTGTATTAATATCCCATTAAACGAGGAAGTGGCTGCCCACGGAGATCTTTCTTTAGCACATCCTTTACATTGCACGACTTCATGCTTTACGCAACTTCGTCGCCGGGTTTACGTCAGGGGCTGTTTCTTTTTACTCACCCACTGCATACGCCATCACGTGGATTGCTTGCAGAGGAAAAGGGTCGATACTAGTCACTCGATATTCATGATTAAAATCCTCAGGGTTTGCGCTGCTCCCGCGTCGGCTGAGATGTTTGCATAAGCTTAACCCATCAGTGTGCGTCCTGGAGATACGCATGGGTGGCGAAGTTCGCTCGTGTTTCGTCCGTACCAAGCTGGGCGGCGTTAATGGTTTTGAACATTTAACATTATCGAGGCTGCTCTTGCACCTTGTCGTTGACAAGCCTTTAAATCACTAAGTAACGTGTAGTAAAAGTTGATCTTCGAGCTCTGCTTCCTCAAGCTTTTAAATAGAGGATGATTTTATTTCGCTTTCTTGCAGGATCTTTTCATTGCCCTCATTACCCTTCCCTCCATCCTTATGGGAGTGATCTCCTCAAGAGAGTTCCTCGATTTGTTTCATTGCAAGGCCGTCCAGACAGGTGGTGGTTTGTGACGTATTCTCCGGGGAGGGTCAGCGGCGTTCATGGCAGTTGGCTGACTGCATTTAAGTCTCCGAGTGTCGGATCTTTTTATCCGCCTGAAAATGCTACAGACAAGTAAACTGACACAGACAAACTAACACTGTTTTCGGTGAATATATACTGCGAATGATAGGTTAGAAATGTAAATCCAGAGGTACTTTCGTCAGATCATTCAGCTGTGGGTAGTACTAACCGAAAGCTGTTTGTCATATTCGTTT
>Ga0210059_1005824_pt1 | contig 19789 bp, 8 predicted proteins | sample Ectturendosymbi2_FD_188042 | JGI IMG/M metagenome (GOLD analysis project Ga0210059, IMG submission 188042) | Ecteinascidia turbinata endosymbiont from Florida, USA - Sample 2 (SPAdes) (version 2) | ecosystem: Host-associated > Tunicates > Ascidians > Unclassified | place: Key West, Florida... | reverse complement strand
TTGTGCGGGCCGCAATGCTTTTTTGGAATTTTCAGATAATTAGAGTTTAAGTTATTTAGGTTATTTACCGGTATTTAGAAGTACTCGGCTAGGGAGTGAACAAGTTCCTTTGAAACGTACGTTGAGACGGCTAGAAATGATTTGCCTTGAACTCATATAATACCTTTCTCAGGAAATAAGTTGTAAAAGCTGTTTCTAGTAGAGTTCAGGTACCACCATTGTTGCGTCAGCGTCATAATACCAACCTACTAGAAATTCTAACCGGAACGCCGTACCGGCAATAATTCTTTTGCCGGAACGGCGTTCCGGACAGTTACGGCTTACTTTCAGCCAACTTGCTGTAACAATGATGCACTGTCACCATTTGGCAACCATTCTCAGTGTCGTAGCCAGCCCAAAATTTTGGGGCATGACAAATCTTTTGACTTTAAGGGAGCAATAGCATTTTGTTTGAGACACCGCCTCTTAAAGCACAAAATGACAAGGTGTGCTAAAAATCTGGGGGTAAATGGCCTTCCGAATGAGTCCGTTTAGTTGCGATGATGTGAACATCTGTTCTTTCAAAAGAATATTTATAATGGAATTTAGCATAACCTGACGTGGAGCTCTGGTTTGGCCGCATTCTAGCAAAATGTGAGTCTCAAGTCTGGGAAAGGCCGCATGAACACAAGCGATAGTGTTTATAGTCCGGGTTCAACGGACTGTGACTTACACGAGGTATACATGACCAGGACGTGGTTCGCGGATTCACGTCACAGAGATGCAGCACTTGATGCGACTCTCCGCAGATTGAAACAGATACTCTGGAGGACCGAACAAATTTGGTCCCAGCGATTGAACAAATGTAGGTAGAGAATTCCATAGTCTTGAAGCATATGAAACGCATTGTTAACATCTGTTACTTCTATCCACATACCTCCAATGTGATCATTGGGTAAGCCCAAACCAGATTTTATAGGTCAAATTAAACAAATGGCTACAGTGTCTGGAATAATTACTATATCTGTCAAAAGTTGATACGTTTTAGATATATATATGATAAACTCCAGGTATTAAAGTGAGTAGAACATTTGTCCACTAGAAAATCTACATAATGAATTTGTTAGATCTTGTACTCACTACGTATTGCATGCTTTTGCAAGTTCGGAAAATTTTGGTTGGTACCAGCGTAAGTACTCTGTTATACTGGATTCGGCCATAGTTATATCTAATTGAGAAAGCAATAATACAGATGGGGGAAACTAGAAATTTTCGACATTCGATTTCTAAATCCGGTCTACGCTGACAAAATGTTAACACTTAGGCCAAAACTCCGCCTCCATGCCGATTCAGGTCAAAACGGAATGGAGAACAAAAGCTTGCAAGGCATAGAAAGTAAAGTTACAGAAAGTAACAGAAGATTCTAACCGGGTTTCGGTAACACAAATAATTTCGAACCCATAAAAATCAGATACTGTACTCAATTCCGTGAGGTTTAATGACGAGATACAAGCGAAAATACAGTACAGCAGTCATCTAAATGACAGATTGTTAGACACTATTAGCGACTAGCTCACCATCAGCAAAGGGTCTGTAGTCTGTTTCGACAATTTTCCACTGGATTCGCTTTCCTTGCTTACTTGTAGAGTTCATTTGCAGTTTTGAGGGGAGTGCGTCGTTGAGTCTGCATTGCCAATGGAGGATATTTTGTTATGCTAAAGTTACTGTCTGCCATGGGAAGCTAGGTGGAGCATGGAATTCCTGTTTTTCATGGTCAGGAATTTCGCAACAATGGATGGTGCAGTAGCAGAAGTAGATGAAGCGATAGTAGAAGTTTTCTGTGGAAGGCGGTGAACGTTCGAGAATATGATTCAATCGAGATTTGAAACAGAAAAGTGCAATTTTTCAGAAATGTACGAATAATCTTTTCAGAAGTCTCAGAAGTTTCACTTTTTTCTTTCGTAGGAATACCATGGAACAGTAAGTTACTCTATCGAACGAAGTCCATGCATGATTGCTGCTTTGCGATTCTCTGTTGCTTGTAGTTGGAGTTCAGTTTCTAGACTCGCCAATCTACTTTCTAGTTTATCGATGTTCTCGTGAGCAACCTCTAAGCTTGTTTCGACAGCAGTGATACGTGGAATTATGCTTGACTCAATCTGTGCATGGCCCCGCTCAACTGATTGAAACAATTGAAATGCCTCATTCAACATGGGTTCCACTTGTGGATTCTGCGCATTCGGATTTCTTGAATGCCCGAAGGCAGGGCCGGATTTAACAGATGCGAGACCCTAGGCTAATTCACTTGTGAGGTCCCTCTCCCATTGTTGCGAGGAAAAAAATGGAAAGCGTTAATCAATTTGTGAAAATCTGAAAATGACGCTCTGAAAGTACGGTCAGGAAAAAATTTTAAATCATTAGTGGAGTGCCCACGATCACTGCGTTTGTTGCTGCCTTCGACGCAAATGCGTTCAATTGCGCGGATTTGTTGAAATCCTTGGCTGCAGGGAACAGAATTATTTACTGCCACAGGCAAACCAACCGAAATCGCCACAATTGAAATATTTGACAAAACACATGACCTACGTTTATTATAAGAATCACATCTGTTTTTTCTTATCTGTGTTAAAAAAACAAACAAACACAAGCACCTATATAGTACTGTATGTTTGGCGGCATAAAGACTTTAAAGCACAACGTGAGGACCACGTTATAACTCGCTTACCACGTAAAAACCTCATACACACACGAGCAAAACACGTCACGTAAAACACCCAAATGGTTGTAATTGTTAGGTTAACGATTCGCGTGTTTCTTACTTTTCCAGACTGCTAAGAATCGAATGTAACTAAACAGTTGTGTGAAAAGATGTGAAGTTTGAAAACCAGAACCGTCGCCAGAAAGTCTTGAATAGAGGGTTTGAATTTGCGCAAGAGGACTTGACATTCTTATAATTTGATAAAATCTTCACTGAAAATGTATAGTGTTTCATATTAAAATTTGGAAGGCTGAGCTCACTAATGCCCACCGTGGCGACTGGTTTGAATATCGCCTATGCTGTCATTATTGAAATACGTGCTGTATCAAGAAATAAAAATCTACAATCGTCCAATGACGTAAGGCTAAACATAATACACAACAACAGTTAAAAAGTTTTGTCCTGCCTTCTTCATAACAAAATTATCTAAGAATTCATTACAATTTGCTTGACTAAGTTTGTACCAAATGCTTAGTGTGGACAAGACAACTTCTTCTGGAACACTGCGACCTTCTATTCCATATTTAATTCGCGACCTTCTATTCCATATTTAATTCTTTTAAATCTTGAAAAAGACTTTCCCCTGAGCAGTTGGTCACCATCAAGCTAGAAATAAGGCTTCGCGTGGTTGCATAAACTAAGAACCACTATTCTAAGGTATCAGACCCAAACGTGCTTTTGTCATTTTTTGCTATTTCCCTGTTTCGTAAGGGAAGAGTTCTGCGGTTGCCAGTTGGCAAAGTGGCTGTTGCTTGCTATTCAAGCTAATCAATATCTTCTCTGATTTGCTTACCATGGGAGCAGTACAAACTTGCGCAAGTATCCAATAGCAATCTAGTTTCTGAATGATCACTGAAAAAATTTCAAATGGAAAAAAATTACATCTAAAAATACCAATCGAGCTTTACGCGATACAAATGCTGACAAAACTACTGTATTGCTCAGTCACCTAAGAGCAACTACGCTTTTATTGTAGGATACTGCTGCTAGTCCTACACATACCTTTTATCTGCAGTACAACCTTGCTTTGATCAGGTGCAGTGACGTAACTAGAGGTTTGAGTCAGGAGGAAACATAGCTGACGGGAGCCCACTGGCTCACTCAGAAAATAGTTGAAAAACAATAGCAAATCCGGTATTGAACGGCTATACTAAAACCCGAAATCACCGGAAAACACTCTGAAAAACGCAAGAAAACAACAATCTCCTGAAATCAAAAGAATAGTAAATACGTAAATACAAGATAGGTGTAAGGGCCCGGTTTCTACATTTAGCTTGGCATGGGGGCGGTGTAGTTCGCACCCCTGCCACCCGTCAGTTATGCCACTGATCAGGTGCATTTCAAACATGAACAGCCACAAGTTCTTTTGATAGAGTCACACGTAACAATCGGTACGATTCAGCAAACGCAGGACGCAGCCAGCGTGCTTTTGAGTATGTCGACACAATAGTTGGCATGCGGCTTGACCAACCGTCATATTGAGATTCATGGAAACTCGTTGGAAGACTCTGGCGATATCACTACGAAAGTTAAAAACTAAATTTCGTGAATAATAATTAAGACATGAATTTTTGACGAAGTTTAATCTAAATGGACATACACCGGCGATTGACTTTATGCGTACCACAGTTTTTTGGAGGACCCCTTGGATCCTGAGGCCCTAGGCTTAAGCCTATATAGCTTATAGGTAAATTCGTCCCTGCCTGAAGGTGAAATTCTCCATGACACTGTAGGCGACTACTCTAACAATGAGCTCCTTAGTACTCGGCTGCCTGGACGGAATTTAATCATCATTCATGTTGATCAACAATTCAAAGGCTCCACTTTGTGCCATCGATAACTGTAGAACGATTGCAAACCATTGCATTTGGACAAAGTTGCTAATTCGAAGTACAACAAAACAGAACGGAATTTTCTATGATTTGATTTGTGTGATTTCTGAGGTATGCTTGGGGCTGACCAGTGACATGACTTACGGGGGGGCAGACAGACGAATCGTCCTTCCCTGGCAAGCTAAATGTAAAAAGCGGACCCACACAGATTTTATTTCGGTTTTCAGTAGGTCGTCTTGTTGCGTTTCTCGGAGTGTTTTGCAGTGGCTTAGGGTTTTTGTAAAGCCATCCTCATCCGGAATCACCATCATTTCTCGACTTTTTTTCTGAGGTTTGGATAGTTGGCCCTTTTCAGCTACGTTTGCCCAAACCTATAGCTACGCCACTGCTGCTGACGACAAACCTCAGGTCATGGTATCGAAAATGCATTCACAATACACTGGATTCCAAGAAGCAAAGAAAACGCGCTTGAAGAGATTTACCCAAGTTAGGCTACGGGGATAGGCCCGGAATATGGTAGATTGTTTGTGTAACAAGCTGTAAGCATTACTGTGGTCCTCTTTTGTTATAAGGCAAGCACACACACCTCACGGTGAATTGTTATTGTGTATAATAGATTCTGCATTTGCTCAGAGCCGGAAATGTCGAAAACATGCAGGCATGCAAGGGAAAAATGATCGCAAACTGCAATCACTACCAGCGAAAACAAATAAAAAAAATATATAACTCTTTTACTTCGATGCAGTATCACCTGTAGGGCTTGTCTGGGTGTCCAAAATGAAAATTAAGACAAGGCGAACAATATACGAAAGAAGCTAAATATAAGAAACATGCGTTTGATGATTTAACAAGTGGTGGCAATTTTTATTTTGCAGGAGATTCGCTGTCAGCTCATAACGGTCAAAGTTTTACGACCAAGGATCGAGATCATGATCAAAATGCAGGGAATTGTGCAACTCAGTATAAAGGAGCGTGGTGGTACAAGTCGTGTCATTCTTCAAACTTGAATGGACTATATCTTTCAGGGCAGAATTCAGCTACGTCTGCGTGTTGGTATACTTACAAAAGCAATTATCTTTCTTTGAAAAACGTTGAAATGAAAATGAGACCAATGTGATCAGACTTCAGCAAAAAAGATTGTTTCTACGTAAGAAATCACCAAAATCAATAAGAAATAGTCAAATCCTGGATTGAATTGATTCGGTTTAAGATATGATTGTGTTTCCAAAAATATTATTAGTTTTTTCCTTGTTGCTGGAAATCTACTTTCTATTTTAGCTTTTTTCGCTTTCTTAACAAATGTGCTGGGTAGTGATGAGTAACCGCATCTGTTTTATGATCGATACCAAAGTAAAAATGTGTGAACATGAATTCAAACGGAACTGATCTCGTGTTTAATTTCATTTCAAGACAGATCGTCAAAATTCTGTTTGTTTCAATTCGGGTTTCTGAACAAAATGAACACAGAATTGATTAATGACAAATAAGGCAAAGTTAAAGTAAGAAACAGAAAACAACTAACAAAAAATTAGCTCATCAAGAAAGAAACAATGCAACTTACTATGGCACTTGGGCAGCATGCAAACTTAACGTTTTCTCTACAAAGCCATTCAGTAAATGGAAGACAAGGTGCTGGTGAAGTTCCTACTGCACTATACTGTACAATATGCGCCACAAGCGTTCACGCAAAAAAAATAATAAAGGCAATGATTAGCCAGCATTTCACCTCAAGGCGGACTTGCAGCAACACAAAAATGTACAGCTAGTTTTTTTGACAAAGTTATTGGGCATTGAGGTGTACCCGTATCCACTTTTGCTTGAATGGTATTCGTGAGAAATTTGTGTTCCTAAATTCAAATACAACCCATTTGAACTTTTGTGTTCAGCAGTTGAATAACGGAAAATACAAACGAAATAAAGTTTTACCAACTTAAAGAAAGAACTTCTTTGCAAACATATTGGAAACCAGCTACACTTTGATAATCGAACATAAGGTCTTTTTAACCCCTGACTCGCGGGATTCTTCCAACTTCGGCAAGTTTATTACTTTGCAGTAGACTGAGATGGAGATTTTTCAAAACCTCTGCAGATGCGGAAAGTTTGGTAATATCGATTAAAAAATTGTAGTTTGGGAATTGAACTTATATGTGGGTGACTTAATATTAAAATTCAGCACCTGATCTGGAGATACTACTATTTGAGATACCAACTGTAGACTCCTCAGTCCTACACTGGAGCAGGAGCAGTATTTGAGCACGCGTCGTACCACATAAATGTGTTCGTTTGCGCAACACACCGTCAGCACTATTTAATAACAAATCTCGCGTTTCACTATAACACAGACTCAGGGCCGACACTTGCAGGTGCGGGGCCCAATGCACGACCTAGGCGCGGGACCCCTCTGAGCAGTGGTGCTATTACGTCATCGTGCTCAGTCAACCGTGCTTATGACCCTTTGTTGAAGGTATTTTAGCACAATAACTATATGAATATGACAAATGAGGACAGAATGTTGGAGTTGATCTGTATGCAGGCTACATAATAGCACAACAGTTTCTTTTGTGGGGAGTAGGCATACCTTATGTGTGCCTCAGCTACGGTCATGTTTATGACTAATTGCATGCTGCTATTGTATTCATTAGACAGTGTACCGCTACCATGCCTCGTACTCAAGCCGAAAGTTGTAAAGGAAGCTCTGCAATGGAGCGGCGAGCGCAAATGCTACGTTACGTCAATCAAACCGAACTGAACTTACAATGCAATTATTTCACTCATGTTGAACGACACTTTCGTTCGAAGAAGAACTGACTTGGAGAAAACTGTTAAAACATGAACTGATTGCTTATCTCGCTTTTGGTAACCACGATCGCAGGCGCGTTCTTGCATAAAGGTGACGTCTGTGCACACGATCAACTATCCGTTTTAGGACGCAATGCACAAAAAAACAGACTTCACAAGAGAGCAACCAATGCATCCGCCCAAAGTTCCCCTAAGCCAAAGTTTATAGAACAGAGGTTACCCCTAAGCCCAGGTTTATAGAACAACCTTTCTCTGACCATGTACAGTACCCTTTAGCATTTCGTTAGATGAGAATGTACCTCTAAATTACTTATGACAAAAGGCTGAGTAAAATACCAAAAATTTACTGAATTATTAATAGAACTTTCAAAATTTTGGAACTATGAAGGGAGACCCCATTTTTATGTCTCAAAGTTAATTTGTTGCAAATGTGCAAAAAACGTACCCCTTCAGAAAGGCAAATCTACCACTAGGGGTACATGTATCCCAGGCTGGTAAACGCTGTTATAGAACTTACTCATTCTTCATTATGCATAGACTTAGAATTCAAACTCTTTTTTAGGAATTATAAACAAATGTAGAAAGATTTTTCAGCTACCGTCTCACAGTTGTAGAAACATTTATGAAACACAATATACAACGCGCATGGTTGATTGATGAAATAGAAGCATCCAACCGCCAAATTTAATGATAAACAGGAACGAATATGCCGGATAACATTCACAATTTTTACCTTACCTAGTTATGCTGCAGAGGAGCTTTCAGTGTCCTTTACATTTATGAACCTCCATGGACTTTGAAGTGGTGGTTTTTCTACCCACCGATTTACGCTTGTAATTAGGGAAATCACAATAAAAGTGTGGTGGGGAAGCAAATGACAAAAGTACTTGCACGACCCACAAATAACGCCGAAAAATTTTGTGGACAAAGTAAAGCAGGCCATTTTAAGTGCGAACATTTCACAAAAATTTTCCCTGGTTTGCATGAGATTTGGCTTCCACAAGACCAACCTCTCATCCTTTGTCGTTTGTTTCAATGTCGTACAATTATTTTATTTTTAAAAAATATTAAAATATCTAGTCTGTGTCAGAATCTTCCATGAAGCAAAACAGCAAGCCTTTGTCAAAATGCAGATGACCCGGACCACCCAAAAGCTATCCAAAGCACCAGATTATTTCGAGAACTGAGCAACGTTACGTTGGCATAACAGCCACCAAAGTTAATGCAACAGACACTCGTCTTGACCAGTTCATTGCCAGTTGAATCAGTGCACACCTTGCTTGCAGTAGTTATAGGTCTACTTCAGTCTCAACTGGCACTCGTAACAGCCAAATTCTGTCCGTGAGGAGTAGGATGTAGTAGAGCGCAGATATAGCACTCGTTTGATAAAATAATCAGAGGAAATTTGTCTTTCATTCAAAGGAGATAATTATTTGCTAACAATGAGATTTATAAGTCCGTATGCAATTGTCTTGGGCAAGAAGTCTTGCAAAAATAAACAACCTGCCCAACCACCACGCCGCGGGCCCCCTTAAAGCCCGGGGCCCAATGCAGCTGCATCGGTTGCATCGCCTTAACGCCGACCCTGCACACAATTATCTGCTTGTGATTTCATATGGTGTTTTGATGGTGCTTTATATCTACAATGGTCTTGTGGCAACTTTGTTCAAGATCGAGTATCATTTGATTCGGTTGTGTTTTTGCATTCTGGACGACAGCCCCTGCAGCTCTTACACACACCATGCGCCTGGTAAGAAGGCTACAGTACCAATTTACAAGGTCTTGGTAAGAACCGGCCGAGTGTCGAAACCTAGACCTATCAGCACAGAAGCGGACCCACTTGCCACCAGGCCACGGGCTGGCTCACTGAACTGAACTCGGCCACATTTACCGGCCGAATCGATAAAAAACAAAACAAAAGAGCGCCCGCGCAAATAATGACGTTAACGCGCGTCTCGCTGATTAACAAGTGCGCGCAACTTGCCGTAACACCAACGTTTTTGACAAATAGACTTGCTTTACCTAAAACAGTGCTCTTTATGGCACACTAAAAGCGATTGTTACGATTTACGGCACCAGACTGCAACAATGGATCTGCAAGCCTTTGAGGTTTCCTTGATTTAACCGTCGCTTAGTCAGTGGCCTCGTAGCTGGCAGGTGTGGTGTTACTTGTCGAACAATGATTTGCAAACGCTGTTCTACGACCTGCATGCGGATCCCAAGAACCCTGTGTGCGGCTCTCAACAGTCTTTCAGTAACACCTCTAACATTTTGTGTAACAGACTTCGTTACTGCAAATTACTTTAATTTATTTGTTTGTGATCAGACATGAAGTCCATAGTATAAGTACACACACTCTGCATAACGCAGGTCGATAAAAAAAGACAAAGCCGAACGTTTCACAAGGCATTGAAGCCGGCGCAATCACAGAGTTACAGACACGTTTTGCAACTGCGTTGAAGGCAGAACCACAGGGTTATAGACAGAGCCGGATTAAAGGACAGGGAGGCCCGGGGCAATTTTTGCTGGAGGGCCCCTATGACGTCATCGTTTGTAAAAGTTATATTTTCGCTGATTAGCAAGGTTCTCGTTTGCTTTTTACCGGTAGCCGAGAATGTGCTTACTCAAATTCACATACAGTTAGCTGCGAGAAGAGAATTTATGGTATGAATACTAGGGTCTATTTTTACTAAGAAAAAATATTTCATAGATTAGAGAGTGACTCGGCAAGAAACAACATTCAACCGAACAATAAGCAGAAACCAGAGATTACAAACAAAAACACCGGAAAAAGAACATGTCAATACGGCCAGCCAGGCTCAGTGTCAAGCTAATGTCTTGAATATCACCTTAATTTTTAGGTGCTCTGGTTAACGCCACTGCTTTAACGTTGCTGCTTGATAGTTTTGCTGGAAAAAAACGATTCAGTCGCGGCGTTTTAGCTAACACTTCCAGATTCTTGCGCTTTTTCTTAGAAGCTTCGCCCTTTTCATAGCTCCTGATGTCCTGATGGCACTACCGGTTTCGGCATCGCGCTAGCTAAACACTGCAATATCAATTTCTGCTCTTTCGTTCTACGGCTCGACTGATGAAAAACTTTTCTGACGAACCACGCAATAGCATGTGGTGTAAATGGCTTGAATAGCTTCATGTGTTTATGATGTTACACAACGATAGTAACCATCGGAAGAAAAGTGTGTTTCCACCAAACGTATCCCTTTGTGACGAAACAAAGGTGCAGTTCGGTTGCGGCGACCTCGAGACTGCACTAGAGGTGGCACGGACACAAAAGTTCTGTCCACTGTCTGCACCGCATCAGCAGCTTCTGTCCACTGTCTGCACCGCGTCCGCATTTGTTGTACATTACTATGTCCTCATTCACGCTGCACCGCAATCCCAAAGTTTCACCCCCTAACAGCAATGGCGATTTGCGCCCCGTCACCTGAAGCACTTTGCTTCTCATAACATTTTTCTCTGTGTGTAAGATTTGCCAATAAATTAGGCAGTGTCTATTTTGCCTCTATAACTATTTTGCCTTTAGCCGAACTTGATCAGTTGAAGTGGTCACGTTTCATGACAAGTTCAAAACATGTGACCTGCTTAGCTGACTGTGACTTCAGAGTCCAATGGACGAGTTTTGTCATGTCTTTAGTCCTGGTAAATTGTTAGCACCTTCGTGTCTGTGTTGCATGAAATGTAGGCTAAACCTTCCATAAACCCTATCCCTAAAACCTGACCTGAACCTCTAAATCCTTGTACCGCATTCCTAAACCCTAACCCGTTGTCTCTTTGCATATCATATTTGTCATGTGGCCATATCAACCAATGGTCTTCAACAGTAGGAAAATTGCTAGTCCCAGCACGGGCACCATATATATAGGCCTACATCATTTGCCTCATGAAGAAAAACAGACACCAGCTGCAAAGCTACAAAATGTTTTTAATTCTTTTAAATTGTCACGCTACTCTTTGCTACTGTGTGCAAAGTCATAGTAAGCTTTTTTAGTTTCTGTCGCAATTTATCAAAATAAGATAGGCCTATTTGCTTTCGCAGTTGCACTTACCGACACAAGACACACAAGCACAAATCCCTTTAAAACACTGTTTCCACCAACATACACTCCTGCTTGCATTGTGTCAAAGTTATACAGTTTTATAAACTTTATATGTGTTCCGTACCTGTTGCAATCGAGCATCGGTTATGTGATGCACAATATGTTTCACCTACTATAGCGTATCTAGTCAGCATGGCAAGGTCACGGTGTGTTAATTTAAACCTTGTTCACCCTGAATTTTGCATTAATTGTCAATGGAGAGATGACATAAATTCAGAGCAGTTTTGCCATACCGTCAGTTTTGCCACACAGACATACAGTCAAAGCAGCATTGCATAGTATACTAATACAATGTTCACCTTATACAGAAGAATGGATAGTCAACAAACATTTAAACTTCAGCCCTGAAAGTATTTTCCTGCTTAGATGCATACCAGTTAGCTGTCCAGAATTCTGGATTACCAATTCACAGGCCAGTGCATTAGAGCAGTGGCTGCAGCACGCCACCTGCAGGAAAACTAACGGCAATATTCTACCTACGAATCTTCGCCCACACGCATCGCGAAAGCGCAGGTAAAAGCTGTAGGATAAACAAGAAAAATAACTGTTGTTATCTAAGACAATAGCTTCTGAAAAGTCTTTTCGTTTTGCAAAGATTCATCATCAGATGAACGTCCACGCGGTACGCGGCGCTGGCGCGACTCAACACATTTAAAAGTCACGCGGCGCGACTGATAAGCGGCAAAATTTTCCAAAAGAGCACCGCGCGATACGCGGTCGCGGTGCGGTTAACATCTCTAGACTGCACCAGAAATTCGGGATCATTGATACCAGTGTTGCAACTTCTGATGTTTTAACATGACATCAGATGTGATGTTCTCAGATAAATATCTGATGTCTGATGTTTTGGCGACAAATCTGATGTTGACTGAGTTGTTGCTTTTTTTCACATTTTCCCTCATTTTAGGACCAAAAAAGTTAGATTCATGATTTTTAAGTTTCTTCAATCTCTTACCCTAATCAGAGGCGTAACTAGAGGTTTGACCCAGGGGCGAAAGCCTAGCTAAAGGGGGCCCACTAGCCAAAACTCAGAATAAAAATTAAGAAAGATAGTGAATCTCTGGATGTAGTGGATATCTGTACTGGATAAAAGAAACGAAAACACCCAAGAAAAACGCAAAAACAACAACCTAAAGAATACTAAATATCAAAATGTCAACTGGAGGGGGCCCAGTTTTTACATTTAGCTTGCCAGGGAGGTGGTTCGCCCTTTGCTCCCCTGTCACTTAAGCCACTGACCTTAATGTGTGTTTGGTTATCGTTTCAAACTAATGAAGCTCTCTTCGCTGCGTTGAGACTAACATTTTACGTAAATCACAAACGACTTCTCCATTTAACGGCGATATTTCGCACTGTATCATTTTCAGCGAGGGTACTCGCGCTTTGTTAGGTTTGTTAACAGAAGCGTTTTCTTTATGTGAAACTGCAGCGTAAAAAATTTATGTAATCTGATGGTGAAGAAGGCAACAATCTGATGTTAACAAGATTGACGCCAGTGGCAACGTTGATTGATGCTAAACAGCAGTCAGCAACCACTAGCTTTTAGCACGCAGATAGTAACCTTTTCGTGATATTAGTGTAATAGGCGTGATGCACGAGTTGGGAGTCATTCCCATGCCAGAAGAACAACTATTAGGAACAACTCACCAGCGAAATCAAATGTATTTTCATTGAACATAACCTAAAATACTCATATGCTATTAAATAGCGATTACCAAAACTGGCAGACAGTCAAACTTGTAAAGAAATAACTGCTGTTGGGGGCCATTTATACTTAACGCAACATGTAGGAATATAAGATAGAGTTGTATTCTTGTATCGCTTCTGAATCACGAAATTTTGCAAACGAGTATTTTATTTGAAACAAATAAGTTTCATCACGGGGGCCCCCTTGCAGCGGGGGACCGGGGCAATTGCCCACGTTGCTCCCCCCCTTATCCCGGCCCTGGTTATAGACGCATTCTTAACGCTATTGTTAGCTAACATGTAACACTTCTAACAATACTGCTGCAGATTAGAGCGACAATCCCTCAGCTGGTCGAGTCCAGATGAAATGCGTATGCGTTGTGACATGACGAGCCATCAATCAAACATACTGCAATGTTCGAGCACTCATTCACAAAGTAAAATGCGATTGTAGTGTTTAAAAAATAGGGACTAATACAAACAATCTCACTGCATCAAACACACAACCATATGTTGTTAGACTTTCTGCGTCTTTCATAGAAACAGGTACTTGTATTTTCGTATTAATGCTTCAAATGTGGGAATATTACATTGAACCTGATGGGTACTAACACTCGCACTAAAACAAAACGTGTCAATTGACTTGGTGTTAAAATTCTTTAGTGCGTCTCCGCAACTAAATTGTAAGTCTGGATTTGGCTCTTATCACCGAAATGGCTGGGAACCACTGTTGTAAAATTACGAAAAGCGTTACACATCTTAGTTTCTAGTCAGAATGATCAAACCGGGTCTGTAGTAGTGCAGAAATTTGAAAAGAACTGAGCTTTAATGAGTAGGTATATAATATCTATAGCTTTGAAAATGTGTAATCATGCTGTTAGCAGGGAATATGATTGAGATATGATATCATTGCAGATTTAAGCTTGAAATACACGGAACGCCTTTGTAAAATACGAATTTTTATTAAAAACTATTAAGCTTACTAGCAAGGTTTATTAGATCACTGGCAAAAGACAGGGATGAATGTTCATTTTTGGACTATACAAAAATTTCTAATGACTAGTGATGTTCTTCATTCCTACGCCAATGAACACACACCAACATCCACGTAATTTTAATTATTTCAAAAAATCTTTTTTCGGTTCATTGCAATATTACAAAGCGCGTGCAAACGCTTGGTAACGTTAGCGGCATGCAGTAGATTACTGTATCCACCGTCTGGCGGATCCTTCGTCCCAGATGTTGTTTACTTGGTACAAGAATGAACGCAGTGAAAATTGCGAGCACCAACGCACGTATGTGTTTGGAAAAATAGGATGCACTCGTTGATTGAGATGCGATGCTTAATCCTTTAAACCATGCGTTCCCAAGTTTTTTTCTTGCAACGCTTTTTTCCAATATTTGCACATTTCATGCGATCCTATACAATAGCTTTTCCTATCTGGAATTTCCTGTAGGCTATATTTGAGAAAAAGATGGAGTTTTACAAAGACTTCCTGTTCCGTTCATTCACTGTAAAAACCTTATCTCTGTAAAGTGCAACAACCAAATTCAGCTCTATGTTTGATGGATTTATGACGAAAGTCTCGTGAAGGAGTACGTTCTCTGTCAGGTTCATTACGGAATATTTTTTTATTCAATGCCATTTACAGCCTCCTATTGCATATTGATATCTTCCCTTTCCAAGGATATCTTTGCTAAGAAACACGCAGGTGTGAATCAATCTCACGTTAAAAGTTGAAACGTCAAACCAGACGCGAAAACGAAACACAGAAATATTTTGAAAGAAGGTGTGCTGTTGCGTAAATGAGGAAAAGTGCCAAGCTACCGAAATTTGTTGGGCTCGGGGACGGTCATTCTGAAGAGGAAAAGTGAGGCAAAAAGGGGAAAACAGAGGCAAGGCGTCTAGGTTACATGGGAAAGTGCAGGAAGTGTCGTTGAAAGAGCGGTAGTGATGAAGTTGAGACGGGCTGAAGTTAACGAGGGAGGAGCGTGTCTTCCCTATGCAGGAAAAAAAATGCATAGTTGTTTCAGGTAGGAGCCATCCACCAGTTGTGGGAAACCTGAAAACTGCGTTCGCTGACTTTGAGATCTTCCAAGGAAAAAGTTGTGCTTGCGACGATGTCGAACGAGTGAGTCAATTAAATGACATTGGAAGTGGTCGCATGGGCTCAGACTACGTTGCAGCGAAAAAGCTGCTGAGAGGAAGATTCTACTTGAATGTTGAAAGCTGAAATCAATGCAGTAAGGTGTTCTCGGTAGGAAATCGGGCCAAGAAAGACGACAAGCTCAGCTCACAGCTGGACGAGCACTCGCCCGCGAGTAGGCTCGTGGTAAGCGAAGAGAGATCGAAAATCAAACTTCGAGACGTGCGGCAGAGAATGAACGGTCTTTCCGTCAGGCCAACTAGGTAAGAGTGAGATGACACTTTGAAGTGAAGCATCCGCGCGCGGTCGAGGAGAAATTGCAGTAACGAATTCAGCGACAACACGTAGAATGTGCGGTTGGTTTTATGCCAAACATCAATGAAGCATTCACGCCGAATGTAGCCGCGTGGCCGACACTCCGAAAGGAGTAAAGAAAAAAATGAAACTGACTTTTAATTGTGTAGTAAGATCCGGAGTTCACTGCGAAACTTCGAAACCAGATCAAAACAAACTCTGCCCGTCTGGCTATATTTCTTTCACATCCGAGCACACTCTTGCTCAGCAACTATAATTATCCGTTGTGTCACCAAAAAACGAAAGTTATTATCTTTGCGGGACAGATTTGCAGCGTCAGGAGCGAGAAGCCACGATTGCTTCAGCGGTTGGACATAGACATGCAGAAGTTGGTCGTGCTGGTGCTGGTCTCAAACGACGCATGTATGGTGAGGCAGTCTTCAGTGAAAATCAGCCAGTTGCAAATGATAGAAAAAATCATTCTATGCAAAGATGGCTGCCGGTGCAGGAATAAAAGCAAGATAGTGTACCTAAATACCCTTCATTTGTTTCGAAAAAGGAAAAATTTGATTTGAATATTTAGAAACATATTCGTTTGACAAATCAGTTCCATGCAGAGGTGTAGTGATGCCCGGGGCGACTGCTTGGTTGGATGCCCTCCTTCTAAATTCTAGTATTAAGCAGTGGCGTATGGTTACTTTGTTATTAGATATACGATGTTTGTGACGTAACAATATTACGTCATTTTCACGTTTGCAAACCAACGTTTTGGCGAAGTTTGTTGACGCAACACGCATATGCATGGACGCCGGAGCAGCGCTAGGGCAGGGGGAGCAGTAAAAAAGTTGAGGGCAATGGAAACTTATAAAAAACAAATTTACCAAGTCCGTTTGTTTCTATTCACCATCAATGCTGACCTCAAAAATTAATAACAGAAATTATAGAAAACTATCATGAAGTTTCTGGGTGCGCGAATAGCTGCAGCAATGTTGTTTCAAGTTGATCTTGATGAACAATGAAATACATATGATACTGTTATGAAAAGGAACCTCCGCCCCCGTTGCCCTTTATGAAAGGGCGGAGGGGCAATGCCCTCGCCATGCCTCCATCCTCCGGCGTCGCTGTGCACGTGTACATGCACTGTCTTTACTCGTTGTAGGCTGCAATGTGTCACTGTAATGAACATAAATTATCAGCAGTCTCCTAAGACAGAGCAGTTCATAACTGCAAAAATATCCGGCAACGCGTTGAAACCAGGTCCGTAGCCACGGTGGGGGGTGGGAATTCGAAGGCAATGCACCCCAAAATTTTTTGTGCCCTTCAAAATTTTGTTGTTCCCTGAATTTTTTTAAATCAAAACATATACAAAAACAAAATTTTTGCTCCACTAAGACACATTTTGCCTGCTACGGGCTTGGCTAAAATAGGAGAGTAGAGCACACTCAGTGCTACGTCAGCGCAGTTTACAACTGCAAAAATACAAGGCTGCTCGAATGCCTCGTCGAATAGCAGTCAGTCAGAAGGTATGCAGAGGGGACGGCGGACACCCAGGGTTGATAGTTTGAAACTTGTAAACTACACAAGAATTGAGAATGCACATGAATTATGCAACACAATTTTTGTTTTTTATTATGTGACCGTTAGATGTATTTTATTAAAGTAGAAATAACAGATACGGGCTTGTGTAAGCCGTTGTGGTCAATCCACCTCAGCTGCCAATTAATGACGAAGCTCGAAACGAAGCACATCTTGCAAGTACCGGTGTGCGTCCGAATTAGCACAAAAAACGAAACCGGAAACTATAGTAATTCATCATAAAATCAACTAGATCAAGCACGTTGAAATAGGACACTTTGAAATTTTGATCAGAAAATCAATTAAACATCCATAATTATCTTTAGGGTTCATGTAATTGGACCTAACCAAAACAAACACCCGTTTTTTTTAAAGCCCACTTAAAAAAGAACAATAAAACTCACCAAATATCCTACTCTTTCCTTTTGAAAAATTTACCATGAAACAAAAAATAAGCAGCACAGTTAACTGTAATTTTCTTTTAAACCAAACGAACAGCAAAGAAATTTTAGGGACTTGAAAAAAACTTAAGAATAATTTGAACAGTTTGAGAAAATTGTATTGGTTATCTTTTTCAGATCTGTAAAATCGGTACATTGTAATCATTTTTTATGCCTTCTCTGCATACAAGCTGTTTCTGATGTTGGACCATACCAAACGATATGTTGAAAAAATATACTCCATAGACGCTGAACTACCAGGACATGTGCATAAACTTGGCGTGAAATTGTAGAGTTTGAGTGCGAGTGGCTTTTCTCTGTTTGGTGTGCGCATGCTTGCCAAGCCTTACCACTTTGGAATGAATTGACCAACAGCACTTTGCGAAAACAAAGATGGGGTACATTTCTTTACCCTCATTTTTGAATTCGATAATAGATATAACAAGCTAATATTGTGTAATTCTGACAATGGTGATATTGCATGATGCAATGTAAACAAGACATAATGAGTTTTTTGTGTTTTTTTTAAACAACAAAAACCTGTTTTATTTCTAAAAACACAAAAAAACGGGTAAAAAACAAAAAATCCACGTGGGTTGGTTTTCTGTAGTATAAAGCTGATTTTTCTCAACCCTGATAATCTTTCATTCTTTTTGTGATTTTCCTTTGAGCGCACGATCTTGAACAAATCACGTCACTATCAGTTTGATTGGGTGTTCGCTGCATACCTAAAGTACAGGTCCCTGGTATTGAAGAAGCTGAGAATTACTGACATTTGAATAGGTGAAAATGGTGTTGGCAACAAAATAAGTTTCGAAAAATTTAAATTCATGCAGCATGCCTGTTCTAGCTTTATAATAGGAAAACTCACCTAGTAACAGTATTTAAATTTTTGTAATTTCACTCTTTGGATGCCCCCTTGTCTTGAATGCCCGCGGCCGTCAATCCGTTCATCTCCACCTCTGCACGCCACTGATTGACATATAACGGTGTTTGTGACATTAAAATGCGTTTCATCTGCTTTCAACTTAGCGTCATTCTCTTTCTCAGCTGTCAGAGAGACGCCTAATGTCAAATGAAGTTTCTGTTGGTTAAGTATTTTGTTAGAGCAAACCACTGTTTGCACAAGTGAATCTAACACAAAACAGAAAACCTCATGTTTTAAGATGCATTGGAATACGTCATGCAATTTCTATAGGTCAAACAAGTTGATACAGTTTTCAATTATCACCTGAATTTGCATCAAAGATGCTGAAGCTTGACTAAACTAATATAAGTGAAACACAAAAATGTTAATGCTTTTTCAATGCATAGGGCACAAGCACACAGTATCTGCACAACACAGGTTGATGAGAACAGACACAGAAAGTTTTGTAACAACGTTGGTGGCAGGACCACAGGATTGCAGGCACTTGTTTGCTAACGTGTAACACTTCGTACAACATTACATTACAGACACTTCCTCAACATAATTGTTTGCTAACTCGTAACACGTGGCACATTGCCAAATCCAGAGTAGGACACGATAATCGCATGTTACGAAATAGAGTACAACACTTGGCTAAGGCCTGGTGAAGTACGAATGCGTTGCGGCCTGCACACATCCTCAAACTAACAGTGTAACCTACGGGCACTCAGTCACAACGCAAAATGCGTTTGTAGTGTTCAAAAAATAAGGACGAACATCGGTATAATAAACAATCTGACTGCATCAAAGCGCGCAACCGTACGTAGAAACAGGTACACGTTTTTTCGCAATGAGGTCGCAAAGGTAGGCATGTTACATTGAATATGACGATTACCAACACTCGCTCACAACATTTTTGCTGCAGTTAAAAATAATTCCATACGATTCTGCACAAGCCTTCTTTTTTTGAGCGAGTGGTTCAAACCACTGCCTGGCCGGTGGTGATTAAGCAGGACATAAGACGTGCCCGTGCCGGGGATGAAAATGCCCACTCAGTATTCCATTAGTGATCCGCCCAGTGCGCCGCACCTATGTTGTTGTTGTCAGAGGATTTGATGAGCTGCTGTGCGGCGGGTACAAATGGGTATCTTGATTTGAGAGGCCGTGCATCTGCACTCGGTGGACAGGTGAGCGCTGAGTGAAGCAGGTGTCCAGGCTCCATGGCACGGCGTGCTAGAGATAGTGTGGCTCCATTGC
>Ga0210059_1005823_pt1 | contig 19789 bp, 15 predicted proteins | sample Ectturendosymbi2_FD_188042 | JGI IMG/M metagenome (GOLD analysis project Ga0210059, IMG submission 188042) | Ecteinascidia turbinata endosymbiont from Florida, USA - Sample 2 (SPAdes) (version 2) | ecosystem: Host-associated > Tunicates > Ascidians > Unclassified | place: Key West, Florida... | reverse complement strand
CACCGGCCTGCACCCCCCCCGCTGGAGCGACAGGCCATAGGTCTTAACATAACAAACGTGCGGCGCGTGTCCAGCTTCCCGCAAACCGAAGCGCCGCTCGCCCGCCCGACGGTGCGCGCACCGCGATCGCACCTCGCGTCAGACACAAGTGGATCCGCGGGTTCGTCCGCTGAAGACGTGAACGGCGCTGTTTTGAACAACACGGTTCCTGGCTGTGACGCCCTGGACATCCCATCCGGTACCGGTGATGATACTCGCCCTGTCCGAGCCTCGCATTTAAATCGCAACAGGTCCCGAGTTGTCCGGATCAAGGTACGACCGTTGCTTTTTCGGTAAATCGTTACATGCAGCTTTCTTCCATGGCTACGATATCGCTCGAGGGTGATGTTCACTTGAGTTGCTCTAGCTTTGTTTTGTGGTAAATCTCCTGTTAACCTTGATGTTTCTTTTTTATTACTGGGTTTTGATTTTTCATTACTTCCCCAAAACCAGACAATTCAATCGTCTAGCTCAGTGGTTGTTAACCTTTCATGGTTTGTGGCCCCTTCATCCTTCCACTATACAGGAGAATATGGATTTTGCAGTATCACTGCAGAGCTCTTTAGTAAAGACCTCTGCTCGTGGCTCCCATACAACCCCTCTGTGACCCCCAACTGGGGCCTGAGGGCCTCAGTTGAGAAACCGTGGTGTAGTAGTATTTGATATATCAAAGTGGAGGACTTTTGGTACCAGTAAAAGCTCAATGAGGGAATTGCAATGTCACCACAACCTGGTTGGCAGTGAAAAGTTCATGGCTTGGTAATCCGCTGGCTGGTTGTACTGCATACCTGCAGTTTGCAGCCTTTTTTGCCCTGCTTTTCAGTTCAGTCCAGTTTCGTTATAATCGGTTTTTGTATTCCTTTCGGAGGGTCACGAGTGGTCTGCAGCGCCCATCTGTGATTACTCTGCCGTGGGTGACGCGACTGCTTTCTCAGTGAATGCTGCTGCACTGGCGGCAAGTCAATGACAGCACCGTGAACCACCCCCCTTGCACCCACCCATTAATGCCAAGCACAAGGCAAGACAGACCGCAAGTCCAGTTTTTCAAGTCTTCCACATGACCCGACCGAGAATCGAACCCAGCCTACCAGCTTAGTTGGCCAAGTTGTTCTGACCATTTGATGGTGATTCAAATTGCTTGGGATACTGTTCCCAGTCTAGGACATTCCTGTTATATCCTACTTGAAAATTGATCTCCACCTTTTTATTCAAATTGACATTTTCGCGTTTCTATCTTTTTGCAACTCCCACTATAAGACTTGCTCCGCAGTCCCTACTTTGTCTGCATTTAATTTTCAAAAAATAATGTTCTGAAGTGATTCCATCAATAAGTTGTTATTTGATGTGGTTCCGACCTTACAGATCATGAGCCAAAACTGTCTGTAGTCGGAAACTTAGACGGTGGCGCACACCTCTGTGATTAGCATAGCATTTGATACGATTTTGATGAGCCCGATTCTTGATTTTTTGTGTTTCGGAGTATTACTGGGATGTACAGGGGTGTACCAGGTGCTTGCTCTTCAATGAGCATGGCATATGATATGATATTGATAAGCCCACTTGATTTTTTTCGTTTCAACTTCGTGAGTAGATACAAAACAACCTAATCTTCGTAGGGTGTGCTAGCATTCTAATAAACCCTACTCGCTCACTCTATGCCTCTTCTTCGTTTAGTAAAAACTCTCAAGTGTTTTTGTCTGAGATGCCTGGGTAATGTCCATGGGCGTTGGAAGGATTTTTTTCCAAGGCGGGCAATAGTGGATTTCCAGGCAGGGGCAACAGTGGTGAAATCTCATTTTATCAACTCCTTAACTAAGAGAAAAACATCTTCTACTAAAAATCAATAGCAAAATATAAAATTTAAAACCCAGGGGGCCAAGGCTCCCCAGCACTCCCTATTCAATGCCCATTGTAATGTGATGAGTGGTAACTGGTAACAAAGTCATGGCAAAACACGCATCTGTCATAGTGGCATGAACTTTATTTTCGGTTCAGAAACTTAGCATGGTGCCATGGCCCAGTGCTTGCCAACCGGGTGTATAGCACACCACTGGTGTATCAGAATTTTCAATTTTCTAGGAGTGTACCACCTTGGTGGGATGTGCAGGTGTACCAGGTGCTTGCTCTTCAACACCAGTTACACTGCCTCACTTATAACCTTATTTGCTAAGGCTTGGCTTTTTTGGAAGCAAACGTAACAATCATTCATCTTTTCTCGGCTATTCGAATTAAATCATAAGCTACCTCACCAACGTACCAAGCGCTTAGCTGCTGGACTGCGCTAGGATAGAAGTGATCGATGTGAAACTTTTACAAGCTGCCCTGATTTTTAGGCATCCAATTTTCAACATTGCCGAATATCGAAATCTAAGTCAAAAAGATATTCTTGTTGCCATGCAAGGGTTTTCTGCTCTTGTTGAAAATACTGTAAAATGAAGAAGACAAATTCAGCCAAGGTGTTGATATTTATCTGCGAGGAGCGCTTAAAACAAGGTTTCAACTTAGTTTTTCGCGAGTGGCTGACGAAATTCAGCAGCACCGCTCGCATCAAATAATACATGTTTTTGTGTTAATCGTTGATACGCTAATTGAATTGAATACATGACAGGGTGTACAGACTTCAAAAATCATACTAAGGCGTACCACTACAAGAAAGGTTGACAAACGCTGCCACAGGCAATAATGATGTGACAATGAGTGATCGCTGCCCCGATACGTGTTAACCGCAACAATTCAAACGGTATACCTGCGGTTGCAGCGAGTACCAACGATGACTGGTGCGTCTTGTGGCTGGTTGCGCGGTCTGGCTCGAGCTGCTGCCCTCCGCAAAAACTGAAATGCAAGAACGCCCGCGTCTGAAAAGAGAGTATATATAAATGATTTTCGCGACGCAAATAGCATTGTCTGATCTTTTCCAGCACGCACCATCACGCCACTGCCTGAAACCACGAACCGAGCTTGAACTGCTGGCTGGTCGGGCTGTCGGCCATGCTTACGTTGCAGCGGGGTCGCCGTGTTGCTTTAGACGGCCTTGGTTGCACACGGTGTGTCGCACTCGCGACACCGCGTGGTGCTTGTGTTTTCACCGTTCCTAATTTTCAACCACAGAGTTCCCACGTGATACTGAAAGTGTTGAAAAAGTATCGAATTTCAAAATTGGTTTTCAAGACCTTGAAAAAGTATTGAATTGAATTTGGAATGTTGGCCAATTGACGGACTTTATGATGGCTTACAATTGTATAACCTTGACTAAAATTTTGAAATAAATATGGATTATAATTTTTTCATGATTGAATTATTACCGTAAGAACTTCAAATGTGTGGATTTTGCGTGCATGTGTAGTTGTTCAGATACAGGCAATATGCAACTGCCGTATAACAGCTCGGGCGGTTAGATGGTTCACGTCTTATTTTCCCAATTAGTCTTTTTTCCAATCAACGGCCCAGGGCGGCCTTCCGGAAAACCCCGGTACCTTCGCGACTGCGGTTGGTGCCTGCAGGAATCTGCTCAGAGCAGAAAAGCGCGATTGTTTTATTGTTGGTTATGAGTTGTTTGTGTTGTTGTACCGCCGGTAAAATTTAGTTCGATGCCTGTGCTCATGACTTGACCTTTTTTGTCTGTTGTCTTCCCTTTTTCCACTTTACACCGAACAGCAATCTCGATAATTGTTTGATTCCGTAAACGTCGTACAGTCGATCGCTGACGCATATATTGACTCTAGGCTTTAAAAAAATGGTCGTTACGAGCCAATGTGTGGAATCGAATTCAGATCAGTCTTCCTGTCTGCTCCAGTCCACGCTCTGCTGTCGTCCCTATCCAAAGTAGAATCGTTACGACGTCGTTGTGTTTGCTTGTTCCTGAGAAGTGTTTCAGATACCTCTGCTGGGGCAGCCGTCCTGACAAAGCTCTTAGCCACCAATGTTCTGGCCACAGTTGCTCTGATACACATGTTAATGTAACCGTTTTTATCGCTGCAGCCGAGACACTAGCGTTTAGATTTAAGCGCCATCAATTGAAAAAGCAGGCTATCTTCCTGTGTACAGAATGTCTCAGTCAAAATGTGTTGCATGTACGCTGGTTAGAGATTTTTTGAAGGTAGTCGACACCGATACTAGCCTCTACTCGCAGCTCACGTATATGCGGTTTTCAAAAGCTTATAAGGCGAAGTCAGGATGCACAGTGCATATCGGAGTCAATTTCGTATAAATGGATTGTTGCTCCGTGCTTTTTGTTAAGGAAACCGCATTTGCCGAACCTGTATGCAGGACTTGCTTTAATATGTTATGCCAACGTTCAAGATCAAATATTGCGCTTCCGATCGATTTGCGCGTCGTCTTTGAATTCTACTTGGCCGACTTGTATCCCGTACTTTCTAGTTTTGTGTCCTTCAAACAGTTGATGCCGAAAAACAGAGTAGCCCCAGGCCAAGAGTAGCCCCAGGGTAACCCCAGGCCAAAGAACAGCGAGATAAGGTTTAAGCGGGAGTAGTGTGAGTGCCACCCCCAGTATAAAGTACTTAAGTGCACAGTTCCGTCTTGTTCGTTTCACTGCACGTTTCGCAGCCCTGCGCAGCAGTACCAATGCCTTCAAACGTCGCGGGAAGCGCTTTTCACCAAACATGTGCGTTGTGATTGATGTTCCCGACGGTTGTTGGCCATTTTCTGGTGGGCAAACACGCAGCAAAGATTAATTAATCAGGCTTGACAAACCACTCCGTGCAGGCTGATGTGCATCACCGCCGCCTGCATTGTGGATTGCGCTGTTTCTGCTATCTCTGTCTCACTCTATCGCAGTGGTTCTTAACCGGGGAGCGCGCCTCCCCAGGTGGGCGTCAACAAATTTCCAGAGGGGCATGAGCCTTTACGCGCTCTACAACATGGGAAGTTTTTGAACTGGAAAATGTTTCGTCCAATTCATTTATTCAAAGGACAATTGCCTAAGGGGGCGTGGTAGAGAAAAAGTTAAGAAGCAACACGAATTTCATGAAGCAAACGTTATTTCTTAACCAATCCGCTTCCTCTGCTTCGGATTTCGCATGTCAAACCTCGACAACTTATTCTCAACTCGTGTCATACAAGCCTGCTTGTCGCAGTGAGCAAATGGTCAAGACGAGGCCTTCGAATTGTGAGCTTCCTGCTCGCACCTGTTTCTCCCGTTCGGTGCCATGAATGCTTTGACGTAGGCTTACGGCGTAGACGGGGACCGTATGTGTCAATTGTCTCTGCTTTTGAAGCGCTTTCACGTACAGTACCCTGTTCGCGTGCGGCCCGATGCCAAGCAGAGACAGGTCAGTTTGATCTACTGCTTGCGCTTAATCAAACAGAAAGTCGTGGGTGACGCTGCCTGCGTAAACGTCAGTCTGTGATGCAATGTGTGCCGTAAACGTGTTTGCTTGGAACCCTTAGAACAAGCAACTTCTCCCGCAGCTGACGGACGCATTGTTCAGCAACAGTTCGAGGCGCATTTCAATGTGAAGACGTCGTGCGCTATTGCGCTGAACGAGCAGCATTTCTTTGACACTTCACGTTTCACGTCTCTGTCAGGGTGAAATACAGCTTTCTGCAGACCTTCCAAGGCTAGTAGAAAGTGATTGGTTGAGACCGTTTGCGAACAGCTGTGAGTCCATCCAGAGAAAACCATTTTTAGTGAGTCCATCCAGAGAAAACCATCCTCATAAGTTTTGTTGTAGTGGAGAACGAATAACCATGCATTCCCAGAAAGTGGTGTGAAACAAACGACAGTTTTGATGCGAGCAGGTCAAAACCGTTTCCACTCAGCCTCTGCCGGTTGGTGTGACTGCTTGAGGTCGGAATTGGTGGCTATGCGAGGTTGTGTGAGGTTTTCTGTTAGATATCGCTTATTTTTCCTTGCAGTCGCTTGCAGCTAGTGGTGTGTAATGGTGTTTTGTATCTCTTCGTAACGCTGAGCTTGCATTGTAGCAATAAAGTTGCAGCAAAACTGAAGCCAGCGAGTAATTTATTAGCTCAGGCTTGCTTAATGTTGCTGTGATCAGCTATGCCCGCGTTTTCTCCTGAACGAGAGGTGAGCTGAACCGCTTTTGGGATGTTTGATAGCAAAGTGTCGATGTTGCATTACGCAAAATAAAATGTGAACTTAGAACTACTTTCACGTTGATTCTTGCTGTGTCGTTAAATGTAATCGCTTGGCGTGTTTGGAAGAAAGTGCAGTGAAGTTTTCCAGAAATTTCAATGCAATGAAACGTGAAATCAGTTTGATGCGTTTGTTCGGTTTGTTTTGAATAAACGGCGGTTAAATACCTGCGGGAAAATATTGCTGTAAAAGTCACTTCAGGTTCACTGAAAAAAGCAATCGCAGATTAATGATGCATTTAATGCAGGGGTGTCTGAAGGTGCCCGGCTAGCGATTGAATAAGTTCCTTTCAAACGAACATGGCGACCGCTAGAAATGATTTGTTTGTAACTCATGATACCTTTCATAGGAAATAAGATGTAAAAGCTGTTTCTAGTAAGGTTCAGGTTGCACCGATGTTGCGTCAGCGTAATAATGCGGCCCTCGGGTTACTTCAAATAGTGCCATTATTTATGAAAGACAATTAGGTGTTGTATGGATATCGTCATAGCATCGCAATTCTATTGTTCGTTCACTCTTGCTAGATTCTTAAGTTACTCTTACGACTAACGTCAGGAATGTCAAAACATCGTTGCCCATGTACGGCAGAGGTGGCATGAGCCGCTAACGGTCCGCTGAGATTGAACGGATCGACCGCTGAACACATTTTTCGCGGTTTGAATTTACCGGGCCACTACTGTCCGCTAACACAAATCAGATTTGCGGTAAATCAGGTTTTTTTAAGGAAAATGTTGGGTACCTGGTATGGACTAGTAGGGACCCGATTTTCTCTGATTCTAGGGACCCAAATCGGTTCCCTAAAACACCTTAATAAAACCTGGTGAATTATCTCTGGAAAAACAAAACATTCTGTCTATGTTCACTTCCACGATTTTTCACAATGCTTTTCTTTACAGCGAGATTGGAATGAGCTAAGTCATGCATGACTGAGCAAGTAACATTGTAATGCGGTGGTACAATGTGTACTGTGCCTGGGCGGGGTTCGGGCTCATCGTGCCAGTTTTAAAGGGAGCATTTTCCCCAGGTTTTCGTGGCATTGTGTTCATGTAAATCGCTTCTTGGCTTGTTGTTCGTAGGTTATGGTGAGTGGAAGATAACCTGCAATGATTGTCGGCTGCTCTCAGTTACACTAACAGTATAGTAGCGTATGTCCTAGGCGCCCTTGAATGTCCCATGTTATGTGAGTTGTCTTCACATCGGATTTACACGAATGCTTTTGTTTTTTTTTATTTTGGGGTAGCTCACGGTATTTGAGACTATCAGTCTACTGTTGTTGAAACCTGTGCTAATGAACTAGTTTTTTTTTAAATACTTAGAATCGGTTTGTATAAACTATGAGGCAGACAGTAAATTTAAACTGAATATGTACGGTATGTACCCGCCATGTTTTGTTTGTTTTGCTTATTTTGCTAAGGATTATATTACATCTTTCCATACACACCATAAGCATTATTTATACAAGCACACAGGTTCACGTGGAGGTGGTTTTAGTGCATATAAGATTCAAGTGCAACTGGCTTGATTTTACTACACTATAAAATGTCAATATCTGCGTAAAAGGTTGTTAGTTCAGATATATGAGTTGGGGTAGTTCATTTAGACATGTGGTGTTGGCTTCCTCTTATCCAACTGATTTGAGAAATGTAGAACTTGGTTGTTAAAGCTTTATTTTTTGAAGTTGATACATCACACGGGTAGTATGAATAGTAAAACAGTTATATTAAGTAACTAAATCACAAATTTTGTTAGTCATATATTATGTACTGTATTTTTTTCAGTTTACTTCGATGCAGTTTTTTGGCAAGGTCCTTTAGCAATTTAAAAACTGTTGTTCAAGCCACAGGCTTTCTTTAGTGATGAGGTTACGCTTTTCATAATAAAAAATGAGCAATTTGTCGAAAGGTGAAGCCTTCCACGATTCTTCCTCATGTAGGTTAATAACGTATGTAGCCTGCTGGTTGTGAACTTAAACAGCCTTGGAGCATAATTGTCTATCGGAAATGCTGTTACAATTTTCTGGTTTAAAATGCAGCCCTTACGTTGATGTTGACCATACCAGTGTTTATGTGTTTAAATGCTTATTGATCTGGCCAGGAATATTTGTTTGACAATAAGATGTTTGCTAGGTGTACGTTTTGTCGCTGAACGTTAGCCAGTATGGCCATTCCAAGCCAGGACTCTGTTGCGTGTCGTTTGTTAAATTAATTGAAAACTGAATATTGTGCCGTTTATTTTTTTTAATTAGAGGCTTATCTCTTGCTCCAAAAGCAGGTTTAGCTTTTGCGAAGTAGTTTTTGTATCAAAATCAAACAGTTGGTATGAAATGATGCATGATGTGTATGTGTTACTATGTGTGAGGCGTAATGTTGAACGTGTTCCGACATTGACATATTTCCATTGAAGAACAAACGAAGATCAAAAACTCGTTCTAACTTTTTTCCTGGTGCCCAACGTTCTTCAAAAACTACGCGACAGCGCCTCACCAGGATCACAAATTTGCACTAAAATGTTTTTTTACATAGTTTTCACGAAAATTTTTGCAGTTAGCAAATGCACATGACGTTTGTGGGTCACGAGCGATCCGGACACCCAGGCATGGTCTCTGAGCAGTTGCGAGCGGAATGTAGCAGGCTGTGGGTGCTCCAGGTTAAAAAATGTCAGACCGCGTGTATGGGCAACTGTTGCGAACGTTCCGACGTAGCAATCTGAAACCAGGTTTCTTGGGTTTTATACACGCCTTGCCGTTGGTGTGCTCACGAATCAATATCTCGTTTGAATTTTGTGCTGCTACTAACCGCGTGGGCCCCCGATAATGTGCTTTCGATCATCCCTCGTTGTTACAAACGTATTGTTGCTTTTTTAGGACGGTGTCCTCTTTCAGAAAACTCATCTTTATTTCCTGACAACCAAAACAGTACTCCACTATCCCTATTTAATATGCCTAGTCTGAAACATTCCACAGTTTTTATGTAATTCCATCAGGAGCGATTGTATTTCTTAGTTGCGTTTCTGTTTCTTGACTCTGTTAAACAGAAAACAATTAACTCGGACAAAAATCGCTGTTACCGGGTCGCGCGTCTAAACAAGATTTAAACACGAGAGCTTCCGTATTACTGTCGATATGCATGCGTCTGGAATTACTGCAAATTACACCTTTTATGGCCACATATGTCAATAGCAGGGATGGTTTATCGTGAAAAAGGAATTTTGCCAGGACTTGTTGGTACATCCAGGGTTTTTTTTCAAGGAAAATGTTAGGTACCCGGTAGGGGCCCGACTCTCTGATTTTAGGGACCCGATTTTCTCTGATTCCAGGAACCCGATGATAATTTTCGCTGATTCTAGGGACCCGAATTGGGTCCCTAAAACACCTTAAAAAACCCTGGTCTGGTACATCTGAAAGCATTTACCTGAAAGTCCGTAAAAACACCTAGGAAAGTTGCTGTGTTGTATTTGACTTTAGTTGGCGATCACGGGGACTGGATTGTTTCAAGTGCTTTGAATTTTTAAACGCCGTGGATCTACCTGAAGAAAACGCGACTGTAGCACCTTGGTTGATTTTGTGAGGAGTCACAGAACGTCATTTCGCGTTAGCGCACTTTTACTGCGATGGTGTTTGGCGCACGCATCCACTTCGACAATTCTCTATAGAATTGCTACTCTTAGCGCATTTGTTTTTACCACGTGGGGCTTTTCGGTGTAGGAGTATCATTGCTTTTGGTTGAGCAGCGGCCTATTTCCAGAAAACCTTCGCTGACTGTTGTTTTGTTCAATTTTGATCCGCCGGTCTTGGGGAGTTCATGTTGCTTTGGCTTCAGGGACCGCATGTATGCGTAGTGCTGATCATCGGTCGATTAGGTGATTTTGTCGGCCGTTGTTTCGCCTTTTCCCACTTTCACTTACGCTGACGAGTTTGGCAGCTAATCAAGCAAAGGTTGAAGCAGGCGCTAGTGTATTTATTTTGCTTATGCGATTCCAAAGAACCAGCGCATCAGCCAGTTGTCACGGTCAGATCCTGATACAGCTTGTCGAGTGTTTAAATTCGTTTTATAGCTTCTTTTGATTCCAGCCGGTCAGACAATATATGAGTTTTACGATTCTGTCGAAGTTGTGTTCGCTTTGTGTGACAAGGGTTGAGTTTTTGAAAAAATGCGTACAGTTGCTACATAGGGCAAGAGCGTTATGTTCGGACAGGTGTTGAAGCCAGATGTTTTTATAGCTTAGCGTGAAAGTGCATTTCTCTTAACTTTGCAACCCTGTTGCAAAGTTGGTTTCTGCACAATCGTGGATCAAACCAAATTGGCTTTTATTTATCCCGTTAATTTTACTTCCGGAAACACTCTCGAATCAACAGTTGCAGCGATTTATGCAAAGCGGCGTGTGGTCGAGATAAGCTTAATCCAATTAACAGAGAGATGCTTGAATGCGCACGCCCGTGCTGCTAATGTGTCGCTGAAAAGCGTAAACAAGAACGAACCTTGAGCGTATCAACAAAGCACAGCAAATATTTTCCAAAATGCTTAGATCATTGTCTGGGGTTGATGTATCCTGATCCCCATTCAAATAAGACTTAAGCTGTGTGAGGTGAGCAAGAATGTAATCTCCAAGAGGTTGCCGTTTGCCGAAATACTTAGTAAGTGATAGAGGTCATCAGTTTTATAGTTAAATGTTTTTTTGTATTCTTACGTGCCTCCATCATTCTTTGTGTTCCGATGTCAGCAGGCTGTTTTTTTTTCGGACCACTAAAATTTTCTTTCTATATCCCTTGGCCACGATCCACTGTTTAAGAATCACAAAGCTTTTGCTTGCGAAAAGATCGCAAGTTCCGTAGTGACAAGTTGAACAGGCCATGATGATTTTGGTGAAAAACTGTTCCTTTCATGTCGATCATTCTTTTAAAGAACCGCTGGGTAAAGTTGTTTTGTGTGTCCGTTTAATTGATTGATAGCTATTTGTTTTACAAGTGTTGTTAATTACAAGTGTTGTTAACTGTTTATTTTAAACCCAATTGTGAAAGAGTCACAAGCTCTTCTTTTGCTTGTGCGATTTCTTATCTCAGTTTGTTCAGTGACCCCGCGAGTTGCTTGACCTTTTCAATACACTCTCAGCTAATTAACAAGATAATTCCTCTGCTGCTCGAATAGATTTGCTGCTCTATACAACATAGAACTCATCTGTTTTAAAGTGTCAAACCCTGTGGGCCAAGCATGTCATGCATTGTATTTTTTTAAATGAGCATCAATAGCTGTGTAATGTGGGTTAGCACACGTATTTGTCTACCTAAGGTACGAGCAGAATTTCCACGTATAGTACTTTCGTTTCATACCAACCAGAAATGTAGTTCTGACGAAAACCGATGCCAAACCGCATTGCTTCTTGAGCACAAATTGATCATTTATTCAACTGTGCTTGTGGCCAAATGTTGTACTTTTCTGATATGCTGTTCTCTATGCACCACGAGGTTGCCACTTATGAATCTAAAATAGAAGTTGGTTTTTGCAGCGTGATGTTATATCAGGGAATAGAGCTTTTTCGTCAGTCGTTTGGTTTCTCGGTAGGATCGGAAAGGCATTAATGGAAATCGGAAATGAACAAACAGTTACAAGCATTCTGGCACGCCGAACAATATTTTTAGTGGTTACCATGCGATTGACGTGACTTTGTTTGGCAGATAGTCTGAGATCATTGTCAGGACAGTAAATTCCAGTTGCGTGGCGTGCTCAAGCGAGAACAAGGGAGCGTGGTAGTTAAAATTTAACTTGCTCGGTAGGTACACGACTTGTCGTCCATGTGTTTGTGCAGCAACATATTGAAAATGAACATGCGTGTGGCAAGACTCTTTTCCTGGTTGAGCAGTATCGAACCGCGGTGTGGTGCGGCACGCGTGCTTTGCGTCCGGTAATCGCATTTAGAAGTTTCTTCAAAACCAGTTTACTCCTCTCGCCCCTTTTTTAAATGTTTCTTGAGGCAGTTCGCTCTGCGATGAGACTCAATCTGGCAGTTTAGTTCATTTATATCGCAGTTCGTAAACTCGTTTGAGTTAAGCGACGATCATGAAGGCGTCGTATTTATCGTGCAAGCAGTAAGAGAACTTCACCGTGTTTTCGCAGAGGGACTCGGCGTCCAGAAACCAGCGAAGCGCAACTGTTAGCGGCTTCCAGTCTTTGCCCGTCCCACACAGTCCCAAGCCGTTTGGGATCGGCACGATGGTTCCCGGTGAAGATTTCCTAAATAATGGCTTGGCCGTCGACGGTGGATATGATCAGCAGGTAAATGAGGTTTCTAATTCTAAGAACTTGTTTGAGACAACCCCTTAATTCGCTTCCTAGTTAAAAAAACTTAATCTTCTGGTATATTGGCCGCCCCAGAAGCAGTTAAATCAAATCGATTTTGGGAGCGACGTGGTTTGCCGTTCGAAATAGTATCCAGATCGTTTGAAGCGAGCAATGTTTGCACAAAAAAAGCTGGGCCTGTCGTTGTGCGGTGTTATGAAACTGGCCTAGCTGTTTGTTTATAAACATCGAGAAGGATAGAACTTCAAACTAAATCTTGTGTTACGTACACGCAGTGCTTTCAACGATATACGGGATCATGCAGCGCCGATCCGCACCGTACTTATCACGACGTATGTTTTTCGCAGCAGCACGAATTTCAAAAACCGTCCACTCCTGTGCCGGAACAAAATCGCGATATAATGAACTTTGAAGATGAGGAAATCACAAACGTCGAAGACACGGTACCGATTTAGCGAACCTCGTTTTAGTGTTTTGCCGTTGCTGTATTTTTCTATTTCGGTAGCAATCGGACATTGCTTTAGATTGGACCAGTGTTTCTCAACCTTTTTTCTGAAGCAGCCAAATCCAGACTTACGGCGCTGTTTAGAGAGCTGAACTAAAGAAATTTTAACACAAGTCAATTGACACGTTTTGTTTTACTGCAGAACGAAGTCTGTTGCACAAACTATTAGAGGTTTTATTGAAAGACTGCTGAAGGCCGCACAAAAGCTGCTTGGCATCCGCATGCGGCCCTCAGAATAACGGTTGAGAACCACAGGATTAGACAGTCAAATACAACTACTGGTAGAATTTGCGAAAATCGCTTTTTTTCAAATCAGAAAATCGCTCTTCATCTCCTCGTTAAAATTTCTCTGCGATGCTATTGGCACAGAAACCTTTTACATATTAGAGAAACTTGGCAGAAAAAAAAATTAAATTTGGAAGTATTAAGAATAACGTATCGTATTGCGTACGGAGGGTTTATAGTGTGTCGTTGAAATGTCAAGAATGAAATGGCAGTGGCAGAAGCTGATGTGGAAAGGGAAAACGCGTTGTATTTGTATTTCTTCCAGTGCCTGTCTGATTGAAAGCAGGAATTTCTGTCACAATATATTATTTTACAAAAGCATCAGCTGCTAACGCGGGCGGAGCATGTGGACGACAGGCGGCATGTTTCACCCCTTATGGAACATGACCCTTGAGTGCCACTGGTCGTTTCCGCTTCATTGTATCATCCCAGTTTTGATTTGTATGATAGTTCACGTTAATGCTAGGATGCCTAACAAAATGATTGTCGAGCTTGTCATGTTCTACTACTTGCACATAAAATCTTTAATGTTTTCGCTTTTAAATGACTTAAATTCTATCACTGATGCCGACTCAGCAAAAAACATCGTCACAGTAATAGTTTGCATATATTGAAAGAGGAAACATTAGTGAGTGTAGTGATGTATTTCGCTAACCGTTACCGCGATATACAAATTAAACATTTTAGGTGAAAGGTGTTTGTTCCACTTCAGAACAAATCAGTATCAGAATTGAAATCTTACGAGAAAAATTTGCAGTGGAAATCCTGTACAAAACTAATATGCTGATGTACAAAAGTGATTACAGTCAAGAAGAACAAACACACAACGCCGAATGAACGACAAACATGAACGTTACTATTTTTGATAAGATGAAAAGCCTTTCGCATGCAGCTTAACAATACCGAACAATCATGGCCTTTTTCAAAGTGCTTTTTCCACACATTACAAGGTGCTATAACCCAGCTTTTTGTTGACACAATTTTTTCCCATTGGGCCCAGAGGAAGACGCTGCTGATGTATTCAGCGGTCCAGGTACAACTGACCTTATAAACCCAAGTAACTGGTCCGGGCTGCATTCAGCCGTAGCATGCCATCTCCAAACTGCACATGTCATCATTCTGGCACAGTTCAAAAAGCGACCAGCATCACTTTTTCCCTTGAATTACTGGTCAATACTGACTAACAGATCTGTCAGATAAATCCACACACCTACTGACCGAAAAACACCTGACCATCGGTGCATAGTCTCCAGATCAACAATTAAACAACCCGCATTCTTTTTTTACAACTTTTGCTGCTTGTGATGAACACCTGCGATGTTCTTTGTCAGTTCCAAGTGCTCTAAAGTTTTATTTTCTTTTGTAAAACCCGAAGCAGATGGGACGAAGTGACAAAAATATTGAAGCGAACACAACAGTATGCAAGGTTCTGAAATACTGAAAGAATATTGGAAACAACTTGAGGGCCATGAGGTCTGCGGCTATGCTTTGACTTAGATACTCCCACACACGCCTCGAACTTTCTGTACAGTGCATGGATAGTCGTCACTCGAAACAACAAACCCGTTTATGCATCCAAACCTTATTGGTTTGAATAAAAACTTCCTTCGCCAAAGTAAACCCGATTTAATGGGTCCGGGGCCCTCAACTTCATAGTCAGAGGGCCACATGAGCTATTACACAATAGTTCGAGGGCCAGACGTCTTCACGTAATGCGATTGTTTCGGGATATCTTACATTCTATCAAATCAGCAAGTTTTTCGTAAATATGCTACTTCTTCATTATTGACAAAATACCTTTGCGGTTAGAGGAAATGGCTCTGCGGGCCGTACTTTGGATACCCCTGGTTTAAAGTAAACGCGATTGCTTCGGGCAGAAACTTGCTGTTTTCTTGATGGTGTAAAAACACGCGCAGGTCTCCGACCACGGCCCATTCAACGACTTCGAGAAGCTTCTGCAAAGACCCGCTCACCTCGCCGTCTTCATCAAGTACGTCATGATGACGCACGAACCTTCTAACCTGGTGAGTTTCTATTCTTTTCTCTGGATCGAAAAATTTTCGTTCTACCGTTGTTTCTTACTCCTGCCGAGTGTGCTTGTGTCATTGAATGTAATCCCGGGCGTTTCGTTCAACTCAGAGGTGCACAACCCTTTTCGTTATTGCCGGCCGCAATACGTTTATTTTTGGGAATTGCGGCCGCCAGTGAGTCCAAACGTTTGAAAATTTTTTGCGTTGCTTCTGTTCTGCTTCCACACACTGAGCCTAGCCTGCTTCCACACGTGTTTGTTCGGCCGTCCTTCTAGTAAGCATCTTAAGACAGTGTAGACAAAGAGTTTTTATTAATGTGCGGCCGCCATTACTAATATTTCAAATGACATGTGCAATGTGCACGGCCACATAAACTTTTATCGAAGGCCGCGTGCGGCCGTACAGCAGGTTGTGCACTCCTGGTTCAACTCCTACTTCTATCTATTGAGCGGTGCGGTCGGGCATCGAATCCATCACCTCTGACTGATCGAAATCCGAGTGAACATCAGCCTGGTGATCCAAAGCAGTAATCCCCGGGTCGCGAAATTGCAAAATGTGTGCTGGTGGTGACACCACTCGCTTTCTGGCCATGTGATTGGTCTATTCCTCCTATCTGGCCATGTGATTGGTCTATTCCTCCTATCTGGCCATGTGATTGGTCTATTCCTCCTATGGAAGCACTGTTGCTGTGTAAAGTGAGAGCGTTGCAGCATTAAGTGCGAGTGTTGAAGACGGAGCGGAGTTCCTCTTTATTACAACCATCATAGAGTATTCCCGGGCCGCGATAAAATTGTCGAGCGTTGGCCGGTCCGCAGCTACAAGATTGTGGGGGGCAGTGATGTAAAACATCGTCTCGTTAACGTCGTGTTTTCATCATGCATAGACACATTCTGTCATATTGTGCCGTGTGTAAAAAGATAGTTGCTTTTAAAGGTAAACTCGCCAAAAATCCGGCAGGTTCCAAGGTTCAAACTAATCTTGCTTTGAATAAGTTTCTATCAGTCCGTTTTGTTATGTGTAATGTTTTTGTGCTTACTATTATTTGTTTTCGTTTTTCTGAAGTACCTCCTGTGTTTAATGCATGTTTGAATGCACCAAACAAAATCACACCTATCTTATAGTTTGAGGTATACGTTACCTGGCGTATGCTACATGCTTTTTGCGTTTGTGTGCTTTTTCTTGAGAACAGCGGAAATTTTGAACTATTCCCTGCAATTGGCAGTTTTCCTAAAAATGCCTGACCGTTCACACGACCGTTCATGCTACTTTGACAGCGTCGACGTTTGCTGCTTGCCTGAAACTCCCGCATATCGACAAAGTTAATACGTTGCCACAAGTGAAAGTGAAAACACCTGTTAAGCAAAAATCTATCTGTGATGGTTAAGCACGAGAAGTGACGTCACGACCGACAACCTAAGTTGACAAAGTGATACGTCACCACCTCCGTTAATGGTCTTGGTTCGGGAAGTAACTCTACCCAAAACGAAAGTACCGGACGCGCGCTGCCAATGTAACGTATCATCTGATGCAAGGGCAGCTTTCTAACTAAAGGCAAAGTTGATTAACGTCGCGTTTTCTACTGCACGTTAATTTTTCTTGATGTTTTCTTATCAGCTTTTCGCTCTCGCGGTGGACAGCTACCGGCAGTTGTCGAGCATTAAAGAGCTGCTCAAGCAGGCCGACGGCATATTGAAGACTTACCTTTTGTCCAATGCGGTGAGTTGCCGGTGTGCGTGCGCAGGCATGGCAATGTCGGCGATGTTTGGATAACTGCGGCGTTATTGTCTCGTGTGTTCGCGGCCTTCGTTCGCTGTGAAGTTTGCATTGGATCACTGTCACGTGCTTCGATCTCTGTCACGTGTTTCGTGACGCAGTTCGTAGGGAAGAAATACCACGCTGTGTCCATGGGCGTCGAAAAGATTTTTTCCAGGGGGTCAATAGTGGATTGGGTGGGGGGATTGTTTAGGTGTAGCCAAAAAGATTTTTCTAGGGGGGGCCAAAAAAGTGGTGGAATTTCATGTTTCCCGTTCCAAACTAAGAAAACAGCCTTTTTAATCAAACAGATAAATGTCAAAATCCAGAGGGGCCAAGGACCGCCCCTGCCCCCTTTCCGAGGCCCACGGCTCTGATTGTGCGTTGTGGGTTGAAATGTCTGTGGGAGGAAAAGAAATCGTGAATCCCTAGAAATATACTTTTGAGCAGTTGTAGTTGTCAGAAAGGTTTTGAATTGGTAACTTTCTAACTTGGTTGTTTCGTGCTTATGGAGTAAGGTCGTAGCGTTTGTCCTTCTCGCAACTTCCACTAAGCTGAGTTCATCAACCTGAAAGTCACACAGTATTAGATAAGCTATAAGACAAACGAGCGATGCCGAGGACAAGCTCATTTTGATTTTTACGAAAACAACAACTTATGCTCAAAGAATGTGTCAATTAGATTTTAATTCTGACGAAACAAACGCAGGTGTCTGTTACATCATCTATTTGAAGGTAAAAGCGGTACAGTTGCAGCCGATGTTGCCTCTTCATGTCTTCGCGCAAATGACCCGTTGCTGAGAGTCCCCTCTGTATTTAACTTGATTGATCTTCAGTTTATGGTGTTTTCCGCGAATCCCGCTCAGCGTTTTCTGTGCGAGTTCATGTCGGTGGTGACATTGATTTTTTGTTTTGCAGCCCATGCGTGTAAATATCGATTCTGCCCTGTCCACGAGTGTGGGTAAGTGTGCGTTGTTTGTTCCAGTCGCTCGCTGCTAATGCGTTCCAGTTACAGCCAAAAACCCTCTTGCATTATACAAAAGAATTTCGCAACCGCTTTTCATTCCCTGCCACCTGATCTGTTTTTCTCTGGCGGAAACCGCAGAGAACTCTCTTTTCGTGATCGAGCGGCAGCAGCAGAAAGCGGTGTTCGGATTGGCCATAAGTTGGCCGCAGCGAATTTTGTTGAGCAGAAAATTTAAGAGCGCTTGATGGTGAGCTATTGTCCGCGCTTTGCAGAGAACTTTATTCACACGAAAAATCACGGTGAAGAGGCTCTACGCGTGTTGTTCGACCCAGCCGTCCAGGCGTCGAACAGAGAGGTGAGTGAAAGTTTCCGTTAGAGCTTTTGCGAAAGTTCGTTGCAAAACTGTCTAAAGTAGCTGCGGTGCGATCTATCTACCCACGATTGGTGTTGCAAGCCTGTACGTTAAAATTTCGTTCCGTCATTTTTCAGTACTTTGCGGTATTTGTAAGAAATGGTCCGAAGAAGGGAAAACATAAGTTTTTAGCCAACCGTGTCAGATAAAATTTGAGGCAGTTTTTCGACGATTCTCACAGGTCTGCATTTGCAAAGTGCACCTGGCGAACGGAGGTGTTGCGCTGGTCCAGTGGTTGTTGCGGAATTTTCCATAACCGGGAACTCTGACGATGTAGAAAAGCAAAATTCTGTTTCGCCTTTGTTTTTGAAGGATGAAACAGTCTAATATACACACACATATTTTGTATTAAACGAAAATGACCCTAGTTTTCAACGATTCAAATCTCGGTCTGTTCCCCTATTAGAAATTTTGAAAATTTATGCGGTTTATCTGCAAACCTTACAAACCCTTGGCTTATCCCATCACTTACGACGGCGAATTGTTTACTGTTTGAAGAGAACAGGATTTTCCCAACACTCGAGCAGTTGTCGCGTTTTGCAGTTCTTTCAACTCATCAGGGCAGTTTGTTTGGTCGTGAAAATGCAGTTGCCTTACGTTTATTTGGCCTCCTGAGCCCGTATACATTGTCGCGAAGCCCTATGTGTTAAAAAGCTGTTGTTAGCTTTCTGAGCTTCTTATGCTGCACAAATTCATTTAAACGCAAACGCGAAATGTCGCGATAGCGTTTCTTGGATTACTATTGTTTGGTTTTTGTCGTTACACAGGGTGTTCCAAATCGTATGTTATGATTATGCAGTTTATTAACTTGGCCCATTGTTTTTTTTCAAGGGATTACGAATTTGAACACGCGCACGAACAACTGTAAATGTCAAGTTTTATGTTACATGCGTTTATCTTCACAGGTAGAGAAGTGGGTGGCATTCAATTTAATAGCAAAAGCGTTTTGTTTGTTATAGTATGTTAGAACACAGTCGAACAAGAATGTACAGCGTGCGCTTGTTAGAGAGTTCCATGTAAAAGTACCAGCAGCAGTACAGATTAGGAAATGGCACAAAAAGTTCAAAGGGGGAAAGTTGTTTGTGTAGGGCCAGAAGATCTGGTCGAGCGCCAATATCGGAGAATATAGCCGAGAAAATTTGTATTCCTCAATATAATTGTTATGGTCAAACCTTAAACTCCTAAAATCGTTTATAAATGCAAATCCCGGTACTGTTTATCGAAAGAAATCCTTCCCCAGCAATGAATCAGACAATAAGACCTCACAGCAGTGGTTCCCAACCTTTTTCATCTCGCGACCCCATTTGAAAATATGACATAAGCTCGCGACCCCATTCAAAAAATGACATAGTCGCTCAGCCCCAGCCATTAACTGCAACATTAAGGTGTTCAAAT
>Ga0210059_1005822_pt1 | contig 19790 bp, 7 predicted proteins | sample Ectturendosymbi2_FD_188042 | JGI IMG/M metagenome (GOLD analysis project Ga0210059, IMG submission 188042) | Ecteinascidia turbinata endosymbiont from Florida, USA - Sample 2 (SPAdes) (version 2) | ecosystem: Host-associated > Tunicates > Ascidians > Unclassified | place: Key West, Florida... | reverse complement strand
CCAGTGATTTTCAACCGGTGTTCCGTGGAAAACTAGTGTTCCGTGAAAGATCGTCAGGTGTTCCGCAGGAAATTTGATAAGTTTGACTAGTGTTCCATCGAACACCGGTCGAAAATCACTAGTTTAATGCAATGAGCGTAAATATGTTTTCTTTCGTGAAAGTAATTAGTTTTAGGAGCAAACGAATAGGACTTTCTTGTTAATTTTAATAAATTAAAAGAGCCAAAACAGAACTAAACATCATAATTGTGATTATAAAATTTTGTTTGGTGTTCCCCCAAATTTTTTTATTGCATAAAGTGGTCCGTGATGCAAAAAATGTTGAAAAACACTGCCCTAGTCCACAGTCTAAGGAAGAGAATCAACTCACGAAAAAAGAGATTTGTCAGATTTATTCAGATCTAGCGTTTTCTGTTCAAATTTGACTTTCTTTTGGATGTCCAAGGCCTTTGTTACGGTCCTGACATTGAAAAAATAAAATTTATGTGTGAGAATTTACGAGCTGTGTGCAGTTCAGATGTAGGTGGCAAGCAATTTTATGAGGAAATTCATGATTGCAAAATGCTAGCATCAAGTCGTGCAACTTAAAAAATTGTACCGCATCTTGAAGAGCTCCTCATATTCATAGTTGAATATGGTGATTAAAGCGTCTTTACAATCTTCATATTGCTTTGCAAATAGTGCTGAAGATGACAATATCCATTGCAAGCTGCGAGCGATCTTTCAGTGAACTAAAATTAATCCTTTCATACCTTCGAGTCTCAATGAGACCGAACAGATTGTGTGATCTAGCTTTGATGAGTATAGCACGGGACGAAACAGGGAAAACTAACTTTGACGAAATCATAGACGAATTTTCTTCCATAAAGGCAGGGAAAGTGTTATTTTAATTAACACGATTTGTTATTTAAACAAGAAAAGGCTGGATAAATTGATGTTTCAGTGAAATTGTGTCTTTCGAACACAAGTAATACTTGACTTGCATATTGCATTAAATAACTTATTATACCATCCAAACTCAAATGTGTTTCATTTAAAAAAATTGTCGTTTGCAGTTGCATTGATATTGTGTGAATTTTTTGTGAAGTTTACAAGTTGGTCAGCCAATACTATGTATGTATTATGATAACTTTATTATTTGAAAGTTTTGATATTCATTGTAATAAAAGTAAATGTGTACAGAAATATGTTATATCGGGCAAGGATAGTTCATAGTTCATTTGCTGAGAAGTTTAAAGCAAAAATAAACACATATTTTTTGTTTTCAAGCATTTATTTTCTTCATGGTTTATTTTTCGTAAAATTGTGCCAATATTTCACATTCAAATTATCAAAAAGGGCGCACACTCTGGCGATTCCAAAGGGGGACCGGGGGGGGCATTCCCCCACATTTTTGCTTAATTCCCTGTTTGGCACCCTCAGTTTTTTTCTTAATTTTCTGTTCAAGTTAATTTGGTTCACTTATACCAGGGGTGGGGAACCTATTTACTATCAGGGGCCGTATGAATTGTGTATTATCGCTGGCGGGCCTCAAAATCAATTAATTTCATCCTAAAATTCTACCTTTATCTAACTGTGAGGAAAGGCGACTTCTCTTGACTTACAACAAACAAATTTTTGTAGTAAGAATATTTTGACGAAACGAAACTGACGAAACTAGTTGACCACCAACAGCCTACTTCTCTCTGTGTCAAGATGGAATTCGTGGTTGGAACCATTTCGCTTTCATGTGAATTATGTTCACTTTCGTGGAGCTGTTTTTGTTCATGTGGGGTCGGCACAATTGTGTACGGAAAATGGTGTTTCGTTTTACATGTGCAGTGCTGTGGAAGTTGCATGGTTAGCACAGAATTTTCGACATAGCTGTACACGTGTGTGACTGCATCTACAGTGGCGTTTAGGTGTCTCTCGTGAATAATAACGATCGTTCATATTTAATGATATTCACAGGACTATATTTGGTTTGATGGGGTAAGTCATAGCAACTAAATCTTCAAATCAACAAAAAATCACGATGCAAAGATACACATTTATGTTGGCTCCCTACTTTTTCTTTGGCCCCACAATGGCTCTCCACATTTTGATTCTAGAATCGCCACTGCGCACACTTAAACTTTGCCATGGACGCCGTTTTGCATAGATATGGCACTGAGATGCAAGATGATTTTTGCGATTTTATTTTACCTTTCAACATAATAATATTTGATAATAAGAAAACCACGCATGTTACATGAAAATTGAGGCCGCCAGGTTACGCAAGCTTTGCTTTTGTCAATGCAAAACTTCAAAACTACTGTATGTTTCTGAAATGAAACATTGATCAGGAAATTATGTGCAAAGCTTTAGCCTAGAACAGTTGTTCCCAACCTTTTTTATGCATTCCTCCCTTTGCTCATTTTGGAACTTTTCAATCCTCCCCTTTTCGGGTTTGTATTAACTACAGTTGGAACAATGGTCTTCACTTACGACAATAACATGATTAATAAAAGTGGGACAAAAAGTCTTTGTTGTCGAATAATGGCACTAAAGTTTGTCAAAAAACGCGTGGTAGTCTACTAAATAACTTACAAATATAAAATGATGTAACAAATTGAAAGAGACAATGTCAACTTAAAAAAGAAGTACAGCAATTAAATTTACAATGAATAAGTTACTTGACTATAATGTGGAAATTCCTCCCCTAAACTCATGAAATTCCTCCCTGGGGAGGAATTCCTCTCCGGTTGTGAACCACGGGTCTAGTTTATGCTAATTTGCATTGTTTGTTTTTCAAAATAACTGTTTGCACAATCCTAAAGAAAAAGTTAGCTTTTCAAAAGGCATTTTTTTAAAAAGAGCAGTTTCTACCCACGAAAAGTCATTTTTTTGAATATCGGGACTTTTCATATGCATCTTGCATTGTTTATAATTATTATGCATTTTTATCTTTTCAACATTGCGGTATTTGAAGATCAAAATATGTAAACCGAGCATCTTACATGTAACATCCGGTCATGCAAAGTTCATCTGACATGAAAACTTTAAAGTAGCTAGTCTCCACAAAGGTGAAGGGTTTGAATCCATCAGCAAACTTTTTTAATAGGAAGTCGATTTCATGTAACAAAACGCATTTTCAGTCCTACAATTTTATTCAGATGGATTCTAGTTGAGCCAAGCATGAAACACAATTTTTCTTTGGCGAAAAGATTTGCGTTTGAGCAGCAAGCAAGAAACGCAAAAAGTTATAAGCGGAGTTGGATACGTGAAAAACAAAAAGTCTGCTTTTGCCATAACAAACAACCGAAACGTTACTCATCAGCGACAGATGCACATTAGGCGGTAAACTCGTTATCAGTCAGTGGCAATTCTAGAATTAAAAAAGTGGGAAGGCCACTGCGGGCCAATGGAAAAAGTAGGGGGCCAACATAAATGTCTACCCTGCATGGTGATTTTCCGTTGTTTTGAAAATTAATTTGCTATGATTAACCCTATTAAACCCAACATAGGCTTATGAATATCGTTGAATATGACCTAGCGTTATTTTTCACTATGAGACACCTAAACGCCGCTAGAAGCAATCGCACGCTCACATTACCATGTCGAATATTCTGTGCTAACCATGTAACTTCCACAGCACTACACTCTACACATGTAAAACGAAACACCGTTTCCCGTACATAATTGCGCTGGCCCCTCATGAACGAAACAGCTGCACGGAAGTGAAAACAACTCACATGAAAGCGAAATGGTTCCAGCCACGAATTCCATCTTGACACAGACACAAGTAGGTTGTTGGTGGCCAACAAGTTTCGTTCAAAATATTCATGCTCCAAAGCAAAATTTTTAAAATAAACCATCTGCCAACAGATTGTGGACTACCGGGGCTCCCATCCAGTAATTTCTAATAAACCCAGATTGCACGAGAAAAAAAATTACATACCAAAAAAAACAGAAATGTTAATTTGCAAGACATGAATGCAAAGGTGAAACGGTGATTAAAATACTGATTTACTTATAGTTCCTTTTCCAAAGGTGCGTCTGCAGCGTGATCATTAACATTTAGATCACTTCCGTTTTGCTGAAGACATTTTGTATAACGCTGGTCACACACTCAATTAATGGCATCTCTCACTAATTCAGGCTGAGAGTCTGTTCGTTTGCTTCTTGACAGTCTTGGTTTTAGCGAATTTGTTTTTGTTTTAAAATGATCAACAAATAAAAATATCCTTACTAGTGATGCAGTAGAGTGTGGCAAATCCATAAACCTAATCATCAAATGATGAAGCATTCCAAACTCCGAGTTATCTAAACCGTCTTTGATGTTGTGCAGATAATACCACTATCAGTGATGGATTTATTGGACAAGGACACCTCTTTAAACTGCTATCGATATAGTCACCATCATATTTTCAGGCACAAGATGAAGAAAATGTAGGGCCGTAGTTGCAATTGAACTTGGATCTTTGTGAGATCTTGAGCTGCTGCAACGGAATCTAAAATTCCTAAGCTGCAGCAGATCTTTCATCCAAGAGAAATCGTTTTTTAATTTGCATGCATACAGCAACCAAGAAATGTAATCATCCAGTCTTGAACATTCTTTAACAATTTCTTCATCTGACGTCTGAGAAAATGACCTTATACATCGTCCAAATGCACATCTTTCTCTTGTTTATGTAGCCTAACCGTATGTTATTTACTTTTGTTGTTACTACTAAATGTTACTTTTGTTGTGCGTACAACTGCATGGCTGACTACCAGATCGCAAGCAACCTACAGTACTCTTTAATACTGATATTGGTGTGACGGTGTGAAACCGACTGACCACGTTTTGTTTCACCAGTATGAGTACATTCTTCACCTGGTGATCGCATGCGAAGACTGCAATGACAAGAAGATACAGTATGTTCATTATACTACCATATTTACTGCAGCTAATTCCCAAATTTATATCTTCAAAAAACCCAGATTTAACGGTTCTTTCATTAAATAAACCTAGACACACAGATTGAATCGAAAAAAAAGAGATCTGGGTGGAAAAACCCAGCAATGGGAGCCCTGGTGACTACTAACCAATCCGTTTTCGTGGTAGCTTACGGACATTTTGTGATTGTGGTGCAACAATAACAATGTTATGCAACCACTATCACAAATGTAATGCCTATCTGCAGCGTAAATAGGGTAAGGACTATTTGACTATGCAGTTAACACCAGCAAGGTTTCGGCACCAGTGGCACCTAAAGTAGCATAGCCGCATCGCAGACAGGTATGTGTGCATCGGTCGGCGTTTAGGGCGTGTACCTGATAGCAAGCTGTAACCGGAGGCATAATATGCAGAATATTCCCAACAAAGTCTATTCTGAATAATTCTCAAAAGCTGACTTTTAAACCATGCGCGAATTTATGACAGTGATTCTCAACGGGGTTCAGGTAGACCACCGGTGGCCCACCTGGATTTTCTAGTGATCCACAGAGAGTTCCATGGGGGGCTATGGTCCACCCAGGCCTCCCTTAGAATTGCCACTGTTATCAGTGCCCTCTTAGCAAATTTTGCTGCGTTTGTCTGACGCAGTGTGCGGTTCACTGGTCGCACAAGCAAAATTCGTTTCTAATTTCCATCGTCTGAAGCCTGAAATCCGCTTTTGAAGCTAAAAACTGGACATTGCGACGGCTCTGTGTGAATGTGAAGTGTTCAGGGCGATAGGTACACGACATTTGCACAAACTCACCAGGATAAGGTATCCTTCCTTTCGTGACGACCTCCGTAAGGAGAATACCAAAACTCCACACATCAGATTTGATTGTGAACTTCCAAGACTTGAGTGCCTCGGGAGCAGTCCACTTGATCGGGAATTTCTCACCTTCACACGTATATATTCGTCACACAAAAAGTATTCGACTTCATCGTGTGACAATAAACATTCGTCTTGTTCTTGTCGTAGTTCGGCACGATTGATGGACAACTTTTTACGTAGGCATTTTTCATGTTGTCCACCATCAGTGCTGCATTCATAGGAGGTGATCCGTCTGTAGACTCAACTCCCAGACATGTCGCGTAGCTCTATATACCTTAGCCTTGGTGCGCGTTATGGAGCCGGTTATCAAAGAATCGGTCACGATCGATTTTTGGAAAAGAAGAGCAGTTGAAGCTGAAGTGTAGTTAATTTGTGCAATCTCCCAAAATTAAAAACCTTGAGAGCAGCTTACCAAATGTAACCACTGACAACTTTCAAACGCCGAACTCTTGTAAAGTTACTATTAATTTCATAATCAGTGCAACTACCATCGCCGACATCGAAAAGCATTCGCTTTGTTTTTTCGAACGAGAAGCGAACGTATTTCAATTGCGGCAACGTGCATACCTTGTCGTGCACTGTACTCGTCGTTGACGATCAGACGAGCCAGGCCGAAGTCAGCGATCTTGCATATCTGCATTTTGCCAACCAAGATATTGGCGGCTCTCACATCGCCGTGAATGTAGTTCATGCGCTCAATGTACGCCATTCCCGCTGCAATCTGCTCAAAATTTCATAATCTTTTTAACACAAGACCAAACAAATAAAATAAACTGCTTCAAGAGTAGAAAAATAAACGAAAAAGTAAGAAAAACGCAAATAATAACAACGCAACTTACCTGCGCAGCCATGTCGATCTGTGCAACCAGTTTCGAATTCTTGCCGGGACCTTCTTTGAGGTAATCCAGCAAGCTACCGTGGCACATGTATTCCGTCACAATGCAGATTGGGTCCTTCGACACAACCGCGTACAAACTGACCAACTTCTCGTGCCTCAGCATCTTCATAATTTTAGCCTCGGCCAGGAATACCTCGGGCGACACGGTTCCAGGTTTCAGGGTCTTAACCGCGACTTCTGTTCCATTCCACAGCCCTGCAGTTGGATAAATACCATTTGTTGTTGTTTACGCGTAAACGTGTAATACTTTCCAGTCGTACAATTTCATAAATAGCTTATGCACTCAAATATTAGTTAAGAAATTTTATCAGCAAAAGTTTGTAATAGGTGTTTTGCACATCGACCAAAAGATTACACCGAGTAACGCTTAGCATTTCCGAAAGCAAATTTAAAAGACATTCAAACTTGAGAATAAAATCTTGTAACAAGCTTGAAAAGAAATGTTCTCACACCGTTGCAGAAAAACCCAGCTCTTCCATAACAGTACTGTTGTTGCAAACATGGGCGTCGGAAGGATTTTTTCCAGGAGGAGGTGCCAAAAGTAGATTTTTCCAGGGCGTAGCCAAAAATATTTTTCCAGGGTGGGGCCAAAATTGGAAAAATTTCATTTTCCCACTCGAAACTAAGAAAACAGCGTTGTTTGCTAAAAATTTAATAGGAAAATGTCAGACTTCAAATTCCAGGGGGTTCAAGCCCCCTGTCGATGCCCATGCTTGCAAACGTTTCGGATACCCAAAAGAAAACTTTTGCGGGAGTAGGCTATAAAGCCATGCCAAACAAAAATAACAAACAAACAGTGTTAGGAAACTGAGAATTTGTAGATCCCGCATGGGCGGAAAAGTGGGTTTTTCTTTAAATGAAGCAGACTGGATTATTCGTCTCTGACGAAACAGATTATGGTAAAATCTATGACCAAAACGTCTGAACGATGCCTCCAACGGTTTTGATGTGTACTTGAGTTTTTGTACCATCTGACCAAAGTGATAGAGTCACGAAATATATCGAAGACCCAATTTGTGGACTTGTAGCGTGTCGAACTAACGCTGCCTAGTTTGGAAGCGAAAACACTCTTGTTGACAAAAGCGTGTGGCGGGCAAATCTTGTTATCTGCCAGCTGCAGCGCGCGGGTGGATTATATAATAAACATGGGCTTAGTGCGAAGTAATATACAAAAGTTATATATACATTGATTATTTGTTAAGTATCTTTTTGCACAACTGAAATTCAGCAATACTTTTGTTTAAAGAAATGACATATGTAACAATGACGCAGATTCATGTTTAGATAAGTGGTTCGGGTTAGGATTTGGGTTAGGGTGAGAAAAAGAAAAATAATTGATGCAAAAGACTAAGTCCAAAAATTTTCAATGGTTAAACTTATTCCCGTGCTATAGCTTGTTGTGGGTACCTGATATCTAACCAAAATGTTTTAATTTACATAAACACACATCAAAAAAGTAATAACCAAACTTAATTTTTTTATTCTGAGAAGTGAAATAACTGAGAAACAATAACTGGTCAGAAATTTCGCTTGACACTGGATTAAAAAATTTTCGAACAGGAGCGGAGTCGGAGTCTGTAAAAGTGGCTCCGGCCACCTCTGTCTCTAAGCAGAATGAGCATTGGACTGGTCTTTGGATTTGGCTGGATCCTGACTAGGACGAATTTTGTTGATTTGGATTGGATCCCGACTGTAAATTGATTCATAATCTTCAGATCAGGACCGGATCTGGCGCACTGATCTGGGTATAGAAGGAGCTGCCCCTAGTGATTTCAGTCATTCATCTCCTAGGTGTGCTTGGGAGGTGTAGCAAAACTACTTCCCAGTTTGGCTTTGAAAGTAGAAGGCGGTTCCTAGGATATGCTTTGAAGTTGCCAAGTCAAATAGAGGGAGAAGCTCTGTCAATCTGTGTAATGATTGTATCGGGTGAGATACAAGTAATTCAGTATCTCTATATAGTGCAGTTTAGTAGATTGCCTTACTGTTGAAAGTTAACGGTAAAGTTGAATCAGGGCCGGCCTTTAGCCGATTGCTTCCCGGGCCCCGCGCTTCGCCTAAGAACTTACGCAAACTTACGCTTTCTATCGAAGCTGCTTGTTTAATGCCGGTGCGGAGCCCACAGTGTTTTTAAGCGGGCAAGTTTTTTTTTTCGTTTTTGGCCTTTGCCAAAGAAAACCAAAGTGAACTGCGCGATTCTCAACGCGCCTAATCATCATAATTCGTTCTTTAATTGTAACAATCGTCATTGTTTTTGGATAAAGTCTAGCCTAGTTTTTTCAATAACAGCCAGGCAGAGAGAGATTAAGTTTTGAAGCTGTTTTCTATTTCAGTTATAAGTGTTTCTTATCTGGCAGGTCAAGTTTTAATAATTGCTGCAAGATACGATCCAATACGCTACTGGTGTTTCAACAGTTACTTCTACTTGTCTTCTAAAGGTTAAATCTAGTTCGTAATTCCAAATGTGTGCTGCTCAGGCCCGTATCCAGGGGGTCGCAGGGGGCCGAAGCGTCCCCTATACAAATTTTTGCCCCTCCTGGAAAAACATGTTGGACATTGTTTAAAATTAGCCTACTGGACATAGTTTAAAAACTTTGGGCTACTCTCAGAAAACTCTTCTCCTCCCCTGGTGTCCCAAGCTGGTTACGGGCCTGATGCTGCTTAGTCAGTCTCATTAAATATTCATCTCGTAGAGATCTGTGAGGCAAACTGAGATTGACGATAACGTTTGAAGTAAAGCTAGTTTTAATTGAGCAAATTGAATAACTATTACAGGTATTCAAAAAATAAGGACTCTTTAAAAAGTAACACAAAATGTCTTCATCAAATTAACAGTTAAGCCATTTGCAAAATAACAACAGTAACAGTTAGCGAAATAAGCCACATGATGTTCTTGTGGTAAAAGTTGCATCATGAAGTATTACTGAAATCAGGATTTAGCATCAGTCTCACAGAGATTAGCGTTGTAGTTTTTGAGATTAGTCTAATAAATTGAAAGTTGTAAAAAGTCTGAAAAGGTGCAGAGTTGGGATGACTTTCGTGGAAGTTTTGAAGGCTACTATAGTACTTGGCCCTTTTAAAAAAATTTCTAAAATGTAGGTGTATAGTTATTGTGAAATCTGCAATTACTTATATATTTCTTTCGTGTAAGAATAGAAAAGAATTATTTAACTTTCTGGTGTTCAAAACCTGCTCTAACAAGCGGTTTGCGCTCTTTTAACCGCTGCTTTATTAATTAGCCATTATCTAAATGGAAAGTATGTAGTGATAGGCAGGCATTTCACTGGTGTGTTGTTCACTGGTTGTAACAGTCAAAGTTGGACCATTTATTTAAGAATATGTTGTTTCTGTAACCAAGGTAAATATCGTAAGTCAAAGACCAAGAGGCATAGGCCGAAAACATCAAGTGGCAGTCGGAAAGGGTTCAGTCAAGGCATAAAAGGCCTTAGCACAAAAGGAGAACAGTGTGTTAGACAAATATTTTAACGGAACTACCTCAGAAAATGCAGAAAAGGCTCTATTGAAGAGCCATACCACAGTAAAAATGGCGGAGACGTAGGCATCAGCCTGATGATGTTATGCCAGATAGTCAAAATGGAAGTTTACGTATACGGGACGTGAGATAAGTCATTTCGAAATTGTTGAGTCTAACAAAGAAGGAAACTCTTCGATTGGTGCATCTGATGAGGCTTGCAAGCACAAAATTCAAAAAATTTTCGGAACCACTGGATTAACAAACGATCCTGCTACAAGTTCAGGTGTCATGAGTCGGAATGTTAGTGTGGCTATTTAGCACAAAGAGGACTACCTACAATCACAACAGAAGTTTTTCCCAGAAACAAGAGTGATAGGACACGGTTTTCTAAGTTTCACCGCAAAAGAGTGTTGCCAAACTGTGAAGCGATAGATCATCCATGGCATCGAAAATGGAATTTTTTTGCTAATACTGCAAACTTTCTTGGATTTATTGAGTGTCACGGCGTTATCCATTGCAGTCTCTGCTGGAAAGGTGAAACTGTGAGATGTCGGACTTAGCTTGGCGTCGCCTTTTCGGGCCTCGTTCTTTCACATCACCGATTTTTTTAATCAGACTTGACGCCTCCATCAAAAATTTCTGCACACGCCACCGAGTGGGGCCCCGCATAAATGTTTCCAATCGGGCCCCTCAATTACACTATCCATGCGAAACGAAAGCATTAGACAACGATTCATATACAATCAGGCAATTAAACAACGATTAATGCAAGGTAGATCAGAATAAAACGGAACAAATTAGTTTTAAAATACCGTCTATAATGCATTTGAAAATCCGCCAGGTCTAACTAAAAATCCGCTAGATTTCAAGCTAGCCGCTAGATCAATTTTTTCCAGCTAGACAGGATTAAAATCCGCTAGATCTTGCGAAAAAAACGCTAAATTGGCAACCCTGAGCCAGAGTCTGAAATTTGGTTTCCGGTTCCACAGAAACAGTTTTGTTGGGCACACGAGTTGTACAAATAATGCAACGGTTCTTAGTCTTCAATGGACCAAATCGTTCTGGAGCTGGAGCCGAAGGCAAAAACTTCAAGATGTTGGAGCCGGAGCTGGACCTGGAGCCCAAAAAACTAGATAGCTGGAGCTGGAGCCGGAGCCCGAAATGTGAGTTCTGGCTCCACAGACCTGATGATAACGGACTGTGACATTTTTTGCCTACGAAGCAATGGTTTGGCAATGCTGTACCGAAGGCCATGAAGACCTGTTTCAAGGCAATTTTGCCAGTGATAGCACATACGGTTGGAGGGACCTGTGACAGTTAACGACGAAAATTAACCAGACCAAACTTGACGACAACTTGCAATTATTCGCTGTCGCCGCGAAAGTCGATGCGATAATTTAGTGGTAGCAATGTTATATAATTGTTGCGCCATTTTTAGTATTTTCAAAGAAGCTGAAGTTTTTCTATTTGAAAAATGGAGTTTGACCGATTGGATATTTTCCGATAGCTATCAGAATTCGCTTTCAACCAATATCAGTATAATAAAACCAATTAATGCATACTATACGAGAAACGTTCAACCCCCCGCGTGCTAATGTATACAGACTGGCATATGTTAGACGCCGGTTAACATAGTATTGCTTGATGTATTTTTGTGACGCTGGTCATGCAACGACTGGGTTAACCAACCTATTAAACTATTCAGTGCAACAGCTTCTCTGCTCATCTACCTTATTTTGAGCGTTAGACTCAACAAAATACCTGCACATTATTAATGTCGTGAGAATGGCAATGCTTGACTCCAAACCAGTGACACTTTCGGTCAATGACCTTGAATAGTTAGTGCAGTGAAGCGTTGAACAGTTAAACAGAACAATGTTGGCTTGATTGTTACGTCACCAGTCCGATATCATGTGTTTTATAACCTTATAACCTTTGCTACGAACCATGGAGCCGAACGCGTATCAAATGCTTTGATTCCAGAGTAACAAATATTATTTTTTTGGAATCAATTCAAAATTTTAGTATGTTTTAACCTCAATGCCCCCCCCCTGGAAACTGAAATCGCCCCCAAATCCCGCCACAAAATCGACCCACAGCGCAAAAAAACTGTCCCTATGGGGGGAGGTTCGCTCATGTTGAAGACCACTGCTTTGGAGGCAAGAATAGGCAATGTCACCAAAAACAGCTAGACGAATGAGAGATCCATTTTTAGAACTGAAAACAAAAAGAGCTGGACGGATGAGAGACCCTCTTTAAATGACCTAAACGAAGTTAATGACCAAGAGGATTTAAAAGAAAAGCTCAGATTTGCGTGCCGATGATGTAGCCAAGATGAAATTCTTTTCACTTTTGCTGTCTTGCTTCTGGGCTTCTCAGCTGCAAACTTGCAGTACTGTGGCTTATGATGACATCGAAAGAAGTCCTTCCTTTCACTACTACGTATTAGTGTGAGGTTGGTTTTTCAAATTTGATGAAAATCAAATCAAAAGATCGAAACAGAATGGATGTGAGACAAGAATTCGATTAGTTTTGTCCAAAATCAGGCCTAAAATACCAAAGCTTGTAGGAGAATGTTGTCAGGAACACAAAAATCCAGGGACGCCGGAGAGCAGTGGATTGCTATTGCTGGTGGCTTTGGCCCACCTGACCCTTTAAATGGGGGGCAACGGAGGAGGTGCCTTTTCATAACAGAATCATAGGTAGTTTCATGGGTCATCAAGTTCGAATCAAAACAAATCTTTTGCAGCTATCCGCGCACCCAAAAAATTCAATATGGTTTTCTATAATTTCTGCTATTAGTTTTAACGTCAACATAATTGTTGCTCAGAAACAAGCATAATTGGCAGTGATGTAGTCGAGACCGTAGCCTTCGAGACCGAGACTTGGTTAAAACGTCGAGACTGAGACTTCATCAAAAATCCCGAGACCGAGACTTGAAATTCGACATCGAGACTTCAAAACGTGTGCATTTTGCCGAAATTTTTTAAAAACGTGTCGTCATCACTTCTAAGTTCAATTTTTTTCCAAATTCTGGCATTTTTTCCGACCTGTTTTGGTTTTTCTTACCTGCAAATACAACAAACAAAAAATCGTTGAATTATATAAATTTTTCTATGCCATTTCCTTCCAATATGGAAAGTCTCGACACCTGCAGTCTTCGAGACAGAGATGAGACGTGAAACCTTCGAGACCGAGACTCGCAAAAATGGGTCTCGAGACACGTCTCGAGACCCCATCACTGATAATTGGTAACGACTTTTTTGTTTTTTACAAGCTTCCATTGCCCTCAACTCTTTTATTACCCCCATGCTCCACCGCTGTTCCCACGTCCCTACAAACATCATTGGACCTCAGAGGAGTCTGTTTTGAAGACAACAACATGAGTAAAAGACTTGTGCATTTTGGCCATCTGTAGCCCGTCTATTGTTTATTCGTTGTTTACAGTAGGCCTATTCTGGGGTCCGCAACATATAAATAAATAACTTAGTGGTCCGTGAGATGAAAAAGTTTGAGAAACGCTGCAGTAGAGGATAGCTTCATGGCAGGTAGCCTATCTGTCAACGGATGTTCAGTTGCAGGTGTTTATGTAATAAACGATTTGAATAATTATTTCATACAATTTCTTGACTGTAACTGATCAGCTTCTGATGTCTATAGGTCATCGTCTTCACTCCTACAAACTTGTTGCAAGGCGGTTCGGATTCTTCACGAGTCTTACACTACACCACTTAGTCCCGAAAAGCTTGAAAAGGCTGCATCAACGCTCGTTTGCATAGTTTCAGTTTATCAGAAAACTCCTTGTGTCTCATGGCGGAAATTATATGCTTAAGAGCCGAAAACTTCATTAACTGGGAAAAAGACAAAACAGCAATTTTATGGCGAGTTTAGCACGAGGAGAAAGCAGAAAATCTCATGTTGTTAAACACAGGTAAACTCTGTTCGTCGCTGCGCCTCTAACACAAAGTATTGCCTTGGGCCATTCCGTCAATACCGGGCGTCATAGAAAGTTCTGATAAATTCAGGTCAGTTGATGTACTCGTTACGTTTTACCGAATCCTACTTTAAAGTAGCACTTTTGAATAAATGCATCATTAAATATATCCATACGCTGACACGAGTAGAAACGATCAATTAGCGTCAGGGGCCTTATTGTGAGATTGTAAGTCTCGGGCGCTCCCAAGTAGAGGTAGACATAGTCTCGTTTTTTAACTCTACATCCGCTTCAATCCCTGAAATATTTGCTACGCATTCGCCAAACTGAAAATTTCGAAGTTTACCCTGTCTTGTATCCGCATAATTCTAAATACTACAAAAACATACACGCGAGTTGATTGAAAAATTAAACTTCTACGCTTCACGTCCGTGCAAAAAGGCATGCTTAGGAGTCTGCCTTAATACCCTGCGGAGACGGATCTTCGAAATGGGTAAATCTGCTTTTTGCCTACCTCTATTCGCAGTTGTTATGACCTATGAGTGAATCGAGAGGAAGAGTTACGTTTGTGAAGCTGGAGTCATTGAAAAACGTTCTGCAATTATTAGTTACGAGTTACGAGCCTTTAGGTCGTAGATCAATCGCAATCATCCTTCCACTACTGCACTAAAACTCACCTTTCCACACTTTTCCCAACATTCCAGTTCCAAGCGTCTGTTTCAGTTGAAGGGATTCACGGGGAATTTCCCACACACCCCTGGCAATTGTGATCGTTTGCGGTTTCTCCAGGAGCGGACAGGATGTAGTGAGGCAACAACACAAACCGTCAGACACACCTGGGGTCAGGCATAGGTGCATGTGTTCGTACGGGTGGAGGAGGGTTGATTGAAAACACGAAAGCATAGTGGTGGTTTGAGTAAATGAAGGAGATGCGAAGATACACTCAGTTTAAAGATAACGAAAATGAGTTTAATTTCAGAAAAAAAGTACAACCACATATATTGTAAAGAATAGATACTTATAAAATTATGTAGATTTGTGGGATGTAGAATGGAAAAAAAGAGGGTGAAGAAAATATCCAAAATGACCGATTACAAAATAAACAGCTAGTTAACAAATCATAGCAATCAAGTAAAAAGGGAAATTCATGAAGACAAAAAATACTTTTCTAAATAAAAGGAACAATGTCCGAAACTAATTTGGCGTGAAGCCATGATTCCTGCTTGAATAGGTCCGTTGACGCGTCTTCGGCAGGAAAACGAATGCTCGATTTTTCCACACTTTACCAAACAGGCCTTGACCAGTTCTTTGTCGCGTGGTTATGGTCTCGCGCGCAATTTCCCACACACGGTGTCCCATTGAATGCATGGCAAGTGCGTTGTGTGGACATGGAGTGTAGAGACGACAGCACAGACCGTCGCCACTGCCTGCACTCACAAGCGCTTGACATTGGGAATTTAATGACTTACGATTTTATCGCTGTTAAGTGTTTGCTATCGAAAAACAGAGTTTTTCACAAACAAGTGTTAAGACATTAAACCTTAGTCAAGCTCTTTCAAAGATTAAAGCAATCTAGCATTATCAAAAACAACCTGTTTTCCACCTCGGGGCCCATGAAAAAGGCCTTTGCTCAACAGCAGACAATGTTAAATGTTAAACAACTTACTCTGGTAATGTTCCACCAGTTCTTTCAATGTAGAAAACTGGGCGCGGGCGGTAATGTAAAATCCACCGCTGTCAAGTTTCCTGATGCGGTAGTGTTTGACGTTTTGTCCTTTCGCCGTGTCCTCATCCAAAATTGAAAGAGAGAATGCCCCTGATTTCATAAAATACATCATGCGAGGTAATTACGTGCGTGCGTAATAAAGACAAGAACAAAACACAGAAACATTGCAAAAGCCACAATAGAAGTAGACTTATAAAGACAAAACCAAGTTTCGAAAAGCTTCGACAGTTGCATGTTCCGTTGTGGCTAATCTCAAAGCCACACTCCACCTGAGCTTTTGGAACATCTGGAACAGACCTAATTGTAATTGGATGTATGCAATTGGAATAGACCCAATTGTAATAATGACAAAATTGACAAAATTGGTCTTGTCGAGGCACTATACAGTGTTCCATGGTAACATAAATAAACCACCGATACAGGAAACCGTTACTTTAGTTGAACAACTTAATTTTCACTCTTTGAATATCTGCGAAGATAAGTGGTATCACCAACTTAAACGCACAAATTAATATTCAAAACAGGATCTTCCCCAGTGTAAGATAAATTTTGCTTCCCTTCGTACTGACCCTTGACGTGTTTTGACTTTCGTTGCCAGCGTGCGGGCGTTTTGGTTCTCGTAAATCACAGCGACTGAAGTGCGACCGCAGAGGTTTGGTTACCATCACTACAAAATGCACGTTTAGTTTACGCATTCTGCAGTTCATACGGCGTGTTCTTTCAAGCTATAATTGGACGCGTCACCTTGCCAGTAGTTGAATTTATCTGAAAAAGACGTATTCTATAGTGTTAATCATCGTAACTGGCGTTGAGATTTATCAAGTTCTTGGCATTTTTTCAGCACGTTTTGAAGCTTCAGTGAATGCATTTAGTTGAGGAAGATGCAATTTCGAGTTTTAATTGTCGCAGTTGGTATAGTGCGATTTTTCACTACAATTTAGAGGTTGTTTACTTTCTCTGATCTTGTTTCAGTCTTTCAACGTTTCACATGTTAGTATTGCTTGTTGATGTAAGAATTGACGATGCGTAGTGTTACGTGAAACCGATTTCCTATTAAAAATTTGCCATTGGTTCCTTGCTTCTTTCACCTGTGGAGTAAAGTTACTTGAATACAGATATGTGCAAGATTGAATCAACGCAAAAAGATAAAAGCAGAGCCCAGTCGGCTGATTCCTCGTAAGCCCGCAGAAAATCGAGAGCCTTTATTTGTTCAGCTGAACTTGTGGCACCTTGTTCTCTTTCTAACCAGCAAACCTTAACAATCGTAAGAGAAATCTTCTATATTTAGCCCTGTATGCAGCTTGATATGAATACAAGCGATTACTGAAGCCTTACTTTTGTCAGGTGTTGAGCACTTGGTGGAAGATATTTGCTTTTGTACAGGATTTCGTCAGTGCAGTTGGTTCAAGAAAATCGCAAAGAAAGCTCACGAAAATAAACAAAATAAAACAAAAAGCAAAAAAATTGCAAACCACAAGCATACAAGCACAACACCAGACAAGTTTCCAAGTTAAAAGGTTAAATAATTGTATTGTATTTTATCAAACCTGGGTCACTCACAGAATTGTATCATAATCAATGGCAGATAAACTTATCCCATCACATTAATATCATGTTTGTGTCTCTACCGGGGTACCTAATATAACTATGCGGTTTTCTGGTTAGATCCCGCACTATCCTAATGGTGAGAGAGGATTATATTAATGAGAGGTAGCTTATATTTCACGCTGTTATGAACAGTTTGAGAAGGGTTCATGTTGGTTTAGGAGGCATAATTTGAAATTTTTTGAATGTATGAAAAAATCGTAACCTACTTGTAAATTTGGATTCAAAGAGTCCCAAATCTTATTCCTGAAACCTTCTCCCCTATATCAGCAAGATATTTTTGTCCGGTAGGCAAGCTTTTCTTGGGAATCATATATTCTTGAGATGTTTTTTTTGTCTAGTATTAGATGAATTGTCCATCTTGGTGAATAATTTATTAAATGCTGATGGTAGACAGTTATGCTTAAACTGATACATCATTCAGCACTAGTGTAAGTCACAATAGTGACGTACGCAAGTGAATCCATTACATTTTATTTGCACAGGGAAACTAGTTTCGTGTATTTAAACGCACCTTCAGTCCTGCAGAGCCGCTAAGGAAATCTTACCAGCGAATTGTTGACATTGAAACAAGTGTAGAAATAAAACACTAACTAACTAACTATGGATAGGAACGAATAGTAACAAGGAGGCGACAGTGGCGTTAATAGGACCTGTAAAAATACCAAGTGCCAATTTACCAGTTTTTCTTCAAAGATAGTACGCCAACCAAATTTTCACTTAGAGAGAATTTTCGAGAAATCTTGTGAGTATGCCAAAGACATTCACACATGTTTTGTCCACCTTGAGAAAGCATACGACCGGGTTCCTTGGGAAAGGCTTTTGGGAATGTTGCAGGGTACAGTGTTGACGACCGACTGTTACTGGCCGTCAAGTCACTGTATTCCTGCTCAGAGATTTGTGTCCATGTTGTAGGAGTTAAATTACAACAGTTCACCGTGGGTGTTGGACTTCGACAAAGGTGTGTACTGTAACCACTCCTCTTCATATTCTGTATGAATTGGATAGACAATCACATCTGACTCGAAGAGTGTGTCGCTCTCGGGAGCTGCAGGACGTACTATTTGCTTTTAGCGGACAATTTGTTACTGCCAGCACCTTCTCAATAGGAACTTCAACAAGCCTTTGATAGGTTTTCTTCTAGGTGCAAACCAAGCCGGAATGAAAATTGGTACGGAAATGACCAAGGTTTTATGTCTCTCCAGAAACCCAAAGCAGTGTATGCTGCGAGTGAGTGATAATACTCTGCAACAGGTGAAAAAGTTCAAGTGCTTTGGCTCTTTTTTCTTTTCATGAACATGGCTGTGGTTGCAGTCTTGGCGATTCCAGCTAACAACACTGCCCGGGCAAACCAGGCAAAGAGCGCAAAACACATAGTCGATTACCTCTCTCGTGTGTTCTTCCAATTATGCACACATTTGCATTAACACAAATGCGAAGATGTGTTTAAAAGCCCTTTGTTCACAGAAACAGTATGACTTCTAGCAAAGAAATTCACTTTGACTTAAAAAAAGTAGCTGAAAACTTTTGATTTCTTATCTTTTGCACTCATAATAAGCAGTGATGAATCGCAAAGTAAAGCACAATTTAACCTGCAAAGCTTAGGAGAAAAGTTTCCGTGCTGAAAACAAATAACTTTTTTCCACAGATGAAAACTTCAAGAAAAGTCCACATTTGTTTACATTGCTTGTTCGTACCCTCCTGATGATGTACTGCTATGCAAAGCAATGCTAGTTCGCTACCAATTAGTTATAATTTTTATGTTATGTTACTGCTTGTAAACGTAAGGTTTCCCAGTGAACGTTGCCAGGAAACTAGTAAACCTTGCTAATAAGCCTAATGTTTGCTAATACAAATTCTTATTTTACAATGGCGTGCTTTGCATTTCACGTTTAAATCTGCAATGGTATAATATCTTAATCATACTCCCTGCTTACAGCATGATTACACAGTTACAAAAGCTATGGATATTACATTATATACCTACTCATTATAGCTCAGTTCTTTTTAGATCGCTACACTACTACAGACCCGGTTTGATCATTCTGACTAGAAAGCAAGATATTGTGGTAGCTAACGTTTTTCTTACTTGTACAACAGTGGTTCTCAACCATTTCACTGATGGGAACCAAATCCAGACCTACGATTTTGTTAGAAAGCAGGCGCGTAGCCAGCGGGATTGGGCAATGGACGCAATTGCCCGCCCCAATTTCAAAAGTTGCGTCAAAAATTTCAGGTTAATAAAGCCTTTGATGAGCAAGCTAAAGACATATTTCAGTGAAAATCAACGCAACTGCCTAAGAAACCTATCCTACTTCAGTTTTTAGTCGAGCCTGATCAAAGCAATATGGTTCAAAAATTGTCCATGATTAATTCAACGTTGT
>Ga0210059_1005821_pt1 | contig 19794 bp, 15 predicted proteins | sample Ectturendosymbi2_FD_188042 | JGI IMG/M metagenome (GOLD analysis project Ga0210059, IMG submission 188042) | Ecteinascidia turbinata endosymbiont from Florida, USA - Sample 2 (SPAdes) (version 2) | ecosystem: Host-associated > Tunicates > Ascidians > Unclassified | place: Key West, Florida... | reverse complement strand
CACGGCACGTTTCTCTGCGATGCCGATGCCAAACTGTTGTGTCGGGTTGGAACCTCGGTAATTTTTCTTCGTTTGCCGTGTATTTTTTACTTTCATCTTTTACTTTTCAGCAACTGGATCTACGACAATATCGCGAAAAAGTGGGAGTCAATAGTGAAGCGACCTGCGCGCCTGCTGGACATGTTCACTGGCTATCATTGTTCGCAGAGTCTAATTCGGTCCGTGTTTTCTCGCGCCAAGCTCTCGATCAAGTGAGTTTCTGTAAACAACACTTGTGTATGGTTGACTTTGCAACTTGCCGACGCAGCCGATCTCTGTACGAGAGGCTTGTTGTTGCTTTCAGGTCGCGGTGACATTAACTTAACCCGTTCAAAACCTGGTACACAACAGCTTGTTGATTGTTACCACTTCCTGACTCGCTTGTGACATCTCGTTGAGGCCATCGTGCGGCAAACTGTATATTGTCAAACCACGCTGCTGGCAGAAATTCAACGTTCGTTATACTTTCACGAACTTTTGGCGGAGTACATTCATTAATTGCTTGTATAAACGCCACATGAAGGCTCCAAGGTTTCCTCCAAAATATGCCAATTGTTTTTCACTACAAACCGTTTCACTTTTCACATTTCATTCTTTTCAGTGTATTGGTGCATTTGCAGAAATTTGCAAGAGGCTTTGCCGCGCTGGGAAATGGATGTGCTGCACCATCTAGTGGACACATTCATCTCAGTCCGCTTCCCGATGCTTCTGGTGCTGAACAAGTCCGATTCATCCCAAGCTGTCGCACACATTGAAAGGTAAAGCATTAATTGTGTCGCTTGCAGCGGAAGGGAGGTGTTTGTAAATCCATAAAACATGCGAATGTCAGGCTAACGGCCTCTAGGTGGAATTGATTTGTTTAATACATTCTCTTTATTTCTTATAGCTAGTTCGCATACTCTTTGTTTGGTAGCAAAAATAGTCATATGTTACCACACCACTTTGTAAAGAGGGTGAAACTTTACATTTTGGTTACAAGTCTTCTATGTCACACCTGCAGCTACTTGCTCACGGTGTGTGTGTTTATTTGCGTTTGGAGATGGTTACTGACCAGTAATGACACAGAAAGCGAGTAGATCACAGCTGCGGTATTTATTTGTCAGACTCAAGAATGAGTTCCCGTCATTGCCCCAGATACCAGTTAGTGCAAGAAGCGAGTGTTACTTGCAAGAACTGGTCTCGTCTGGTATTGTCCGGTATTCGAGTGCGTCTGGCGACATCCAGTGTACGTCAGCAACAAGTAATCCGAATGCAAAAGAAAGATGCAAGATCATGGAAGAAAACGTAATAAAACGGTAATTGCTCTGTTGAAAGCGACTATCTTGTCTCACGTTCATAGCAAACAAAGTCTTCAACTTATGACACGCTGGATTTCGTTAGAGGGTTTTAACGTTTAATGTTATTGCTGATAATGTTGAACTTTTTATCTACCTAACTTGTTTCTGACCCGTACAAAATTTTAATGAATTTTTTTCAAGAAATTGCTGAAGCGTTCGCCCGAAAAGCCGTGATTAAAATCAAATGTCTTGATCCACATTGCCTCACTAAAAGTTTTATCACCACTGCTACATTTCTTTGCAGCTGTCTGTGTTGTTTCCATGGACAATAAAAAAAGAACTTGTTAAAGCATTTGGTTGTGATTGCGACTTTCTGGCTGACACTTTTTTGAATACGGCTGAACACTCTTGCCTTGAGACTTCCATTGTTAGGTCACGCAAAAAGACATTCCGCTTCAACAGACCTGCCTTTCTTACTTTCTATGGAGTTTAAGACCGCCTGTTGGTGATATTAGTTCCTTATTGAGTGTAACGAGTATCTTTCGAAGTGGATTCTGTTTGATCTGTTTGAAACATCGTTCCCATGCAGGATAATATCCGACATCCCTGATGTTGTTCGGTGGTCGACAACATCAGCTAACTACCGGGACTCTTTTCTCTTAGCAAATGGAATGCACGAAACCGGGTGTCTGTGCTAATCCCAGGGAAAGCGTATGAATAAAGATTGAATACCGCCTGTCATGGCAAGCTTTATCGTTACATCTTAGTTATCGTATGTTTTCTTTGTTGCAAGTTTGGTCAATTTTCGGACAATGTATCTGTAAATCCTGTCCTAAAATTTTGTTTCCAAAAACACAATCTGTCTCAACGTAATGTTTTAACGCACCGTGAAAGCGGCGCTTTGCAGAACGTGTTTCGACAACTTCGTACACATGTACAACTACTGCGGATGTGAAATATGTTCCTGTAAAGCTGAGATGCTATGTTTTTACGATACTAAAATAACAGCTGGGCTAGAGTCAACATTCATCGATTTCAGACAAAAACTTCTACAAGCAAGACCTTGCTTAACTTAATAAAGTTGTTTCGCCCAAATACGTCATTTTCAAGGAACTAGCGATGCCACAGTTGCACTTACTGTGGTATAATTTCATAACAGTTTGCAAATACTATGTACAGTCTTCAGGAAATCTCATCCTTAATTTTATTATTGTTTCACTACAAAATGGTTTAGGATCGAATAATATGGAGAATGAACGCGATCATATGAAAAAATTCGATCATATGATAGATGTTTAGTCTCCCTTGCATGTGGTAGTGTTACAATGTGCGGGCACGCTCTGGTTTATTTCAAAAATAGAAACTAAACATTTAAATGTTTAAATGTTTCGAAGCACAATTTTTTCTTGAGTGTTTGAACTCATGTTACGCTGCTGTGGCCAAGCAAGCTTTCGCCCACGGTCTTTCCAATACCTCTCATCACTGTCTTCCCTGCTGGAACTTTATGTGCTGCATCAGTTTTGTACAAATAACGCGCTCAAAGTTTTGCAGAGTTACTAATTTTTGTCGAATCCAACCATGTTGCTCAGGATAACTCAGATTACCAGAACTAATTGGGTGACTGCTTAAGCAGTGCACTGTTACTTACTTAGTCGAGTTATATGCTGTTGTTTCTGTGATATCGATAGTTTATTGGTGGTGAGTCTGCTAGCATACTTTTCGATCTTGTGTATTTTGAAGGTAACGCTTTTGCTTTTACCACTCTTACTGAAACGAAACGCAAAGTTGTTGTTTTGCATCAAACACAAAGCATGCACCCGGGGGTCCGTGAATCCCTTAGGGGTCCTTGGAAAGCCGACCAAGAAAATCAACTATAGTTGCCCATTTGGGCCGTTAATCGGCTCGCACCACAACTGTAGTTTGACATGTGCCTCTATAGGCCACAGGTTCCCAACCTTTTTTGAAGCTAGCACCCTGTCGTAAAAATAAACTATTGTTCGTACCCCCTCATTTAAAAAAAGCGTGTAAATCACAAAAACAGTCTGGTTTTGCAGTATCTTTATTTCTGGAATTACTACTCGTAACACCTAGGCCTACTGACAACACAACAGAAAACACTCAGTCTTGGCTACTGTTTAACTTTCCAACCTTGCTGCTCATTAGAAATAAATCTAGTGATATTTTTGCTCCTTCTCTGAAATTGTCTCCTCATTCCTTGGCACACAATTACTCAGAGTCACGGTCAAATTGTTCGAGGGGTTCAGACGGTTCCAATACTTTTTAATCAAGTACAGAGGAAAATTTAACTTCGCGCAAATATGTTGTTGCAAAGGGCACTAAAATAGTCAAAGCTTTTGTACTCAATTTCTAGTAACTTTGCATGGTGGAAACCAGAAACTTTCGAGTTCTGTAGCATTGCGCCATAAACATTTAAGCGTCACAACGCGCTTACAGTCGCATCACTGGCCATCTTCTGCGTGGTAACCGCAGCGTGAAGCAGAAATAGCAATGCACACATTTAGCAATTTGTTTTGTTTAAGTAGTAACGTTAGCTGGAATAATTAGGCTGGATAATGTTCTATTGCGTAGTTGCACATGCAAGCTTTCATTAATTTCGGTTCTTTTGAAAAAACATACTTCCAAGAACGTACAAACTTTCACCCTCGAAAATCGCTTTTCGGACCCCCGAAAATTTTGTTTCGGACCCCCGGTTGGGTAACCGCTGCTCTAGGCCTAACTAGATGATTCCAGTGCTACCTTTATGACGTAATAGGCGACACTGTCCACGGCATTTTCTGTTGAAACTATGCACGTGCATTGACATGCATAAGACTTGTATATTTCGTTCACGTGAGGGCCATCTATTGTATTGTTCAGCATTCGAGGGTCCGCAAAAAGTAACTATATGACTTGGGGGTGTGCGAGATGGAAAGGTTCGAGAAACTCTGATTAACAATTTCATGTTTCTGTCGCACGTCTGTCCAGGTTCGGTGGCACCAACGTCCACGCAGCCCTCAACCAAGCAGTGGCTCTCCGCCATCCGACCTACGCTTTTCCGGTGCGCGACCTGGCCACGCTCATGTCCCACGAGCCCGAGGTCAAAGGTCAGCGCGCGGGCGTCATTCGCGATTGCATTTCGCTGAAATCGGGCACCACGGTCGAGCGTCTATACACTCTCATGCTGCACCATTATCGCATGGTTACCGGGAAGTTTGTCCGAGCGGAGGTGAGGCTTGATCTGTGGATGGGAGGAAAACGTTCCGCCGATGCTATCGCGCTGAGATACAGAACAAAGCTGTTCGCGGCGGTTTCAAGTGTTGTTATTTCTATCGAAACGGACGCGGTGCGCCCGAAATTCAATGCTCTTAAGTCCGCCGAAGTACCGTTTGAATTTGTAACTTTCGCCGTTGCGAACAATGCACTGTTGAAATTTATCATTTCGAAAGCGCATCAGTCGCTGCCTTGAAACAAATTATCTATAAATAGATCTGGGAGTGAAAGTGTTGACCTCCAGTCGACCTCTGCTTCCCACAGGCGATCGGCAGCGACGGCCAAACGCGAATCGTCCGCAAAGAAGATGTCGTCGACGACAGCAATTGCGTTATTAAAATAATGACAACGAAGAAAAGCTAGCGAAGCGTGCTGCTGACCAACTGCACGTTTTGCTTCATGTGGCATTGTTGCTGCGCTGCTAACGATGTTGCCATGGTGACTTGTTGTGCACTTATTGGTTCCGCTGTGGGTGTGGCGCGATACGAATTAATCATTGTTTGCTGTACAGGCTTGTATTTCAAGAAGCTGGTGCGCGCTAGTAGGCCAGTGGATTGCTACGGTGGTATTTTTAACTCGTACGTTTCTCGAACTGTTTTCCAGTATGTTATTGCCAAACTTATGCTGCAGAATGCGAGATCTCTGAGAATGCTATTTACCTGAAGCTTCTTTTCTGCAGTGTGCATTAAATGAAGTATTACGTTATTTCTCACCTGAGCACAACTGTGGACCCATGCGGGAACGGGTCCGGTTTGGAAATTTTGGCTCTTGCAATTTCGTCATAGGTGGATTAATTACGAAAGAAATTAGACTTGTGTGCAATGAATAAGCTACAGATGGCTTTATTGCTGCTCTCGCAATTTAATTGATATAACTTGTTGCTCCTCTCATGTTTACCAACGATTTGTCGCTTGTTCGTGTCCTGCCCGCTGACTCTGCGCATTAACTACAATCTTGTTGATTTTTTATTTTATTTGCGTGTTTGGCTCAGACACAGGCCCGCAGCCATGGGGAGGCAATCGGGGGCAGTTCCCCCCAATTTTTGTGACCCCCCAAATTTTGTTGTGCCCAGAAAAATTTGAACATATAATAAAAACAAAAATCTTGCCCCTTAAGAATGTATTCTTCACCCTCCCTAAAACTTCAAACCTGGCTACTGGTCAGCTCAGACATGGAGTCCATATGACAGGGGCAGTCAAAAGAACACAAGGGTACAAAACACTTAGTCGCAACGCGTCACAGGGTAGGTGTTGCTTGGCAACCGCATTCAATACTGAAAAGGAACAAACACCGAAACAAAACACCAGCAGCGTCTATTTTTTAATGACGCAATCGCTATTTGTCGCACTTATTTTAAGTTGCAAGATTTCCGTCGAATCCATGGCGCGAAATCATGTGCGTTGGGCGCAGAAGATAAACAGTCGCTTGCGCTCAGAAAAAAAACAGCCTAAATTGTATGGATTTATTTTCGTGAACCAATCCGCACTCTACAAAGGGAAGACGTTTGTCACGTTGCCGGGTGCTTTGTTGTGTTTTTGCGGTGGACGGCATTTTAAAATCCTTCACCACTGTCCATTATTGGCGTTTGTGGCAGAAGCGAATCAAGAAGCACTTTGATGTCGTTGAAAACAGTCGCCTGCCTGGCCAGCAGTTTTGTTACGGTTAAAGTTTTTTGCCCGGAGGGCAGAATGCTTCGCAGAAATATGTTTTTTCTCACTTGCTGCCGTTTTTGGCGAGAGTGCTGGAGGTGTGTCCTGTCGAGTAACGCACGTATTCATCTTCTCCGCCAGTAGGTTTTGTACAAAATTTCGGGCGCAGTTGGCGTGTGTGCGACTACCTGATTATACGTGTCAGTAAAAGATGAAAGTATAAATTGCTGAAATCGACTTCTAATTTGTAATGCATGTTTTATTGAACTGCTTTTTGGCTTTTAAATGCAAAATAATTCAAAAACCGACATACCACCTTGGTCTAATCTTTTTGTATAAGCGGAGTTACCGTCGACTAGGAAAAGATGCCGTCCTCTAAGCAAAAATAACAATTCGTTTGGAAAGTTCACCCAATGTTTTGAGGGATTTAACGCTGTTTGTTACTAGATTTCCAAAAGAGCACCGTATCAATTTTTTTATGACGTTTTGTGATCTGAGATGGTACAAAAGTTATAGATCGGGTTTGATAATGTACACGAATTCATTCCACGGTGACCGTATATGTAAGTGTGACTCAATTTGAGGGTGCAGCAACTCGGGCTGTTATGAAAACCCATGACCGCGGGGGAAGTGGCACAGATTGATCTTGCAACGCTTCTTGTGTCGGATGGTTGCTATGCCGCTCTTCACTTCGTGTATTTGCCTTGTTTCTGTGTTCGCGACAAAAACGTTGTTTTTGGCGGTGGGTGCTTTTGCGACAAAATGCGAAGGTTGCATTTTTGCACGTCTGATGATGAAGCTTTCATAATTCATGCTTGCTAGGAGCATGCCACAAGCAATGGCATCAAATACCGGTGAGGTGAACGGCATCACGTGGTGTGTAACCTGCGTTTGCTGAGGAGCGCTTGGGCTAAAAATACCCGGCCCGGTTTGATCAAATGAAAGTGGAGTGGCGGTCTCAACGTACTGGGCTACAGGAAAGCATGGCTTCGTTCTGCGTTGTTGATAAAAGACAATCTACGGCCACATATGCGTATTAGTTCGGTTAACCATGATCTCTGCCTTCATTACTTGAAAAAAAGTCTTGTTGAATGCAAGCGTTACTGTTTGTGCGTGACAACAAGCCTTTTGGCGGAGATGCCTATTTTAACTCTTCCCTGCTACAGTATCACAAATCTCAACCTGGCAGTGACCGAAACCTTCCCGCGAACGATCACCCCTACGCGTTGAAAGGCTGGTGGTTAAGTAGCAGGGTTGCATAGATTCTCACTGTTCAGAAGGAAGCTGGTGCTCGATAGTGTGTCTTACAATGTTACCTACATGCCAATAGAAGGGCCATAATAACGAAGCTCAGCTGGTATTTTGGCTGTTCCCACGAGGCGTTCACCCAGGATTAAAATCAACTGTTGAAATTTTTGGTCCAACGGATAAAAGCAGTGTTGCTCCATTTGTCGAGCCAGACGCAAAGACGTCACCGAACCGGCAGAGAATGAGCACAGAGACGGGAATCTGAAATTGCTCAACTTTTGGGTGGAGCCAACTTTTTCCAGAAGTTGCCTTTCAGGTTGAAAAGGGTTAGTTGTGCTGACATAATCAATAGTTCTTACAGCGATTTCTTGTTTTAGTGCAGTGGTTCCCAAACTGGGAGCAAATTACCCCTCGGGGGTATTATGCAGTGCTTCGGGGGGTAATGCAGAACCAAAACCACAATGTTCTGTTTTATGAGCGATCACTGCGAAATATTGTGGGTAATAAGATCTAGTGCTAACTTGATCTGGGTAACGGCTCGAACAAGTTTAGGAACCACTGTTTTAGTGCGATATGTGTTCTTGTGCAGAAATCTAAGTTTGGATGCCTCCTGAAAATGATTTCGTTGGGGCGCAGTTATTGTAGCGATTTGACTGCTTCCTGTTTGTAACCTTCCTTTGCCATAATGTAACCCTCTGCTCAAACTATGCCACGACAGCCTAGACCAGTGGTTCCTTTTTACATGTCTTACCTTTTTATCAAACAAGATTACCAGATTTACCCCTAATACACCGAATGGTGCTCACTGCTCAGTAATTGAAAATACGAAATAAACAAACTCTTACAGTTTAGAAAGATTTGTAAAAATTTACATTGGCTGCAAATTATGTTTCAGTAAAATTACACCCTTGGAAGATGAAATTTACCTCAGGTTAAGAACCACTGGCGTAGACAGTATTTATTAAGCCTCTTGGATAAATTATTCTGTTGAGAATGTTCCCACAGTTGCAAAATGAACGCCGATATTTCGGTGTTAAATCAAAAAGTAGGTTGTCCGTTTTTAAAAACTGGTGCAACGATGTACCCTGATTTTTACCACCGCATATATTGTAATTGTACTATATGCAGAAGCAGACTTGTAGGCACGGTGGTATCCAAATTTTTTTGTGCCCTCCAAAGGTGTTTTGGACACGTCTAATGAAAAATACACAGCATGATCTTAATCCGTGCGTCGTAGAATCCTATACTCTTCCTGCTGGTCTCTTCATTCTGTTTCGCAAATTCTCTGTTTCACCATAGCGATATCTTGATTGCATTGTGTATCTCTACCACGTGCGGACATTTGGCTTCCACAGTATGTTGGACGTATAAGTGCTTCAGTGTTTTGTGCAATCTTATTGCGTGATTTCAGGCTATTTCTATTCGTGATTCAATGCAAGATACTTGTTTTGTTTGCGAACAGTCTTAGCAGTTGAAATGATAGCCTGCTAACAAACATCATTGCAATTGATCGCGGTTTCTTGTAGCTATGGTGAATGCTTTGCGCTGTTGTTCGCCATTATTCCACAGCACACGAAACCGTTTCAAAGTATGTAGTTCTGACATGACATTCCAGTGTATTGACGAGTTTGCTGTATGTTCGAATATAAACAATGGAAACAATCAAACCTAGTCTTACTGGAGAGTTATTAACGGAAAGTGGTGAAAGCCTTTCGGTTTGCGTGCCTTCCATACCAACGCCGTACAAGATTGTCAGTGCCGACTGAGCCCCCACGTCCAGGCCCGTGTTCCGTCACACCCTCCGATTGCAACGAGGATCGATCCAGTCCCCAACAGCGAATGGGTGTGTCTGCCCCATCAACTAGTTGTGAGCTTCACAACTTGCAGCATTGGATAGCGTTTTAAGTTTCAGCGCAAACCTGATAACAAACATTCGCTGACGTGGTTCGAAAACGCTGAATCACGCTTTCTCAGTGCAGTTAGGAAGGCCAATTTAAATTATTTCGTGATGCCGTAACTGGTAAACAAACTTATTCTTGGGCAAAGTTTGTTTATGGTGCTGCAAAAAACTTTCTTCGGTGCACTCACGTGAATCACGCATCAATCAAACGATTGAACGCCGTGCACGTCCCGATTGTTCCAAATTCATACTTTCGCTTAAAAATCGCACTCCGTTTTTGCTTGTTTTGCCAACAAAGCTCTTCTGCAAATTGAACGACTTGCACAGCGAGATTTATTATGGTTAGTTGCAGATGCTGATGATTCGCTACACGATTCACGTAAACACGCCATGGATCAGCAGAATGCCGGCGGTGGTTCATTTCCTAAACTGTTTTCATAATAGCAACACAAGTCTCCGCACAGCAATCCTGCATGGTGACGCTTGTTCAAAGCTCAAATGTACGAGATCCAACCTTGTCTCGTGTGGAAGGTAACAGAAGTGGCACAGTAAAATCAAGCAAAAAGATGGAACACAGCAAACTGCATGGAGCTCAGAGCGCGCCTTTATTGCAAAACACAACTGCAGCAAAATCTGAGGACAATCCAAGGTGGTGTTACTAATTTATCACAACACATACGGCGAGCATGCACGCGACTGCAAACAGGTTCGCACTTAACAAACTGATACATAGGTGTAGCAGGCAAATTTTTGGGGGTGCGAAGGATTTTTGACCAAATTTCCCCAGACTTGCCCGAAAAACTGCTTTTATGCATTGGACGATCCAAAGAAAGTGACCTCAAAAAAAACGACTGCATTTCATTCATATTGGGCGAATTTTTCAAATCAATGCATTTCAAGCACCATTTTTGCCCAAATTTTACCCAAACTTTCCCTAATTTTCCCGAAATGAACTAAATAAAAATATGACCTCCAAAAAAAACCGTCTGCACTTTGATTTTGGGTGCCATTTTTGTAAAATCAAAGTACATACAGCCATTTTGCAACGGTTTTCACAAATTTTTCCCAAATTTCTACCGATTTTGCCCGGATTTTCACTAAATCAAAAATTTTGGAGGTGCGCTTGCACCCCTGCCTCCTACATCAGTGAATTGATACACCTAATGTGCAATAACTTTAACTCAGCAGATTCTTTTGCAGACACGTAATACACGAAATGGTGCTGCCATCATAATTAGTATGGTGACCAATCGCGCATTTGCAAATGGCCATGTTCGTACATCGAAGACAATTCGTCGAACTCGGAAAACTAGGACCTCAGCCAGTACAATCGCTCTGATATATTTGGGCAAGAGACAATTTTTTTAACCGAATTTTCTTGTAGGATTCAGATGCTTGTGTGTTAGTTTTAACTGCTCTGCCAAATTTCAGAATTTCCTTTCTGGGAAGTTTGTCACTGAAGATGGCAGTCGCACAATTAAGGATCATATTATAAACGATACGACAGGTACCTCAATTATAGTGACAGACAATAACGTTGCTCGAAATACCGTGCCTGCTCTAGTGGTTTCTGAACAACGTCTTTATGGTGTTTTTACTGAGTTCCCAGTTATGGTTTGATACTATTATCTTAAAACGCCCCTTGCAATTGCAAGCATCCATTTGAGCATCATATTCCTACAAATGATATAGGCCTTGTTTTGATCTGCCTGAGCGCGTAAGGTCGCACCGAAACACGCTGCCCTCATGCGACGAAAATTCATGACATGTTGGCTTCTGGTGTTCTCGAACGTGCTTCAGTTCCTTACGCTTCACCCATACACATTTTGCCCAAAGATGGAGGCAAAAACATCACAATTGTGAGAGTTTTTTTTGCAGTGAACCAAACTTTTATGAAATATAGCCTACATATGAAATTCCATGCATTCTTGAGTTTCATAACAAGATGAAAGAGTGGAACATTTTTTCAGCACTTGATCTCAAATCGGGTTTTCATCAAACCTCCGTCGCAGAAGAAGACCCACTAAAATAAACTCTAGAATGCATGGCATTTGATATACTTTGGACGAGCTTTCATTAGACTAACTATTGCTTTTGTAGTTTGGTTTGTCTAACAATCCACAAAGCATGCAATGCAAACAGATCAATTTGATTTAACCGTGAAAAATGCTTTGAAGTCCTACTTGAGTGCTGCTTACTGAGCTCACAATCCGCAAGTGGCGATTTTCGATTTTGGCCTTGCCAAACCAAACGGACTCTGTATCGCGCAGAGTCTAGTGCAGTGGTTCCCAACCTGTCTAGGCTTGCGGCACCCTGCAGAAGAGAATTATATTTTGCGGCACCCAGTGGCGAACCCATACAATTTTGCTTCAAGGTTTGATGACAGTTTCAAAATGTATTTTTATTAGTATATTAAAAAACGCATTAGCTCGCGGCACCCCTGGATATTGTAAATGGCACCCCGGTTGGGAACCACTGGTCTAGTGCGTCGGCAGCAATGGTGCTGTATGGTATGAACGTATTCATTTTCATACCCGCCTATCCTCTGGAGAGAATCGTGGGCACAGCAGCCCTAGGAGATTGCCAAATACCTTGCGGTTTTAAGCAATTTCAGGTAGTTCTGCTGGGTACACACGAAGAGGGGACCAAGGAAGGTCGGAGATGTAATCACGACACCTGGTATGTGGACGAACTCTGGGCCAGCGGGACTTGCCTCGCCAATAGTTCCTGGGACATTTTGGACACATGGCCTAACCAACCTAGCTGAGATCTCTCTTTTCCGAGACGTGGCTCGATATTTAGGGCTTTAAGAATTTCGTAGCTGCGCACTTTGTCGCGAAGTGTCACACCGTGAACTCTTCGTAACAATCCTATCTCTGCCGCTTGTACTTGCGACAGCACTATTATAGCAATATTTCAGTCATTCCAAAGATTCATGACCATGGTCGTCGGCAGGGGGTCAGGGGAATAAGACCCCCTGGATTTTGAAATTGACATTTTGCTATTAAATGTTTAGCAAAAAAATATTTTCCTAATTTCTAGTGGTAAAAAAGATATTTCACAACTTTTGCATCCCCCCTGGAACAATCGTTTTGGCTCACTCTAGGAAAATCCACTATTGGCCCCACTCTGACGAAATCCTTCCGACAACCATGTTCATGACCATAAGTGAGTATCGGAACAAAATCGGTTTATAAACTCATAGCTATGCGGTTTTGCAATCTTCCGTATTGTGACCACAGAACGACAAAGCCCATGCAGAACTGCGCTAGCTTTACCATCGCGTGCATCAATCTCCTTTCGTCTTCCGTCATTCGTGATTACCACCCCAAGGTACTTGAATTTCTCCACCTGCTGCGGTGTATTGCCGCTTCTTTGTAGTGTACACTGACTTGGGTTTCTGAGGGAAATTATCCCTCGGTCTTTTTAGTTCTAGTTTTTATCCACGCATCGTCCAGCTCTACAGGGTTAGAATCACGACGCTTAGTCGAAGGGATACCAGCAACATCCCGGGAACATAGTTTGGCTTCCTCAATCAGTTCGTTCTCCTTCCCTCTGAGCGACGTGATGTTATAGTTTCCAATCACTAGCTTATGGCGAGATTGCCTTTTACGTTTGGCCTTACAGTCTCACAGAGTAGAAGTAAACTGCGCTGTGTCACCTCTCCAGATACGTAGCGGGCGCAACATGGGGCCTCCGGTTGTGGATATATCCACAATAGCTGGTGGGGCAGACTGTCGAGAAATTTTCGAACAGGCCCCTCTACCTAAAGCCCTAACGCGATTCTTGGTCACAAGCGCGACGACCGGTTAGCGATGGATTTGATTAATTTTGCGCATTTGATGGTAGTAGCTGCCCAACTGATACCGTTTGACAGACCGGTTGCGCCTTTTACACAGCAAATTCTGCGATATCAGGGAGTACCACGGGAAGGCGTTGTTGTGGGCACATTTGTGTAAGAGAGGCCTTTCATTGAGTCTACACAGTTAGTGAACTCATGCGTCAATCACTATGCCTGAAAAGGAGAGGCTCCTTATTGCGCTATCACTTTTTTAACGGGACAGTGTGGATGATGTTTTGGTCCATCTTCAGCCACAAACCCCTGATATAAATTTACGTATGGCATGAATTTACGTTTGCCAAGCCAATGTTATCCGGCTGCCTGGTAAGAAAAATCCGCGAGCTGCCCTAATGAGATATCAACAAAATGTTTCTTATCAATGCTTTCCCATGCCCTTTCCAAAAAATGAAAAAGTGAACATGAATCGTCGTTTGTTCAAGTGTTCGAACGTGATTCTGTCTAATGAACACAGGAGGCACTCCCTACTCCTATATGCACCCTAAGGGTCCCTGTACAGTGGTGCGCATGGTTCAAAGACTTACACTATCCATTGGAAAGACAGGATTTACACAGCGAGCATTGACCGTTTGTAGCCGGTCCACACGTTTGCTGAGTTTGCGGAACAGCTCATAAGCTGCGATAGGCGAGGCCGCAGTGACTCTTTGCGGTGTTTCTCAATCGACGTGTCATTTCTGCATCGCGCAAGTGTGGAAAGTTGTCTTCGCTGGATGCACATCCTTCAACTTTCTCTTCGTCTTTTGTTTCGCAGAATGCGACCGACGACTGTCTGTCGCTCCCTACCGGTCGAATTCATACGGACGCGCGCGGTTCGCAGACCTGCGTATTCCACCTCTGTGATCGGCGGATTTCTCTTTTCCCGTATATTTATGTCAGTTTTGTATTTCCGCATCGTTCTTGTTTTGTTTTGCAAGATCTGTAATTCCGCATGTTCGTTTGCGACCCAAGTTAACCAAAACACGACGTTTGTATTGCTGATCGGTCTAGGTGTACTTTGAAACCTACTGAATCGCACCAAACTTGTTAAAGCTTATGTCTTTAATCTTGACTAACACGCGTTGTTGTTATGTGCAATTGCCTGCAAATGCCTGGCCACTACAACCAACTAATTATTTTTGGTGCTAAAGAGTAAGATTCCGTTACCATTACCAGTCCACCACCTTCTGTGGAGGATTGCCATTTTTCGAATTCATCCTTTTGGCAAGTTAGAACAGGTTACTTCTGATGAGTTCGTCACGAAAAATGAATCACATGCGGGGTTTGTTTGACGGAAAACCACAACGAGTGTCGATCATGGGCGTTGGAAGTGGAGAAAGACTCCCTGGATTTTGAAATTTGATATTTTGCTATTAACGTTTTAGTAGAAAAATGTTTATCTCCCATTTTCAGAGTTGGTGAAATGACATTTCACCACTGTTGGCCCCCACCTTGAAACATCCTTTTGGCCATACCCTGGAAAAACTGGAAAAATCCACTATTTTCCCCCCTTGGATAAAATCTTTCCGACACCGATGGTGTCGATAACGCTATCTTGACACGTTTTCATAAAAATGCCATGCAAAGGATGGACATTGTCGGCGTTTCAAGTTTGTGTGCAAGGAAACTTTGAAAATCCATTTTGGTTCATATAGACAGCTGTTTCGTTTGCAACTTTCTGTTTTTTTCGTTCCTTAATTACGTGGAACGATTGTCCTGAGTACAAAAGGTGAAAAGATTCTTGTCTCATCTACACGTCGACTCCAGTCACTCTCAAGTTGCGTGATTACCACGACACACCGTCGTGCTGACGTAACGGATGTAACCGCTCTTGATGCCCTCAACCGCACGTTGCTAGCACCTGTGACCATGGGCGTCCGCAGAAATTTTTCCAGGGGCGAAAAGTCGACGTTTTGCTTATCCTTTTCAGGTTGTTGACGATGCAACGCAAATGGACATACACAAAACGTTTCACTCTTTCTACGCCACAAAGAAAATGCCCAATGTTGCGGCAACAGTTGCATACAGTGTTTTCCTTCTAAGAAAATTTTACACTAGGTAAATGCTTCTTCTAGTGAGCATGGATATTTTAAGACTGAGTTATCAGAGTTCTAAATGGATTACAAAGTTTGTGAATTATTAGAATAAGCATAAAATTTTATCAAAATACGAACAAAATACATATCTGATTGAAACAGCGTCTTTTGTTTGATTGTTTTTCCAATGTTTTGGAATGTTGTAAGTGCGTGGGCATGAGATTTCAGTGCGCTAATGGTCTAGTGGTACTACGCAGTTGCGCACTTTAGAGGGAGCATTAATAATGGCAAAAATGCGCTTTGTTGGCAGCAATGCTTCTTTTTCACTCATGTTTCTTTACACATAGTATGAACCAGGGGTGGGCAAACTTGTTCAATGCAAGAGTCATTTGGAGAAAAACAAAAACACCAGCGAGCCACAAAACCGGTTTGTAGTGTCTACAACTACACAAATACGGCAAAGAATGCAAGTTTTACAAGAAGTGATTAGTTGTCACTATTACGTTTTTATTTGATTTTGTAGTCCCCGTAAATCTGGACAATACCTTGTTATAGCTGTGCGAATTAATTCGCCCAAGGGTTCATTTTTAGGGTTGCACGACGGTTTGATTTTACGAACTTCATTACAGAGAAAAAAAGTCGCACCAAAATGTCGTGGTGTATGCAGAAATTAGTTGTACACAGGTCTTTTAAATTGTGGGCAGTTTTCTGGAACCTGTGGCCAGAAATTAGCTACAGAGTGGCATTGACTAAAGTTTTTTTAAAGCCAGACAGTTTCATTTCTACAGCAGACAAGTTTGCGACAAACCGTTGGCGAACTGGACAGCCATCACCGACTACATTAATGATGAATGGATTTACAAGGAATGCACAGCATATTTTTAACTCTTGGAAATGGTCAAATCTGGCTTGGAGCTCCTCCAATATTGTTACAATTTATTTTTGCATTCTTCCACTTTGTGGTCCTGCAAATGCTTCTTCGTGAAAAGCATTTGTTCTCACTCTGACATTGGGAAAATGACAGTACGCTTTTGATAATGCGTCTTTGAAATTCCTTCTGGGAACTTAAGTAGCCTAACTTGAGCTTTAGGCTCACTATCTTTGTTATCAATTCACGTAGACTCTCTGGTATAACTAATGGGGCGGATCCAGGGGGACTATCGCCGCCCTAAAACCTGGGAAAGTAACTTCATTCACCATATTTTTTTACAATCCGGAAAACAACATCTGCGATATAAGGCCATTTTGCCGTCCATTGTTTTGTCACAGCAGTGTTGTGAAGTATACTTCATCTTTCTTACAGTAGCGAACCCGTTATGAGACTTGACTAGCAAATATAACTGAAAGTGCCTCCCCTAAGTTTATTGACTGGATCCTCCTCTGCCTTACGAGCTCGCATAAACACATTGATAAATGAAACAAAGGTTAAATACGAGGTAACAACTCTGTCAATTTGAGACATTGCTATTTATCTAGAGCAGGGGTTCCCAACCTTTTTACTATCTCGTACCACTCGGGCACCCCGTATTGCCAACGCGTACCACTTCTTCAATGTAGAACAACTAATTGGATCGAATCTTAATTTATTCCGAAGAATAAAATCCATTAAAATAACAACGAAAGACCACAACTAAAGTTAATGAGATTTTTGTTTTTGTTTGCCTTCCACCAATTGGTCGATGCGTGGCGTAAATTTGCTAACAGCGCATCGGAAGTCATAATGTTACGAAACAATAGGAATAGCAGGCTACAGGACAATTTGTTTATTGAGAAACAAAGCCTGATATGTAAACTAAAAAGCTGTGAATCCAGGTTTTTGTGAAAAAATGGGAGTTACTCACGTACCACCTAGAAGATCTTTGCGTACTACAAGTGGTACGCGTACCAAAAGTTGGGAACCCCTGATCTAGAAGAACCACACAAAATATGTCGCAGTTCGCCACCATTGGTATGAACGTACATGGCTTACCACCATCAGCAGTCGCTGTCTCGCTGCGTTACCTACCAGCAAGGGCGTACTTAAGGGGGGGTTGGGGTCAAAACACCCCCCCTTGAGCTTGTTATTTTACTAAAAATTCATTACCTGCGCAAAGGGGATTACTTGTTTTCGCATAATTTTTGCTTGTTAATTTGTATTTAATTTGTATTTTTAATGCAAATACCACGAAATGAATCTGCATGCAAATATCAGAGAACATTATAAATTGGCCAAAAAGTAATAAATAAGGTTTGGTGAGAATCTGGAATATCGTCTGCATCCAGAAACCATCTCACCACTTTTTGCAGACCTTCGACCACTACGCATTTTTAAGATTGTGTTCCGCGATTGTTCATTTTATCCGAAACAATTGCCTTCAATTTGTCTGGTATGGCTGATCAGCGCAAACTTCGCCAAACCTTGGTTTGGAAAACATGAATATGACGTCAAATCATGACGTCACAAACAGCGCACACCAAATACGAATGACATCATACGCCAATGAATGAAACCCCTCCATGAAAATTTTCTGCGTACGCCACTGCCTGCCAGCAGTACAGAGACAATTTTTCACGCGTACATCGTAGCGCCGAGTATTTTTTTCGTGTGTTGTGTGTGTTGCAAAAAATAAACAAAAAAGCAATAACTTCTCAAACACAAACAACTATATAAATCATTTTATGCTTTGCGTGTTAACTCACGAGAACCTTTCCACTACTCTTTCTCGGGGGGGGGGGAATTCTTATGTAATCGATGCATATGTGCTTCAGTGTTTCTTGCATTCTTAATGCGTGATTTCAGACAATTTCTATTCGTGATTCAATGATATGTATTTGTTTGCAAACAGTCCAACAGTTGCAGTGATAGCCTGCTACTGCTAATATGCATCACGGCAACTGATCGCGGTTTCCTGCAGCTCTCGTGAACGCTTAAGGCTGTTGTTCGCCATTATTCTACACCAAACTGTTTTACATTACATAGTTCTGACTTGACATTCAATGTATTGACGAGTTTTCTGTACGTTTGAATATAATCAAAGGGCGCTGTCAAACTTAGTGTGCTACTGGAGAGTTAATAATGAACAAAGTGGTGGTGAGGGCCTTTATTTCGTTTTGCTTTGGCTTGGCAATCTCAAGACGTCAGGTCGTTTAGTTGGGAGATTGACCCGCACTCTTTCAACATCACATACGAGTCTCATGCGTGAAGCGTAATATTTATTTTTGAAACAGAACTTGGCGAGAACAAGACGTACTGCAGAGTAAAAAACATCAGTGAAACCTAATTATGAACAAGCCATCCGGGTACTTCGTGTGGTACTCGATTAGCGAGAAGGTCGATAGTGAATGCTTGGAATCCGGCCCCAATGATACGAGTTCTGCTACCCAAAAATAAGATTTTCCCCAAATTTATTTTCAAGTCTCGCTACAGGCCTGTGCAGAAGTATCGCGAAGTTATCTTGATTACAAAATCCAATGACTTGATGTCGTCTGATCCGTCGTTTATCGCATCACGAGGGTGATCGTTGATGCGGTGGTTAATTTGGCCCATTTCAAGTTTTTACAACAATAGCAACGCAAGTTGGTGTAGCGTTGTCTGCTGAGCTACCGCAGTAAACAGTATTTCGCAGTGGAACAATAGACCCGCGATAAAGCGACTTCACTGTAATGAGCTCAGCTAGCAAAGATAATCTGCTCGCCTCGTGACGGTGGAGAAGCATCGAAACGTGCATCAACGTCAGTTAAACCTCTTGCGATCTATATCAGTTCCGGTCTGTAATTGTTTGAACGAGCTCCGGCAGTAAACAAAAAGCACACAAACAGATAGGATTGTTTTCAAAGCGCACTCTTCATGCAGCACATACAGGAGCATCAGAAAAGTTCAGTGGTAAGGCTTTGTGAGATAACGTGTCATTGATCACAATTTCCTCCAGGGTTTGAAGCTCAATAACTTTTGAAATATCATTGCTGTGGGGCGTTGTAGGAGTGGCTTTCTGTACCACCATGACCGTAGCCTGACGAAAAAGAAAGCTACGTGGTATAAATTGAACAAAGACATGTCGTTTACCACTGCTATTTCTGAATTCAAGGAATCGTGCATCTATTTCACGTTACTAAACGCAGTAGTAAAATCTACTGGATGTACAAAAAACGCAGCCTTAGTTTTCATGTTCTTCGCAAAACCTCCAAATCCCTTTTATAAAATCTTTGACGAAGCACCAAGGAACAAAGTGTCAAATTGTGTTGTGGAGAAATTTTGGGTAAGTTTGAGAAAAATGTATCTGAAATTATAATGGGAGTCAGCCTAATTTTTCCAAATGTGATTGCAGACACGATTAGCTGCATTTTCTTATTCGAGTGGATAAAAACAACTGAAAATAATTGTTTTTATTTTGACAAGCAATTAAAGTTTTCTGTAGTTTAAATAGATTTTTATAGCAAGTTAAAAGTCTATGAATCACGACATGAACAGACAGAAGGGGAGGAATTAGGTTAATTACATTATCTCGTGAATCACCGTAGCCATGGCGGCGTCCGTACCAAATTTACACGAATGGGCGGAAGG
>Ga0210059_1005820_pt1 | contig 19795 bp, 10 predicted proteins | sample Ectturendosymbi2_FD_188042 | JGI IMG/M metagenome (GOLD analysis project Ga0210059, IMG submission 188042) | Ecteinascidia turbinata endosymbiont from Florida, USA - Sample 2 (SPAdes) (version 2) | ecosystem: Host-associated > Tunicates > Ascidians > Unclassified | place: Key West, Florida... | reverse complement strand
GCCAGTGGTCAATTTTACATAGTTCAAGGTTAACAGTTGTCTGAAGAACATTAGAACAGGAATTTGACATGTGAAGATTAATATCATCAGCAAATAAAGTAGTATGAAAAGAGGATGCTTTTGTGACATCCCGTTCATGGTGAATCAAACAATTAACGTAACACCATCAGAGAGGTTGCAACACCCCTTCTGGTGTCCCAAGCTGGTTACGGGCCTGCTTTTAATCAAGATGCAGACCGAACGATCAGGAGAGAGTAAAAATTAGTAGCCTAATACAAACACTTTGTACCGCATTCAACTAGTGCAGTCATGGCTTTATTGTGTCAAATGTATAGGCTACTAGTAAACCTGCCTAACTTTTCGTCTTGTTTTAGAAATTTCATCAAATCGTTTATTAAGGTTTTTGAAACTTCAGTTGAACGTATTTGGTGTGAGACAATTTCTGCAGACGATACTGCTAGTGGTGAAGCTGTCACATACAAGAGACTATTGTCTGGATATATTTAATCAATAATGCTATGTAGATACTAGACTTCGTCTGCCTACTGAAATACTCTTGAAAGTAATTAGCGGGAACAGGGCCCTTGAGAGGAATAAAATGTGCTGGTAAGAGAGCTATTTTGGACCCCCTTATAAATTATAACTAATTAAGAGCTTCACTAGCTTTTCAATACTATGACTAGAAAATGATATGCTTTATTTGCTATTTTACATCATAAACATTTGCCAATGTTCTTACTAAATTTCAAAAGGTCTCAGGCGGATCTCAAATAATGCAACATAACACACAGTTGCTTTGCGAATTTCGCAGTTATACATCATATTTAACATTAATAGTAGGCTGCAGAGATGATCAGATAGTGGATTTTACTATCCGATCCTATCCTGCTTTTGAAAAATGATATCCGTATCCGATCCGAATCTTGTTTTGGTTAAAATCATACTATCCGTATCCGAAAACTATCCGAAAGTGTATTGCAATGCACAACATACATTTCTGTGTAGTGTCTATTTTGCCTCATGTGGCAAAATAACTGCTAGAGTTATATTGCCTTTAACTGAACACGTTTGGCTGAAGTAGTCACATGACAAGTTTGCACCACATGTTCTACTTAGTTGACCATGACATCTACAACAGCTCAAGTCCCACAGGCATTGACAAGTGTTGTAATGGCTTCAAGGCTGGCGAGCAGTTAACAGCTTCTTGTTTGCATGAAGTGAACTGCAGGCTAAACTTTAACTCTAAACACTGCACCAGCAAACCTAAAACTTGACCCTAAACCTTGACCATAGGCATTGAGCCTAAACCCTATCCATGAACTACCCCAACCAATTGTCTCTGCATATTGTACTTGCCACATGACCACTTCAATCAATTGTGTTCAAATGAAGGCAAAATACTCCCAACACTGGTTTTGCGGCATGAAGCAGAATAGACACTGCTTGAATGCGTTGTGCCACTGTTGCAGTCGGAAAGCCTGAGCAGCAAGTGCGCAAAGCTTTTACACCGTGGCAGCAAGCAACTTTTAACAATAGAGATCACAAGAACACTCTTGTCGTCACCATTAGTAAGTACTATCAACTGTTCACTAGCTTCACAAGCATTATTAGAGGTAATTCACCAAGGTCAGTCCATCGGGATCACTCTATTATTGCTTGTTTGTGCCACATAAATATGGGTGTTATTCTTTGCACACATCCCGTTCGTGGTGAATCGCACATTCAACACAAAGCAAACCGACAGGTTGCGACACCATTTTGGGCCCTGTCATGCTAATAAACAGAAAGTTTGACATATCTTACAAGCTTGACATATTGCATAACCTAAGTACTTTTCCGAGTAAATTAATTGCAGTAAAAAGCAAGCTGAATTTTTGCCACTCAGTCCCGTCGCCACGGGGGGTCTTTGGTGGATTTAGCCTCTCCGAAACAAAGCTCCCCCCCAATTGAAATATGAAGCACTATAAAACAGTGATGTTTGTTCAAATTTCAGATTGTCAAGCCCACTGCACGAATGTAAAGCCCCCCTATAGAAGACTTTCTTGTGATGTTTTTTTTAGCACACCAAGCTTTTCATTAGTCATTTCTTTGGTAACAATGGTTAGATTTTAACACCATCTATGAGTTCACATTCATAATTCATTTATTAATTAATCCTACCCTTGTTGCACTTTAACGAAACCTACCTGTGACTACATAGCAATGCTAGTCTACAAACCAAAACAGTTTTACTACCCTGTTTTAATATGCAGCCTGATATTTCTGCAGTTATGAACTGCTGTGTCGTAGCGTCGATTGTATTTTCTCCGATATGCTAGCTTGGATGGCTGATAGTTCATATTCAGCAAGGGCATGCGCAAGGGGGTTTGGGGTTAACACCCCCTTGAGCTTGATATTTTACGAAAACTTTATTACCTGCGCAATTGAGATTAACTGTTTTCGCATACTTTTTGCTTGTTAATTTGTCGACGTAATGCAAATACCACAGAATGAATTTGCATCCAAATTTCAAGGAACATTGTAAATGGGCCAAAAATTAATAATCAAATCTGGGGGAATCTTTGTTATCGTCTGCGTCCAGAAACCATCTCACCACTTTCTGCAGATCTTTCGTCCGCTAGGCATGTTTAAGATTGTGCTCCGCGATAGGTCACTTTATCCGAAACAGTTGACTTTATTTTGTCTGCTATGGCTGATCAGCGCAAGCGCTAAACGCATTGGCTACATTAGCAATTTCTGTAGCATGATAAAACTGTTGCATGAGCTCAAAAACAGCAGTTGTTAACATAGAAGCATTCAGGCATTTGATAATGTCTCAGCAGGGAAGAAGGAAAACTAAACGTTTGCTGGACCGTAACCAGTGTGGGACACCAGGGGGGAACAGAGCTTTCCAGGAGGGGACAGTTTTTTAAAACTATGTCCAATGGTTTCAAAATACGTCCAACACACTTTTCCTGTGGGGACGAAACTTTTTCTAGGGGAGGCTTCGCCCCCTCCTGGGTACGGACCTGTGGACTTCTATACATCACAAAAACCAAAGGTTTTCTTGTGTACTTTATGCGCATTCGCAATTCTTGTGTGGTTTAGTAAAATTCGATCTCGCAAACCAGGGTCTGTGCCAGCCAGTCCAACCGCACACCTTCAATGCTCTACTGCTCGTATTTGACGAGACCTTAGCGAAAGCCTCATTTTGCAATTGTAAATTGCTCTGACGTAGTGGTGAGTGTGTTTCACTTCCCTATTTTAACGCGCAGCCTGATATTTGTGCAGTTATGAACTGCCGTGTCGTAGCGTTGAGTTTATTTTCCTCCGATAGCCTAACTTGGACCGCTGAAAGTTTATATTCAGTGCAATGCCACACGAAACAAGGGGAGTGGATGCAGAAAAATATGCATTATTATGTCAAGAAACTTCGCCAAAACGTTGGTTTGGAAACATGGAAATGACGTCAAATTGTGACGTCACAAACAGCGAACACCAAATACAAATGGCCACCATATGACCCTGAACCAAACCCCCCATGAAAATTTTCTGCGTACGCCACTGCTCAACTGCAGTGGCGTAGCGATGTTAACGTCGCCCGTGACCGACCATAAAAATGCTTCCTCTTTCCACTCCTCACATTTGCTTACAACAATATAAAATGAGAGAAAATCATGTATCATGCATATTATAACAATAAGGAATAATAAAGCATCTTGACCATCACAATCAAATACAAACTGAAAGGGGTCTTGTTTTAATTCTCGATTATGGATCTTGCTTTCTCCACTTGTTAGCCACCCTTCTCGTCAATACTTTTCCTATTTTTCTGCCTTCGTTGCATATGCATGTATGTATGGCTAAATAATTAGGATAACTGGCACGTGCTAGGCTGTGGTTCAGCGGGATAGCTTAAGTTTTAGTCATTACATGTGAATCAGTTAGCACCGTGGATTCCATGTGTTTTCCATGGCAACAACAAAGTGCACAGGGCTAATGAAGCCACGAAGCGACTTGGGTTTGCTTTTTTGTCTTACTTAGAGCAATGTGCTCGTAGTTTGTCAGTTTTTTTACAACTGCGGCAGATCGTTTGCAGGAAACCATTGCCTTCGTATTGAAGACTTTTTCTTTCTCTGATAAAAAGAAGGTATTAGATGTTTTCGACAGGCATTGTTGGGATGCAGCATGCTGCAGCAGAATTAGCGAAGTTCGGGATTACCGGTGGAGCTGGCTAGCAGTAAAATGGTATAGCGCTTTCCCGCTGATTTTATGGCTCTATGCATAATTCCTAGATTTACTATTTTTTATTGTCACGTTTTCATATTTTCAAGTTTTTCATAATTTACATATTTTTACGTTAAACTGATATTCACAACGGTTCCAAATTTCCGTTTTTGCTGACACACTTATAGTTTTCGCAACACCGCATGTCGGTCAGAAAACGCAGAAAGGCCGTAAAGCCTATACAAGTAGGTACGTCAAAGTAACGGATCGGCCATATGACGCATTATTTGCTCTCTGTATAAAACTCTTATGAGCAAAACTTTTCATCAAGAGAGTTCCGAGGCATTTTTGAACTTAAAAAGTCTGCATTACGCAGAACAAAAAAACTTCACCAGCGTGTTTCGACAGAGTGCTTTGAAAAGCACTTCGAAAAAAAGACATGGTTTCATTTGGCTTCTCAAAAAAGAAACTTTTTGGTACTCTGCCACCTCTTTGGAATAAGCCTATGGGTTTCATAACAAAACTCCTGGAAAAACAATTCAAAGATAGTCCTTAGCAAAGTACTCCCAACCTCTCGTTGCAGAGATTACGCGCTGCGGTTTCTTTGGCATATGCACCTTTTTTTGATTTTCAGTAAAAATTTTAAGCGGGGTAGAGGGCAAATTATTTTCTCCATCTCGCAAACAACATAACCACAAAGAAAACTTAGCCACTGACTTCTTTGAACGGCTAAATTTTGAACAATCATTTTTTAAAACCGTTTTTAAGGAACTTCTTCTTGCAAAACTTCATAAAAAATAACCAATCCAAAGTCTCGAGACGAAGAGCTCAAGACCGAGACTCCAAAAAACGGGTCTCGAGACCGAGACCAAGTCTCGAGACTCCATCACTGGTAACCATTCACGACTTTGGTCCAGATTGCACAATGCACTAGACCAAATTACACGGATCACCCCAAGTTAATATTCGCTGTATTGAAAATTTTTTCACCGTTCAGGATTTTTGAGCAACTTTCGCTTGCCCCGAAAACAGAGTTTGCCCTGAAAATATTTAAGCCAGGGGGGCGGCCGCCCTCCCCGCCACCCGCTTTGTAGGCCTATGCGTAAGATTATTGACATTCGGAACTTTGTGGGACGTTCTCTGAGTGAAACCGACCGAAGAACTTTATTGTTAAATACTGTAGCTGAACTCCTTTATCTTCATACGATTTTCGTGTGGTACACACAGGCTTCCTGAAGCGACGTTCCAAATGCAATGGTTGGAGGAGTCTAAGTGTTTAGCCTACAGTGAATTCACGAAGGGTCACTTTGCAAATGGTGTGTTGCGTGCGTTTGCACCTGAAGTTGTCAGCTAAGGCCCTTGGCATGTTGGTAAAATCAGCTCACAAAAATTGGAAAAAAGCGAAAGACAAGTTTTGCGCAGAGAAGCGTGATGCGTTTCTTAAACTTTGCAAAAATGAAGGAAACTTGGGCGTGAGAAATATGCTTTCCGACAGTAGAAAAAATATGTTAGATAAAAAAAAACTCAGCTGAGACATGCAATCATTATCAAGGTTGTCGAGTTTTGCGGTCGTCAGGAAAGAATATCAAACAAACAAGATGGCAGTTTAGTTGGAAGGACCCCAGTTTTCGTGGTGAGTACAGTCTTATTGTTTATCCACAAATTATGTGCTTTCCTTGACTATTCTAATCACAAGCAATTTTTCTTTTACAAGGCTTTTGCTTCCATAACTTCAGCCCCCCCCTTAGAAAAATCTGGCTGCGCCCCTGGTAGCAATTGTTACATTTGCTACTATTTGTAATCCGGCACTGGGCCTGTGTTGACAAGATCGGACAACTCACTAAAGTTAGAACACCACGCTTAAAAAACTGAGCAGATGAATTACGAAAACTCGTCACAGCAAATATAGCTTTGAACTTAGTGCTCACTAAGAAGTCATAACTAAACCTTAACGATAAAGACGTATTCCCACATGGTGTCCGTTCAAAACAGACCACGTTCATAACAGACCACATTCATAACAGACTCTGTTCGTACCTAGGGCCGGACGGGGTAAAGTGTGTTAGACAAAATGCTTTGGACTTTTAGCGTCCACACTGCAATATACATTAAGAAGGGGTCCGTTATCAACGCGGTGTGTTACGAACGGGTCTGTTATGAACATGGTCTGTTATGAAAGTGATCTGTTTTCAACAGGTCTGTTATGAATGGGTCTGTTGTGAACGTGGTCTGTTTTGAATGGTTTGTTATGAATGGTCTGTTATGAACGGGTCTATTTTGAATGGGAACCGGTCTGCATAGACGTATTCTGGCAGGCCAAGTATTTTTATACTGTGTGAAAAAAAAACTGCATAAGAGTCGCTATTCACTCGGGCACGTTGATCAGTCTCACACTAACAATGTTTTTTTCAAACTTGTGGAAGCACTGCTACAGATTTACTCATGCTTCTTTTCGCGCAGTATAAACTATACGTGGCTTACCGCTATCAGCAGTCACTGTCTCGCTGCATTACATGCCAAAATATCTGTGTTTAACATTCACATACAGGGCTCCCATTCATTGATTTCAAATAAACCCAGATTACACACCAAAAAAACATATTCGTAAAATAAAAACCATTGGAGTTTGTGTTACGAACAAAAACATGAGTGTGTTTATTTGATTGAAACGATAATCGAAAACTGATTTTAATTATACCGTATTTATTCGATTTTAAGCCGCACGAAATGGTGTTAACAAATTAAAGCAATCCGCCCTTGATATAGGTTACCGAAGCCCTTGGGATACTTTCGTGTATAGCGCGTTTCGCATTTAATTGGCAACCCTGGTGAAGATGTTCACACAAATACAAATGTCTTCTGTTCATCATAGTCCCTCTTATGATGAAGTGTGCACCTGCGCAAGTGATGTTGAATAGTAAGATAAGATGTGAAAAAACTTTGGTCAACAAAATGTAGCCATGGAAAGACTGGGCGTTATCTAGACCTTTCGACAAGCTAAAGAAAAAAATGTAAGCCGAATTGTTAGTCGCCCTTCGTTGTAAGCCGCAGGAAATCATAAAAAATAATTTCATAAGCCACGGCTTAAAATCGAAATACGGTATTTTTTGTTCATATCTTTCCTCAATACATACGTGAATGGACGATTTGTGCGGTGAAGGTGGTCAGAGAGTCTGTGACAAAAGTATTGTTGTGCAGTGTCACGGTAGCACAAAGATCGTTTTTGTGATACAGCTTTCTGTCTGAACAAATTAACCACATACGAACCGCCGTACATGGTCACCCCCGATTGTCTCCGAAGTGCAGACTATCAAATCTCCACTTCAGAGACAAAAAAAAGTTTTGACCGGTGCTCCTGCAAAGTTGTAACCAGGTAATGTGAAACGCTACGCAGTTGCGGTAAACGTTTTTAGGGGGTCTCGCGATCACGACTTTGCCCGGGGGCCTCGCGTTCATTTAATCCGGCCCTGACTGAAGCTTGTTGTGGGTATCTGACGTCTAACCAAGAAGTTTTAATTTACACAACACACATCAAAAAAGTAATCGCCAAACTTTATTCTTTTACTCTGAGAGGCAAAATAACTGACTAACAATAATAGGTCAGAAATTTCGCTTGACATCAGAAGGGGGGCCAATGTCTTCCCTTTGATATTCTGCTATTAATTTCATACTTTGCTATTAACTTCTTAGTAGAAAAATGCTTTTCTCTTAGTTTCGGAGGTGGTAAAACGAAATTTAACCGCCATTGACACTCCTTGGAAAAATCTTTCCGCCGGTCATGACTGACACCGCTGTAAAACTGTTGTCGGAAGATTTACTTTACTCTATGAAATTCTCCCTGTACGTACAGTACCAGGGAAATCAAACAAACGATTGCACAGAGCAAACAAGCACATATAAAATAACAAGTGCAACACGGAAAATCAAAACAACACGAAAGGTATCTGATATTAAAAACGAATTTAAATTAAACAAACTTCAAGGTTGGGTACTTATTGCGTTCGCTGCTGTACTAACCCATTGGATGTGGATCTCAATGAGCCTCGTGGAAACGAAAGGGTGACGAAAATTGTCGGTCTTGCTGGTAATTTTGGATTTGATTTTATCTACTGGTGTTGAAACTGACACTTAGGGCAAATTTTCTGGAATGTAGTCTAAAAACATCTAATTAGAGTCAGTGTATTAGACCATGACAACTGAAGTCATGCCTACACTTTTAAGGTCTAATTTTTTTAAGAACAAACATGTTGTGTACAAACAGACAAAAAAAGACAATGCGTATGTGTAAATACATGCAGTATTGATGCGCATATTCATTTTCAGCTGTTTTACAATTCATTTGTAAACGCCAAGAGGGATTTGCCCTCAATTTTCCTTTGTTAACGTCATGACATGATAAACGGCTTGCAAACAAAAAGTTTATGCCAAAATGTTTAGTTTTTCAGAGTTGATTGTGATTTGCTAAAGAACAACTGGTTCATATTATCCCCCATTGTGGACAGCACATACTTGGTTGAAGTTATGATGGGTATGCGTGACCATTCTTAAATGCGACATGGAACCAGGATGCTCATCTTCCTCAGGTGTTGTATTGGGTGAGCTAGTTTGACAAAATTCTGTCATGCAATAAACCACACAAACATTCCTAATGAATACTTGACAAAACTTTTGAACACAAGCTGTCAATTTTTAATTCAACCAAATCATCAGCTCTAGTGGGACCAACATTTATGGCAACAATTGGTGTGAATTTCTGGGAAGCATGCAAAACAAATCTATAGCTTGACCAGACATGCAAAGACGATCCAACAACAAGCACACCATCACTCTGGTTGACATGTTCATACACATGATCAACGGTGGCAAGAGGAACACTGTCTCCAAAAAATATAACATCTGGTTTAAGGTTTCCTCCACAATGCAAGCATTCAGGTAACTCAAAATTTATAACATCTTCATCTTTTAAAAATGCATCAGCATCAGGTCCATAACCCAAAATTTGTGCAGACCACGCTGAATTAAGTTTGGAAAACTGAGTTTGCAGATCACTTCGACTTGACAGGGTTTTGCATTTCATGCACACAACACGGTGCATGGAGCCATGCAGTTCTGTCAGTTTTCTCGATCCAGCCTTATGGCACAGACCATCAACATTCTGTGTAACATGCCATTGCAATTTACCACATTTATCCCAATAAGCTAACTTCTGATGCCCTGAATTTGGTTGGAGTGTTACAAATTTATCCCATCCGATGTAATTGCGAGCCCAGTATTTCCGTCTACCAGTTTCATTTTTTATAAAGTCTTGATGCTGCATTGGTCTATGTTTCACTCGATCGTAAAGACCAACATCTTTTGAACGATAATCAGGAATGCCAGATTCTGTTGACAAACCTGCACCTGAGATGACCAACAACTTGTTACAGCCATCAACAAAGTCCTGCAGATTAGTTAGTTGTTTGCTGCTTGGGTCTGATGCCTTGGGATAATACACTTGTAATTTAGAACCATGAGTACTTGATTGTGAAGAATAACAGGATATCTTGTTTATAACTCTGCTACTGTGAAATGCTTTCTTGAAGCAAAACATTCCAAAAATTTTGCAACACCCTGAAACACAAAATAAAATAAAAAGACACAAAGTAAAAATAACATTAATTAGCTAGTCGCCTAAGGATTCTACAGGGGATTAAGTAATTTTTGTTTTTAGGCCATACTTGCCAACCACTAATGCTAGAAGGCAAATCATAGGCTTTAAAGATAAGGATTTTCTCCTAGTTTTTTTTTAATAATAAAAATATTTCCTCTTGTATTTTTTCCTCAGGCCTCAATGACGTTTATGGCTAAAAAAGCCTAACATGAGATATAGGCTTTTTTGAGGCTTTTTCAGCCTCAAAGGGTTTTAAACAACTAAAGTTCACTTGCAAAGTATCATGTTTTGACAAGTCACAATTAGGTCATCAATGAAACATTGATACTTACCCAAATAAATATTTTGTAATTCTGTAACTTGCAACACAAGTAAATTCTTTAAAATATTCTAACATAAACATATCTAAATATACACAGCATGCACACATATTACCCTAAATAGCTAGTAGCATTTTCCCAGGATTAAAAAGATGATGTCAAAAAGGTATCACAATAAGATTCAGTACCTTAACATCAACGGTCAGGCAGCTGGCTTGAACAACTGTCTACAGGTTAAATGACAAAATGTAATTGCCAACAATTTACAAAGATTGCCTCTGCTTCTGAAAATTGTAAACTTTGTTAAATTTCCATAACAAAAGACGTTGCCCATTCTTTCCTTTAACAACAGATGTTCATTGATAAAGGTAGATCAGAACCCTAACAATTTATATTTTGGATTTTAAAGTTTAACTCCACAAATATGTTGCTGCTTAAGATTATTCCTTCAAAATGGAGAGAGATTCACAATATTGCTTGTTTTTTGATCTGAATTTGTAACTAACTGCTCAACAATACGTAAATAATGTTGGGTATTGATTTTGACAAGGTCAACTAGTTAGTTGACAAAGTACTGCAATACTTAGTTCCTTCACACTGAAGATTAACCGAGGTGAGAACAATGGTTTATTTTTGTCATGCAATGCAATTGTTTCTTTTAGAAAGCATCACTTGCTGGCTTAGCTATTTTTCCATTGCCTTTTTGACCGATGAAGTTTTCTAAAAGTTTAACAAACAACCAGCTACAGATTTTTAAAGATGTTTTATTCTGAAAAGCATTTTGGTGCTAAATGAAGTATTTTACATGTACAATTGCGTGGGATGGATTTTGGTATTTTTTTTGCTTTCTGTACAATTGTTGATGACTTAGCACTCCAAAGAGTCTAAGACTCTCTTATCCTAAAAATGCAGGTCACTTTTCTATAAACTCAGCAATGAACTATTATCAAAAGATCATTCAGTCACATTAGTATCATGTTTATCATAAAACATGTTAGATTGATGGTTAATAGCAAAAGACCTGACAATTTTGTCCTTGGGACCATGGTTTAAAGGGCGCAGCCTGGCGATGTAGGACATACCCTAACAGCTATGCTCTGCGCCAAGTACAATGCAGTGGTGTACAGGATCCGGAGTTTGGAGTCCAATCTGGCTGGATATTTTGATTTTTTTGGATTTGGATTGGATATCGTTTTCCTTTCAACCGAATGCGGATCAGGATTATCCGAATAAAATAAATTCTGGCTGAGCAAAAATCTTGGTATGGAATAATAGTTGTATGAGGAAAAATTACGATCTTTCTAAATCATATATTAAAAATCTACTCGTATGATTTCTCTCGATAGACTGCAGTGTTCCCCACTGCTCGGGATCCTAACTTTAAGACTGAGAACATCAAGCAAGATGTAGTTTGGAACTACGTGAAGATGAGCATGATTGATTCTATAGTTTTATTATGACGCAGCCAGTCATTATTCAGATGAGACAGGTTTATTTTTGAAATATTTTTATTATTAGTTCATACTGTAGTAAAATGTTGGTGTTTAGCAAAACATTTACAAATAGTTTATTCAGCACTGAACAAAGTACACCAGTTTCTGTCTCAACAACGTAGCGCACTTGTCTAACTCAAAGTGGCCTTACCTCACAACTAAGTAAGAGTAATAAACATGGTGAAAACATATTGACATTTTGACCATGTTGATGTTGTTTTAGGTTGAAATACACCTGAACAGAGAACGAAAACTTGAGAAGTGTTGTATTTAACAAAAAATGTCAAGGTTTTTGTTTATTTTCCAAGGCTAGGACAAGGAGAGCTGGAAGTTCAGTATGGAAAGAGTAAGAGTTTCAAATAGAGAAGGGATTTAGGCAGTGGCGTACGGTGGCCATTTTGGTAGGGTGATCAACAGGCTTGCAACCAGCCCAAAACTGTGAAGGTTCACCAGTCGTGGTGGTTCTCGCTTCCCACAAGCCATTCATTTTCAAACACTTGAACAGATTGGCAGTTGATCATAATATTAATAATCTAACCACGCGCAGCACGTACCCTAGAACGTCGACAGCATGAGCATCGGGCACGAAAAAGAATTGATCAAATTAATTTCTCGTGACAAAATCTTTCCAACTGAACTCACTTATAAGAAATAAATAGCATTTTCGACACAGAATAATCAAATATATCAACTGCCATGGCTTACGCGTTAGGAAGCATCTGTTTTCCGACTGCGACCGCCTCCGGTATCAACATTCCACATTTTAGCGTTAGGCTACTTTGCACGTGAGCATAGGCTCACCACCTCATAAGTCCGTAATATTAAGCTTCGTCACTTAATGCATTCTCGTTTTTAAAATCGTCTAAATTCAAACTGTTAAAGAAGTCATCACACAGACAAAGAAACCACACTACCTACCTAGCCAAAAAACTTAAGAAGGCCATGTCGGTTGCTTGTAAAAGGCGGAGCTCCGTAAATAGCGGAACTTGGTTGCGGAGGTATGATGACGTAACCGGAGTGGAAAAAGTTGCGTTGAAATGGAGTAAACAGAAAAAAAGGGAAGGAAAAATATTTAGTTATTGCAAATAAATATGCGCTTCCCCCAAACATCTAATACATGGATGTTTGCGATGTTTAAAAATTTTATACATTCACAACTGTTGAAACTTATTTTTTGTCCCTGAACCGTTGTGAAACTCAGATAAGCAAAACTAATCAAACTTCAGAATAGACTTCTTTTACCGTAGTGTAATATCACCATTTGCAATAAAATTATTTTTACTACCGTTTACTTCTAATTTCTCAACACGAAATATCGGTTTTAGCGACTCCGGTTGGCTCCACTGGCGTTTCTTTTCCTTGTTTATTTATTTAAACTCGAGTGTTACTGAACAACCTGCAGTCATGCTTGAGCAGACAAGTAAACATCGTTCGACCGTGTTAAAAAACATACTATTACCTGCTGGCTGAGAAACGGTACAAAGAAAGGCAGTTCTTGTCATTAATCGGTAATGAATGGCCTAATATCGATTTTTAAATTTTTTTTCTTCATTTTAATGTGTTCACTGAACACCTTGAACACCACGAATATCCGCCACTGGATTTAGGTGAACATTCATTCACATTGCACTGCTTTCAGAAATGATAACATTGGACATAAAATCATCGTGATACTTCTGTCGTGGTTAAATTAACGTACAATAGCTGTTGGCATTGCATGGAGTCCAGCAGGTGCACAAATGTAAGCTAGTTGCAGACTGTCATTTGATTTAAAAATCTCCATTAAAGGGCCGCAATATTCCAGGAGAGCTTGTTCACACTAAGAATTCGGTACATTAAAAGTGACAAACTTAGCCAAACAAATTGTGATGAATTGTTAGATAATTTTGTTATGAAAAAGGCAGGACAAAACTTTCTAACTGTTCACTGTGTTGTGTTCAGCCTTACTTGATTTGATGATTGTAGCTTTTTATTTCTTTATACGTATTTCAATAATGACAGTATAAGCGAAATTTAAACCAGTCCAGTGGCCACGGTGGTCATTGGTAAGCTCAGCCCTTCCAAATTTAAATATGAAACACTATAAATCAGTAAAGATTTTATCAAACTTTCAGAATTTCAAGTCCCCTTACGAAAATTTAAACCCCTATGCAAGACTTCCTGGCGACGGTTCTGATTTTTAACTCCACATCTTTTCACGCGACAGTTTAGTTGCATTCGATTCTTACCAGGCTGAAAAAGTATGAATCACGCAAATAGTGAACAATTAAAAACTCTAGAAGGTATTCTATAGGCTTTAGAGGAATCAGCCGATTGGGCTCTGCTTTCTTCTTTTTGCGATGTTTCAAACTTGCGCATATCTGTATTCAAGTAACTTCACTCCACAGGTGTAATAAACAAGGAATCAATCACAGACTTTTATCTCTTGCTTATTTCACCTGTGGAGTGAAGTTACGCGAATCGTGAACCTAACAGTTACAACCATTTGGGTGCGTTGTACGTGAGCTCTTTTGCTCGTGTGTGTGAGACTTTTACAGCCGTGGTAAGCGAGTTGCAACGTGGTCCTCACGTTGTGCTTCAAAGTCTTTATGCCGCCACTCATACCATATAGGTGCAGTGTGTTTTTGTTTTTTTTGACACAGATAAGAAAACACAGATGTGATTCTTATAAAAAACGTAGACCATGTATTGTGTCAAATATTTCAATTGTGGCGATTTCGGTTGGTTTGCCTGCGGCAGTTAATAATCCTGTTCCCGCTAGCCAAGTAAGATTCCAACAATTCCGTGCAATTGAACGCTTTTGCGTCGAAGGCAGCAACAAACGCAGTGATCGTGGGCTCTTCAGTAATGATTGAGAGCTTTTTAATGACCGTATTTTCAGAGCGTAATTTTCCGATTTTCGCAAATTGATTGACGCTTTCCATTTTTTCCTCGCAACAATGGTTGAGGGGTCCTCACAAGTGGATTAGCCTACGGCCTCACATCAGTTAAATCCGGTCCTGCATGTAGTACTAATTTGTATGACATCAAACATCAAACTTTTCACAAGAGCCCCCTTTGAAACAGCCCAGGGCCCTGCAAACGGTGTAAAGTATTTGTATCAGGTTTGCTATTTTAGGGTATGTAAATTGCAAATACAGCGTTAGCAAGTAGTATGAGGTGTTAAATTTAGACAACTCAAGTTGCATTGCCTGAACCACTGTCGGCGATAGTGCAAGTTGTCGTACGTAGCCTATAACCTAACGCTTTTTGGTTGATTTTGAAATGGTGGTTTTCAGAACGCACCGTACGTTTTTTGTATTTTTGAAATGTACAATACAGGATGGGTCAAAAGTAGACGTGCTCTTGATTGCTTTTTTACATTTATGGCTGAAATTTTGCAAGGGTATTGACAAATACTGGATCGTTCCGGTAAGAAAATTATTCTACTTCCACCACTGGTCAAGCCTTGTTCAAGAATACTTGTTTTCTTTATTGGCTTTGACCATTCAAAGATGGTCTTCGTTGCAAAAATTTTGAATCCGTCAGATCCATCGCTCATTTGTCATCGTGATGTTACATTGGACTCGAGTGTTAGACTATGTACTTGTTGTATTCCCATATTCCACGATCATTAAAATTTGGCAAATTTGTGACCTGTATGCGGCAGCTTTCATTTTCACTTTCATGGAACAAGCGCCGCATATTCTCCAAACTATCCTCCCTCCAGCATTTACGGTCACTGCTCTCTATCGCAAGCGAAAGCTTTCTTTCAGCTTCAACGTAATGTTGCGTGAAGTAGAAACATGTTCTTGCGGATAATGTTGCATTGTCCGCAAGTTTCCTGTCAAGCGGTTTTTGCTCTAGTGTCGCCTGGCGTCTGCAAAAAGTAGACTATGATTTTAACTGAAACAGTTCTAGTGATCAATGAATTCATGTTTGACCAGAAAAGTTTTGCCTCACCTCATAACTAAACTTCAAATTTGCATGTTGTACTGAAATCGTCGCATAAAGCTGATATTGCAAAAACTCTACACACAGAGAAAGTTTTTGCTACCAGTGTGATTAATCCATTTGCAACTGTTGCGATCGGAAATCCCGAGCGGCATGTGCGTAAAGCTTCGCACTGTGGCAGCAAGCAACAATAGAGATCATGATCGCAATCTCTCATGTTATTGCTTGCTCGCGCTACATATATAATGGTGCTGTTCTTCACGCACATCCCGTCCGTGGTGAATCACATAATCAACGCAACGCCACCGGAGAGGTTGCAACACTACCATTTCTTTTTTGTACAAAACCATCAATTTCATTTCTTTGGAGAACTGCTGCTTAAATGGAACCAGATCATTCACTTCTGGACTGACCAGCGGTGCATAGTGCATAGTTTCAGCCCGCCATGTTGCAACAGAACAACTTAACGTTTGGATTCTTGTTTTGTGATTTCTTTCATTGAAGTTGGAGTTCTGTTGAAAGTCATATTTTGTTCTTACTTTCATTCATTCGTGAAGGACATGACTGCACTTGTGACTTTATCAAAATAATACCTTCTTTGATCATGATCACTAGATAAGGTAATCGTTTAATCATTCATTTTATGAAAACACAGCAACGGAACAACGCAGAAATAATCGCAAGGACAAACCTGTGCGACGGCGCGGGACAAGCGCTGGTGGTGTACATGGCTTATAAACATCGCACAACGTACTAGGATAGTCTGCAAATAATGATGGAACATTAAATACGAAATAAGGTGCAGACGATTTCACAATGAAGCTTCCACAAATGACGTCACGCCAATTTCGTGAAATATTTCTCTCATCCCATTTTGTGAAAATACGTGACACTTCCCCAAGTCTTTCCATGGTTACAACGTCACAAGTTCTTAATCTCCCTCAAGGAATAAATATCCTCTGCCTGGCTTTTAGATATCTTGGGATGGGTTTGTGTTTATGTTATTTAACTTATGAAGCCAACACACCCGGTCAATAGAAAAAAAGTACTGGGTTTGAACTTATCAAGCAGTGATGCGTGTCATTTTCAATTATGATGACTCAGAAAAACATACAATCATGACGTTTTGATCGTAGAACACACAGATTGTTGAAATCCAGATGCTGAAAACAGACATAGCTAATCAGTGCAAAAGGGCAGCGATAACGTTCAATCGTTCCGTTTTAGATAACTTTAGTTTTCGCGAATCCAGGGCTCGAGAAGTTTCGGCAGCACAAACAGTAAGAGGTCACCGCTCGATCAGGTTCACTCTTTATTGCCTGTGCTGCAGTGCGGGTATTATAGCTAGATGATTTCCTATGGGCGCTGTGTGACGTGACGTCACATAACAGAAAAGACACCAAAAAAAGTTACACAGGTCATTTGGAAGCTGTACACGATTACTTTATGATCAACATTTCTGCTCAACTCAAAGAACGAATCCAAACAGCGCAATTATGATTCGGCGAAGTATTGTGATCATTTCCTAGTATGAATCATCTAAATGCTCATCTATCGGAACGAGAACGACTACAACGTTTTATGTATCTAAATGTTAATGTTTCAAAGCAAAAATGAATGACTAGAAGAATAGTCCTACTTAACGTTGGATCATACTTTTCTAAATTTGAAAGCTTCAAAAGCGCAGAAAATAATTTAATTTCGCATTAAATTGTGTTCGGATATGATGCAGTGCTGATCATGGATGTCGGAAGGATTTTTTCCAGTGAGGCCAACGGTGGATTTTTGAGACGCTTAGAAGAACCAACAGGGGTGAAATGTCATTTTGCCAACTCGAAACTAAGAGAAAATTATTTTCCTAGTGAAATGGTAGCAGGAAAATATCATGTTTCAAAATCGATGAGGACTTGACCTCCTTGTGCCCCCCTTTCCAACGACCGTGGTGCGGATCGGATTTATGGTTAACATACAATTTCTATTTTGGACGGTTTTTGGATATTTTTTTGCGCTATAAAATCATTTCCATAGGTGCGTTTAATCAGCCGTGGATGTAACCTACTGTCAAATTGATGTCACCAATTAAACTGACACATGTCCACACTTCAGAGCGAGAAGCCGCGTGGATGCATGCAGAACGCACGCAAGTTTTTTCAAGCCAATACGTCACACAATGCTAATACTAAGTCAATGTAAAAATTCAATTTCTGGCAAGCTCATGTGATCAACACGGTGTCCAAAACACATCAGAAACAAGATTTCAATAGTATTTTCAGTTCAAAGCAGACACTGTAGTTTAAAAACGTTGAATATATTTGTGACGCAGCGACACTTTCAACCCTGTTCTCCCTTATCACGAATATGCTTTCAAAAACAAATCAATACAGGATAAAACACCTTTGTACTGTAAATAAACAGTAAGTCCACACTTTGACAAAGCACATGGCTTGCAACTGCAAAAGTCAGCTGTTGCACGAACGCTTGCTCATTACTGACTACGAACACATACCGGACGTTTGGCGATGACAATATTGGGAAAATGATTGTTGGAATTGATTTCGGTGTTAACTGCCAGCAAGAATAAAAAGAGCTGGTCATAAAACTAATCCTCAGTTAATGTGCACTCGGGATGATGAGCAGCGTGTTTGTGGTGCAAGTTACCTTCATTGCTTGAGAAGAGCGAAGACTGACTTTGAGAAAAAGCGGTTTCAATCAACACGGAAGCTTCTTCTCAAAACATGTCGCTGAAAGATGTTTTTCCTATGATTATTATCAGTAGCGTAACTGACAGGGGGGCAAGGGGCGAACCGAACCACTGGTAGGGTCGCCAGATGGCTGGTGTTTTACTGCTAGCTTAACAAAGGCCGGTAAGAAGCCCGTATTTTAAAAACAGTGCCCGAAGCCGGTATTTTGAAAATAAATAATTTGCAGTAACTGCAAAAAGAACTAACTTATCAAATTATAATGACTCTAGTAGTGAATCTTGTAATAACGATTTCCAGGCCCGTAGCCAGATTTATATACAACATGTAAAATTGAATTTTACTAAGTGCATTATATAACATGTAAAATTGAATTTTACTAAGTGCAATATTTTTTAGAGTTTAAGAAAACGCCTCCGTTCACATTAAACACTGCACTTATCGCTTTTCATTTAGAGTAGATTAGTTTGCTAATGCTGAGCGCAGGGCTATAGACTATTGCTCACAGAGCCGTACGCTTGCACACGATTTGAAACATTTTCAAACCAACCATTCTGGGAGCTTCATGAAATTGTAAAGAAAATGACATTAAAAATAAATGCATTGTCAAAAAGCCGTTATTTTGAAAAAATGTTATTCGAGAATCCAGTGCCGCATTGAATATGCGCTTACGAATGCAGCCTACATCTACCACTGTTGGCAAAATGGCCGGGATTTTTACAAAACGCATCTGGCAACCCTAACCACTGGCAAGCTGAATGTAAAAACTGGGTCCACTCTAGTCGACATTTTGATATTTAGTATTTTTAGGTTATTGCTTTTTTTGCGTTTTTCGGGGTGTTTTCGATTTTTTCAGCTAGTATAGACATCCACGACATACAGAGATTCACTGTCATTTCGGAACGTTTTTCTGAGTTTTGGCCAGTGGGCCTCCTATGGTGACCAGTGGGTCCACTTCAGCTAAGCTTTGCCTCCCCTGGCTCAAACCTCTTGTTACGCCACTGATTATTACGTGCACAATCGCCTGCACTACAAACCTATCGAGCACCTTATTCCTGTGTGCTTTTGCTTGTGAAACATCTTTTGCAGTGTTCTTCAAAACATTTGATTTTGGCATTACGTGGTTGCAAAAATGTACGTAATAATCAGTGGCATAACAAGAGGTTTCAGCCAGGGTAACAAAAGGTTTGAACCAGACAGTACACCAACACTCACATCATCCGCACATAGATTGTTACGGTTTCTGGAAACGCGTGGTCATGCCAACAGCTGCGTCTAGTCAACTTTACTTGCAGTGTTTACTCATTTGTTTTGCCATGTCAGTAAACCAGCGTATAAAACTTGCGTAAAAATTTCGAATTCAAAACAATCTTCTTGGCTCACAGGAGTTGGCACGGGGACACGGGAGTTGGCACGGGGACATGGGAGTTGGCACGGGGACACGGGAGTTGGCACGGGGACACGGGAGTTGGCACGGGGACACGGGAGTTGGCA
>Ga0210059_1005818_pt1 | contig 19796 bp, 13 predicted proteins | sample Ectturendosymbi2_FD_188042 | JGI IMG/M metagenome (GOLD analysis project Ga0210059, IMG submission 188042) | Ecteinascidia turbinata endosymbiont from Florida, USA - Sample 2 (SPAdes) (version 2) | ecosystem: Host-associated > Tunicates > Ascidians > Unclassified | place: Key West, Florida... | reverse complement strand
AGTACGTGTCCAGCCTTGAGACGAGCAAGACCTAACCCAGCGCTTCTTACTTTTTTATGCTTGGTGTGTACACAGTGTCCACATATTTACTGCACAAAAGCAATACTGGTGAGACGCAAACTCCGAAACAATTCACAGACAACTACTGCATTTTTTCTCCATACAGGAGTGTTGAGTAAAACCATGAGTGAATACACTTTTGTCTGATGACAAAACTGAGCGTGAAGTCGAACGAAAACGTGCGGGTCTAAGTTTCTTGATTGTTAACTTGGGCGTGCCTTGAACACTCCGACCAAAATTTGCCAGTGCTCTCGCTGAGTTGTTCTAAACGTGTGCTGTTCCACTTCTTTAGAAGGGAACTGCCAAGTCTACATAGCCCATTGGTAAATCTGGCTCTGTTTGTATGACAGTGGTTACCCAAACTGGGGCACACTAGTCTTGAACAAATTGGAGATTTTTGAAACCTAATCCAGTCCAAAATTTTCATTGAGTAATCCGCTCCGGTCCTAATCCGGTAGACCTGCCAGATATTTGATCCAACCCGGTTTATATCCGAAAAAACTCTGATTGAGCATTATACTGCAGTGATCAATGCAGTTTGGATATCCATATCTGATCCAGTTGAGTTTTTTCAAAATCCAGTCCAAATCGGATCCTGCCCTGAATTGCAGAATCCGGTTGGATTGCGACCCGATGTCAAACGAAATTTCTGACCTCTGCGAAATTTCTGACCTGTTATTGTTTCTCAGTTATTTTGCTTGTCAGAGTATGAGAATAAAGTTTGGCAATTATTTTTTGATGTGTGTTGTGCAAATTAAACATTTTGGTTAGATATCAGGTACCCACAACAAGCTATAGTACGGGAATAACTTAAACCATTGAACATTTCTCGGACTTAGTTGTTGACCTCAGTTATTTTTCTTTTTCTCACCCAAACCAAACCCTAACCCGACACACTTACTCAAACACGAATACCTAAGGTCTAATAATAAGTTTTGTCAGCGTATTTGATATGTAGAATGTTACTCTGTGCATGTGTAACCTACATGGAGTGAAGTCAGAAATTTCGCATGTCAGAAATTTCGCTTCACACCGGAAACCGGATCATGTTCAACACTGGGGCACACATGTCACTGGTGGTTCACGTAGGTCTTCAAGATGGTAAGCGATAAGGTCTTCCTGTTTTCAACACAAAAAGGATATATTAACAGCTTTTTTTTCCTTACGGGTTCTGTTAATAGATTCCAGCATTTTTGTGTACTATTTCACTACTGGAGAGTAGTGTTGAACAAATCGGAGATTTTCGCAATCCTAATCCAGTGTAAAATTTTTTTTGAGAAATCCGCCCCAATCCTAATCCGGTAGGCCTGTCCAAATATTTGATCCAATCCGGTTTATGTCCGAGAAAACTCTGATTCAGCATTTTACTGCAGTGATCAATGCAGTTTGGATATCCATATCTGATCCAGTTGACCCTTGCAGTCAGTCAGTGTGTAGATTTGGTAGAGCAGTGGTTCTTAAAGTTTTCTCCACCGCTATCCCCTCAAGTAATTTTTTTGTTTAACTCCCCCCTGAATTTAAATAAGGTTGTAAAAATAAATGTGTTTCTTGGTAAATTTATTTAATGTTTTTAATTTCAAGGTTTTTGTAACAGTCTACAGACACTACACTTTGTAACAGTCTGCGAGTGCGAGAGGACTGTGGAATAGCTGTGAGAAAACTTTCTTTGACATAAGTATCACACATCCTACCTTACACTCACAGTTATATTCTGGGAAGTCCCTGGCAGAGGTCTCCCAACAACATGAAAAGGAGAAGAAGGATAAAATATACAACCAAAGAGTGATTGACATAGTTAGAGAAGTCTTCATTCAATCCCCTTGTCATCACAACAACTGGAAGGATGGCACCAGAATGCAACAGAGTAAACAAAAGACTGGGATAGAAAATAGCTGAAAAACACAGAGAGCCGTATGCATCTGTCATAACAATAACATACATAAAGACAAAGCTCAGATTTGCTCTTTTGAGGAGCACCCTCTCTGCAAAACGAGGATTTTGAGGCAAACGAAGTGATGTTCACCTCCAAGACCTCACGGACATCGACTTCAGCTTAATTCTTAAGCCCACAGTCACATAAAGCTGAACGACAGCGTCAAGGACATGACATTAGTTAGTAGTTACATTTGTGAAATAAATGGGTGACTTACATAGATAAGCTATGACTTTTTGTGAAATTATACCTTAGAACTAAATAATTATCTAACCTACTAAACGTTTTTTTTGTTTTTCATGTACCTAACACTTATTGGAATAAATAATGATTATATATTGCTAATAATATTGTAACCTGTTCACATCCTTTACTCATTAACTTCATTCGGTCTACAGACACAATGTCTATGCTGTACAAATCAAACCTCTGCAACCAAGCTCCGCCTTTTATAGGGTACCCACTTTCTTAACACTTGTTCGCTGACCCATAACACTTGCATCCAGAGTAAGACACTGAGTCCAATCCTGATCAAAGCCAGGTAAAGTATGAAAGTATTGTGGCATGCACACGCCCTCAAACAAACACTGTGACACCTGAGCACTCAGTCGCAAAATAAAGTGCGGTTTTAGTGTTCAAAGAATAAGGATGGATATAAAAAATCTGACTGAATCAAAGTGCACAACCACACGGTGTTAAGACTTTCTGCATTTTTCAGGAAAGAGGTAAGCTACATATTTTTCACAATAACAATAAGGCGTCAAAGGTAGGAATCGGAATGTTGCGGTGAATCTGATGACTTCTAACACTCACTTGCCACAGCAGGTTGTACAGAGTCCTGCACCCAAAATTATAAGCCACTGATTACTTGACAATTTTTGGCCAATATTTGGTACAACATCATTTTGCAGCATTAGATCTAAAAAACGCAACATTACTTTGCAGCAAAACGAAAACGCAACATTGCGCAAGATTCACCGGTACTCACAGATATTCATGTTCACACTTTAGCCCGCATTCTTAATGTGTTGTAATAGCTTGCTTTAGATTTATGTGAACTTTTGCAAATTCTTTGTTTTATTTTACTTTTCATCAGGGCATCTGACTAAAAAAACGTATGGTTGTTTCAGATGTCCTGGGAACAAAATAAACTGTGTTCTAATGTGCTTTTGTTTTTTTTGTGGCATGATTTGATGATTTAAATACTGAAACTTCATAGCTTTGCCATTGCACACTACTTTGCAGAGTGAATACAGATTACTCTGCCTAATTGTATATTGGTTAGATGCTATAACCACGTTTGCACATAAGATTCTAGACTTTTCAAACAAAATCATTCATACATGAAAAACATAGTAAGGTTAATCGCATAAACTGGATACTCAAATTTCCAATAGAAATGTTTTTATTGGTAGAGTTAAACACTTACTCTGTGCCGCTTAGTATAAGTGTAAGACATGGTTCTAAGATTAAGCAGCTGAGTGTCACCATTGGGATGGCCAGAAAGCAAAGTTACTATCTTTCTTTGGCTGAGAAGTCGACATTGTATGGTGGCCTTCAGCTGCCAAGCTGCATTTACAAGGCAGTGGCTACAGAACCACACCTGGATCTTTAAATTTGAAACCTTATTTGACCATCTCCTGTAATGTGACAGTAACACACGAGGCAAACGCAGTAGGCTTTGTAGAAACATAGTAAACAAAAGGTAAACCTAACCATAGCCCTAACCTAACCCCAACGTAACACTAACCTAATGCTAACCCTAACTTAATGCTAAGCTAACAGTAAGTTAACCTAATGCTAACATAACGCTAAACCTAACCCCTAAAGCAAAAGTTTGGAAAGTTTGAAGACTGGTTGATGGTGTCAGTACCACCAGTGTAGGGTTTGATTTGGAAAGCAACTGGTGGTTCGTAGGGAGTTGACTTAGAAATCAACTGATTGTTTACGAACATGCAAAGTGCCAAGTTAAGAGGCGAACCCTCACGATTTGCATGGCAGACTTGAAACCTATCTGTTACGCTATCAGATCGATGCCGCTTGAATGACAAACTGACTGCTTTATTCAAACAGCGTCATGCAAATTAGTATCATGCAGGTGTACACACACACATTGGCAGAAAGCTCGTCGAATTACAGAAAGCCATCGTGGTATCCCACACTGCGTGGAATTGTGCAAAGTGTATGCATTCAGGTTTATGTGGAATTAGGCGAGTGCTCTGCAATGCAGCCGACTACATTGAAATTCTATGTACACCATGCTATTCTGAAATGCGAGAATGGTACAGACATTATTTAGCATGACGACTAAATAGTACTTCTAGTTGCACCCCCGAAAGTTTTATGCACGCTCAATTTCGGTCTGCAGAATTTCAAGAAACTTAACCCCGACTTCCATCTCTGCCAGAACTAAACCAAATAACATGTAGCGGCATGAAATTAGCACTGGCATAACGTTTGGAAGGGACACATTCCCGTTCAAAAACTTTTCATGTTGTAGAGCATGTAAGGACTCGGTGCCTGCCCTGAAAATTTATTGATGCCTCCCAGTTAAGAACCACTGTTTTAGAGTACAAGGGCTTCATTCGGACCTATCATATGACTTCAGTGCTTGCTCTCAAGTGCTCCTACCGTTTTGTTCATGTATTCTTTAGCATTGTGTGGACTTAATAATGATGGTTTCAGCATGTGATTATGTCTATGATCATCAACTTAGTACAGTTCATGGATTTAATCTTGTTTTTGTATATTTGGAGCACATGATCAACAGACTTTTAGCATTGTTGTTAGATTGAAAAGTTATTTTCAAGTTGTTTTAACATCAAATGGGTCAGTTTTGAAGCATTTATCTATAATAGCGTAATATATGTATATGGTTGTAAGTTTTACTAAGATAAAGAAAGCAAATTGTAACATGCAATTTTAAGGGTGCCCTGTTAAGGACAGATATCCATGAGTAGCTGATCTTATTTGCGGATATAAAATGAGCTATGACTCAACCAGAATGACGAAAACTGATATAATTGACGATGAATAATGTCATCAAAATCGTGGTAAAAAATATTTCTTGTTAACCTAGGCTTGCTTTCAGCCACCATTGCTCTCACACCAAGATTATTCCATTGCTGAAAAAAGTTACAGATGGAACCAAATTTAGGTTTCAACAGTTGTGAAAATATACAAATTAAAATATCGTAACCTTTTATCATTATGTGTTTAGGGGACGATCATGATAAATTGCGATGACAAATTATTTTTTGTCTTGTACTTGTACCTTTATTTATTCTGTAATGAGTTTTTTTCCCACTCTTAATTTCGTCATCACACATCCATTAATGGTATCCAGCCTGACAGACATCTGTTCTTTACCTTGTATAAATTTTAAGCTCATAACAGAAATTCCTATTCAAAACTTGCTTCTGTGGCAAAACCAGATTTTATTGGCAAAAAGATACTGCCTTCCAAACATTTTGAGCACTCTATGACTATACAAATTACCATGTAAACATTTTGCGTTTTGGGCTGTAACTTTTTCAAAAAATGGCCAATTTGGCTATTTTTATTAATACTTTGAGAGTCGGCGTACGATATGTTTGTACTTCGATTTCAGCCTAAAAAACAGCAGTTTTCGCTTGCCTTACCAACGCCCTAGCTCCTCCGCCGATTGCGCTAGAGAGCTGTTTGAGGGCGCTCAAACGGATTGGCCAGTCTAGTAGATTGCACTCGAAAAAAATTTTTTGGGTTGAGGGGTGCGAATTTTTTGTGAGTGACGTCATAAGTGAAGTAGTTTTGGGGTCATTTTGGCTCATGTTGCCTGGCCTTGGGCCCAACCACTAGGCCAAAGTGTTTCGCTGAAGTTTTTATTGGAAACTGGGCTCGAGTCCTAGTCTTTTGAGCCTTTGATCGACTTTCTAGCGTTTCTGGTTCAAAAGTGATGATCTAAAATAAACAAATTAATTAATTATCTAATTACCTAATTAGTCAAATATTTTTACTAACTTACATCATAATTTTTGAACCCGAAACCCCAGCAGGTCATCCAAAGTATCAAAAGACTTGGATTTAGCCTAGTTTCCAGTAAAAACTTCAGCGAAATACTACCACCTAACGGTTGGCGGCCAGGGCCAGGCAAAGTGGGACAAGGTGACCTAAAAGTCCTTCACTTATGATGTCACTCACAAAAAAACTGCACCCCCAAGCAAAAAATTTTTTTTCGAGTGCAGACCAGAAGACTTACCGTGTCTTTTGACGCTTCGACCAGGTATGTAACCTGTAGAGGAGCGGAGATATTCTTGCGCAAAGCCACGTGCATTTAGGTGTTTTTTTCCAAAAATCCCCGAAAGCAGCCGGACACCAAAGTGTTAAGATTTTGGCCATTTTTAGCTACGGAAAATATCTGGCACTCATAGAGTTTTCCAACACGCATCTGGCAATGCTTCGCATATTCTAACACCTCACAAATTCCAAGCATCAACAAAATTACAGTCTCATATTCTCAAGAAAAGATATGTTCACAAAAAATGCAACTTTCCCAGACTGAAATAAGTCTTATACTCAGTGCCGTGGCAAGGCAGCCCCATACTCCCCGGTCAGGGGGACCATTCGTAGGGGCCCCACAATGTATATTGTATTAGTAAATTAGAGCTGTCTCTGCCTTCGAATTTTACTCTTCTGGTTTTTGCCCTCATTGCAGAGCTGGCAGATTAAGCATGTAATATCATGATTTGTTAATTTCTAAAAACAATTGTGGACGTTTGGACACTATAGCAGTATTTTGTAAAGTTGTGGTTACGTGATATTAAAGGGCCCCATCTGCATTTTTTTCGGGGGGCCCTAACAGCCTTTCACATGGCTCTGCTTATACTTATTGGCACTTGACATAGCTTGAGCAGATGTTTCAGCAAGACAGGACCTGCATCAACTTCCTATGCTAATTATGAAGAGCAATGTAATACTTTTGTAAATAATTTTAAGGTTTTGTTTCTCTTACAGCTCCCGTTCAATTCAATCAACGTAGGCACTAAGCAGTGTCTAAATGATAGTGTCAGGTTTTTTCTTTAGAAGGACTAAGAAGCCATATCAAGCAAAATTTCTTACCTCTACGAAACAGCTGACAAAATTTGTGTGTGTCATTTGGCTTACTTCTCAGAGTAAATGATTAAACTAGCAATTAAGTTTTTTTTCTAGTCCTAAACCCTGACTCTCAACCCTAATTGAAAACCTTGTCCCTGAATACAAACCTGTGTGTCGTTTTCAAAACATTTTAACAAAATACATCAAAAGTGCTCTCAAAAGAAGGTTGTGAAAACATACAAACTTATCAAAATGGTATCTTGATTAGCAAAGCCAAAGCAACCATCTTTTGAGCTGAACTGATGACCCCTTGCGCAGCAGGAATAGACATTTCCTACTTGACCAGGCTCACTGTAGTGCTATTGTGGTGACCTCAGCATTATAAGTGGCACAAAGATGGATACTGTTTTTAAAGCTGAATACGATTTTTTATTCCTTTGAAAGAGAAAACCACATATGGTCGTTTAGACACTATCATCAATGTATGCTGGCTTTTGAAGTTAGCCCCCCAATGTGCTAGCACTGTACCTTTTTCAATTGTGGATTTTATCCAGGCTTGTTCTTCATAAATTTTTGGTCATTGAAAAAGATGACAGAACTGAGTGACGCATTAAGTAGAATTTATATCCAATTTATGACACTACACACAGTGCTGCCATTGTGATTATTTTCTGAAAAATAAAGTCATGTTATCAAGTTTTTTAGGTTATAAAAAATGGCCCTGGTGATAACACGCATATGCACCATTGTTGATGATCATTAAACATAATATGCAGCCTCAACTCATACACAACACATTAAAGATTGATGTGTTTTTAATAATAGATTTTGCATCTGAGTTGCTGCATGAAACATCACTTGTTGAACAACCTCTGATTTATATTGTTATTTAAAAGGTTTGTTTATTTCAAAGTAAAAATGTCCATGAGCATTTTATGATGCCTAATGGCTTTATACAGTGTTGCCCAATATTGGATTCTGCGGCAAGAGCACACGTAAGATTTCATAAAGAAGTTTTTGTTCATGTTGTATAACCAACATGTTTGGGTGTGATTGTCACACTTGGTAAAAACTACCGTTTAAAGTTAGAAATAAGCAACAAGTTAGTGAGTCCAACTAAAACAAAATTTTCTAGAAAGCAGAGATAATAACTAATCTAAACAAAGGCCATCACTTTTCTGTGGAGCATGCCAGAACATTAGGTTATTGATTTTCATCTCCACCTTGTTCATTTTTAACACGTTCACTGGTAGCGTATGAACATATCGTACTTTGAAATTGAGCCGCTAATTTTGCCCCGTACGTTTATTTCTACTTAAAAACTTACATGGCTATTTCGACTGCTATGTTTGTAGTCTATGTTTATTTGTAACTACTTCTGAATGCTCATACACACATGTATTTCCAGCTTAATCATGTGTGTAGTATATGAATTGAAATGGGATTTTTACTGTGGTATGGATTCGGTATTAACTTGAAAATCTGGTACCATCCCATCACTAACTGTAATAAGGTATTAACAAGTAATATGTTTTGGTCTAGAAGTTTTATGTATAATACAGGGCAATAAAATGACAAGCACAATTTTGGTGTGAAAAAACTATTAGCCAATTTCAACATTAAAAATAATAAGAACATACAAACATTGTACACAGTGTACATGAGCAAAATCTAAAGCAAGTGATGCAGGAATAGTGAAAGTAATATACTGATGAAGAAGTAAGGCAGGCAAATTCTAAATGGTTAAGAGAAATAGGTGGTGATGCTGATGCATCAATGAATCAGAAAGCCATGCAACAGCCATGACAGTATTTGAATGTGGGCAGTGGAAGCACTTGATATGATATAAAAGCAAAAGTGAACATCACAGTCCATGATAAACAGTCCAAGATGATAAACAACACGATTAGACCCAAGTAAAATTGGGTTTAAAAGAGTGGTATAGTAGTCATTTGACCTAGTTGATGCATTACAACCAACATGGTGTTTGGCAGGGTGGTACCATGCAGATCATGGTTGTTGGAGATTACGGCAGTGAAATATGTCATGCTTGACAGTTCCTGTACTTCTCTAAAAATGTCTTGATATATCCTCTGTCTGATTAAATATGCTTAATTTGAATCAATTTCAGTTGCATTTGCAGTTTTGATAAGAGCATGACATGTGTCCCTGCCATTTTATCCTGTTAAAAATTTAGCTGTTGCATTAGCTGTCACAAAATAGATAGCTTTTAAGATAAAATAATTGTTTGCTGTTTTTAAAGCTATCATGGAATATGTCAAAATATGTGGAGTTTATTATGCTATTGTAAATGTTACTAAAGACTTACAAAGTTGCAAAAAAAAATTCTTAATTGTCACAAAATTTTTGCATTCAGCTCAAAACATGCCTAACTGCTTTTTTAGGAACTATTATTACAGTACCTTCAAACATTAGTTTTTCATACCCATATTCTGATCCATATGTTTTGTAGCCAACTTTTATGCATTCTAAATGTGTGGTGAGGTCACTGTCTATCAAAAGTAAGGAACTATTTAGTGTTTTGCCTGTCGTGTTGAACGTGTTCCAGGTTTTCGACTGATTGCGCCATAACAATACTTCTAGACCAGATTCTATTTGAATAAGGACTGAGGATTTGTAATGTTACATGAAATGGATTTCCTATTAAAAATTTGCCCAAGTGCATGTTGCACCAGCTGAGCTGTTCGATTTTCATTTTGCGAACAACTGGAGCTCGTGGGTGAAATGTTTCAAAAGGTATAGACAGGCCTCTACTCTTCATGAAAAAGAGGGAAAGAGGCAGGTGAATTTGCTCACCTGTGTATCTACTTGGCAGCAAAGGGGCGATGTTCTGTCCTCCTTTAACTGAACAAATGAGGAAGTCGAAAACCCAGAATACATTCGACTTGGTGGGCGAAGCACCAACTAAGAAACTGCAATGCATGCAAACATGGTTTATCACAAACCCACCTTCAGCTAGAAGCACTACACTTATGACAACACAAGCACAGCGCATTCTGCTACACTTTTTACAACCATGAATTTGACACTATGATCTTATCAGAATACATAGTTTGCCTGCTGAGTAAGCATCATCAGCTTCTGGTGAGATTTTGCATTTCAAGTTTTTCAGCGAGATATTCATTAGGCATTTATTCTATGTCTCAACACCCACCAGCTGCTAAAGTGCAGTCCAACTTGTGATTTTTCTATTTAATCTTTTATTTTATATGTGGTAAATTTGTGCTCAATGTTATATGCTGCAGGGCCAATTTGTTCATGAGCCTATGTGAATAAAATAAGTCGTTGCTGTTGTGAATGCCTACATTATGTCTGAGGCTAAAAAGTTTGCAGAATCTCTTTTGGCATGGTTGACTGAGGAGCTTCGACTTGTACTTCCTAATGACTCAAATTCTGCTGCTAAATATGTTGAAATTTGCCAAACAAATGTACTTCGAAAAATGTGGAAGTTTGTTATGAAACACGTTAGAAGTGAGGAAACGGTAGTTAACATGATTGGAAACTTGGAAGTGATGCATTGTTTGAAAAAATTAAAAGATGTTGAAGAACTTCGCGATAGGCATAAGTCTCAACTTGCTCAAGAAAAAGCTGAGATAGAACAACTGGAATCAGCTCTGAAACAAAATAAACAGTCAGCCTGCCAATCTGAGCTTGCTGTTTTCGAGCTTCAAGTTGACCAAAGAAAACAAAGCCATCAATCAACACTGCACAAAGCACATGCAGTAAAAGTGGAAAATGTCAGCTCTGCAATATCAAATGCACATCTTCACATTATGACTGAACAAAAGCAGCAGCAAGTAAAAATGTCTCAAAGGCAGAATCAGGAATTGGGAAATGGTGGTTGCACTGCTGATGTCAGCAGAATCCAAACTTTCCTTAAAGAACATTTTGAAACCAGCTTACAAGAACAAACTGTGGACTTGAGAAGTTGCGAGGTGTTATGGAAGAAAATAGTTGACTTGACCAACACATATCCAGCTGATTTCATTGTAAATGCTCTTAAAACAATGGTAAAAGAAGAAAAAGAAAAAGTTAGTTGGATTTTGTAGATCCAAGTATAGATTACTGTATTACATGAAATGTCACACTGTGCTTTATTATGTTATAGGTTTTAAATTGTGAAAAAGAGATCAACTCAGAGAAAGAAATATTATCAATCGAGCAGGCTCTTCGGGCTGATGACACTGATATCAGTGATACTGAACAAAACAGAGCAAAGCTTCTGGGTAGAATAATTCAGGTTAGTTCATGTCAAAAATGTGTTGTGGACTATTTAAATTAACTTATATCTCTTTAACAGGTGTAGCAGTTTTGTAAATGTCAAATTATTATAATTTTGAAAACCTTGTTAATCAGTTTTGGTTAGACAATTGAAGGTTAAATTAATTGAGCATAATGGCAACACCTATGTTATTGCATTCTAAAAATCTAGCTATTTGTGTTTTACTCTGCTAATTCTTTTTTGGCAACAACCAAAGTGGTTTACCAATGAGTCTTCAAGTACATCTTTTTAATGATCTGTTCTTTCATCATATTGAAGAAATCCTTTTATTGCAAAATGGCTAAGAAGTTGTATGATAATCAATTTGTGCATGTATGAAGATGATAAGATATCATTGAAATGGCCTTTGTCACAATGACAGTTCAGCAAAGCAAAGGATTTTGTCTTTTTTACCATTTTCAAGTGGATATAATCCTGACTTGACTAGGTATTTAAGCAATTATGCCAAGCATGCATGTTGTGTTATAGTAGAAGATCACCACCTATCTGTTTTTTGCATTGGTTTGTTTTTGCCAGATTTGCAAAGCAATTAACTCAGGTTTGGTTCAAAATGTAATTTTTTGTTGCAATGGCTGACAAGCATTGCATAAATATGTGTTTCAAAAACTAAGCAAATACATTGCTTGCCATTTCCTAAATGCAAATTTAATGTTGTACAAGATTTACTTTTGTCTGCATTTAGCCTATGCTTCTAATTGTCAAAACAGTTGTCATGTGATCTCTAATATGTGACTTTGGTTGTTTGCAGAAACAAAACTTGGAAAATTTGAATGAACTGATGCATGCAACACAGTGTAATGAACAGGCTCAGAAACTACAACTCAAAGCAAATCAGATAAAAAAGAATGTGGAGTGCCTTTTGTATCAACAACTTCATGATGATGATTTACAACTGGCCTTGTATGTGACCTTGCAATGACAATGGCTGATATGTGAAATAGTTTGTTTACATTGGCCTTATGTGTTAGAAAGCTAGCTTTTTGCTTTAAAATAGTTTATGCCTTTTAGTAAAGTTTCAATTTTAGTTTCAACTGAACGCAATAACCAAGATCACTTGATTTTTATGCGCAAAGGATGAAAACATTAATTTAGGTTTCACAGAACATTGTGTTGAAACCAAGTGCCAGTGCCACTAGTGCTACAATGATATTTTAGCAAAACAAACTGAATACCAGTGCTTGCATGAATTCTTTAGTCAATTGAAATTATTTCATTGGGAGATTTTTGAGATCTTATCAGCTGAACTTGAACTGCAATCCATTTAAATTTTCAGCTTTAATATTCTTAAAAACAATCAGTTGTGGTTTGAAAACGTAACTTGCTTGCTGAACCAAAGACCAGTGGTGCTAATCCACCTGCTGCAATGATTCTGCAGGAGCATTCTTGACCATGAATTAGAGCTGGCGTCTTCCAAAGCTGCACTGGAAGCAATTGTCGAAGTGTCTGAAAATATCCAAAAAGACCTGGAAAAGAAAGAGAAAATGCAAAAACACCGCGAAGCTGTTTTAAATGAAGTAAAAAATTTCAACAAAGAATTGGTATGTCGAATCTCTCTTCAACAAATGCAAGATAAGAAATGAAATAAGTTAATGCAAGCCATTAAAGATGCAATTTTGAATGCCGAAAGGTTTGCGCTGTGTTTTACCTTGTCAGCCTGACAGATTTCAAAACGTTTATAACTCGAAATAAAAATATTTGTGAATGCCAGCGGCCAGCGCTTAGATTAATGTTGCCCTTGCAATCATATATGAGTAAACATCTGCTGTATTGCTTCAGAGCTTTTAGTCAGGATTTTTACCAGCAGCATGTCTTGTATACAAATGATGGTGCACATCGAAAACATATCAGCCAATTTCTTCACGCCTCATTGGATAAATGTAACTCATCAGTGAATCACGATTTTCGCACTAAATCGCCACACTCCAGGTTCTTCGTAACCTGTATTACGAAAACATTACTTCATAGAAAACAGTTGCTTATCATGTCACCGGATATGATTACGAGATTATAGAAGTCTGGGAACGAATATAGCGTTGCTTGGAGGGAGGTCGTTGTTGTAGGCGCACAAACACAAAACTCCCTTGGCACAATGACGGGCTGATACAAGCAAGCCAGCACGTACAGTAAAATAATTGCAAGTTCTGAAATTCCAATGCGAATAGTTTATATCCACTATAAGATCAATCACGATGTCACCAAAACTGCCATGCCAATTTTGATTGAAATCAACAATATAAGCTCGACAGCAAACAATTTTTCTTCGACCATGTTAATGTTTCTTACAGGCAGAAAATCGACGTCGACTCGTGCTGATATCAAAGCAAAACGCGGAATTTCAATCGCACCTGATGCGTCAGCAAGCAGAGTCGCTCGCGTCAGTCCAAGCTCTTTTCCGTGGCAAGCACGAGGAACTCTTCTCCGTCGCATCGTCTCTTCCATCGACGCTTAAAAGCACGAGGAAAGCTTTCCATAACGCTGACTTGCTGTCGCTCATGTCGTTGCCGATCAAGTCGTGAGTTTGTTTTTGCGTGTGAAAACTGCTGTGTGATGCTTCTCTTTCCTTCGTATGTTGCTTTACAGTGGAAACCTTTCTATTGCTGAGCGACTTCAAATGCTGCCAGCTGTGTTTCAACTGTAGGTTGTGATGCTTCCTAGTTCTCGTATGATATGGGCTTTTAACAATGGATTGAGCTCGATTAGATTAATTGCGTTTGCTGCCGAAGATTCAAACGTTCGTAGCTAGCATTTTTTTAAATCCAACCCAGACTCGCGCATTTTCATTCTTTTCGACCCCTGAAGACAATTGTTGTTTACGTTTAGTGATAAATTAGCATTGCAAGGCTTGATACACATAAAGTGTCCCGAAAAGTTACAAAAATGTGAAATGTATGTTTATCAACTCTTTAATACCTGATAGTTCACTTCGTTTTGTAGCATATTTGCCCCGAAGTTTTTAAATTCTGCTCTATTTACAACGACACTGACGGTTCTGTCAGATTGCTTCCAGGGATTTCATCGAGCTCAAAAACTCAGTATGCGAAACACGTTTAACATGTTTTCTTCCTTGCCACCTATGGCCTATCAAATTAACCGGACCATAGAAAAATTATGGTTGGAAGTTGCTTTTTCGCCACTCTGACTCAGTGGAAATAGGCACAAGCGAAGCTGTGTTGCCTGTCGCTGACCGCCAGGTCCGGGCCGCCTCTGAATTGTCTATTGTTGGTGTTACGTTTTTTTTCGTTGGTCGTGCGATTGATGCCGTTTCAGGGGTTCACACAAGCTGCTCCGCCTTTTTTACAATCAGTTCTGTTCCTTTCTCTTCTCAGTTGATACGCGTAAGGGACTCATTCGTGCAATTAGTCCTAATGTGTTTTGAATAGAAAACACCAACCAGTGAACGACTTCTTAATCCACCGACCTCTGAAAATGACGCATGCCAGCGGTGGACAAGTGTACCAGCGGATTGCTGCTACGTTGGGCACACATTTTGTAAAGGTGCGTTTTTTCTGTGAAGTGTTGCTTTCCGAAACAAATTGTTTTTGTTTTTTGCGTTGAAAGCAAGAATCACAGCAGGAAATATTACACCGGCTCCGTTTTGTATGTTTCCCAGCTGTTTGCTGAGAGGCAAAGAATAAGCAGTTAATGCTGAGTGTTGAACAACTTGGTCATTACCTCAAACAAGGTACTTTCACTATTAAATTTTTTGATTGGGTTTAATGGCGAAACAGGGGTCGTTCACTGAATTGTAACAATTCATCTTACCTCCGTATCGACACAGTTACTCTGAAAGAAAAATTACCCAAGTTACCTGCTTACCGACAGCCTGATTGCTTTAATTGTCGTATGTTTTACGACAGTTTACGTTGTGATGCTTCACCGACGGTGTTCCGCTTAGTTGGTCCCACAGGGGTCGAAAGTATTTTTTCCAGTGGGGTGAACAGTGGTGAAATTTTATTTTACCAACTCCGAAAATAAGAGAAAACAAATTTCAAAATCCAGGGGGCCGAAGCAGAACCGTCGCCAGAAAGTTTTCACTAGGGGTCTTTACGTTTGTGTGGGGGCGCTTTACGTTAGTGCGAGACGGCTTAATATTGAAAATTTCAGAAAATCTCCACTGATTTATAGTGTTTCATATTTGGATTTGGGGGTCTTAGTACTTTGTTTGGGGGTGCTAAGCCCACCAAAGCCCCCCATGGCGACGGGACTGGGCCGAAGCCCCCCCCCCTTCCGCCGACCATGATCGGTTCTGGTGCTGAACTAAAGCAGGCTTAGCACCACTGAAAACTGTTCGAAGATTTCAGACTAGTGACCTTAATTTGTGATCGAGATCGCCAGAGAAGTACATCAAGTTCATTGTGAATGTCATTAAATGCATCTCTGGTGTGGGAAATAACCATTTGGTGGTTCCAGACAGTTGCTGGTTGCTGGACCGCGCAAGGCAGCGACGGTGAAACGTTTCAGCACAACGCGGTTGCATGAAAAGAAAGCGTTTGTTTTTCTTGTATTCCAAACCCAACCTGAGAAACAAGTGATGTTGGGGGCTGGAAAATTCTCAAGAAAAGGTTTCGGGAGAACTCCTTTTGCCATGGCTGAAAAATGCTCCAACTTCTCGGCAGCTTGGATGTGTCTCCGACTCCCCAAAAGCTGGAAAGGAAAATAAGATAAAACCAATTTCAATGTTGGGAGGCCGCTTTGCAATGTGATCTTTCTATCGACTTGAACACTTCCGTTTGTTTGCCACGTAAATTGCCACCCGGTCGTTATCTGCCGAGTAATACCCTCTAATTGCGGAATTGTTGTTTTTAGATTCCTTAAAAAAATGTATGCGCAGTGCACTCTGCTTGCAAATCTTATTTTTCTCCACGCAAGGACAGCTTTTTGACTGCACTGCAACTTTCAGGATCCTACTGATTTTCTACGAGAAATTCGTTTCAAGCAAGACCGCTGTTATTTGCAACAATCCTGTGCTGACGCAGTGAATCGCGTGGCTGAGAAAAGCCTGGACATGCGCTGCCAGTTGCACGGTGGGAATTTTCTGCATCGTTGTCGTAGCAGTTGTTTTGCTTTGTCTTTTGGTTTATTCAGTGCTCAGCTGCGGCGTGCGTTTGAAAAACCACAGCCTGCCCTAAAAAAGAAACAACTATGCACCTTCCGTTGTAAATGACGTCGTTCGCTGAGCTTCTGCTTCTTATCCTCCGTCGAGTCGTCTCAAAGCGATTACGAAAATGGTGTGCGCGGTTTTGTGGTTCAATCGTTGTGATTATTCGCAGATCTCAACGAGGAAGTCAGAATTTTTGACGCAAAGCAAAATACCGAGTTTCTGCCTCACGTCAAACGAGCGCAGAAACTCGCTGCTGGCGTTAGAAAGGAGGAAGAGAAACTCAGGGTGGCACTTAGCGAATGGTAAGTTGTGCACCTCGGGCCTGATTAGCGTAATGCTGGGCTGCCATTTATTTTATTTTCCGAATGAACAATTTAACATTTTTTGGTCGTTTGGTTTTTAACGTGACGCAGTATAAGTTATTGTTATTCGTCTGTTCGTTTTGGAGATTGGGATTAACTTCGGGCAAGTGTTTTTAAAACAAGTTTTTGTTAGAGGGACGAGACGTCATTGTGTGAACGGCGCTGCGTGCCAATTAAAACATCGCGACAGCGGTTTGATGAAAAGCGTGTTATCGGAGACCCGTTTCTGTAAATTTCTAACAACATGAATTAGTTGAAAGATTAAATAGCTGCTGATTTAAAGGAACTTGAATGTTTTTCGTAGAGCTGCAACGCCTCAAGCGAACAAACGTTTTTTTTGCCAGACCTGGAACCATAAACAGTACTGTTGAGAGCGACCTTCTAAAGGACAGGAGTGCTTTTTTGCGGCGACGTATGTTGATGTGTGAACCGGTTTTCAGTGATCAGTCTTACGAAGGTTTTAATTTTTAAGGTACGAAGAACCAGCTCAGGAGCAAGCTCCGTGGTTGACCGCGAACGGCCTGACGTTGACTCAGACGAAACAACAGTTCTGAAGAGTTCCATGCACTGTTGTTTCGTTTGTTCCTTGAATACATGCTTGAACATCCAAGGCATAGTTCAGTCCTTATTGGTGATATTCTCTGTTTGCAGCATCCAAGGACTTGAGACGATCGATAATATTTACTACAGTCCACACTCGAAGTTCATCACATACTTCTTTGTGCGCATGCGCAGATAGGTTTGGATAAAACACATTTTGCTGAAAACGCCTTGCAGTTTTAACTTCATGTGACCTTTGTGTTTGCGTATCACTTATTCTGCTTGTCTAAACGTCATATTTTGTTTAGTTATTTTTCTGTCGTCCAGAATGACTCCTTTTTGCGAGAGTTGCGGTTTGCATATACAGTAGACGCTGGTTAATGCATCCAGCCACCGCTTAATCCATCCATTTCTGATTCCCCATGTAGGCAAATTGTTTTTTAATGCTCTGATTCTTAAATGCTCTTAAGGCAGAAGTAGATGGCCATCTCAGAGAACCGTTTCGGCCTGAGCAAGCCTGCGCAGCTTTTTCAGTGCTGAATAAATATAGAACAGAACATCAACTGCATCATTTTCACCCCTTTGGAGTTGTTTAGTTGTATTTTTAGGAAAATCGGTTATTACAACCAGTGTTGTACTTACGGTTGGGAGGGGGGCGAGACAAGGCTGAAAAGGAGGCCTCTTATGACGTCATCATACTCAGCCAATCGCGGTAAAACCTTTTTTTCAGGCCTAGGAAGGAGATATGCTGGCCACCCAAGGATACGTTCCTGAGACTGCGGCAGGACTGACATAAAAGAAAATACAAAAGGGTATTCATGATCCACAACTTTAAAAACACTAAAAGTTGGGAAGACAAAGCTAGCAACACAAAAGTTAAGCGATAGCATGCTGTATCGCGCCCCACCTCTAGTTTTGCAGTTGCTGTTGGTGGCCCCTTTGAAAGCAAGGCACTTTTACATCACAGTTGAAATTGAGAATCCCTTTGATGAAAGCAGAGTACTTACACATTACGGTTGCTACTGGGGGCCCTTTTGAAAGCAGGGCAGTTGCTGTTGCTGCCTTTTTGAAAGCAGAGTACTTACACATTACAGTTGCTGATGAGGTTCCTTTGAAATCAGAGTACCTGCACACTGCATTTGCTGTTGGTGGTCCGTTTGAAAGCAGAATAACTGCATATTGCTGTTACTGTTGGGGGCCCTTTGAAAGCAGATTACTTACTTATGATTTGTTTAGGGCCTATATTATATGAGTGGATGATAAGTTTTTCACCAAAAATAACGAAAATTTACGCGCGAAACACCTCGAGGTTGCCTTTGAAAAGGGGGGCCCGAGGCAAGTGCCTCGCTCGCTTCCCCTACATCCAAAATCGGCTGGTCCCAACGTGGATGTATTAACCGGAGTCTACTGTAATAGCATTTCACAAATGACGATGGGACCTATCGTAAACGCATATCCATGGCCAACCTTTACCCGTAACATGTCCAACTTCACGTCAACGAGCTTTTTGTTTGCTGCAATATTTCTCTTGTGCCGACTACCCAATCGGTTGATAGGAATAGTGTATTTGAGTCGCTGGACGAGCCCGTAAGTTTTAAGCAAAGTGGCATAACCACTAAAACAGTCGGCGCTCCACGTTTTTTCGCGAGCTAAAGGTGTTAGAAGGCTTCCTGACGTCAAAGGTATGAACGTTTGTCTTCGTGCGAGGAAAATAGAAAATCGCCTCCAAGTGGTTGGCTAAAATTTATTTAAACGAACAGGAAAGTTGGAGTAACAACAGAAACAGACTTGTAATCAGGGCACTAAACCTTAGCGAAGTTAGTGGCTTTTCGGTTTGAGCACAAAACTCTCAAATAGGTGAGCGCAAGTTAATAATTTGCTTGCTTTCGGCGGAGTTAATGCTTTTCTGTAAGCAATTGGCATTTAACGTAATGTTGTTTGTCGAAACAGTAGCCAGTGCATCGTATGTACCGGTTGAACCTTGTTGGTTTCTCAACACTTTCGAACATAGCCAAACCAAGTTTCACCCTAGACCAGTGTTTCCCAAACTTTTTTAACAGCGGACTTTTTCAGACCCATATAAATCATCGCGGACTCGAGGAAACCACAAGAACAATACGAACGTTACTTTTTTTAGTTTTATTTACTGCCCAATGCCCACACTCACGAATTTCAAAGAGAATCTTGTCCCTGATGTTGTTTCATAAGCTCGTCGAAATAAGGGCCTATGATCGTTTACGCACATCTGATCAGTGGCGTAGGAGCACAATCTGCCGCCCCTTGGTCCGGGTGGTTGTGTTATACAGGCCCGTAACCAGCTTGGGACACCAGGGGGGGGGCGAAGAGTTTTCTGAGAGTGGCCCAACTTTTTTAAACTATGTCCAGTACTTTCAAATTATGTCCAACATATTTTTCCAAGGGGGG
>Ga0210059_1005817_pt1 | contig 19799 bp, 9 predicted proteins | sample Ectturendosymbi2_FD_188042 | JGI IMG/M metagenome (GOLD analysis project Ga0210059, IMG submission 188042) | Ecteinascidia turbinata endosymbiont from Florida, USA - Sample 2 (SPAdes) (version 2) | ecosystem: Host-associated > Tunicates > Ascidians > Unclassified | place: Key West, Florida... | reverse complement strand
ACATGTTCAATTTCACTTGGACATGTAGGCTGCAAGAAGAAGGAATTATTCAAATTACACTGGAAAGATGGGGGAATTACTGTTGGTTGAGGGATTTTACTAGCTAGTGTCTTTCCAACTACAGAAAAATAGGTATTGATTTTTTCTGTACTTTCTTTACTACTCTTTGTCAGTGTACCATCTTCATTTTGAAGATCTTGTAGGTGTATTTGTTTTTTATGCCCTTTATTCAATATGTTTTTTATTGTTTTCCACATTAAGGACGAATTGTTATTACTACTTGCAATTTGCTGCATATAATAATTTACTTTTGACTTTTCAATTAGGTGATTTAACTTATTTCTATATTTGCGAAAAATAGAAATTTCAACTTGATCACCATCATCATCAGAGCATGCACACACATGAAGGTGCAAACCGCCATCTAGATAACACATGCACAGTAGCAGCGTAGATGTGCATGCATGCACACACATGAAAGTGCAAAGTGCCATCTATACAACACGCGCACAGTAGCAGTGTACATGTGCATGTCGCACCTCATGTATAAGTCGCACCTAACTTTTTGGGTGAATTTTTATGTGACAAGACGGCCTATTGATGCAAGTATCCAGCAAGTATATTTCTAGGCTTTAAAGAACTGAGTTTCACGATAGTCGTACGACAGAAGCAGCCAGCGCAAACGATGCAGAGAACATAACTGAATACGAGGCAGCAAGAACACTTCGGTCAGAGCGCAGTAATTACTCACGCCTCAATAAACAAAAGGCGCTCTACCGATAAGCAAGACGGCTCCGGGCAGCTGCAACAATCAATCGATCGAACTACAAGCAACGACCAGCAACCATCATATTTTAGTTCAAAAAATGTGACTTATACTTGAATAAATACGGTATTTGAAATTAAAAATTACAAGTCCCCTACACATTAAATAAAAAATAATCATTAAAATAAAAAAAATCTGATTTAAATAAAAAAATCCAATTTTTTGATTTTTTTACAAAATCGTGATTTTTATCAACCTTGGTGTTGTGTGATTGTGACTGTGATATGGAACACGAGTCCGCAATAAATAATTATTATATATTGTTATTAATTTTATAGAGTCCAAGGCAGCCAGGGTTGTCTATTGATAAATCTAATTCAATTTCACGTGAAATGTCGTGAAAGCTTAACTCAGGCTTGGCAGCTGCTCAAGATAAAGCAGGTTGGGAATAAAATTTGGACTTGCAGTTGCTTGAGACACAAGTAGGCTTTCTTGTCCATGTACACTGGGCCATCAGCCTCAACACTATTATCTCACTTTATGAAACTCTTAAAAATTCATCAATGGCAAAGGCAGTTAGTTTAAGTACATACTCTGTTGAAGTAGATTTAGCTTACTTACGACAAAACCAACAAACCACAAGTTTTTTCATAACATGCTGCTTTCTAGCTGGCAGCTTCATGCTGCATAAAATTTTGTAGTTTCACTACCATTCATCCATATGCAGTTTTAATCAGGGTTGATGTAATTGGACCCAACCCAAAGCCCACCCATTTTTTTTAAAGGCCACTTAAAAACACTTTGCATTTCCTTTGAAAGATCTACTATGAAGTGAAATAAGCAGCACACTTGTATAGTATCTGTAAATTTTTTAAAAATGAAACAAAACGAACAGCAATGACATTTCAAGGACTTGAAATAAAGAGAAGAATTTGAACAGTATGAGTAAATTCTACTAGTTATCATCTTCAGCTCTGTAAAATCAGTATATTTTAGCCAAGTTGTCTGCCTTCTCTGCATCCAAACTGTTTCTGATGTTGGACCATACCAAACCATATGTTGAAAAATTCACTCTATCGATGCTTAACTAGCAGAGCATGCGCATAAACTTGACGTGAAACAGCAGATATTGTGTGGGAGTAGCTTTTGTGTTTACTGTGCACATGCTTGCCAAGCCTTACCACTTTGGAATGATCTGAACAACAGCACTTTGTTGTTTTCAGGACATCACTTTTGAACCAGAAATGCTAAAAAGCCAATCAAGAACTCTAAAGACTTGGATTGTAGCCTAGTTTCACTAAAAACTTAAGTCAAAAATTGTCTCTTGCGGTTGGGCCCAGGGTCCGATGACCTCAGCCAAAAATGCTTAAACTTACCCCACTTATGTTGCACACAAAAAACCCGAAATCCAAAACTTTTCCAATTAAAAAAAATCCAAACCAGAAGACTTGCCGCATCTTTTGAGGGTTTGAACAGCTCTCTAGCTGACTTGGCCAGCTGGTAAGTTACAGAGTTGCAAAGAGATAGTAAAAGAGTGGCTCATCTGGGTCTTGAAGGTGAATCCATGCAGTACCAAAGGTGTTAAGCTTAAATCTTGCATTGTTTTTTAGGTTGTTTTTTTGTAGTGTTTATATTTGTTTCAAAAAGATACAATTGTGTATTGTATATGGACATATATATTACATCTCTTTCTTGTCAGGCTTATGCTGCACTTCATACAGAGAAACCAGATAACCTTTGTAACAGTGAACTAGCTGGAAAGGTCAAGTGGTATAGGCAACTTCATATTAGTGATATATCAAGGCTTACCTTGTTTCATAAGTTTCATAATTACTGTTATGCTGTTTTTCAAGTAGATGCAGCTATTTTAAACTCACTTACATTGTCTAATCTTAAATAAAGCCCATGAGTAGCAAAGAGTGCGATGTGAAAATTGCAGATGAAGATGGTGTCCAACACCTGGTTCAGTCAGATACATCGTTAGAAGTTGGTAGTAGTGAAGAAGTATCAGGTGTTTCAAACACTACTTCATTATGGAATAAATACAAAAAGTCTTTAAAAACTTTCATACCTGTGCGGCCATTTGCAAAGAAGAATGGTGCTCACCCTAGTGACTCTGCTGGTCTGTTTTCCTTTGGGTTGTTTTCATGGATGACTATTCTTATTTGGAAACTGTTCAGAAAAGCTTCCTCTGCAAAGAATCTATGGAAGGTCTCTCAGCATGATGAAGCTGAAATAAACTATCGACGCTTGGCACATTTGTGGAAAAATGAAGTGCGATTTCATGGTTCTGCTAATGCTTCAGTATGGCGTGTGTCATTCAGGTTTCTTCGTTTGAGACTGGCAATAAGTGTGTTTCTTACAATGTTGGCCACCTTTGCTTCCTTTTTTACCAACAGCTATGTTATACACAATCTTTTAAAGCATGTGTCACAACCATCATCTCACATTTCACAGGGCTTTACATTGCTTGTTATCCTTGCAGTAACAGAAATTACTCGAGCTGTTGCCATTAGCTTTCTGTTTGCTGTTAGCTACAGATCTGCCATTCGCTTGCGATCAGCATTGATTTTGTTTTTGTTCAAAAAAGTTCTTAAGCTTCCATTGAATTCTGGAAATATGGGTGTTGGGCAGTTGATAAGTTTGTGCTCAAATGATGGTGATCGTATATTTGAAGCAGCCAGACTTGGGTTTTTGGTTGTAAATGGACCCATCCTGTTTGTGTGTGGTGCTATTTACAGTTGTGTAGTTTTGGGTCCCACTGCACTCATTGGCTCTGGATTCTTCCTGGTTATGCTGTTTGTACAGGGGTTGATTGCAAAAATTTCTGATAAGCTTCGTGAAAGAGCAATTGTTGAGACAGAAGAAAGGGTGAAAATCATCAGTGAGGTTCTGGCATTCATCAAACTAATCAAGTTCTACTGTTGGGAAGCATCATTTTCTGACCACGTGGAAAAAGTTCGTGAAAAAGAATTGCATATTCTTAAATTTCTCTCTTTGACTCAAAGCATAAATGTTACTCTGGCTTTTCTCACACCTGTTGTAGCTGCAGTTCTAGTACTAACTTGTTATGTTCTATCAGGAAAGGAACTAAATTCTCAAAATGCATTTACGTGTATTGCAATTTTCAATGCCATGTCCTATGGTCTGAAGATGATGCCTATTGGAATTCGAAGCCTTGCTGAGTTCAATGTCACAGCAAGAAGGTTTGAAAAAGTTTTTTTATTGGAAAGTAGGACAAGTTACATATGTTCAGTTCGTGATGAAACTAACGTTATTGAAATTGAAAACGCTTCATTTTGCTGGGAATTACCACATCCAACTGAAAATGTTGGAACTGCTGAGAGTGAAGCTACAAGTTCTGACAATGATTTACTGCTGGAGACGATTGGAATCAACTCCAAAAGGATCCCTGTGTTAAAAAATATTAATTTAGTAGTTAAAAAAGGTACACTGGTTGGCATTTATGGAGCTGTTGGATCTGGCAAATCTTCTTTGGTATCGGCCATACTTGGAAACATGTATTTAATGCAGGGGTCTGTAGGTTTGTATGGATCCGTTGCTTATACTGCTCAAGAGGCATGGCTGATGAATGCTACTGTTCGGGACAATATTTTGTTTGGTTGCAAGTTCACCAAGGCAAAGTACAATGAAATTGTTTCTGCATGTTGTCTACTTGATGATTTTACTGTACTTCAAGGAGGTGACTTAGCTGAAGTTGGTGATCGTGGCATAAACTTAAGTGGAGGACAGAAACAAAGGATCAGTGTGGCTCGAGCTCTGTACAGCGACAGAGATGTGTACATTCTCGATGATCCTCTGAGTGCTGTTGATATTCATGTTGGAAAGCACATCTTCAATCAAGCAATTTTAGGTTATCTGAAGAAAAGCGGCAAAACGATTCTGCTCATCACGCACCAAATCCAATTGTTGATGAAGTGTGATCATATTCTGGTCATGGATCAAGGTGAATTGAAAAAGAAACCAGAGGATCTTGAAACAGAAAACTTGGAGTTATTACCTTCTAAAACTGGGGAAAATGTTTCTGGGATAGATGGCAACAGTGCACCATTGGTTTCACCAAAAGATCTGTCAGATGAAGAACGAGCAAAGCAAGGAAAACTTGTCAGCGATGAAGAAAGTGGCCTAGAAGTTCCATTTTCTACATATGCTGTGTATATAAAAGCAGCATCTGGCTGGTTGCTTGGTGTTACCATTCTTCTGTTATATGGTGTCAATGTTGGCGTTCAGCAGTTCAGCAATTTGTGGCTTTCTTTCTGGCTTAACAGAGAACTGGAGTTATTCGACGGATGTATGCATGGAAATTGCTCAGATTATCTGAGTACCAACGTCACTGGAGGTCACTACATTCTTGCTCTTGCCTCGTCAAAGATGAACACTAACCACTCTGCATTTTCCAGTTCGCAAAATGTTGCAGTAAATTCAGATTCAGGATTTTTTGTTCTGATTTATGGTTTGTCGGCAATCGCAATGCTTATTGTAAGTGTGTTGAGAGGATGGGCATACTTGTCTTATACGTTCCAGGCTGTGCGCACCTTGCACAGGCAGCTTCTTGAGAGGATTTTGAATGCACCCATGTCATTTTTCGACACCACTCCTTCTGGCAGAATTATCAATCGGTTCCAGAAAGATTTCGATGAAGCCGATGGACAAATCGCTTTGATCTGGGAGATTTTCATTTTCAATGCAGTGACCGTCGTTTGCGCACTCGGCATTGTTGCGTACATCTTTCCTAAGTTCCTTTTTGTCACAGCTTTCGCCGTCGTTCTGTTGACAGTAGTCAGAGGCATGTTCAAACCAGCAGCTAGTGACATTAAGCGACAAGACGCCTTGACTCGTTCCCCGTGGTTTTCGCACATACGTACTACGATCACTGGCTTGGAAACGATACGAGCTTATCAGCGAACGAATCATTTTATTCTTGGTTTCATCGATCGCCTAAACGACAACGCCTCACCGTACTACTTGTTCGCATGTGCCAACCGATGGTTTGCTGTCCGGCTGGATTTGTTGATGGTCACGTTGTGCGTGTTTACGGCGCTGTTTGTCATTCTGAACCGCGGCCTTGTGTCCCCGGCATTCGCAGGACTGGCGCTGATGACCGCGTTCATGTTGAGCGGATTGTTGCAATTCACTTTTCGTATGCTTACTGAGAGCGAGGCTCGTTTCGTTTGCGTCGACCGGATAGCCGACTACATCAAGAACACTCCTCAGGAAAGCGACAGCAACGAGCAAGAGGTGGCGCCTGTGGAGAAATGGCCCAAGGAAGGGAAAATTGAGTTCTGCAAGGTCAGCATGCGGTACCGAAGTGGGCTTCCTCTGGCGTTAAACAGTGTATCATTTACAGTTGAAGCAGGTGAAAAGATTGGCGTTGTCGGACGAACGGGTTCGGGAAAATCGTCACTCACGGTTTCCTTGTTCAGATTAGTGGAGTTATCAGACGGCAATATTTTGGTTGATGACGTGGACATAGCTACTTTGTCTTTATCACGTTTGCGATCCGGTCTGTCGATAATTCCGCAGGATCCTGTGGTCTTTACCGGCAGCGTTCGGTACAACTTGGATCCGTTTGATCAACACAGCAATGACGAGATCTGGAATGCGGTGAGAGTAACACATTTGAATAATGCAATCTCCAGTTTACCTGGGCAGCTGGAGCACGTTTTGACTGAGAGTGGAAACAATCTGTCACTTGGAGAACGTCAGCTGTTGTGCCTGGCGCGGGTTCTGCTCCGAAACAGCAAGGTGCTGGTGTTAGATGAAGCGACTGCTGCAGTAGATTTTGAAACCGAGAAACTGGTGCAGGAGACTATTCGCGAGGCATTTGCTAACTGCACCGTGATTACCATAGCTCATCGTCTGTCGACAGTTCTGACTATGGATCGCGTTATTGTCATGGGGGACGGCCATGTTGTCGAGTTTGACACTCCGGGAAAGTTAACAGAAAATAAGGACTCGGCATTTGCTAAAATGCTGTCGGCATTTGAAGGCTGAACCAGGTTTTATGCCAACTTGCCATAATATGTGTTTCCGTTATAGATAGAGTACATTGACATTTTCCACATGTTGTCAATCTTGATTTAGTGGTCTCAGAACATGTCTGTTTGACAATATATTTTCTATGTGATAAATATCCTGTTTTGCAATAGCGTTGATTCCGCGGGGATGTTTTTAACGGAACACGAATTACGTTTAAACGCTGCTGTTATAAGTTTCTTCAGATGTTGAATTTTGTAAACCTTTCTAGCTTGGCTGAAATTGTGTATCGCCAAACTACAATTCTCTCACATATCCTAATCTATTTTGTTAACATATAATGTCACCATCGCATATGAATACCGACAAGTCAAACAGTGTTACCCCAATCGATGTCGTCATTTTTTCGTTAAGTGGAGAAAAACTATTAACAAAATATGTGAGTGCAGTAAATCGGAAACTTCGATCGAAAATGCAGAGTTGAGAAAAAAGGTGGGTTGATTTGACGAAATCACCAGCGTCGTAACAAATTGTTCTATCGCATGTCGGACTTCAGTATGAACTCCCGCAGCAAGTGATATATTCCTTGTGTAAACTAAAGCTACTTGTTGAAACTATATTCACTTACATTTGTTAAGCACTGGGAAGGTTGTTTGAAGAGACGCTACAAGCTGATGTTTTCTTTTCCCCCCGTTCTAAACAAACAATAGCCCAATTGACTTATTATATTTCCTAGCAGAAGGCTTGTAACCGAGGGGTGGCTTTCAGTCAACAGCAGTTTAAGGCACAGTATGAATTATCCTAATATCAATATCCAACCTGGTCTCTTTCATAATAGAGCACTGTTTTTGCCGTCGCTTTTGGTTGTATGTCATTAAGTTACTTGCTTTATTTTTACTTACGCGCCACTCACCACGTTCAAATGCCACTCGCAGTTATATTTGTTTCTACCTTGTTGCGCCGCTTCAGTGTAATAGAAGCATCAGGTGTGAAAGTTCACGTAACTGGTCGTTTGGTGTTGAATGTCGTGTGGATACTGCGTGTAAAACAACGTCGTTTACAACTCTTGCCTTATTCTCGACTATGACACATTCTTGCTTACCTGTATACTTGCTTTGTGAATTTTCCGGCTTTATTTGCTTTTCACTCACTTTTGCACTTCGGTCTAGCCGTGAGATCGTGTACGCCACCTATCAATCACACATAGGACTATTTCAGCTTTTTTATTGCTTTACGACTTCCTGAACAAAATTCGCAATTTTTGTTTACGATGAATATCGTTGCCACCACGCTCGAATGGTGAAGATACAATTGGTTCCGAAAACTTTTTGAAAATTACATTAAAAAAAAAATTGTTTTAAGCTTGCAGAAGACGCAGTACACATTTGTATCGTTTCAACCCGTCACTATTCACGTTTATCTGCTGATATGCTCTAACTTCGTGTAAATAAAAGTGGAGGTGGCGCTAGTTTTGCTTTTTAATGCTTTTTTTAATGACCGTGACGTATTTCGAGTGCTGCCCCGCGACCCCCCCCAGAAGAAATTGGGGATGAAAATGAAAATGAATGCTTTTAATTTCTGCCTTTCCTCGTGACGGCTTTACGAGTAGATGCAGCGCAAGGTACCACAGGGGCGTAACGAGGGGAAGGACACAATTTCCCGGACGCCGAGTCACTATGTGGGCGCTGAAAAGTCCCAACAATGTCACAAGTATACTTTCTTCAATACAGTACATTTGCTTCTGAAAGGCCTCAGGTTCGAACATGATGGGGGGCGCCAAACTTGCTTCTTGCCATCTAACCTCGTTGAGGTACCATTCCATGTTTCGTAATCATTTGTAAGCCTGCGTGTAACTGTAGTTAAATGTGTTTTTCTTCATTTCATCCATATACGATGAATTCTTCTACATTGTCATAGCAAATGATCTGAGATTTATGCAAAGTTCTTACTCTTTTTTGCTCATTGTTTCGCCACGTTTCTGAGGCATTGTTCGTTTATTTGCACGTGGCAGCTTGTATTGTTTGAATTTATGCTGATTTGTTTTGTAGGTCAAACGGTGCACAAATGTGCTGTGCCACCAGACCATTTACGCAGTGAAATCTCATTCTCGCGCACTTGCAACGTTCCAAAATTTTGATATTGCATATATATATCGCGTAGGCCTTTCAGCGCTTGAAACGCGTCACTGGTTCTGTGTCTGCATGGTTGCGCAATTTCATGCGCACTTAAACAAAACATCGGCTCAGTGCATAACTTTCCTGCACTGCCTGCGGGCATAACCGAGCAATGGTGCTTTTTGAGTCGCTCTTTTGGTTTTATGTTATTTGGAAAGCCGTTTCATAACAGTCTGCGTGCTTACTGACTAAACAAAATGTACGTCTTAACCAACGACTTGTTTAACAGACGTTTTTGGTCACTGAGTTACTGGCTAGTTACTTGTTGTGGCAATGTCAAGCCAGGAACACAATCTCCACGTCTCGGCAGTGACTGGGATAGTGCGCGACAACCGAGGTTTGTCCGAGGGTTACTCATCAAATTTTTAAACTTGCTGTTTCTGAGAAGCATTGTTGGCCACGTGTGGTTTCTTGGCTAAGCTGTAGTTTCTTCCCATAAACGATGTTGGCCATCAGCTATTTATCACAGTTTTGTCGAATGCTGGCCCTTCTGGGTGGTATGAAGGTTCCAACTCTGCCGAACTTTTCTTGATGTAAATTTTGTTGAACCAACAAAGTTTTCAATCGCACTTTTATGAAATTCAAATGGAAAGAGTGGAGAGTCACAGGCAGAAAAACAAAAAGTGCCACTGTTTTGTTACCATGCTCGGTCGCCCTGGTGCTTTTGATGTTTTTGCTGTGTTAAAAAAATGTTGCTTGGCCGTTAACTGTAAAAGAAGTTTGAACTCCAGAGTTATGCAACTTTATTCCTTGTTTAGTTGCCACTAGTACGTTCCTTATCAATGAGATTGAAATGGAAACCTGAGTATAATTTTGCAACGCTGCAAAAGGAGGGGAAGATGGCAGTTCCCGTTTATGGCGTTGTGGCAGATTCCAGCCCGCCAAGACAACGTCGTTTAATAGTTGCATTGAAATCTCATGGACCGTTTACATAGCAAAAGAAAACCCTGACGTTTCGCTGAATACCTTAGACGTGACGAGCAGCAGAAAAATTCATCAGTTCATCAAAATATTGTGGTACAGATGGTTCAGCATGCGCCACCAAAGCTGGTAGGCCGAGTTCGATTCCGGTCGGGTCCTACTGAAGACATAGAAACGGTACTTGCGGCCTGTCTAGCCTCGTGCTCGACGTTGATGGATGGATGCGAGGAACGGTTCACGCACGACGTTGTCGTTGACTTGGCCACCAGTGCTGCATTAACTGCGAAAGCAGCCTTGTGTTCCACGACACAAGCACCGTAAATGGGCGCCGCAAATCACTCGTGGCACTCCCGAAAAATGTACGGAAACCGAACATGAACGAAACTGAACTGAAGTATTGTTGACAAAAACATTTTTGCATTTCGAAAGCATCCCAAATTAGCTTCAAAATTAAGAAATCCAATTGCGCGCACCCAGCTCCCTACATTTGCGAGTGACTTAGGGCAGCAGGCATGTTCCGTGGTTTAAATTCAAATCTTGTTTTTAAGCGCTGCAGAATTGAATTTTGCAGTTTGATTTCCTCTTCGGAGTGAAAGAAAACCAGAACGTCTTGTGTTGTCGTATTAGAAATTTCACTGTACAAACCACAAGTTTCATTTAAATTTCAGTTTTCCGTTGGTGTTTCTTCTGCACTTCAAACCTACGTGAATAAATGTATGCATCGTGTGCCTGGCCTGAAGCATTTGTCGTTTTGTCCAGGAGTCGCCTTCATTCCGGCCACGCAGAGGCCAGACGGGACCTGGAGGAAAGCGCAGCGTGTGAAGGAGGGCTACGTTCCCGACGAAGACGTGAAAAGGTCGGTACGACTGCCGTGGTGACGTCGCTTGGCTTCGTTGTGATTTGTGTATCTTGATCTGTTTTTTCGGCCATTTTCCGGTCATAGACCGAAATGATTTTGGAATGACCGAAAAAAATTAAGTCATTTCGGTCAGAATGTCTGTAAATACAGGCTGAAAAGCACTGTTACGGCGACCTTTAATACAACTTTGATACAAAATATCGAAATGTTTCAGAGACCAAAATGTCTCAGCGAAAATTACTGAAATGTCTCAGCGAAAAAAAAACAGATCTTGAGTGACGTGTTCGAAGTTGACCAACGTCAGAAAGTTCCACGCACAACACTGGGTCAGGAAAGTGCAAATCGTCAGCACGTCGCGGTCTTTAGAAATCATTGAAAAGTAAAACATATCCGAAATGCTCCAGGGACATTTGCCATTCGCCGAAAATTCCCTGATCCTTCGCACCGCCAAAAAATATCCAGTCGTTAATAGCAGACCGGATTCCAAAAAATATCCAGTCGTTAATATATCCCAGTCGTTAATATATAAAAATATCCAGTCGTTAATATATCCCAGTCGTAATATAAATATCCAGTCGTTAATATATCCCAAAAAATATCCAGTCGTTAATAGCAGACCGGATTGTTGTCAGCATGCGCGCGTACCAAGGCGTGACGCAGCACAACGTTGCCATAATGAACGCCACCAATTCTTTCAAACCAGTGGCGCTCACATGCTCGTAAATTTTTCAGAAAGAAAGCTGTGCCTTTTTGTTTGCCTGGACGATGATACTTCGTCGTCGAGAAACCACGCGGGGCGCGCTGAACCGTGTCTTGCATTCCTACGCGCAGCAGACCGTGACGCCGAGCAACCTTCATTTGTCTTTGATTTGCTGCCGCGATCCAGCAAAACCAACCATGCGTACTGCTGGCTGTTGTTGGTGCCTTGCGTTTTGCTCACGTCTGCATTTGTAGTTGCAAGAAAAGCGCTGTGCTTTTCCGACACTGCAGTATGAAAACGTGGACCGTTGGCAGTTTTTTTCTCAGGGGGTCTTAGCTGTTCTGCTGCCAATTTCAATCCAGTGTTCTGCGTTTCTAAACCGCAATTGCGCCACCGACTCAGGTCATACCGGGAAGCTTTCAGGCGTCTCTGTTGCGTTGTGCTGAGAAAGTTTTCTGAAAATTGCGATTGGCATTAAATAGGCAAACCTTTCACTCTTCCGCAAGAGCGATTCGAAAATTGTGTCCGCCGAAGGTGTTGTTGAAACATTGGCGTGCAGAACTTTTAGTGCTGCGGGGGGAGGGGAGGGCGGTCAAACCTGCTACACGTTTGCATAGCGCGCGATAGAACTCAGATTTGCGGGTGCGGCATTGCGCGAAAAACAAAAAGACACGCGTATCAAACGCGTTCGCTGAGGATTATTGGAAGATTATCAAACGAAAAACAATGTCGCGCGATGACTTCGCGAGCCTCGATACTGCCCGTGGTTTGAAAGTTGGCTGCTGAGAGTTCTAAGCCAGTGCCGGATTTTTAGTGCTGGCCGCCCATAGGCTAGAAAAATTTTTAATCCCCTGTTTTCACCCAAAAAGAAGATTGTTTCCATGCCAAAACTTTTGGCGCACTAAACTGTAGCCTCGAAAGCCTATATGGGAAATCCGGGTTTGGTCAAAGCTGTTCGAAATAGCTCCTTCAGGTATTTCTTGGTAAAGATTCTTCGACGCCTTAAACTTTCGACTGCGATCAGCCACACGCTTGTTCGCTTCATTTCCAGAACTCAATTCTCTTCTGAAATTTATGGGTCATTTTTAAGCCAAGATCGTTCTGCATTTCCGTTAATAACTTTTCCACAACAAATGCTTATCTTACCAACGCCTTGTGAGTGTGGCATCCGCTGGTGAGGTAACATCCAGGTTGAATGGATTTACAAAAACGGCAAAGCAGAGCTCGAGCTTCTGCAAGTCATCAAACCTTACTTTAAAATTATCAAGCAGTTATTTGATCTTGCCTTTGTGATCTTCTAGATTCTTGTTCTTTGCTTCAACATCATGGAATGCCTTTAGTCTCTTACTGAGATTTAGTTAGTGACTAAATTTTAATTTTTTTATATTTGACTAAATTTTTGTATGAAAGATCCGCTTTGAAAATCATGATTTTATTTTGAAAAGTACAATTAATCATCCTGCATTCTTTCACCAAGGCAGACGCCCCGCTCCGTCTGTTGCAACACTGACCATTTTATTCAGTAGATCATGAGAACTCGTTACCACACTATCCAACGCATTTTCAATATATGCGCGGGAGCGCATCATGCAGCGCATCATTTAAATTTCGATTGATTTCTATGCTTGAAGCAGTGACGTGAGATGAGATTTAAGACTGGCGAAGCATTGGCAAGGTCAGCAATACGATGATGATAATGTTCGAACAAAGGGTTTAACAAAGGTTATGCTTGTAGGGACTCTCGTATGTAGGAAGCGATGTAGGATTCGTAGGTGGTTGCGGTGCCGATTAGTCGGTCGATTACGATTCCACAACGATCCCTCCTGATTAAGGGGTCAACCTAGTTGTTGTAGGAGCACAGGTAAAGTCTCCCAACTAAGCAGCCTGACGTCTTGAAGTTGCCAAGCCTAAGCAAGGCGAAATAAAAGGCTCTCACCACTTTGTCAGTTCAATGTAGAATTGTCGGCTAATAACTCTCCAGTAGCACTCTAAGTTGATTGCTTTCCATTATATTCAGATATACACCAAAACCTCCGATACACCTTAGCGTGAAGTCCGAACCACGTAACGTTAAAACGGTTCGATGTAGAATTAGAATAGAATGACGACGAACAAAAGCGTTGAGCGTTCGAATGAGCCACAGGAAACAGCGACCGACTGCGGTTATGAATGTTTGCAGGCTATTGTGTCGACTGTTGAACTGTTCGCCAACAAGTACATTGCGTTGAATCACGAATGGAATATCACCGGAAATTGTGCAGTAAGAATGCACAAAACATTAAAGCATTAATGCGTCCACTATATGCTTGAAAGAGCCGCTTTCCCAGGTGGGCGCAAAGTGCAGTTTGCCTGGATCCTGTGAGTTGCGTGCCTCACTTCCAGGTCAGCATAGCAATGTTGTTTTGATGTAATAATTGGAAAATCATCCGTTCGCAAGAGGGTGACGAATAAAAGCTCGCAGACTTGTTCACGATGGAAAGAGGGTGTTTTGGATAAACGTTCACACTTAATAGAACCCGATTTAACTGCATATTATGTATTTACTGTTGCGATAAAAACTGCCAACATGCTTCCATAAACTCCAAGACCCACATGCAGCTCGGTTGCCCCAGCGCGGCCAATCCTGCAAATTAGATAGTATACACTGTTATAATTAATGAAACATCTTTAGCCCTGATGTCGAAAACGCACGCAGGCAGCAATGGCTTACATAAAAGTCACGAAAGTTTTTGTGACTTTCATAATATTATTTTATTTTTGTGAATTTCATCTGAGTTCTGCTAATTGACTAAGTTCTTTTGCGGGCTTGTAACCTGGGTTTCTTTTTTCGCTGATACATTTCGGTCATTTGTCCCGTATGAGTATTAAAACTCGCCGTAGCAATATTCACTAGCTTACCTTTTCAGACGTTACACCCGAATTGTACTAATTTTGTTCATGACCGAAAAAATAAACACAGCTTGCACTGATGTAGCCCCAATCTAATTCACTTCGGGCCATTTCAGTGAAATTGAGTAACTTGTAAGTGCTTCGACTCGCTTCAGTCAGTTCATTTTAGCGACAAAAGTCTTCTGAACAGTGCTTGAATATATTTCTGTAGAGTTTGTATGCGAACTGGAATTTCTGCTTGAAGGCACACGATTATTGAAGGTGGCCAAACGTACAATGCTGTGCTAAGTGTGATACTTGCTACCACGCACGCATGCATGTTGTGCTGTCGTACTAACGATGCACCACAACCCATCGAGTTTTTCAGCCCGTTGTGATTCGAAGAAACCGTGCGGAGATTTGGTGGCCTTGCCAGACAGGCGCGCGCGAACGGTTGCCACTGGCGACGCGATGCGTTTCGTCGTTGCTCGCAAATGCTTCATCGCGCACTTCCTGCCGAGTGAGTTGGTCATAATCGGTCATGGCTCGTTGCGCATGCGCAACGACTGTATTTATTTTGTTTCGTTTTAAACCTGTGGTGCGATATGTCAGGATTTGCGCGAAAGGTTTTTGTGACTAACTGACAGACGAATATGACACTGAGCACTTCGCGTAAGGCGGAAATGACACATTATTTTAAATCGCGCTTTGTTTACGGATTGATGAAAAATACCGCGAGGTATTTCGAGTCCTCCTAGAGCTGCTGCCTCCGCGACCTTTCCCAGAGGGAAAGCGGGTATGGAAACGAATGACAGAAATATCGTTGTTGCACAAAAACAAGTACATTTCTCGAAAAAATGGGATGTATTCGGGTAAAATCATTGGTGCGGTCGTCCTTGTCTTTGAAAGAGCGAACTGGGTAGTGGTTCGTGACGAAAAAAGTTCGGAGACGTTGTTACACTGACCTGCTAATTTATTTTGCATAACCTCCTAGCATTGTGTTCGCGCAGTGATTTCACACCTATTCAGGCAGCGTTCTGGCCGCGTGTCATGAAATCTCGTTCAACATCAAGCTCAGCCACTTCTAACTACGGCTTATCGCAACTGGCTTTTGTGTCGGTGAACAGGACGAATCCCATTTGTTACATTTATCAAAGTGCAGCTTGCTTATTGGCGGAGGAAGCTTGGAGACAGTAAATGCCAGTCTGAGACAAGCGTGCGTTTTTCAACTAATGACTTAGTTTCTTCCAGCACAGGCCTGCACAGCATACGGCCCGCGGGCCGGGGCCTTTTGCGGCCTATTGGTATAAGCCAGTGGTGCTCAAACTTTTTGGCTCGTGGGCCACATTTGTCTTTCAGAAACCCTTCGCGGGCCACAAGAACTAATAATCTCAATAAAAATTCTCTAAAAAATTCTCTTAAATGATTAAAGTGTTAAGTTTTCTTTCCAATGAAAATTGCTTCGTGGGCCACTCCAGAGGGCGTTGCGGGCCACATGTGGCCCGTGGGCCACGGTTTGAGCACCACTGCTATAAGCAATGGCGTTGTTCATTTGCGCACTGCGTGGGCGTGCGTTGTTGTGGCGAGTCTTGCTGGTACCAGCACTTAGGCCAATCTACACTGAAGAGTTGCCAGGAGTAGCCGTGCACAATTCTTTGTTTTGTTGCACCCAGGAGTTGCCGTGCACGAGCGCAGAATTACCCGACGCAACAAAACAAACAAAGAATCGTGCGCGGTTACTCCTGGCAACTCCTCAGGGTAGACTGACCATTACGTGGATCCCTGCTGGTCGCGCGACTCACGATGACGCATGAAACTTTGTCCCTGACTGCGTCCCTCCTAAACATCAGAAATAACGCCAAATAGCGATTGGCCGTTCACGTTTTCGCCGTCCGGTAAACGGCGCACACAAGCCCTGCTTCGCAGGCAAGCGTATTTCAAGTCTGGGGGCAATCCATTTTGCAAAAAAAGAATACATTTTTGCTGTGTGTTTTCATCGTCATCAAACGAAAAACGCAGTGGCGGTCATATCGAAGGACTTTGTCGTTTACGCCTTTACTGGAACATGATACTGGAACACGAAGACGCGGCCAAAGCACGGCTGTGGCAGTGACCAGTGGCCGAGCACACTGAAAATGTAGCAAAACAGTTTTTAATTCAAAAGTGGTGGAATCGATTAAGTTACTTGCTTGCATTCTTTCATGTCAACCTTCCAAATAAGCAGAAAGACATTCAAACGAGAGCCATAGGACGGCGTGGTGCGAAAACGGCAAAAAATCCTTGTGCTACAAGAAGTTGCAGCTGTACAGCGCCGCAAAGGCCCGTCAACACTGCACCCGGCACTGTTTCCCACCGCAATGTCGGCCCAGTGCCGTCTATTCTTTGCTTAAAAGTCGTGTCAAGCGCTTCCCACTTTTTTTTACTGTCCTCAAAGCACTATTTACGTTCTGTTCACAGCAGTCTCATCCAGTTGGATATCGTTTTTAGTGACAGTGGTTGTACGGTGAAGTGAACCGACACGCATTTATGAACAAAAGCCTGAGATATCCACCTCCTCAGCTAGGAGTGCTTGGGGCCTTTCTTGGTCCGATGTCTTGACCGCGAACCTGGGTTATTGTTTGGGTTTACTGACAGTTGTAGCGCGCTTAGGCCTTTACATCAAAGCAGCTGGGCTGACAAACCCACTGCATCCTCATCTTAAATGAAGCATGCCGCCAGGTGTTGTTGGAGGTCGAATGGGAGGGGAAAATGAAAAGACCACGTTCATAAATACGTACAGTTCAAGCCGTCGCAATTTAACAAAATTTGCAGGAGTTTGCATTTATTTAACAAAATTTGCAATTTAACAAAATTTGCAGGAGGGATAAACAAAGAAATTTAACCCAACTTTTGCCCAGAGTCGTTGAAATTTTTCAGACAAAGTTAGGCCACAGTTTTCGATTTCCCAAATTGCGCGGGATTCACGTTTTTCCAAATCCATTGCCGAGAAATTCCCGAAATACGTCGAAACTAGATTTTCTACACTAAAGCGCCATAGCCCAAGCGGAAGCACATTTTTTTCAATAAGGGCCCGGAACCAACTGTTTACCACCAGCGGCGCCTCTGATCCTAGAGGAACACCTTTTCTTGCTAATAATGACGTGACAAAATTAAAAATGTAAAGGTGTTCCGTGTTCAAATTTAATAATGCAGAGGTGCTTGTTGCATAAATTGTATCATGTAAAGGTGTTTCCAACTCGCCCAAAACTTTTGTTTCTTTCGTTTTTTCAGATATCAAACGAGTATGGCTCGTGCTCGCAGCGGCGCTAACCCTTGCCCGGGCTTCACTGCCCCGATTGCGACCAAACCTCGCGCGGTACCGGGCATGGGTTCGAATCCCGACAGCAGCACTGCTCCGGCCCACACAGTGCCGCTGAGCAAAGGCGCCAAGAAGAACTTGAAGCGCAAGGAGCAACGAAAGAAACAACGCGACGAGCAGAGCCAGGAGTCGATCGAGCAGCAGTACAACAGCCTGGTCACTGGCCAGGAAACGATAGAGGCCCTCTCCGAGCGGATGTCGGTGGCCACCATGTCCGACGGCCAGAACGGGCCGCGCCGCGCCGCCGACGAAGACCAGAATGAACGCAAAATAAAACAGTTGCGCAAAAAGCTGCGTCAGATCGACGAGCTCGACGCGAAAATACGCGATGGCGAAATCGCGAGGCCGGACAAGACCCAGCTCGAGAAGCTGGCCCGTCGGCAGGAATACGAAAACGACCTCGCAAAGCTCCTCGATTCGACGTGACGACGATTGCGGTCGGTGTCGCCTGTACCGGAGTCATTCGGTCTTGTTCGCTTTTTCGAGCGATGGCGAGCGAAACGCGGTCGTTCTCTTTGTTCGCGCGTTTCGTTCGCTTTATTCTCGCGATGCCTTGATTTGCGCCGAGGTCGTACTAAAGCAGTGGTTTCCAAACCTGTTCGAGCCGTTGCCCAAATCAAGGTAGCTGTTATGCCTTGATTACTCTCAAGGTTTCGCAGTGATCGCTCGTAACATAGAGCAACATTGTGGTTTTGGTTCCGTATTAACCCCCAAAGAATCGCGCATTACCCCCGGGGGATAATTTATCCACGGTTTGGGAACCACTGCACTAATGCCTGTTGGTTCGTTGCTGTCTGTTTATAGCTGTGCGTTGTTGCTGTTGTTGAGGTTCTAAGAAATAAAGCGGAGAAGGAGCCTGCGTTTGAAAACGTCCTGTGTTCTTGGACGGTCCTTTATAGATTTTCGAATAAATACGAAGATCGTGCAAGTCTAATGTCGTTTGCAATTGCTCCCTCCCTCCCACCCACCCCCGCTCGATTATTAGTGCAAAAGGGGTAGCTGCCCGTGCGACCCTACCGAGGGGGAAAGCCGGGAAATAAAATCAATGAAATACAGTAGTTTAGAGCTAAGTGTTGCAAAGAAACAGGTCTCTGAATACCAGCATCGGTTATGTCACCATTCTTGTTTTTGCCAATAGGTAAGCTACAATAACAGGTTTCATGTGTTGCTGAGGTATTTGCCTGGGCACAAATTTGAAGGTACAGCACTACTGAGATAAAAGCACACACTGGACTCAGCATCTCAGGTGAATACTCACCAAAATTTCATCTTTAGAAATATCGTTGTTGCACGAAAACAAGCACTGTTGCACATAATATTATTCATAACGTCAGGTTTTTTCAAGGAAAATGTTAGGGACCCGATTTTCTCTGATTTCAGGGACCCGATGATAACTTTCGGATCCCTAAAACACCTTAAAAAATCCTGATATCATTGTAACTTGTTTAGATTTTGGTTCATGCAGGTGTCGATATTGCTGCTTTTTTGGTAAATTCAATAATGCTTGAATGTTTTTTCCCACATCGCTGCGATAGCATCATTTTCAGTTCCGCCCCCACCAGTGAAGGGAGCATGGGTTTGTTGTTACTCTGTGCAATGTTTTTCCAAATCGTTTTGGGAGAGTGATCCTGCAGAGAACTTGTAACTGCATCTTGTCTTTTGTTTTGCATGGGACAGGCTGTTAGTGTGCATTCGATATATTTTTGGTTATCTTTCATCTCTTCAAACAAAGATTGGGGCACATTGTCTCTCTGGCATCACAATGTTTTTCACTTTCAGCCACATTTTTGCCAGAGACGTGGCGTATGAATAATTATTCTAAAGCAGTGGTTCTCAACCGCCGGTCCGCGGGCCCGTGGCCGTCCGCGTCAACTTTCCTGCCGGTCCGCCAGATATATTACAATTTTATATCTCAATTGCAAAATGCAAGATGTTGAAGGCTTGTCCATTGATTAAAGAAATAAAACATCCAATTTTAAACTGATTTAGAATTTCTCACGTTCCGTAATTTGCAATTGAGGATGTGTGCAGGCCACAAACCATTCGTACTTCACCAGGACTTAGGTTGGACTCTATTTCTTAAATGCGATTTTCACGTCCAACTCTGGATGTAGTGTTGTACCAAGTGTTACGACTTAGCCAACAACTATGTTGAG